>Ga0214163_1000057_pt1 | contig 45604 bp, 34 predicted proteins | sample LakMenepilimnion_2_FD_153001 | JGI IMG/M metagenome (GOLD analysis project Ga0214163, IMG submission 153001) | Freshwater microbial communities from Lake Mendota, WI - Practice 15JUN2010 epilimnion v4 | ecosystem: Environmental > Aquatic > Freshwater > Lake > Epilimnion/Euphotic zone | place... | reverse complement strand
TTGCGCAATGGTCAGCAAATTCTCCGCACTGACATTTCGCTTGCCACTCTCCAACTCGGAGAGGAAGCTCTTGCTCAAGCCTACCTTGATGCACAAGGTCTCCTGCGTCCAGCCTAACTCCAAACGCCGCTTTTTGATCCGTTCACCTACTGTCATGCTGATCGATCCCGCTAAGAATAAATACGATTTCAAACTGATAACGCTTCGGTACGTGAGACGTAACGCGATTCTATAAGATAAAAAAACGGTTTTCAATCGTTTTCCCAAGTTTTTTATAGCATTTAGCGAATAAACGCTTCTTGCAATCCACGCTACAGCAAGATCCCTCTAGCGGCTTATTGGCGATTTCTGGTACCACAACTTAGAGCTGGGCAAACTATCCAATTTACCCAAACCCCCGTATTGCCGATCCATCGCCCAATACCGAGTAGCCAGCGCGGTGTACCAAGTACCCGAACCAGCAATCCAACTCGAAATGCAATCCGCACACAAATTCGACATCAAACCAGATTTCCCCCCTTTGGAGTCTTACACAATGACCGTACCAACCCCACTGCGTTACCTCACTTGCGCGCTGCTATTCCTTCTGACCACCCATCAAGGAATCGCTCAGATGCGGCCAGATGAAGTCATCGCGCAATCAGGACAACTTCTCGCCGAAACAATGGCGCAGCCCCTCTCACGGGTCCCCCAAGCCATGATCGAAAACGCTTCCGGCGTAGCGATCATCCCCAATGTCGTCAAAGGAAGCTTCATCGTCGGCGCAAGGCACGGTAAGGGTGTGCTGTTCGTTCGCGAACCAAATGGGACTTGGCACGCACCTGTATTCATCTCTCTTACAGGTGGAAACATCGGATGGCAAGTTGGAGTCCAGTCTTCGGATATCATCCTAGTTTTCAAAACCCCGCGTAGCATCCAAGGGATCCTCAACGGAAAGCTTACGCTCGGCGCTGACGTAGCTGCCGCAGCCGGCCCGGTCGGCCGCGAAGGTGGCATCGGGACAGACGGACAACTCCAAGCCGAGATCTACACTTATTCACGCAGCCGAGGACTCTTCGCCGGAGTCTCCATCGACGGATCGGTCTTGCAAGTCGATCGCATCGCAACAGGTGCTTACTACCAAATCTCCTCGGTCAATCAAACGCCTGTTGTCCCACCCGCCGCCCAACAACTCACGGAATCCGTTGCGAAATACGCAGCTCAAATCGCATCAGGTTCCGCAGTACCTGCTTCCGCAAAAGCTGTCGGCGCAAGTGAATCCGAAGTCGTACGCGGACAACTGGTACAGCTAGCTCCAAAACTCTTCGACCTGCTAGATGAAACATGGAAGCAATACTTGGGCCTACCCGCTTGGATGTTCCTCGGTGGGGCCCCTGCAAATCCCGAAGAAGTCAAAGCGATTGTCGCTCGCTATGAATCGGTCGCAAAAGACCCACGCTTCGCACCCCTGGCTTCTCGCGCTGAATTTCAATCGGTCCTAAGTCTGCTGAAGCACTACTCAGCAAGCTTGAATCCCACACCTACAGCCATTCAACTTCCGCCTCCTCCGACCGGCGGCCAACCAGTTCTACCCTGATCCAGTTCAACCGGACTTTTTGACCTGATCTAGCTGACAGGTGCCTTGCGCAGAATCTTCTCGATGGTCTTGCCTTTGGCAAGCTCATCGATGAGCTTGTCGAGAATCCTTATCTCCCGCATCAATGGGTCTTCTACATTCTCGACCCTTACTCCACAAACGACACCTTTTACAAGCTCCCTGAGAGGATTCATCTCAGGGGCTTGGGCAAAGAACTCCTCAAAGGTGCATTGATCATCCAACGATGCGCTAAACTGCTTTGGCGAATATCCAGTCAACCAAAGCACAATCGTATCGACCTCTTCTTGAGTGCGTCCCTTCCTCACTGCCTTCGCAACGTAGAGTGGATAGACACTTGCGAATGGGGTAGTAAAGATCCGATGCTTGGTCATGAGGTTTCGCTCGGGGAATAGTCGCTACAAAACGGGAAGAGACACCGCTGCCATAGGATTCGCTTCAACCCTTGCCGTAATCGCTCGCACCAAAGCTCGCGAGACATCTTCGAATGGTTTTGCGATTCGGGGGTCTTTCAAGACACTTGCAAGCTCACCTCGATCCGATTCGCTTCGAAGTGCCATCTGGATTGGAACTTCGCCAAGGAATGGAGCAGCAATCTCCTCGGCTTTGCTTCGCGCCCCACCGCGACCAAAAATATCGAACGTCTTACCCGTCTCCGGATCGGTGAAACCACTCATGTTCTCAACGATTCCCAAGATCGGTATTTTCGTTTTCTCAAACATCGTGATCGCCTTGCCCGCATCCAACAAAGCAACTTCCTGCGGTGTGCAAACGATCACCGCTCCGGTGACTGGAAGCAATTGCGAAAGGGTCAACGCAACGTCACCCGTGCCAGGTGGCATGTCGATGATCAAGTAATCGAGATCCCCCCAAGCCGTATCCCGAAGGAACTGGGTGATCGAACCGTGCAACATCGGTCCACGCCAGACAACCGCTTGATCTCGCTCAACCAAAAAACCCATCGACATCACCGGCATGGTTCCGCTGCGAATTGGCTGTATTTTGGAATCAACGATTTCAGGGCGACCTTGCAAACCGAGCAAGTGCGGGATACTCGGTCCATACACGTCGGCATCCATCAATCCAACTTTGGAACCTAAGCTTTCCAACGTCAAAGCGATCGATGCAGCCAATGTGCTCTTACCAACACCACCTTTACCCGCAGCCACAGCAATAACCGCCTTGGCCTTCAATCCGATCTGCCCAAGCGATTGAGGGGCTCGCTCGAATCGATCCAGTCGAATTTCGATCGACTTGAGTCCTCCAACACGGGCATGCAAATGAGCTTGAAGCTGACTAGCAACCTCCGAAGCGATCGGCGCAATCATACTCGTCAATCGCAAGGTGCATTTTGCATGCCCGTCTGCTAGGGACCAATCTGTGACTTGCCCCGTCTTTGCAAGGGACCGACCAGTCTCGGGATCTTTGAAAGATTCCAAAGCCGCCTGCAATTGCTGGTTGAGTTCTAGATCCGACATTCAAATAAATTCCAATCAGGGCGTTTATCGAGAAAAGATGCTTGCAATCAAAATAAAAGCGGCGTTCTAGAAAACCAAATTCAAGGACTTCAGTCGCCGTTCAGTTTCCACCATCAAAGCGTCTTCGGCCGCTTCGTCAGCAGCTTCATAAGTAACGGAGAAACGAAGGCAACTTCCTGCGTCATCCCAAGGAACGATCACGATGGAATGTTCAGTGATGAAGTACTGGGAAGCTTCTTCTGCATTGGCGAATTGAGGACCACCGGAAATGCCTTTAGGGGCTCCGACGTACAGGAAGTAACTCCCGCCGGGAACCTCGCACTGAAATCCACAGCGACGAAGTGTCGCGACGAGCTTCTCCAAACGTCGCTTGTACTTACCATGAATCCGTTGAGGAATCTCTGGGTTATCCAATGCCGAGATGGCAGCACGCTGAATAGCTCCGAACTGACCGCTATCGCAGTTGTCTTTAACGTCCGAGAAGGCTTGGACAATCGTTGCATTTCCGCACACCCATCCGATGCGCCAGCCGATCATGTCGAAGCCTTTGCTCATCGAGTGGACTTCCACTCCCACATCCATCGCCCCGGGGACTTCTAGAAAACTCAAAGGCTTACCTCGGAAACTCAACAAGATATGCGCCGCATCTTGAACGACGACGAAGGAATGCTTCTTCGCCAACTCGATGATCTGAGTGTAGAACTCTTTGGTCGCAACCTGTCCAGTAGGACTGTTCGGGTAATTCAAAACCAACAGCTTCGTTCTCTCCCAAATCTCTGGGGTCACCGATGAAAAATCGGGATAGAAACCATTGGAGGCCAACAACGGCAAGCGATGAACCGTGCCGCCATAATAACGGGTGTGTGTACCAGCTACAGGATAGCCCGGTACGGTCATCATCGTCACGTCACCTGGATTGATGAAACAAGCCGGAAGCATCGAGAGAGCGGTCTTGCTGCCGATGCAGTGGTTGATTTGCGTATTGGGATCAAGCTCCACTCCAAACTGCCGCTTCATGAATCTCGCAACAGCTTGCTTGTAATCTGCCGTTCCATTATCCATGTACCCCCGATTCTCAGGACGATTGGCTTGCAGAGTCAAAGCCTCTCGTACCGACACATCCGCCATCGAGTCGTTCTCTCCGATACCGAAATCGAGCAATTGCCGATCTGGGTAATCCGCTAACGCCTTACGCTTCGCTCGCTTGATCTTCTCAAACTTGTAAATCTCATTGGCCTTGCCGTATTGCTTGCCACCAATGCGATCCGCAAAGAGCTCTTGGAAATAAGGGTCGTTCGTTGGGTTGTTGGTTTCCGATGAAGACATAATGCGCTTCGATCCCAAAAAGGTGAACTGGTCAAAGAATGACTAAAAACAAAGATAAACCACGATCGTTAGCCTGGACCGCGAGAGCCGCAATTATAGATCGAAAAAAAAAATGTTCTATTGCAAAGGAGCAATACTAACTAGCCTTTGAACAAGGCGTTCGGCATATTCATGATAACGAGACGGTAACCCGCGTTTCCACTTACTCCCATCCTTCTCAAACACGCTTTGCACTCTCGAAACCATACTCCGACTCGCCCCAATGTCACGCTCTGCAATTTGACGCTCTGCAATGTCACGCTCTGCAACAATGTCACAAAGGGCATTGAGCGCAAGAATCCTAGCCCCCCAACTCGCTTCCGGCTGCTCGACAATCTCTACCAACACTTCGACCGCTCTGCCCGCTCGCTCCCCGGAAGGCTCCATTAGAAAGACCGCTTCTGCAACAACACTGCGGATTTCTAATACAGGATCGTTGAGTAAATTCAACAAAGACTCACGCAGCGGCACAGCTTGGCCTAACTGCGCAAGCCTCCGAACAGCAACCCCACCCCAATACCTTTGAATCGCTTGATCGCTCTGAAGCATTAGTTTGAGTTGTTCCAAAGCTTCCTTTTGAACCCCCAACTGAGCTTCGTCTTCCAGCCCACCTTGTAATGCGATTAATTCATTTCCTGATTTCCAAGCCGCCTCGATGGCCACCGATCGGTCCGGCGGTTGACGGTGAGTCAACCATCCCTCTGGGATCGCACCAGAATCTCCAACGTCGAGCATGTGCGATTTCAGTCGACTCGCTAATTCCTCACGGATTCGCTGCAAGCGAACATCGGTAGTGCCTGCCAAATTCTCCACTTGATGCGGATCGGCTTGGATATCGTAGAACTCCTCGACCGGTTTAGGACGCCAAAAAGCAGACTGCTTGGCACTGAGTTCGCCAGTTTGAAACAACCTAAACCACTCGCGCGTCGTAGGTGTCTGAAACATATAGTTCAAATAAGCACCTTGAGGGCGATCCGGTACGAAATTGCGAATGTACATGTAGCGATCGTTCCTGATGGCTCTGGAACAATCCATTCGCTCGTCCATCCGATCCCGGAACCCAATCACAAACTCATTGGCTTGAGCCTGCGGAACAAAGAACGAGCGACCATGCAGAGCCTCGTGTCTATCTGCAGAAGCTTCGATCCCACACATTTCCAAAACCGTTGGTGCAAGATCGACAAAACTCACCAGACGATCGCTCTGCGCCCCCTCTCGATACTCGCCCGTGTGCCGGTCATCTGAATCAACTTCTTTCGTGTACCGGCCAGCAAACTTTGGTGGGATATGAACCAACATCGGAACGCGTAGTCCCGACTCGTATAACCACCTCTTTCCACGCGGCAACCCACATCCGTGATCACCGAAGAAGAATACGATTGTCGAATCATCCAATCTATCTGACCGCAACTCATCGAGCACCTGGCCTACCATCGCATCCATTTCCGTGATGCGGTCGTAGTACTGAGCCCAATCAAGTCGAACTTCTGGGGTATCGGGATGATAGGGTGGAATCGGAGCAAGAGTTGGATCATGCTTGGGTTGATACGGTCGTTTTCGGATCTGCCCTTCATGCGTTACCGTGAAATTGAAGACCGAGAAGAAGGACTCTCCATCTTTTCGGTTCTTCCAGTGAGCTTTCTTGCTCGAGTCGTTCCACATCCTATCGCTGATGGACGATTCTTTCGTATCCGAGCCGGGCAAGTAAAAGTTGTAGTCTTCTTTGTTGTTGTTCGAGCAATAGTACCCGGCGTCGCGAAGTCGCTCCGGTAGAGTTTTGAAACCCTCGGGTAAAGGCACGCTTGAACGCATTGGCTGCGCGCCGTACGAAGTCGGATAAATCCCTGCGATAAGGGTGGTTCGGGCCGGTGCACACACAGGAGCATTTGACCAACAGCGATTAAACCGCAAAGCACGACGCGCAAATTGATCGATACGCGGGGTTTGGGCGTACTGATCGCCATAACACCCAAGTTGCGGTCCGGTGTCTTCGCAGGTAATCCAAAGGATATTAGGGCGCTGAGACTTCTCGCCCAGCACCTGTGCCTGAGCTAAATGACACGCCGCCATTTGGCATCCAGCCAAACATAGAAACCACCGAAGAATCGCTGAAGCAAATCCAAAGCCGTAGCTTGGGCGTAACAAGCATCGCGAATCGAGCATGGCATCAGCCTTCGAGGACAATCCTCAGCATACGACGCAACGGTTCAGCTGCACCCCAAAGCAATTGATCCCCAACGGTGAACGCTGTGAGATAGCAACCTTTTCGGGAGGGATCGAGTTCGATCTTTCGCAATCGCCCCACGGGACACATCAGAGTCCCTGAAACAGCCGCAGGACTGAGCTCTCGAATCGTGGCCTCTCGTTGGTTTGGAATCACGCGAGACCAAGGGTTCGCGGAATCGATTCGCTCAATCAACTCGTCGAGAGGAATGTCTTGCTTGAGACAGATCGTCAAAGCTTGAGAATGGCATCGCATCGCTCCGATGCGAACGCAAATTCCATCAACAGGAATCTCAGCCGAGCCAGTTCCTAGGATCTTGTTGGTCTCGGCTTGTCCTTTCCACTCCTCGCGACTCTGGCCGTTGCCCAAGTCTTTATCGATCCACGGAATTAGACTTCCCGCAAGCGGTGCACCGAAACAAGCGGTCGTGAAGTCGTCTCCTCGCATAGTCGCGGTCACCTGCCGATCGATGTCGAGGATCGCTGCACTGGGGTTCGCCAAGAGCGAATCGACGGGCTGAGCAAGCTGTTTCATTTGCGTGAGCAACTCACGCATATTCGGCGCCCCGGCACCAGAGGCAGCTTGATATGTCATACTCGTCATCCATTGCACCAATCCGTCTGCGAAGAGCCCGTGAAGAGCCATCAGCATCAGCGATACAGTGCAATTGCCACCCGCGAATGTTTTTAGCCCTTGGGCCATCGCATCCCGGATGACTTTATCGTTGACCGGATCGAGAATGATCACGGTCTCCGGTCTCATCCGCAGCGTTGAAGCTGCATCGATCCACACGCCATTCCAGCCACTCTTGCGCAGCGCATCGTAAGTCGCAGTCGTGTAGTCTCCACCTTGCGCGGTGAGGATTACATCCATCTTCGCTAAAGCGTTCAGGTCATTCGCATCGTGCAACTTCCCGGTCGATTGTCCATCGATTACAGGCCCAAGCCCACCAGCATTCGACGTGGAGAAGAATACTGGGTGGAACTCGCGAAAGTCCTTCTCGGCGGTCATCCGATCGAGAAGGACAGAACCGACCATACCACGCCAACCGATGAGTCCGACTGTTTTCACGATGTGCACAGCAAGCAAGAGGAATGAAATGGCTCCGTCATTTTGACTGGGTTAGTCATAACGACGGGATTAGAGATAACGATTGAAGATATTTTCGAGGAACTCTTGTCGACCGCTTTCGTTCGGCGCGACTTCTCCCTTTTCGCAAATGTAAGCGTCAAGCGATTCGAAGTTCGTCTCTCCGGCTTCGATCTTCTTACCGATTCCCGAATCCCAACTGCGGTATCGGTTCTTCACGAAATCCGACAAGACCCCTTCTTTGCGGATTTCCGCAGCCATTCTCAGACCGCGAGCGAACGCATCCATTCCACCGATGTGCGCATGGAACAAATCGATCGGTTCGAAACTCTCTCGACGTACTTTGGCGTCAAAGTTCACGCCGCCGGTGGTGAACCCACCGTACTTGAGGATCATGAGCATGCACTGAGCGGTGAGATAGAAATCCGTTGGGAATTGGTCGGTATCCCAACCCAGGAGCAAGTCACCTGTATTCGCATCGATCGAACCGAGCATTCCCTGCATACCCGCGTAATCGAGCTCGTGCATCATGGTGTGCCCGGCGAGCGTGGCATGGTTCGTCTCGATGTTTAGCTTGAAGTACGGCATCAAGTCGTAGGCTCGCAAGAAGTTGATACAAGCAGCCGCATCGCTATCGTACTGATGCTTGGTGGGCTCTTTTGGCTTTGGCTCGATCAAGAACGGGCCTTTGAACCCGATCTTCTTCGCGTAATCAACAGCCATGTTCAAGAAACGCCCCAAGTTATCGATCTCGCGTTTCATATCGGTGTTCAGAAGGGTCATATAGCCTTCGCGACCACCCCAAAACACATAGTTTTCACCGCCGAGTTCGTTCGTCACATCCAAGGCATTCTTCACTTGGGAAGCGCAATAAGCGAAGACATCCGCGTTGCAAGAAGTCGCCGCACCGTGCATGAAACGTGGGTTGCTGAACATGTTCGCCGTGCCCCAAAGGAGCTTCACACCAGTCTTTTGCTGGTGAGCTTTGAGCGAATCGGCAATCCGTTGAAGATTCTTATGCGACTCGGCGATCGTCTTCCCCTCAGGAGCGACGTCTCGGTCATGGAACGCGTAATAAGGTGCTTGCAACTTCTCGAAAATCTCGAAAGCCACTTCAACTCGACGAAGTGCGTTATCGATCGAATCTGTCCCGTCGTCCCAAGGACGATCAGCAGTCGCCGGACCAAACGGATCCGACCCACCCCCACGCATCGTGTGCCAATAAACAATGCTGAACCGCAAGTGGTCCCGCATGCTCTTGCCTTCAATCAACTCGTCAGGGTTATACCAACGAAATGCCAAAGGATTGCGAGAAGTAGGACCTTCGTATTGAATCTTGCTGATCTCGGGAAAGTAACTCATAGCGATGCGACTGTTGGGTTCCAACGAGTGAGGAAAAAAGATAGGGGATTCACAAGCCTCAAGTGTATCGCCCCAAAGCCTTCTTGCGAGTGGAGACCGTTAGAAATTCCAGTCCGACGAGAAGTCCGATGGTAACGATTTTTCCGCCATCCATCGAAAATCGTCAAAAACCGGAACTTTGCACCTGGGAAAATAACAAGTCAGGTTGAAATCCAGTAAACTAAATTAGTCAGTAACACACAACCTGACTTTGGAATCAGACGCTATTATCCTACGCGGCACATCTGGGTTGGCAAAATCCGGCATGGCCTACGTGGGTTCCCAAATGGTTCAAAGTTCACAGTAGGTTTCAAATTAGCGTGTAACCCACAAAGCAGCACAACGCATCGAAATCAAGCCCGAAGGCAACCGTTCACAAGTCGACCACAACCGCGAGACTTGAACACCCGTGATCCTTGCCTCGGCAGCCTTCTGATTTCTAGAGACGACGCGGCATGACGCAGATCACAGCGGACAAAGTTTTTGAACTCATCGAACGAAGCAAACTGGTGGAGCCAGAGGCATTCGCTGCGCACGTAGAGTCTCTGCGTTCGATCGCTGAGCAAACCGGCCAGAATGCAATCCTGGATGATCCCCTAGAGATCTGCAAATCATTCGAAACCGCCGGATTGATCACGCGCTGGCAAAGTGAGAAGATCCTTCAAGGTAAATACAAAGGCTTCTTCTTAGGCAAACACAAGCTCCTCGGGCACATCGGTTCCGGTGGAATGAGCAGTGTTTATCTCGCCGAACACACCGTGATGAAACACCTGAGGGCTGTGAAAGTTCTCCCTAAATCAAAACTGGGAAAGACTTCCTATCTCGAACGATTCCAACGTGAAGCCAAAGCGATCGCTTCGCTGAACCACCCGAACATCGTTCGCGCTTACGATATCGACAACGAAAAAGACACGCACTACATCGTGATGGAATATGTTGAAGGAGTGGATCTTCAAATCCTCGTCCAAAAACATGGTCCGCTCCCTTACGCAATCGTTGCGGATTACATCGCCCAAGCAGCCCACGGCTTGCAGCATTCACACGACTCAGGATTGATCCATCGCGATGTGAAACCTGCAAACTTGCTGATCAACAAAGACGGCGTAATCAAAGTCCTCGATCTTGGCTTGGCATTGTTCCAAGATCAATCGGACGCTTCGCTGACAATGGAATACAACGATAAAGTTCTAGGTACCGCCGACTACCTCGCTCCCGAACAAGCCCTCAACAGCCACACGGTCGACAACCGGGCCGATATCTACGGCTTGGGGTGCACCATGTACTTTCTGCTCACCGGTCATCCACCATTCCCTGATGGAAGCATCGCAAGCCGCATCGTCAAACATCAAAATGTGATGCCCACCGACATCCGCGCTGATCGCCCCGATTGCCCCGGCGAACTCGATGGCATCTGCGTGAAAATGATGCAGAAAGATCCCAAATACCGATACCCAGACTGCACGACTGTTGCTCAAGTCCTCGAAGCATGGCTTTTGAAATACCAAGCTGATAATCCATCGATTTCGATCAAACCTGCAAAAGGTATGACAATCGATGAAATGCTCGAAGTGGTGAAGTCCAAAGGAAGTCCATTTAGCGAAACGGCCAACAATCGACTCGACGAAACTTCGTTGGATTCGGCAAGAACCGGTCGCGCTGGTGGAGTACCACTCTCGGCTTCCGATTCCGCTGTCCTACGCGCTATCGCTCGCAGCGATGGATCCTCACTCGATAGCCAAATCGATTTGATCCACGATTCAAGCTCTCCAAACCCAACCCGATCAAAATCACAAGCGATCAGCAAAGCGGCTGATGACTCTAGAATCCGGCCCACAGGTCCTTCGCCATTAGTCAAATCCGGTAACTCACCAGCTAATCAATCCAATCCAACCGCATCCAAGCAATCTTCGCCAAAGCCCACTGCTTCGGGAACGAACGCGACCCCCAACAATGCACCTAATGCTTCGAAAGGCTCTCAAAATAAAGTTGGAGCTCAAGGCAATGCATCGAATGCAACTCAAGATGCAGATGAATCGGATTCGTCGATGTCAGGTATTTGGCTTGGCCTGATCATCGGTGGAATCGTCGCACTAATCTCCGGCGGACTCGCACTTGCATATTGGCTCTCGCGCTGAGACATCTCGATGCGTCCACCCTCGATGCGAACCCCGTCGAACCAAGCCATTTCGATACAAACCCCGTTGATAAAAACCCCGTCAATAAAAACCACCGTGCTTAAGATCGGTGGAGCCTCACTCTTCGCTCCACAATCCGAATTCAATCGACTCATCGATTACTTAAAAACCGATGAGACTCTTCTCAACTCTCGTGTATTCCTGATCGTCGGCGGTGGAGAAACCGTCGAGTCCATGCGATTGCTTCATGGCATCTACCCACAGCTTGATCCAATCGCCATGCATTGGCGTTGCATCGAACTTCTAGATGCAACTTGGCAAGTCGCCTCAGAACTAATGGACTTCTGCCAACCAATACCTACCACTGAATCGCTTCAACAAGCTTTCAGCAGTCATACCCCAAGCTGGAACCTTGTGCGTCCTGGCGCATTCTACTCCCCCATCCTCGCACAACAGCTTCCAGCGAACATCTCCCCCGATCCATCGTGGGAGACCACCACCGATGCTCTTGCATGGCTGCTCGCGATTCTCGCTCAAGGGGACGAAGTTCTTTTAATCAAAAAAGCCAATTGCAGTTCGATCAAGTCACTTGCTCAAGCAGCGGCTTGCGGAATCGTCGACCCCGAAATCCACCGACTGCACCAAACTACACAACATCCGAGTATCTCTTTCCTTTATGATGATCAAGGTTGGAAAATCCATCCGTTGGACTCGTAACCCACACCGAAATCTCCTCCCCATGCATCCTACAAATTCAAAGCCGCACCCCTATTTCGCTCAATCGCAAATTTCACCAAGCACTATCAAAGTGTCACACGGAAGACTCCATGCGAACCTACTCATTGCGTTAGCAAGCCTATTTGCGATATGCTTCGAATCAACCACGACACACGCGCAGGAATCATCCAAGAGTTCCAAGAGTTCTCAAAACGAAGCGATTTTGCTTAGCGAATTCATCTATGAAACAGCCCCATTCCCCAGTTGCCACGCTTCGAGTATCGAAGAAACCGAACAAGGACTCGTGGCAACATGGTTTGGAGGCACCCACGAAAAACACCCCGATGTAGGAATATGGGTCTCGCGACTTGACCACAAGCCATCAAGCGAGAAGTCGCAATCTAAAGACTCACTTTTATCGAATCTCTGGACAACACCGATCGAAGTAGCCAACGGCAAACAAGCCGGCCCCCAAGATTCGCAACTTCCAACCTGGAACCCGGTCCTATTCCAACCGAAACTCGGTCCCACACCACGTCCTTTGTACTTGTTCTACAAAGTAGGCCCGACGCCGGAGACTTGGTGGGGAATGATGACCAGCAGCCTTGATCATGGCTTAACCTGGTCCACGCCGATTCGTCTACCCGAGGGCATCCTTGGCCCAATCAAAAACAAGCCCGAAGAATTGAATGACGGATCGTGGCTGTGTCCTTCCAGCACAGAGACGGAAGAAGAACCAAGCAAGTGGAAAGTCCACTTCGAACTATCTTCTGACCGAGGGAAGACTTGGACACGCGTCCCCGGGATTGATCAGAAGCCACTCAACGATGGAGTGAGCCTCCAAGCGATCCAGCCAACCCTCTTACAACTCGGCCCAAAAAACTGGCTTGCGATTGGACGAAGCCGACAAGACAAAATCTTTGAAACGGAATCGTTCGATGATGGCAAGTCTTGGTCACCGCTGCGGCTCGGCAAACTCCCCAACAACAACTCGGGGCTCGATGCGTTAACACTTCGGGATGGCACCCATCTGATCGTCTACAACCATGTCGCCGGGACGCCGGGGCAATGGGGCGGCAAACGCACACCGCTCAATGTCGCTAGGTCGAAAGACGGTCGCGAGTGGACCCCATGGCTGGTCCTTGAAGACACTCCTGGGGAATTCAGTTACCCAGCAATGATCGAAACAGCAGACGGACTTGTGCACATCACATACACTTGGAACCGAAAGAAAATCAAGCACGCCGTGATCTCACCGAAGTAGAGCAGGCTAGCGGACATGGGCTATTGCGACGGCTAAGCCGTCGAATCGTTTACACATCGGGTGATCCACAGCATTACTGCTTTGCGCCGGGGCGGCGTCCGCGTCGAGATTTGGTCTGCGGACCGTTTTTCTCCGGTGCCGCTGGTACGCTCTCAAGCGGCTTGCCTACATACTCCTTGAGCCGCTGTATTTCGTCTCGAAGTGCTGCGGCGCGTTCAAACTCCATCTCTTCCGCTGCCCCCATCATCTCTGCTTCCAACTCCTTCAAGTACTCATTGGTGACGATCTTCGGAGCCCCCGCCTGCGTTACAACCTCCCTCGCTTTCTTGCGCGTGGCAATCGACTCTTGGAAACTATTCATCGCAGCTTTGCGCACCGTCTCAGGGGTGATTCCGTGCAGCGTGTTGTACTCCTCTTGCTTGCGACGCCTCCTTGCCGTCTCTTCCATGGCGATATTCATCGCTTCCGTAATTCGATCCGCATAGAGAATAACTTTGGAATTCGAATTTCTAGCGGCACGACCAATGGTTTGAATCAACGATGTTTCACTCCGCAAAAACCCTTCTTTGTCGGCATCGAGAATCGCCACCAATGAGACTTCTGGCAAGTCCAGTCCTTCTCGTAACAAGTTCACACCTACGAGCACCTCGCATCGCCCCTCCCGAAGATCTCGCAGCAATTCGATCCGCTCAAAAGCTCCTAAATCACTATGCATCCAACGGCACTTCACATCGTTATCGCAAAAGAAATTTGCTAGATCCTCTGCAAGCCGTTTCGTTAAAGTCGTGATCAAGACTCGGTCTCCCATCGCGATCCGTTCGCGAATCTGACCTAGCAAATGATTAACTTGGCCCTGTGCAGGAACCACTTCAATTACAGGATCAAGTAACCCGGTTGGTCGAATCACTTGCTCGACGACCTCTCCGCCCGTTTTCTCCATTTCGTAGTCGGCCGGCGTCGCAGATACAAAGATAATCTGCCTAGCCTTCGCTTCCCACTCTTCAAATTTCAATGGCCGATTGTCCATCGCACACGGCAAGCGGAATCCGTGATCGACAAGTGTCTTTTTCCGATTGTAGTCCCCATTGAACATCGCCCGAACTTGCGGCACCGTCACGTGCGATTCATCGACGATGATCAACATGTCCTTCGGAAAGTAATCGTGAAGCGTATCGGGAGTGCAACCAGGTGATTTACCCGATAGAGGACGAGAGTAATTCTCGATCCCGGAACAATGCCCAGTGGCACGCAACATTTCTAAATCGTACCGGGTGCGAGACTCAAGCCTTTGCGCTTCGAGCAATTTGCCTTCCTTGCGGAATTTCTCAAGCTGATCTTTGAGCTCTTGCTCGATCACTTTAGCCGCTTCGAAAATACGGTCATCGGTCGTCACGAAATGCTTCGCTGGAAAAATCTCGATCTCTTCGACTTTGGAAATCACTTCTCCACTTTCGGGTGTGAAGATAATCAAGTTCTCTACTTCATTCCCCCAAAGTTCGATCCGAAGAGCCAATTCACTGTAAGCAGGCCAAAGGTCTAACTTGTCTCCCCGCACGCGAAATGTGCCCGGTACGAAATCCTTCTCGGTTCTCGAATACTGAATGTTGATGAGCTTCAATAGCAGTTCCTCTCGCACCACTAACTCGCCTCGATGCACCGGTATCTTCATTTCGTGATAGTCTTTTGGCGAACCAAGACCATAGATGCACGAAATACTCGACACGATGATGCAATCGCGACGCTGTGCTACAGCAGTGGTCGCAGCTAATCGATACTGCTCGATCTTCTCGTTGACCGAGGAGTCTTTCTCGATATACAAATCCCGTTGAGGTATGTACGCTTCGGGCTGGTAATAGTCGTAGTAACTGATGAAGTAGTGGACCGCATTCGTCGGAAAAAACTCCTTGAACTCAGAATACAACTGAGCTGCGAGCGTTTTATTGTGACTCAAAACCAAGGTTGGCCGCTGAACTTGCTCGATGACATTCGCCATCGTGAAAGTCTTTCCCGATCCGGTCACCCCCATAAGCACCTGATGTGAATCCCCACGCCGCAACCCACGCGTCAACGCTTCGATCGCTTGAGGCTGATCCCCAGCCGGTCGATAAGGGCTATGCAATTGAAATGGTCGCTCAATCATGGATTCGATGCTCCGGTGCCGTATGTCCCGATCCGGAATGTTCTTCTGCGGGTGACTCGTCGTTCAATGATTTTTGCAAGCTCAAGTATTCGGACAAGATGCGAATTCGTCCTTCTTTGATCCCAGGAATGCTGCGCAGTTGATCCCAATCGGTAAATCCGCCGATTTCACTTCGCTTGGAAAGAATAGCTCGAATCAAGTTCGGCCCTAGAGATGGGATGAGTTGCAAGTCCTCGGCAGTGGCTTGATTGATATCGATCGTCCAAGGACCATCGATCAATTTCGCCCCTTGCATCATGTCGGTTTGACTCTCGGCTTCTCGGGTCATGCCTAACACGAGAATGCTTCCCCAAGCCAAGAGGGCGACAGTCGCAAATGTACGACTTCGCAACCGCAAACATGCAAGAAGTTCTTCTTCCCAAGAACCTTGCGAATTTGGCAAATCGATTTGTTGGCTATCCATGCTCCGACCCACTCCCTGACAGGCTGTGGCTCGCTTGCTTCTAGCTCAATTGCTATCGGCTCCCGTACAACGAGCCCACAATTGCACGTTGCTACCTATCGAGGTAGTCACGTGCGATTCCCTTGTCAGTGTAACCGAAACCGAGCAAAAGAAAGCTGGGTTTCTTGAGAATTGTCCCTTCGTGAAGGGGTGGATTACTCGCCAAACCGACCGAATCGCAGCGAGTTTATCGCGACCGCAACTGCGAGAGGACTTCGTGAACAATTCGATCGATTACCATATCGCTCGCATCGTTGGCGACGGAGCGAGGAGCACCGGAGTTCGATTGCATGAAATCAAAACCGGCGAGCATCTCTTGAATCCGACGTTGAGCCGCATCGGCAGCGGTCGACTGTTGAGGGGACAAAGGCTGACGCGAGAGTCCCAAGTCCCATCCGCGAATCTTTGCACCCCGTCGGAAACCTTCTGGGAATTCCACCGTTGCCAGCATCGCGTCGAACAGTGGGAGCAAGCGGTACTGCAACTGCATTGCGCGATCCCATTGGCCCGCTTTGGCTGATTCGTAAATCGCCCTGGTCAATTCAGGAACTACACCGCTCGTCGCGTTCGTACCCCCATCGCAACCGACCATCAACATCGGAACCAACGCAGCGTCCCAACCCGTCATGAAAAAGAAATCAGGACGCAGTGGCCGAACCTCGGCAATCATCCGCATCATGTGCGGAATGTCCCCAGAACTGTCTTTAATCCCCACGATGCGAGGGCACTCTTGCGCCAATCGCTTGACCGTTGCAACATCGATTGGAGAAGCGAACAGCGGAATGTTGTAAAGAGTCACATCCACCGAAACGTTGTCGGCGATCTCTTTGAAGTAAGCGAACACACCGTCTGGAGCCAGTCGGTAGTAGAACGGTGCGACAATCGCCACAGCTCGACATCCCAACGCCCCGTAGGTGTCACAAGCGCGAATCGTCTCGATCACATTCGCTTCGGCCGCTCCAGCTAAAATCGGCACCCGACCCTTGGTCTGGTCAACGACGACTTCAATCACTCGCCGACGCTCCTCAGGAGTAAATCGGACAAACTCGCCTGTACTCCCATTCGGATACAACCCATGAACCCCCTTGGCAATCAACCAGTCGACATAGCTGCGCAATGTCTGCTCATCGAGCCGACCTTTCGAGTCCAACGGGGTAATGTTCGGCGTGAAGATTCCAGCAAGCGGTTGATTCATGTTGCGAGTCAATAATTTCGAGTAATGCAAGTGCCGTGATCCGCACCGCAGACAAAGGGTTATACTGACGGTACGAAAGAACTGTAGTACAGAATTCTAAACGAGTCGGTGCCTGGACATATCCTGTGGAAAAAAAAACTTGCCCACACCCTAAAAAGCTTGCAATCGTCGCGACCGTACTCGGAATCCTCGCATTTACACTCGCCGCTCTGCTGGTTCCCTCGCTCCCAATCGCAACGTCCGACCCCCTGGCGCCCCCAACTCAATCAGCTACGTCATCCAACTCAGCTACGTCATCTAATTCAGCCACGCCAGCAAACTCGGGTACATCTGCTCACTCAGTGACTCCCACCCTGATTTCCCGTGCACAAGCCTGGCTTATCTCCTTCCCAACCCTCTTCGATCTGCAGACCCTATGGACCGGCGAGGGGAACTCGCCCGACCCTTTCGAACGTGCCATCGCCTTGGTCGGCTCTGGTTTATGGCTCTTGATTGCCTTTTGCATCGGATCGCTAATCCTTGGTTGGCCAATAGGCCATGCCTTCTACAAGGTCACGGAAGATCGCTCAAAAAAAGCGGAAGCGATAACGCGTATCGGCTTCGCTGTTGCAACAGGGCATTGCACCTTACTGATCGTAATCGCCCTCCACACCGTGTTATTCCCTCCCAACTTCATCCCAGGCTGGTTACTTCCCATCGCCATTCTCGTCGCTTGCATCCTGCGATGGAACATCCTTCAATTGCCCCTAATCAGTCGCATTGCCAAAAGCTCAGCAACAAGCTTCGCCAATCCCCATGCGGAGAGCCCTGCAAACAGCCCTGCGGTTTCCGCTACAAAATTCGATCCTCCTGACCTTCGCGATCCGTCCTGGCTCTTTCCTTGGAGCCGCCGCTTGATAGGTGTGACGTTTTTAGCGTGCCTTGCGTTGGGACTTGTAGGCCTCCTCGGTAGTACTTTACCGAGCTACGACATCGATGTACGCGAGAATGATTGGCTGATCATCAAAAGCAATATCGATCCAACAGCGAGCCCGATCTCGGAAAGTAACACATCCTTGCAATCACTCCCTGCCGCGCGGGGGATCCCAGCCCTGGGACTCGCGCGATTTGCTTCGTCGGTCGGCTTACTGGATCCAAGCATAGCTTCTTCTGATAACCAAGTACCTTTCTTGCGTATCATGCTCATCGGCCAGTGTATCGATGCTTGGATGTTTCTCCTTGCTGTCGCAATTCTCGTTCGACTGAGCATCGAGCACCACGGTGCTCTAGCAGGTTGGACTGTCGGATTGCTCTTCTTAGGACATCCGGGCCTACATGAGTTATCGCGACTAGGACTCGGTGCTGGCTTATCTAGCCTTGTGATCACCCTATCCTTCGCATGGTTAATCCATGGACAGAGATTTCCATCTACCCATCGCATTCGCTCCCCGCAATCGGATTCCCAGAAACTCTATTCATCTCAGATGTTGGCTTCGTCACTCTGCATCCTAGCAGCTTGGGGATCCTTTCCAGCAGCCCTGTTTGCAACCCTGCCACTGCTCGTTAAAGAATTAATGCACATCTCGATACCATCGTTGAGTAACGTCCAAGCCGACGACTTTCATCGTTCGCCTGCCCAACGGCAACTTCATCCTGCCTACCTGAAATGGAGCTTGAGCCTCCTTTCGTTAGCACTCATCGCGGCAATCGCAGCGTCTTGGTTGAAAGCTCCTTGGATCCTGCCAATTGCTGGACTTGCCGATTCGGCCCGATCTGTTCAAGCGAACTTGGTCACTGAATCCATCCTGAACACATTCGCACGAGTGGTTTTGAATTCTGCAAGCAACAGTATCGCGATCCTTCCGTTAGCCCTTGCCGGCCTTACCCTGAGTCGCGACCGACGTGTCTGGCTTGGATGTCTCCTCGCAGGAACATGGTGGCTGATGTGGTGTCTACTCGGAGGAAGGCTCGAACGTGGATGGGTCATCGCAATACTGTGGCTCGCATTGCCCGCTGCTTGCGGCATTCAACAATTGCAGAACTTCGTGGGACGTTGGTTTACCGCTCCCCTAGGTTGGTTGATCCTTACCTGGACTTGTGTCTGTATTCCAACATGGCCCTACTGCGACCAACGCTTGCTCGCTTCACTCGATCAATATCTCCCAAGCTACTTGCGAGGCGACGAGAGAGCGGCCAGCGATTCGAGCAAGCCCACTGAAAACAAAAGCAGTGATAGCCAACCCCGTGAAAGCAAATCCCGTGAAAGCCAATCCGGTGAAAGTGCTCCATATCCCTTGCTGGACAATTCACCCTACTATCCAGCCTACAGCGATTGGGTGGAATCTGTGCGAAAACGCGATGCACAAAGCGATCGATCCCCTCGCTGGCTCGTTCTTGGCACCTCGGATGTATTCCTTTGGCGAGTTGACACCTACACCCACCCTTGGTGGCATAAGGATGTGGACATTTCTGATCCTTCCTTGCTTGAGCACCTTGGGGTCGGATACATTTTAGTGGATTACGAAGGGCTCCATTCTCGCATCGAACAGCGAGATCGGTGGGCTCGACACCAAAACCATGTCAACTTCGGACAAACGCATGATGAACTTGCCACGCTTCGAGAACATATCGAAGGACTCGTGCGCAATGGCATCATCGAGCGCTGCGACCCTTGGGGCAACGCAAGCGAAGTCGAATGTTATCGAGTCTTGTCATACAATCCCTAAAACCAACTCTTACCCATCAAGCGTGCTTGCAAGGTACCCCATGCAGCATGCTCAATCGTCGACAGCAACCTCCACGATCAAAGTGCAATGATGATCTTGAACCTTATGTTTTCTTGGCTTGATGCATCTGCCGATCTGGGGCCTTGGGCTTTGGCTCAAAGCGCTCAAGATGCGCAACAATTCGGGATGGACTTCTTTGAACTGCTACGCCGAGGGGGCGTGTTTATGATCCCCATCGGGATCATGAGTTTGATCGTAGTGACGTTTCTATTTGAACGCTGGATCGGACTCAGGGCTTCGAAATTAATGCCTAAACGTACCGTATCCCTGATTCGTCGCGTCTTAAAAGCACCCGATTTTGACAAACAAGAGCTTCAGCAAGCCAGCGCAGAAGGCAACTCGGCCTTGGATCGAATCCTTCAAGCAGCCACCAATGCAACTGGTCATTCGATGGGTGAACTTCAGACCGCCGTTGCTGAATCGATCCAGCGCGAAGTCGACCGAGCTTACGCGAACGTCCGTTGGCTCAACCTTGGCGCAGGCATCGCCCCACTGCTGGGCTTGCTCGGAACCGTTTGGGGTTTGATCCGGGCTTTCCACGACACCACCAAACTGGTAGCTGGCCAGAACCGAGCGGATTTTTTGGCTGTTGGGATTTACGAAGCGCTCGTTACCACCCTCGCCGGATTGATGGTCGCCATTCCAGCCGCCGTTGCATCGCATTACCTCGAAGGCCGCATCTCCAGAATTTTCCGAGACATCCAGGAGTTGATGAGCAAACTTATTCCGCGCATGAGCGACGAAGCTGCCGCTAAACGTGCGTCTTAATTATTTGGCTACCGAGGAATAATGCTGACCAAGACGATTGCGATTCGGCCCAATTTTCGTGCTCGTGCTCGTGATCGTGATCGTGATCGAATGACGGCACCAGTCTAGTTGCAATCAGAGGTACGTCGTGTACTGAACCCACATAACAGTACTACCGGTTGCTTTCGATTACGAGCACGAGCACCGTTTCACTGAGCACGAGCACGGTTTCACTGAGCAAGAGCACGGCGCTACAAAGCCGATACAAATCAAAACCGATACTAAATTTCCCGAAGAGCCAATTATTCAAAGTCGAGCCGAGCAAGATGACTGCGTTGACTCCGACCGACAGATTACAGGAACCACTGAAGGCACCCAGCCAGGACGAATAGAGAAAATCCTGCAAAAGCGATAGCGAGCCAACTCGCCCATCTTTCAGGGTGCAAAACGCCGTTTTCTTCCGCAAGCATAGCCACCTTGGCCTCGGCTTGGAGAATCGAAACCCCTAATTCATCGCGGTAAAGCCGCACGGCATCAGACCAATGACCTTCTCGAATCAACGTTCGAGCAAGCGAATCAATATTCGACATACGGTCCTGAGATCGTTCGAGTCTGGCAAGCTAGGTCAACTAGGTGGGCTGGGCAAACACCCGCCACCTCGTCCAACTTGAATCGACTCGATCTTTCAGGCGACTTTAACGAAACCTTCGTCTTGAGGTGAAATTTTTAGGTTTCTATACTCCGACCCACTGCGCAGTCGTTACGCCCCCACCTTTCACCAGGAAAACAGTCACAGCGAGTGGGATCATTCTCCTCAAAAATTCGAATTCATACCCAGCGTGCCGAGCTGACTGTCGGCTCGACGGGCGACCGCTGCGCCCGGAGTTTTCGCTCTTTCGTATGGCTGTGTTTTCTCATCCCCCTGTGTTTCGCATTCACACTGTGTTCATTGCCCACTAGGGTCAACGCCACCGAGATCGGCGTTCCTTTATCTGACCCACGCTTCTCGATCGCCGTCCAAGCCCATAGTGCGGACCGTAGCGAACAAGGAAACTACCTCGTTTACAGACTTGAAGGAAACGTGAGGGTCACCCAAGGCTCGTTTCATGCCGTAAGCCAGCGTGCGACGCTGTGGGTACTGCGTGAAGAGATCCCTAACCCAAATAATCCGACCAACAACCGTTCTACCGACAATAGCACAGCGAACGGTAGTGATCAGAACTATTCGAATAACATCGCAAGCAGCCCATTTGCCAACCGGCTCGCTTCTACAGAGCCAAATGGGAACGCCGAACAACCCTTCTACCGCTTGATCCTCGAATCAGAAGGGCAATGCGATGTGAAGTGGAATGAAGATCAACGTCTGCGCGACGAGCATTGGATGGGGAGGTTGTATTCCTTTCACGAGCCGAAATTCACAGTGGAGGTCTGGAAGGAAAACGCTACGCCTGTTCCTCCATTGGACTTGTCGCGTGAAGATACCCCCAAACAAATCGCTTCGGATCGCCCCAAAGGAGGGCTTGAGCCAAGTCACGTCAATCACAGTCCTTGGGACGATCCAACCCGAGAGGCGATTGTATGGACGCCGGCGGACGATGCGAATCACGTGAGGCTCGCGGCGCAGATTCTTCAGTCACAGCCTGCACCTCCTCTCGCCCCACTCCCAGCACCGGCGACCAACAGCGGATCGATGCAGATAGGTAATGCAACGCTCGGCGGAACGGTTCTCGATGCCGGGTCGATGCCGATGTTCGAGTCGATTCAACCGATTCCCGTTCCACCGCCAAACGGGGCGCAATCCATCCCCCCTTCGACGATCACACCAGTGGAATCCTTCCAACTCCCGGTTCCACCAACGAACGGCTCATCCGTTATGGTCGGACCGGCTCCGTTGGCAGCCCCCGTCGCTGCATCGGCCCCTCAAGTTCGATCGGGAGTGCGATTTGGAGCGAGGACATTCAAGCTCACAGGCCGGGGCGGTATCGACCCAGTCTTCGAGACAAAGTCGCGACCTGAGCGGGGCGATTCCGTAATCACGGTCAGTCGCGGAATGCGGTTGATGATCGGCGATGCAGCGGTGCAGACCAGCGGCGGGCTCTTCGACATGGGAACGATTCTCATCGAAGCCGATCGCTGTGTGATCTGGACGAGCGACATGTCCCGCTTGCTGACTCAAAAGATCGATGACCTACCCGTTGAGCTGTACCTCGAAGGCAACATTGTATTTCAGCAAGGTGCGAGAAAAATCTATGCCGACCGCATGTACTACAACGTTCAAAGCGAATACGGCATGATCCTTGGAGCCGAAGTGCTGACACCCGCACCGAAGTACGAGGGGATCGTACGATTGAAAGCGGACGTCATTCAACAACGCTCGCGGGAGAACTTCCTTGCCAATCGCGCAGCGATGACCAGCAGTCGTTTGGGTGTACCTCGCTACTGGTTACAAGCCGATCGGATCGAGCTCAACGATCAGCGTCAATCGACCGAACAGACGGGATTGCTCGGGTTCGGCGTCCTATCTCCGTCGGGTGACACCACGGCGATGAAAGCCAAGGCCAGGCATAACTTCGTGTACATGGAAGGATTGCCCGTGGCTTACTGGCCAATCCTCAACACGAACGTCGATACACCGAGCTTCTATGTGACCGGTGCGCAGTTTCGCAATGACAACATCTTCGGCACCCAAGTACTTGTCGATTGGGACTTATATCAAATCTTCGGTATCGATGCGGTAGATGGGACGAAGTGGGGGCTATCAACGGACTACCTGAGCAAACGAGGATTCGCACTCGGAACAAACTTCCGTTACAACCTTCCATCCCTTCACGGCGGAGGCCCTGCCTACGGTTACTTCGATGCATGGGGGCTAAACGACGAAGGACTCGATACACTCGGTAGCGACCGCACTGGGCTTGTACCAGAAGAGACCTCGCGTGGTCGGATGGTACTGCAACACCGGCAACTCCTCTCGCCCGATCAAGAATTCTGGGCAGAATTCGGGTACATCTCCGACCGAAATTTTCTTGAGCAGTACTTCGAACAGGAATGGGACACGCTCAAAGATCGCTCCACTGCACTGCGCTATCGCCACTACTTCCTCGGTCAACAGATGCTCGATATCTGGGGCCAAGTCCGCCTCAATGACTTCTTCACTGAAACACAGTGGCTTCCACGACTCGATCACTATTGGCTCGGTCAAAACGTTGCAGACTGGATGACTTGGCATTCCCATTCTCAAGTCGGTTATGGGCAATTGCGAGTTGCCTCCACTCCGACGGATCCTCAAGATGCAGCGAAGTTCCAGCTACAGCCTTGGGAGCAAAAATCCTCAGGCATTCAAGCCGCCACGCGACAAGAGCTTTCCCTACCTTGGGATACCGGGCACTCCAAATGGGTCCCGTTTGTCTCGGGCGAAGCGGCGTACTGGGGAGAAGACCTCAACGGAGATTCCCTTGGTCGTTTGACGGGTCAAGCAGGATTGCGGACGTCTCTACCGATGTGGCGAGTGGCTCCCGAAGTACAAAGCTCATTGTTCAACCTCAACGGGTTGGCTCACAAGATTTCCTTTGAAACCGAAACATGGTACGCCGACACGACCAAAGAACTCGATTTGCTTCCTCTCTACGATCCGATCGATGACAACAGCCAAGAACACTTCCGTCGGCGACTTGTGTTCAACACCTTCGGTGGTACGCTTCCCGCTCAATTCGACTCTGTCGATTATGCGGCCCGTCAAGGCATGCAACGTTATGTGACAGCAACTAGCTCCCAAGTCGTCACCGATCAGTTGCAAAGTCGTTTTGGCGTCCATCAACGATGGCAGACAAAACGTGGCGTCCAAGGTCGCGAGCGCATCTCAGACGTGGTCGAATTCGACGTTGATGCAATCTACTTCGCCAAACCTGACCGAGATAATTTCGGTGAGTCGATCGGTGGGATTAACTATGAATTCCGATACCACGTCGGCGATCGCGTGACTTTGCTCAGTGACGGATACTACGACATGTTCGAGAGGGGATTACAAGCGACGACATTTGGCACGCTGATTTCCCGACCGTTGCGAGGTGATTTCTATGTTGGTTTCACCAATCTCGATGGCCCCGTAAGCGCTCAACTTCTGACTTCCACTTTGACTTATCGCATGAATGAAAAATGGGCGGTGGTCGCAGGATCTGTTTATGACTTCGGCCCGTCGGGAAGCAACGGTCATACCATCGGCCTGACGCGAATCGGGGAATCCTTCCTCTTGCGACTCGGGCTTGCAGTCGACTCCGGTCGAGACAATGCAGCCTTCCAGTTCGCGCTCGAACCAAGATTTCTGCCGAGCAAGGGGCTAGGAATTATCGGCGGTCAAGCGATCCCGCCTGCTGGTTATTTCGGCTTGGAATAAACCACTCGTAGCACACATCTGCGTTTATTCTTCACCCCAGATCGAGTGCGGGTCGAAGACCATCGAAGCGATCATGTTCATCGCAACACAAGCAGCGAAGGCTATGACCGCCGGGCCGACATGAAACTCGACGAGTCCGGATAGCTTGACCAACATGACGAGAAAAGCCAAAAGCATCACGTCGAGCATACTCCAGCGTCCGGAGAATTCTAACGCGCGGTAAGCCCACGCCCGATGATGCTGTTCAAGCCAACGCAGCCAGCAAAGCTCCAACAACATCACCAACTTGAATACCGGCAAGACAATCGAAAATAGCAAGATGACCGTCGCAACGAACCAGCTGCCATGTTCATAGAGTTCGACGATTCCGCCGACAATCGAACTGGTATAGGTATGCCCAAGCTTCTCAATTTCTAGGATGGGCAGGAAGATCGCTGCGGGGAACAACAGCAAAGCGGCCAGTGCAGCAGCGGCGGTGCGTTGCAATGATCGCCGTGAATCGCTCCCTGTGGAAATCGCTGTACCACAGCGAGTGCAAACGTACTTGGTGGACTCGATCAACGCAGGACCGGGTAGTCGGTGAACCAACCCACAGCAATGACAAGCTTTGTACTGCACGCCCGGGTCGATCGAATCCTTGTCCTTTTGAACACGCGTCCCATCGGCTAGAAGCGAATCATGGACCATGCCTTACTCCTGATCCTCAAATTCCATATTTTCAGGATCCTCATCCGGTTCATCCTGAGCATCCTCGAGCCACTGTTGCATCGCAGCTTTAGCTACTTCAAGGTCGACTTCTCTCACGACGACTTGAGCATAAGCCGCCGCATCGGGCCATCCGGTCGCGCCCCCGGCACCGCTATTGAAAGCCTTGATCCCTTGGGCTTCTAAAAATCCGATCAGCAATCGAGCTTCCATCTCAGTGAGAAAATCGCTCAGGACAACAGGTCGATGGGGATCGGAATTCATAGTCGTATCCTTTGCGATTTGCAGCAGTCTATTTGGCAGCAATCGATTGAGAGGAGGTCATTCCAAGGAACTCCCGCACGACTTGCCGTTCAAGCAGACGAGGGTTGACGTGCGGCCGTCGATCCAAAAGTCTTGCTTGTGCTTGCTCTGGACTCATCGAGCGATGTTTTACCAACCAGCAAAGAACAATCGTGGCGGATCGCGCTCGACCTGCTTTGCAGTGCACGTAGGTGCGTTCTTTTTTAGCCACACAGCGTTGCAAGAATGCGACACCTCGTTCGACATCGTCGAGTGAGGGTGGATTGAAGTCCACGGTTGGAAGCCACAGTTGCTCGATCCGGTATTTCAAATACTCCTTGATCGGCCCGCGGTATTCCTGACACATGTTGATCACGTTGCGAACACCTAAGTTCGCAAGCTTCGGTACGTCGCTCTTCAGTGGCAATGCTCCGAGCACAACATAATCATCGACCGCATCCCACCAATGGCGACGGTGCAATATCCGTGCTTGAGCGTAATTCCAAGCAAAGGTAGGGACAAAAAGTGAACGTGCCAGAATTGGTGGAAGGGGCATCGACAGCTTGGTGGTAAGACAACTGGGTGGTAAGACAACTGGGTGGTAAGACAACTGGACGGGAAGGCAACTTGTTAGTAAGGCAACCGGGTACTATGGCTTTGCGTTTTAAGTCAACGCCAGGATAATTGGTAGCCTTAGAGACCTTCGGACATCGGTGGCAACGGATCGGTATCTCGAGACTTATCGTCCGAATCGATCGTCGAGAACTGGGTATGATAGTCCATTGTCGATTCCATGAAGCGATGGGGGCTTGCTAATTCCGCAACGACCTTTTGCTCCGAAGGCATCGCGGCGCTTACTCTCATCATTGGATCTGGAGCGCAAAGCCTCCACTGGGCACCGATCACCGTGACGTTATCGGTTCCGCCTCCATCTTTGGCCAGCTTCACGAGGCGTTCACAAGCTTCATGGACCGTGTCGGCTTCCACTAATACCCGTTCGATCGTTAAGTCATCGACATGTTTGTTCAATCCGTCGCTGCACAAGAGGATTGCATCTTCAGGTTCAAGATTGATCATCGCGATCTCGGCTTGTACACCTTCGGCTCCTGCACCGAGAGCATTGACTAGGACATTCGACCAAGGCGAACGTTCCGCCGCGTTGGACTTGAGCCGACCAGATCGCATCATTTGATTCGCGACGGTGTGGTCGCTTGTCAATAACCGCAGGACTCCCTTTTGGTAGTGGTAGCAGCGAGTATCACCCGCGTGGACGACGATCATGCGAGGCCAGACGACATATGCCATCGTAAAGGTAGTTCCCATCCCAGTGAGAGCTTCGGAAGCTTCCGACTGACGACGGATTTCGCTGTGGGCTTCGTTGAGCATCTCTCGAAGGTCATCGACCAGAAGATGATCATCGGTGGTCGAAATCAGACTATTCCACTGCAGCCGGTTCAAGATAGCAGCGAGGAAATACTGCACTGCCAGCCCGCTTGCTTCTTGCCCCGCACGATGACCTCCCATGCCATCTGCAACCATGAACAGATGTCCAAGAGAACCTCCGAGGAGATTCGCCTGCGGTGCGATCGGCAAAGAAGTCGAGTGCAGTCGGATGCTGCGAGCCAATTCGCCGATGAAATATTGGTCTTGGTTCTCTTGGCGAACGAGCCCACGATCTGTCAGGCCACCGGTTTGAATTTTAATTGGATTCATGTGTGCGTTGGTGCGAACTTTTCAGTTAGCCTATCGTAGGGAGCGAACCTTGCCGCAGCGACCCGGGCTGCATGGGGGGCTGGCTAACGGCGATTGCGATGGACGCCGCTGCTGCCATTCGCTAACGTACCGACGGTCGAATTCACGCCGGCCGCTTCCATATTGTCGGTTTTCATTTAAAAGACAAGCAACGGACTGGGGGGTAGGAACGCGGAACCCCCAATTCATTTACTTATACTGTAGCTTAAAACGATTCTACGTGTTATCCATCGTGGCCCTTGAGTAAGAAATCATGTCTGTTTATCCAATCCGAGTCTACAACACGCTGACGAAAACAAAGGAACCTTTCGAAACCTTGGTTCCCGGTAAAGTGGGAATGTACTTATGCGGACCGACGGTGTACGCCGAAGCCCATATCGGACACATGGTTGGGCCGGTCATTTTCGACACCGTAAAACGCTTTTTGACCTATTGCGGCTACGATGTAACCTGGGTTGTCAATATCACGGACGTGGATGACAAGCTGATCGTGAAATCCAAGGAAAAAGGGATTTCAATGTTTCAGTTAGCGACCGAAATGACGGCAGACTACCTGTCGAATCTAGCCGCCCTAGGGGTCAACCAAATCGATCGAATGCCGCGTGCGACCGACTGCATCCCGGAAATCGTCGCTTTTGTATCGGAATTGATCGCAAAAGGGTTCGCCTACGAAAGCACCGGAGATGTTTTCTTCGATGTCGCCCGAGATCCTGAATACGGCCGTCTGAGCAACCGCACCGCAGATGACCAACAAGGAGAAGGAGGGGGAGCCGCTGCTCGAAAACGCTCTTCAGGAGATTTCGCCCTCTGGAAATCAGCAAAACCCAATGAGCCGAGCTGGCCAAGCCCATGGGGGCCGGGACGTCCCGGATGGCACATCGAATGCTCCGCCATGAGCCGCAGCATCCTCGGACAAACCTTCGATATCCACGGCGGTGGACTAGACCTAGTCTTCCCACACCACGAAAACGAACTTGCCCAAAGTCGATGCTGCCACGGCAAACCGATGGTCAAGTACTGGATGCACAACGGTCTGATGAGAGCTTCGGATGACGCCGGCAAAGTCGGTGGCAGATCCGATCGTGATACACCCGCAGCCCCATCCGATGCTTCTGGGAAAATTTCCCGGAGCAAAGGAGCTGGCGGTCTCGCTCAACTGATCGCCAAACACACCGGTGAACGCATACGATTCTTTCTTCTTCGATCCCACTATCGCTCCACAAGCGTCTTCGGCGACGAACCGTTAGCAGAAGCCGGATCGGCCCTGGAGACCTTCTACCGCCTATTCGCTCGCGCCGAGAAGATCCTTGGACAATCCGTCTACGACATTCCCTACGCGATCCGCCGAAGCGACTCGAAACCACCCGAAGCATCCTCGGCTCTTCTGGTCGAAATGGCTCAGTTCCGAGAATCGTTCCTCACCAAAATGGACGATGACTTCAATACCGGTGGAGCCACAGCGGACCTATTTGAAATGGCTCGTTCGCTAAACCGATTCATCGATCAAAACAAACTCGAAGAATCCGCCACCCCCGAAGCTTGCGATCAACTTAAAAACGGCCTGTCGGTCTTGCGTGAACTCGCAGCCTTATTGGGCATCTTCCGAAAACCAGTACCATCTTCAAACCACTCCTCAACTGACGGCAATGTTGTCGAAGGCCTGATGCAACTGGTGATCAAACTGCGGATGGAAGCTCGCGCTCGACGCGACTTCGCTACATCCGACGCTGTCCGAGATGGCCTCAAAGAAATCGGTATCGCCCTGCAAGACGGCAAACAAGGAACGACTTGGGAAATCCAAAAGTAGTCAGTTCCACAACTTGCAATTGAACCGGGTATGCCAAACACCGGGCGGCTTGCGCCGCGCCGCTTTCATTGGAAGTTTCGTAGCCAAACACCGGGCGGCTCGCGCCGCTCCGCTTCTATTGTACCGCAAGAGGCACAGCACATAACCCGTACACTACAACGTCACGGACGCTAATTGGTTCAACGCTAAAAATCGAATTGAACCCGGTACACCAAACACCGGGCGGCTTGCGCCGCTCCGCTAACATTGCACCGCAAGAGGCACAGCACTGGCCTAATGCCTAATGCCTAATGCCTATCAGCGTTCGATAAACAACACCATCGACGGATTCCCAACCGGCAAATAGTTCCCCGTAAAATTCAATCGACCTGTCGACGCGTCGGCTCGAAAGACCGCTACGTGATCGGCTCGCTGATTGCAACACAACAAAAGCTTGCCTGAAGAATCAAATCCAAAGCTGCGAGGATAATTCCCTCTGGTCCATTCTTCACCGATGTACCTGAGCGTTCCATCTTGCTCGACGGCGAATATTCCAATGCTGTCGTGCAACCGATTCCCAGCGTAGACGTAGCGTCCGTCGTGCGAGACCAAAACCTCTGAGCAGAAGTTGCTTCCTGCATATCCCGCTGGCAATGTCGATAGCGTTTGACGATGGCTCAAAGTACCCTTCTGCGGGTCCCAATCGTAGACTGCCATCGTGGAACCTTCCTCCTGGATCGAGTACAGCCATTTCCCGTTTGGATGGAAATGGAAGTGCCTTGGACCATCCCCCGGTGGCAATGCAACATAAGGAGGATCGCAAGGCGACAGCTTACCTGTCTGCTCGGAGAATCGCCAAACAAAGATCTTATCGAGACCTAAATCGACGTGCAAAACGTACTTCCCACTCGGATCCGAAGCGATCTGATGCGCGTGAGTTCGGTCATGACCACTGAATGCAAAACTTCCTGTCGGTGCATGCACCGCACGCGCAGGACCAATCTCTCCCACGTCGACTTGCACGTCGGTCGCTTCTCCTAAAGTCCCATCAGCGCGGATTGGAAACACCGCCACGCTACCACCGAAGTAATTGGCGACGAACAAGTATTTCTCGCTTGGGTGCAGCGCTACATACGTAGGCCCAGCCCCGCCACTTTCGACGGTGTTCAATTGTTCAAGCATACCAGTCTGAGGATCGATACGGTACGAACTGACCGTTCCATGCTTACTTCCTGTAACCGGATCAACAGGTTGTTTCGTGGGATTAACACGATCTGTCTCATTTGCGCTGTACATAATCGTCCCGGCCCGATTCACAGCCAAACAACTAGGGCTGGTCCCCAATTCGAACGCCCCGCGAAAACTCCCTTGGCCACTCTCGCGGTCCAACTCGAACACATGAATTCCTATCCCATTACCTGGCGGCAAGTCGACTTGGGTCGGCAACGTATCTTTCAATGGGGAACTGAAAGTCCCTACATACACAAACAGCTTTCCTTGCTTCCCAGTAGATTCAGCACCTGGAAGATTATCATCGGCCAGGAGCGATCCTCCAAGACTGGCAAGTGACATCGAAGCCCCTGCGCAACCGACCAGGGACATAAAACCGCGACGGTGCGTGGAAGCATTCATAGAGGAAAACATTGAGAATTTCGTTCCGCCAAGTTCAGCGGATGGATGATTGTTCGAGTGCATCTGTAGTTATTTCTTAAAAGCGATAAATGGCTTCTTTGTTGTTCATCACCATATGCGCAAGGGATCGATAAGCGTCCTTGCGATTCGCAAAGTCGGAAGAACGGACAAAGCGTTCAGTGATCTCGATTTCAGCCGCCGTGGGCTCTCGCGAAAAAGCTTTGACCCACATCCAACGAATTCGCTCCGAGTCGTTCTCGCTGACTTGCAATACGCGGTCTGCCCATCGATCGGCCAACTGATGCACAAAAGGATCATTAAGCAGAATCAACGATTGTGCAGGGACATTCGATACGTTGCGACGTCCCATAGTGCTGAACGGACTCGGGGTGTCAAAAGTGAGCATCATCGGATTGAGGAAGTTCCGTCGGACCTCAAGATAAATGCTTCGTTTGCCACCACCATCCAATGGGCCGTTGCGGCCTGGTCGTCCCCGGCCATCTAGAAACTCGGTCAAATGAACCGGAACGCAAGGAGCCTCGGGAGTGGTACCTCTTAAATCCAGTTCATCGGCGATTGCCATAAGCGTATCGCGAAGCGCCTCAGATTCTAATCGCCTGATTCTCGCATGAGAGAGCAAGTTGTTCTGCGGGTCAACTTCGGCTGCCTTCACACTCGGGCGCGCATCTTGACGATAAGTGTTCGACAAACAGATTTCGCGAATCAACCCCTTGAGCGACCAGCCTTGTGCGATCAACGAATTCGACAAATAATCAAGCAACTCGGGGTGAGTCGGCCGCATTCCCAAAACACCAAAATCATCGGTAGTCGCAACAATGCCACGTCCAAGCAGGTGGTGCCAAAGGCGATTGGAGATCACTCGAGCTACCAATGGGTTATCGCTTGCGATCAACTCCTGAGCGAGAGCCAATCTCCCAGAACCGCTTCCAAGGTACGGACGTTGCTTGCCTCCGAGCGCTTCAAGATTTCTTCGGGGTACTTCTGCGCCGGGCCGCAAGTGGTTACCTCGAATCAACAATGCATCATTAATCCCACTGCCATCGCGCATGGCGAGTGCAAGCTGCGAATGCCAAGTTGTACGCGCAGCGAATTGTTGGTCTTGATCGCGACTTTCCACAGCGGACTTAGAAAGCACGTCGAAAGCTTCCGTTGCTCGCTGCGAAACGTCTGGAGGAAGCGTATTTGGAAAAACGATATCCTTCGATTCAAGCAGACTGCTTGTCCACTGCGAGACAGCCCATTGATCCGCAACGCTCAATTGCCCATTGGGCGAGTCGCTGATTTGCTTCAAAGCCAATTCGCGGACGTCATTCCACACCGCAACGCTTGAAGCAACATCCGGGGCGGCACTAGGAGCGACAGCCGGTGGAACTCCATCGATCACTTGCACCAAACCAAACGGTTTGTCTTGCAATGGCGACAATTCAATGTGAACGGTTTTACCTTTATATCGGTCAAGCGATTGAGTCACCCAGCGGTACTCGTTATCCGGTCCTCCATTCTCAAAGAGAACCTCACCGTGCAATGGGCCAGCAATCAAGCGATGCGAGTCGATGCTTGCGAACGCGCGGAATGCACCGCGAACCAAATAAGAGACCTTCCCTGAATTCAAAGTAAACTTCTTCGTCGGCATCAACTTGCCCGCCTCTTGAACTTGGGAGTTCCTATTCTGGCGGTTGACTCCGTGCGAAGTTTGCGTCATCGGATTCCAGTACAAATCCCGCGAGGCTTCAGTAGCGCGATGCAACATCCATGCTGGCCCGGTGGGAGATTGCGCCAAGCTCAATGAGCCAACCATGTTCGGTCCTGATCCGTAGATCACACTGTCGGATTGCCAGAGGGTTCGGTCCGCATCGCGTGCATCCCAAACCACATGCGGATCCTGAGGTGCTGCAAGAGTAGAAGCTAGCCCCCGCACTTGATTGATTTTTCCGGCAACTTCCATCGCAAACTTCCCTTGGGGCGTGTCCTGCCCAGCTTCAAGCTTGCTCGTCTGCTCCAAAATCTGCTTGATCGCCCCAAGCGCTTTCGACTCGATTTGCGAATGGATCTTCGAACGTTCTTTGGCTATAGAGCGATGTTGCAAGTCAGTCTCGAAACGCACAAGCCGATAGTCGCTCGATCGCAAGAATCCGTAGATTGCATAGTAATCCTCTTGGCTGATCGCATCGAATTTGTGATCGTGACAACGTGCACAGGCCACCGTCATCCCCAGAAAAGTCTTGCTGAAGACATCGACCATGTTGTCGAGTCGATCCGTCTCGTCCTTCCGCGCGTCGACCGGGGAATGCACCCACTCCCCGAAATGCCAAAATCCAGTGCCGATGACCGACTCGTTCCAACCCATCGCCGGATCGGTTCGAGGGGACTCGAGCAAATCTCCAGCGAGGTGCTCTCGCAGGAACTGATCGAAAGGAACATCAGCATTCCAAGCTCGAATCACATAATCACGGTAAGGCTCCGCCGACGGAATATCTTCATCGAACTCGTGACCTCGCGATTGTGCAAAGCGAACCAAATCGAGCCAGTGTCTTGCCCAGCGAACACCGAATTGTGGGTTCGCTAGGAGCGAATCGATCAGCTCCGGATACCAATCGGCATTTTGAGACTCAACGTAAAAGCGAAGCTCTTCAGGAGATGGGGGTAGACCGATCAAATCCAAATAAGCGCGACGAACCAACGTGGCACGGTCTGCTTGCGGATTCGGTTCTAACCCAGCCTCACTCATGCGCTGCAACACAAACGGGTCGATCGATGTCGATGACCATGCTTGCATCGATGCCTTAGAAGCAACCGCTGAGCCGCCAGCAACCTCACCATTTGAATCAGGGGTATTAGAAGTGGATGCAATCACCACAGGAGGTGTTACCTTCACACGCGGTTGCCAAACCCAAAAGGACTCGCGCCTTGCTTCGAGATCAAATGCCTCTTGAGGCTCCTTACTCTCCGGCAGTGGTTCCTCGGGCCAATAAGCCCCGGAAGCGATCCATTTCTTCAGCACATCGATCTTCTCCTGGGCAATCTTCCCTTCGGGAGGCATTTCATACCCATCGTAATTGACCGATTGGAAGAGCAAGCTACCGGCAGGATCCCCCGGCACCAAAGCAGCACCGGAGTCTCCTCCTTGGAGAATAAATGTTGAATGATCCAGTCGCAGACTCCCCTTCGACTCTCCAGCCTCGCCGCTGTGACACTTCCAACAGTGCTCGGCAAGAATAGGCCGGACTTGCTTCTCAAAAAACTCGTGTTCCTCCGAAGCTACCGGCATTGGAACTTCGCTTTGCACATTTTCGCTTTGCCCACTGGCAGTAGCGATAGCGAACAAGCCACTGACCAACAGCGAACTGTAGGCAGATAGAACGAAGAAGCGGAACGGGCGAGACAAAGCGACAATCGCCATAGTTGCATCGATGGGGTAGGGGGGGTGAACCGACATCAACCACGATTTGATCGCAGTGACGTCGGAGGAGGGCTTAAGCTGCCGTGAATACCGGGCGTAAGCACCTTGGAATCATATGCGTCGAGGAACTCAGTTCGCCAAGGAACGCATGCACCAAGGTAACATTAGTATAGCAACTGTTTTCAAGTCGTTCCTCAGATCCGTGCCCCAAATTCTAGCTCGGAGCATTTCTCGAATCGGCCAAATGACCTAATCGGGCCATTTGCAAATCAGATTAGTAACCGAAACCGGCTCGGAAAATCAGACTGTCTTCGGGTTCGAGATTCGCCGAAGAACGATTTCGGTAGATAAGCTCGCGATTGAACACGTAGCCAAACTCTAGAAAACACGTTCGGAAACCTTGGCGAAGCAGATCGTTGCGACCGGTTTCAAATCCGACCAAAGCCCGGATGTCGTTGATGTCGATCTCATCCGTCGTATCGTCATCGACCTGCTTGATCGTCCAAGCTCCACCACCGTAATAACCGGTCAGGTACCACCAAACATCTTTGTTTCCAAAGGTGGTCAGATAGTGCGATAGCTTAGGCTCCGGGAAGAACAAGTCCCACCGGGTGTCCTGATTGGGCATCCATAGAATCCCGCCCGCTGGCAACAGCTTGATCTTATTGCGATCGATGTAGTAGACCCCGGCTCGCAATGTCGAATTAGGGGTCATCCGAAGTTTACCAAGCGCTTTTCCTTGGAGTCGAATGCTCTCCGTGCTGATTGCATCGAAGGCCGAATGCACCCCGACCCGCCAACCTAGCTCCGCTCCAAAGGTCTGAAGTGGATCGGTTTCCCAAGTGCTATCGAGAAACGCGCTGAATGCAGAACCTGGCAGATCGCTTCCGGGAACCACCGGCCCGGCCCAAAGATGCTGAACATACGTCGGCATGAAATACCAAGGCTGCGAACAACCGAGAAACTTCGGGATCGCAAAAACCATCGATGTCTCGAAATCATGACTTTCGATCTGATTGCCGGAAACACCTCCGAAGTCTGTGTTGCCGGGGACATAGGTATAGCGGAATCGCACACCTTGGCAAAATCGCATCGTCTGTTCTGTCTGAGTCTGCACAGCGGTCGATGTGTTGTACCACCACGAATTCCACGAATTCGGATAGGGGCCTTGAGGGTAACCATAAGGGTTCGCCCCCGGATAAGCAGGGTTCGGATAAGCAGGGTTGGGATACGCTTGGCCAGGATAAGTCGGGCCAGGATAGGACGGGCCAGGATAGGACGGTGCTGGATAGGAAGGTGCTGGGTAGCCAGGAGCAGAGTAAGTACTCGGCGGGGCACTAAAGGTTGGCGGTGTGCTGTAAGTCGGCGGAGCGCTGTAAGTCGGCGGTGCACTGTAAGCAGATGGCGCGCCGTATGAAGTCGGTGCGCCGTAAGCTGTCGGTGCACCGTACGGGGCCGGAGCACCATAAGCCGTTGGCGAAGGGGCCCCGGAAAGCCAATCCATCCAAGAATTGTAGACTTGGTTGAAACTCGAAGTCGGTGCGGTGCTTGGCCGAAACGTTGGAGCATATGGGTTGTAGCTACCCGCCGGGGCCGCCGACGGTGCGGCTGTCATGGAAGGATACCCCGGGGACGGATACGTTGGGCTTGGGATTGCCGGCGGCACGCCAGCATACGTCGGCGTTGTAGAAACCGGTGGCAGGGTGGTTGCAGGGAACGCGCCGGTAGGACTCCCCGTAGTTGGATAACCTGTGGAGGGATAACCTGTGGAGGGATAACCTGTCGAAGGATATCCGCCGGTGGAATAACCGGGAGTCGTCGACGGGAACGGCGGAGGGGCTTGCCCCTGCAATTGCGGAGCTAAAACAAGCAAAAACCAAGCTATCGACAGGATGTAACGGCTTACTCGCCCAGGAATTCCCGAAGCGATCCGTTGCGTAGAGAGCGCAAAATCAACGCAGCGAGGCGGCCTGAGCCCCACTTCTTGCGTTTCATCTTGGAATTCTCTTGGGTGGAGCAACGGTTCAGTTCAACCTTGGATTCTGCAAGCCGATCGGTTCCCGCTTCGCGATTCGCCATGCGGAATACTCACCGACTTGATGTAGCTCCCAAGGAGTTTTCCCGTCAAGCGAACTTGATCGATTCTCCGGAAAACAACGAATTTTCCCAAAAAAATGGTTTTTCCTAGTTCCTCCTGCCCGCCTAATTTGCGCAAATTGTTGATATCCACCTAATCAGGAACTATTCTTGGAAGTTACGTTGTTTTGCAATCGGATGGCAGATTCCCGCGTCCGATACCCCACGAGAAGAGTCGGAAGAACCTATTCAGTTCGGACCTGACCGCATTTCAGTAGTACAAGGCGATCCCTGATGCTTTTCCATCGTTTACTTTCCCGATTGGGCCAATCGACCGGCTCGTTATTGTTGGTTGCACTCTGTGCAACGATGGGCTACTCCCAAGACAACAACAATAACAACAACAATAATAACAACAACAATAATGACAGCGGGAACGGCGGTGGTGTCGAAATCGATCCGCAAGGTGTGTTGCGAATTAGCAACATCGACAACGCTTTAGCCGCACGCATGCGCATGGCGACGTTGAAGTCGACCGACCGCAACGAACAAATCGTCTCCGAGATGCGAAAAGTATCTCTGAACCGACTTGAGAGTGTCGTTGCTCAACGGCTTTCGGAAGATCAAGAACTCGATGAAGAGATGCTCGGCTTGGCCGGTCTGACTCGCATCGAATATGTTTTCTACCTCCCCGAATCGAACGACATCGTCATCGCTGGCCCAGCGGAAAAGATTCACGTCACCGAAAACGGAGATCGTGTTGGACTCAAGTCGGGCAAGTCCGTCCTGAAGCTCCTCGACTTGGTCGTTGCTCTTCGGACCTACGCTCCGAACAAAGAGCCAGCAGGCTCGATCGCTGTGTCGATTGATCCGACCCAAGAAGGGATCAAGCGGATGAATCAGTACAACGCACAGTTCGAAGGTCGCGCAAATCAAATCAACGCAAACGTCCTTGCAGGGATGAAACAAGCTCTTGGTTATCAAGTTGTTTCGGTCAAGGGTGTGCCTCGCGAAACGAACTTCGCTCGCGTGCTAGTCGAAGCTGACTACCGAATGAAGCTCATCGGTTTGGGATTGGAAAACACGGTTATCCCGTTCACACCTTGGATCGCTCGAACTCAAGCTGGCGCGAACAAGAACGCACTGCAACGCTGGTACTTCGAAGCAGACTATTCGAAGGTTTCCACGAACGAAGATCGCTCGGCCCTACACTTGCAAGGGCAAGGGGTTAAGCTCACCGGAGAGAAGGAATTCCTCAACAAGTCCGGGACCAGGACCCGAGGTGCCGGTTCGGGTGACTCCGCATCGGTGGCTTTCGCCAAGGAATTCACCCAGAAGTTTGAAGCTCTGGGAGAAGCGATTCCCGTCTTCAGCCACATGAGAAACTTGTTCGACATGAGTGTTGTCGCAGCTTTCATGCAACAAAATGATCTCTACGGACGTTCTAACTGGGACCTTGGAGTCTTCGGTGATGAATCCAAACTCGTGACGTTGACGAACCCAGCCATCTCGCAAGTCGAACCAGCGGTTAACGCAGTTAAGAAAGATGGATTGCTCATCACCCCAATCGGCGGTGTGCACATCTCTGCTCGCAAGCTCGCTTCCGATCCAGCAGTCGACAACGAACTCGATGGAGTCTCGACCAAGCTTTCCGCACCTGCGGATTTGGCAAACAGCCAATGGTGGTGGGACTGATCGAAAAAACCGGTATACTGAGAAAACGTAAAATCGAAGCCTCGATAATTTCGAGGCTTCTTTTTTTTAACCAAATCCATCCCTTGGGAGCTATCCGCCCGCGCTCGATCAGGATGCATAACGCAACCATTCGTTGACCCAAAGCAGGAAGCTTATTTCGATGGAAAGTTACGCGGCAGGGAATTCTCATCGGGTGAAAGCCGCTGGCCAATCCACCCTCAAACGCGCAGATAGCATCAAAGCTGAGAGCCTCAAAACAGAGCGCACGAAGGGAGTGCGTTTTAAAGCTGAGCAAATTGCGAGATTTGAAAAGAAAGCCATTTCAATTCTTACCGCAGCCTGTTTCTTGATCCTCTACACTTTGACGCACATCCCACCATCGAGCGGTCCACAAATTGCTCAAAATGTCGGAGACAAGTCATTGCACCTTGTGGCTTATCTTGGAATTGGATTCATCCTTACCTATTGGATGCACTGTTTCTTTTACAAGCCATCTTTTCTCCTAGCATGCCTTTCGTTTGGAGTTGGAGCCCTTTTTGGTGCTTTTGACGAATGGACGCAACCCTTCTTTGATAGGGTATGCGACATCGAGGACTGGTATGCGGATTTAAGTGGATTAGGATTTGGCATTGCATTATTCCTGTTTGTTCGCAGCCACTTACCGGAGCTGTGCCAAGCTCGCGGCGCTGAGAAATGACACAACTTTCGTTCGTAATTCCACTTCTCAATGAGCAATCGACGCTGTGTGAACTCGTCGACCGCATCGAGTCCGTTTGCCAATCGAACGCAATCACTCCCTTTGAGATCCTCTTGATCGATGATGGATCGTCGGACGAATCCTGGAACGAGATCGAGAGATTGGCAAAGTCCAAGTCGACGGTCCACGGGATACGATTTCGTAGAAACTTTGGGAAAGCCGCTGCGCTCAGTGCGGGGTTTCAACAGGCGACCGGCAAGACCATCATCACGATGGATGCCGATTTGCAGGACGATCCGAAGGAAATACCTAGGATGCTCGCCAAGCTTGACGAAGGGTATGAAGTGGTCAGCGGTTGGAAACAACGCCGATTCGATCCTTGGCATAAACGCTGGCCATCGAAAGTCTTCAATGGGATCTTGCGATACTTCTCCAGACTTCCATTGCATGACTTCAACTGCGGCTTCAAAGCATATCGCAAAGAAGTTCTCGAAGAAATCAGCCTCTACGGTGAGATGCATCGCTTTATCCCTGTGCTAGCAGCGGCAAGAGGATATCGAGTTGCCGAAATCACAGTCGAACATCACCCTCGACTTCACGGTCAATCGAAATATGGCTGGTCCCGAATCCCGAAAGGACTCATGGACTTGGCTACCGTTGTCTTCTTGACCCGCTTTCGATACCGTCCACAACACCTTCTCGGGGGACTCGGCGGCTGCTTACTACTCCTCGGCTCTGCACTGCTGGTGACCTTGATGATCGCTTGGGTCTGGACTCGAGCCATCGGCTCACCGACGCCGGTTCATCTGCACGAACGAGCGTCATTCTTTGTTGCGATACTTCTGATCATGCTCGGAATCCAATCCTTTGCGACCGGGCTCCTCGCTGAATTGCTTGTGGCAAATTCCGGAAATACTCGCCCCATCTACTCCATTGCTAAGTCCACAACGACAACTTCGAACCAACACCTTCCTTGAACATCTCTCACCCCACTAGCTGAGCCCAATCAGCTGATAGCACGCGAGCTGATACCATGACCAACGACTTTCAAACCACTTCGGTCGTTATCTCGACACGCACCCTTGGGTGGTGGATGATTCTCCTTGCGACCACAGTCAATCTCGCTCGGATTTGCGGCGTCACTGCGGTGAACAACGAAGTCCCATTTCTCAGCGCAAACGATCGATCGCGATGGAGTGCTATCGCAGCTTTAACGCAAGAAGGCCGCTGGGAGATCGACTCCATCGTCGAGATCCTCGATAGCAAGGGGAAATCGAAGTTATGGAACACCATCGACATGGTTCGCCATCGAGGTGCTGATGGCCAAGAACATAGTTATTCAAGCAAACCACCTTTGTTGACGCTGATGCTTGCTGCCGTCACGAAACCGGTGATGATGGCCGTTCACGCCGTCCGAGGAAAACAGCTCACCGAAGATCCGTTTTTGATCGGTCGCATCGTCCTGGTGCTCGTCAATCTTATCCCACTGGCACTCTGGTGGTGCTTGCTTCATCGATGGCTCGAGCAACATATCCCGAGAGCTTGGACGCGTTTCATGATCCTCTCGCTCGCTCTCTGGGGTACTTACCTAACGACTTTCGTAGTCACTCTGAACAACCACCTGCACGGCGCGATATTCTTCTCAATCAGCCTCGCCTTCGCCTGGCAAATCATCCAAGCCGCACAAAGCGGTTCGAAAGCTCCATGGAACGCTTGGCTAAGCCTCGGCACCGCCTCCGCCCTGGCGGTCGCTTGCGAACTCCCCGCCCTTGCTTGGGCAGCCGCCATCGGCGGCATTGTCTTCCTCGCTGACTGGCGGCGGATGCTGCTGGGGTTCGGTTTCTCCTCGGCACTGATCGCGGCTTTGTTCCTCATGACGAACTACTGGGCCCACGGCGATTGGAGACCTCCCTACTCCCATCGCTCCGTCGGTGAAAAAATCGGTTCGGTCTCCTTGAATCTCGATACCCTTAAACAAGCCGTCGCGAATAAAGATGACTTGAAGAAAATCAAGGAACTCCCAGAGCAGTCGCAGTGGATCGCATCGATCGCTGAACAAGTGAGCGACAAGCAAATCACTCCGGATTCCCGCATCATCCCAGCCCGATTAGATGGAGTGTGGCAAGTCATCGATGAGAGCTCGGGCTACCGAGTTGCTTTGGCCCCCTCATCCGCCGAGAGTCAATGGAACGTCCATCGCTGGGATGACTGGTACGACTATCCCAAGTCGTATTGGCTACCGGGAAGCAAGAAGGGAGTCGACTTGGGTGAACCAAACCCTTGGATGTATTTGCTTCATTTTACAATCGGACACCACGGTATTTTCTCGCTGACTCCCATTTGGATTTGGGCATTCTTAGGGGGTGCCCTATGGTGCATCCAAGGGCCCGATGCATTAAGCGGTCGACGGACCATTACGCAGACACAACCAAGTGAATATCGGGCCGAGTCACTTCCAGAAAACCAACTTCAAGGTCTGCGCCGCTGGATCCTCAGCGAACACGGTATCGCCGCTGCGTTACTAGCGGTCTCCATCGCATGCATGATTTTTTACACCACTCGTGAGACCGTCGATCGAAATTACGGTGGGGTTTCAAGCGGATTCAGGTGGCTGTTCTGGCTAATTCCAGGCTGGATTTGGCTTGCGCTTCCCTCCATAGACCGCTGCGCTTCGAAACCCTTCTGGCGGGGCTTGGTCTACCTCGCGTTGACCATCAGCGTTTTCTCCATCACCATTTCCTGGCCTAATCCATGGTCACATCCTTGGCCTTACCGTATTTTGGTTTGGCTCTATCCCGAGACTTTTCAGTAACTCGGCCCAACCGACAACTCTTCACCTGTTGTATTTCTAGCGCGATCGTGGAAGATGAACGCTGCGCTAGACCTGCATGCCTTGTACATCGCACATGCTCCTTTGAAAGGAACCCCTTTCCCATGCTCGCACGGATCGTTCAATCCAAAAACTCTTCAACAAATCCAATGCCCCCTCAACGCACGATGGGACAATATTCTATGCTTCGACATCACCTGACTTCCACCACCCAGTTTTCTTCGACTTGGCTCCGGTTCCCTTCGACTTGGTTAAGTGCAATCCTGGCCATCATCGGCCTTGCAGGTGGCTTTTGCGTTTCCGAGACATCGCTAAGCGCTCAAGAATCTGCACCTTCTTATGCCCCTGATAAACCGATCGAAGGATCGATCGAAATCGTCGGCTCGACGTTGATGCAACCGATCGCCGCTCTCTGGATGGAAGAATTCTCCAAAATCCACCCAGAACTCAAAAGCACAATCGACTGCCAAGGCTCCGAAGACTCCTTCAAGAAGGTCACTAACCCGACGGCTGTCGTCGGCTTGCTGAGCCGAGAAGTCACTTCCGAAGAACTTGCGTCTCTGAATACCGATGCCAAGAATCGGGTCGTCGCAATCAGCGTTGGATACGACGTCATCTCGATCATCGTTAATCCGAAAAACCCACTAAAAGCCCTCGCATGGGATGCAAAAATTGGCTCCCCACTGAGCATCGCCGGTGATAAGTCCATCACCAAATGGGGTGATCTCGGAGTCGAAGGTGAACTGGCGGACAAACCTCTCAATTTCATCGTTATCGGCAAAAATCACGGATTGCGAACCGTCTCCGAATCGGTCTTGGCCATCCAAGGCAAACCGGATGTGAAGTTAATTGAAAAGGAAAGCCAACTTGAGATCTTAGAAGCCGTTGCAGCCGACCCGGCTGCGATCGCAGTCGTGAGCTCAACAAGGGTCACCAATGACTCCGTTCGCCCACTGCCAATCGCACTCGACGCAAGCCGCCTTATCGCTTCGAACAATCCACAAGCGGTGGATTTGGGATACCCATTGTTGCGTAAACTCACCGTTGTTGCACGACTCGACGAATCAGGAAAGCTTGCTCCGCAAATCGAGGAATTCATTCGCTTCGTCCTAAGCAACCAAGGCCAAGACTCCCTCGTCAAAGATGGATTTGTCCCACTTGATCGCTCCGATATCTATGCTCAACAGGAACTCCTCGGCTGGGAAGTCCTCAAGTAATCAACCCGAACCATCCATCTACTTGCAAACCATGCCACGAGGCAATCATGTTCCTACCAACAAAACAAAATAGCTCGCATACCCCATACAGTCTCACAGCCTTTTCAGGCTTAGTAAAGTTCTTTGTCCTCTGCGGAATCCTTGCGTTGGGAGCTTCGATTTCGAGAGCTCAAGACGATCGCGATCGAGATGCATTCAGCGAAGATCCCATCGGACAATCACGCGTCGCGATGCCCGGCGGCCAAGAACGCTACCTACCTCCCGGTCAACAGCCCCCGACCTCCTTCAAACTCGGGATCTACTCGCGAAATACCTCTACCGGTGTTTTGGTAAGCAACGTGGTGCCAGGTTCGGTCGCTCAGCAATCTGGTATTGAGGCCCAAGACATCATCATCGCGGTCAATGGCTATCAAGTCGGAGTGGTCAACGGCAGAACCTACGACATTGCCGACGAACTGGCTCGACGGGTCGACGCTCAAGGCCGCGCAAACTTACTCGTCCAAAACCATCGCGATTCGCGATTGGTCAACATCCCTGTTCAATTCTTCGGTAGCTCTCAAGGATTTGGAACATCGGTCTTCGGCAGCGCAAACACCGGAAATCGCAACCTCGTGCAACCCGGTATGATGCTCATCGCAAGAATCGTTGACGTCACCTATCCACAATGGCAAAACGTATCCCTTGGGGAAACCCAAGTCCCATATGTCGGTCGCTGGCCCATGGATTTCCAAGTCGATGTCGATCCATCTCAAATCCGACCCAATCACCGATATGCCATCGAAGCAAAAATCGTCCAGCGCGGATACACCGTCTTGGAAATGAACTCCCCGGTACCAGTAAACCTCAACGCCGGAAACCAACGCGTTCAGATGACTCTGGTTCCTCCATCGAATGCTGTGAACCCGGGAATCCCTACCAATGCAAACCGGCCTATCGACCGCATCGGACAATGGTATCAGCAACTTCTCGGTCGCCCCATGACAGACCGCGAGTCGACGGTATGGCAACGCGAACTTGCAAAAGGAAAATCGATCGATGAAATCTATGCGACTGTTCTAAGCAGTTCCGAATACTACGATCGATTCTACGGAAACGTCGATCGCTACATCAGCGAACTTTACCAAGTTCTTTTTCGTCGTAATCCAACCCCAATCGAAGTCCAAGCGTTGCGAAACCAATTGTCGCGCCCCACGGAACTTCGACTGCCCGTTGTCCTAAACCTTGTTCGACAAAGCAACGCTCGCTAGGAAACCTTTCTGCGTGAACATTGTTCGAGCAAGAGGAAGCCTAGAAGAACACTAGAGGAACATAGGACTTCTGAAACATCGATTAGTAGGAATGCCGAAGCCACTGCTTTGCAACCGCTTGAATTGCAACCGCCTGAATTGCAGGGCTTCGATGTTTCCATTATGGGAAAGCTTTGAGTATGACGTTTAGATCGGCAAATAAGACTCCCTGGAAAAACCGCTCGGCAGTCGTCAGCGGAGCTTCCAGCGGTCTGGGTTGCCATCTCGCTCGACAACTCGCCATCGAACAAGCCAACGTCATTTTGATTGGTCGACAGCAAGACCGACTCGATCGACTTCGAAGTGAATGCATCGAGCTCGGTGCCCCATCTGCTGTTTCCCTCTCGCTAGACGTGAGCGATAAAACTAGTCGATGGAGCGAACTGAAATCGATCCTCGAATCTCAGGGATGCGATTTGCTGATCAATGCCATCGGCAAGTCCGATCGCGGTGAACTATCCCAATTAACCGACGACGACTTGCGATCACTCGTAGAAGTCAATGTCATTGCGACCCATCGCATGACAACATTTTGCTGGGATGCTTTAAAGCAGTCAAAAGGCGTTGTGGCGAACATCGCTTCGTTGGCGGGTATTGTTCCCGGTCCGTCGATGGGTGGCTACAGTTTGGCAAAACATGCCCTTGTAGGGATGCATCGACAATGGCGCATCGAATCGAAAACCCAAGGCATCCATTTCCTCTTGGTATGCCCCGGTCCCATCGAACGCGAGGATTCGCAAGATCGGTACAGCGATTTGGCATCCAGCCGAGGCTTGGATCCGAATACGGCCAAGCCTGGGGGTGGGGTTTCTTTGAAGCGACTCGATCCAAAAGAACTGAGCGTCTCGATCCTTCGATCCGCAGCCAATCGCGACCTGGAGCTAATTCGCCCCGCTAAAGCGCGATTGCTTGCCGCTCTGCTTGCACTTTGGCCCAGTCTTGCAGATAAAGTCCTGATCAAGAAACTAAATCGCTAACCCTTGAACGCCTCCGTTCGTTCACTCTAAGCTCCTCGGCAAAACCAAGTACCAGTGCAAATCAACATGACAAGTCTTCTGAAATTCTCTGTGTTGTGCTTCGCGATGCTCCTCTTCTCGTCCTTCGGGATCGCTCAAGTGCAAGCGCAACTGACGCTCGATAAGCCCGCGCTCGATAAGCCCGGCCTGAGTCCTGAGGAACTCACTCAACTCGAGGCTTGGATCGAAGAAACACGTAA
>Ga0214163_1000055_pt1 | contig 46221 bp, 38 predicted proteins | sample LakMenepilimnion_2_FD_153001 | JGI IMG/M metagenome (GOLD analysis project Ga0214163, IMG submission 153001) | Freshwater microbial communities from Lake Mendota, WI - Practice 15JUN2010 epilimnion v4 | ecosystem: Environmental > Aquatic > Freshwater > Lake > Epilimnion/Euphotic zone | place... | reverse complement strand
TTCAACGATGTTGGATGAAATCATGGGAATGACCTTGATAACTGTTGATATAGATCATCTGTATGTAACCGTCAATTTACATGTGGACTTTCTTTTTGGTGCGAAAGCAGGTGAAAAAATCACCGTAACGTCAGAAGTCTACCGAGTAGGTAAAAAAATTGCTAATGTGGAAGCTAAAATGTACAACCAAGAAGGCAAGATTTTAGCCAAAGGAACAAGCAATTTAGCCGCTACATCGATCCCCATAAAAATTTAAGAAAGTACTTGATAGACCAAAAAAGCTGACAAATAAGCCAATGCGGTCATATACCCGAATTGAATTAAGGGATATTTCCACGATTTTGTTTCTCGGTAGGTCGTTGCCAATGTACTCATACACTGCATGGCAAAGGCATAGAAAATCAGCAAAGAAAACCCTAAAGCCATATCATACATCGGCTTTCCAGTTTGTGGATTTATCTCCGCACGCATTCTATTTTTGATGGTCGCATTTTCATTATCAATTTCACCCCCCAAGCTGTATATGGTTGACATCGTTCCTACAAATACTTCGCGAGCTGCAAAAGAGGTAATCAAGGCAATACCTATTTTCCAATCATAGCCCAACGGGCGAATGGCTGGTTCAATAAATTTTCCAAAATGCCCCGCATAGGAGTTTTCCAATTTTTCACCGGCAATTTTATTGCTGAGTTCAACACCCGTCAAATTTGGATTTTGCGTTTTTATTCTATTCGTTGCATCCTCCATACTATTTCCCGGACCATAGCTGGCCAATACCCATAAAATAATTGAAATGGCAACAATGACTTTTCCCGCTTCAAAGACAAAAGCCTTCACATTGTTCAAAATTGTATAACTCACATGCTTAAATCTCGGCCCTTTATAGGTGGGTAATTCCATGATAAAATAACTCTTTTCCTTCGCCTTCAGAATCAATTTCATCATGTAGGCAGAAAATAATGCCATAAAAAATCCGAGCAAATACAAGATAAATAGCACGAGTCCTTGCAAGTTAAAAAGCCCAAACAAGGTATTTTTTTCAGGCACCACCAAGGCAATTAATACCGTATAAATAGGCAAACGGGCTGAGCAAGACATCAAAGGAGTCACCAAAATAGTGATCAAACGATCTTTTCTAGAACCAATCGATCGAGTGCTCATAATTGCGGGGACTGCACAAGCCACACTAGAAAGTAGCGGAACGACCGACTTCCCATTTAATCCAAATCGGCGCATTAATTTATCCATGATAAACATCACCCGAGACATATACCCCGTTTCTTCCAACATCGAAATAAAGAAAAACAAAAAGGCGATTTGTGGAATAAAAATCAAAACTCCTCCGATTCCTGCAATTAAACCGTCGGTCAACAACCCTCTTAATGTGGACTCTGGAAGTATTCCTTTCAACCAATCATTTAATAAAGCTACCCCCGCATCAATCGCATCCATGGGATAAGTGGCCCAAGTAAAAACGGCTTGAAACATGACAAATAAAATCGCCAAAAAAAACAAATAACCCCCTACAGGATGGAGGAATAGCTTATCTAATCGGTCTGTCCAGGTTTTCACCGGTGGAGCATCCCATTGTCTATTTAAATTAATCACACAACGATCGACCACCTCCGTTAAAAACTCATAGCGTTTCACGGTTTCGGCCGACTTATATTTTTTGGGTTCAAAATCATGTTTGACCATAATTTTATCCAAATCGGCACATTGAACTTTGCTGAACATTTTCATTCGGTCATGCTCCATCAACCAAAGCAAACACCGATAGGGATCTACATCTCCAAAAGCCACCTGAATATCATTAATCAATTCCTCTGAAACCGGAAGTGGCAACCCGTCATTTGAAGCAAATCTGTTATCTAAGGTTTTTTGGACCGCTAATTTTAAGCCATTAACCCCGATCCCTTTTTTAGCATTGACCTCAGCTACTTCGACACTGAGTTCTCGGGCCAACTTAATCGAGTTGATGACATATCCTTCATTTTCTGCTACGTCAATCATATTGAGAGCCAAAACAGTGGGAATTCCCAAATCACGAACTTGAGAAAAAAGCAATAAATTTCGCTTTAAATTAGATGCATCAGCCACGACAATGGCCATGTCAGGATAATCAGGATGAGCCGGATTGCCCAAAATATTAATCACCAATTCCTCGTCGATGGACTTTGGATAAATACTGTATATCCCAGGTAAATCTAAAATCTCAACCTCATTTTTAGGTCCTAATTCCCAAACGCCCGTCAATTTATCCATGGTGACCCCAGGAAAATTTCCAGTTTTTTGGCGAAGGCCTGTCAATGTATTGAACAAGGACGACTTCCCCGCATTAGGGTTTCCAATAAGTGCTATTTTAGGAATCTTGGCCAATTTAAATTGAATTAATGAGGATGGTGGCCGCTTCTTCTTTTCTCATCGATAAAGTGTAGCCTGAAACTTTAATGGCAATTGGGTCGCCAAAGGGGGCATGATGCGTTAAAATCACTTCCGTACCCGGCAAACAACCCATTTCTAATAATTTTAAGGAAAGTTTTTCATCTGTAAAACCTGCGATAAACCCGTGTTCACCAATACCTAAATCTGCAACTGTACGCATATAGAACTAAGCTTTCCTATTTAGAATTATTCAAAATTAGCTACAAATGTACTAAGTAAATTTGAGCTAAAAAATGATCCAGTAGAGATTTAATTTGGTGTTTACAGCTGAAAGATTCAAATCAACAGATTTACGATTAATCTCAGGGTAAAATACTTATATAATATTCCCTAAAGCAAATTTTCTGTCGTAAATTGCAGGTCCTATTTGATTAATTCATGCTAGTGAACGAAATACGCGTGTTGGTTAAAAAAGAAATCCAGATGGAATGGCGTCAGAAATACGCGATACATGGATTACTCCTGTATTTGGCCTCCACTATATTTGTGTGTTACTTATCCTTTAAAGCCAAACAACAAGCGATAAATCCCATTACTTGGAATACTTTATTTTGGCTGATTATTTTATTTATCGCTGTTAACGCGATTGGCAAAAGTTTTACGCAGGAATCCAAACAGCGAAATATATTTTATTACTCGATCGTAAGCCCTGAAGCGGTCATTTATTCAAAAATATTCTACAATGCCCTCGTGATGATCGGTATTTCGTTTATAGGTATTTTGTTTTATTCTTGGGTCATGGGCAATCCCGTCGGAAATTTACCTTTATATCTACTCTCCTTAATTCTGGGATCTATCGGTTTTTCTGCGACGCTTACGATGGTGGCAGGCATAGCCGCGCAAGGGGAAAATTCGGCCACATTGATGTCTGTCCTTAGTTTTCCCATCATTATTCCATTGTTATTGATTTTACTTAAACTATCAAAAAGTGCGATGGATGGAATATCCATGCAGGAAAATTGGGATGAAATGGCTACTTTGGCCTCTTTAGATGTAATTGTAATAGTATTATCAGGAATTTTATTTCCCTATATATGGAGACATTAAAAAAGAATTATTGGAAAATTGCTTGTATGTTGGTTTTGAGCTATACGATTTGGGCAGGATTTATGGGGAAAGTACCCCGACAAGCTATTTTAAATGAAACCGTAAGGAATTTATATTTTCACGTAACCATGTGGTTCACCATGATTTTTTTATTGGGTACCTCCGTGTACCATTCGATTCAATACCTTCGTAAATCCGATATCAAAAGTGACATTATCTCCAATGCCTACGTGGAGACCGGTTTAGTATTCGCCATTTTGGGTCTCGTTACGGGTAGCCTTTGGGCAAAATTCACATGGGGAGATTGGTGGACCAATGACCCAAAATTAAATTCCGTTGCCATAGGCTTATTAATTTATTTAGCCTACGGTTTAGTTCGGTCATCGATGCCAGATGAACAGCAAAAAGCAAGAATCTCAAATGTTTATAATATTTTTGCCTTTATCATTTTCATGATTTTGATTTGGATATTACCTCGTATGACAGATTCATTGCATCCCGGAAATGGAGGAAATCCCGGATTTTCAAAATATGACTTAGATTCTAATATGCGTATGGTCTTTTATCCTGCCATCATAGGCTGGACTTTGCTAGGTTATTGGATCGCAAACCTAAGAATTCGAATAAAAAAATTAGAACATTTAACATCAGAAAACGAATAGATATGAAATTTTCAATCACTTTACTGATTCTTTTAATGAGTAGTTTTGTTGGGATGGCCCAACAAGCCGACGTAGAAATGGCGGATCAATTCCGTGCAGATGGGAAAATCTATGTGGTCATTTCAGTTGTTTTATTAATTCTTATCGGTCTTTTTATATATCTTTTCAGTTTGGGTAACAATATATCCCGACTTGAAAAAGAGATTTCTAAGAAAGCTTAACATGAAAAAAACACATATTATCGGTTTAATTTTAGTGGCCCTTGCCATCGGCATTATTTTAATAACAACGGGCGATGCAAGTACCTATGTTGGCTTTGATGAGGCAGAAAGAATTTCTAAATCTGACCCCTCCCAAAAAGTCCACGTGGTAGGGAAACTTAAAAAAGATGCGCAAGGAAAAATCATAGGACTGGTATTTAATCCGGCCTTGGATGCTAACCGACTCGAGTTTACGGTGGAAGATAGCTTAGGCCGGGAAAATCAAGTCATTTATGCGGCACCAAAACCTCAGGATTTTGAAAAATCTGAAAAAATAGTTTTAGTTGGAAGCATGAAAGCAGATAAGGTATTTTATTGCGACAAAATTCTTTTAAAATGTCCTTCCAAATACCAAGAGGGTAAAATTTCTGCAGATTCAAGTGCTTCATTTGAAGTGAAAAAATAAATATGATACACGAAAATATTGGCACCACGGGTCACTTAATGGTCATTGCGTCATTTGTAACGGCCGCATTAGCTACATTCTCCTATTTTAAGGCCACTCAAGCAAGTGATGAGCTCTTAGAAAATGATTGGAAAAAAACAGCAAGAATCTTATTTATCATTCACTTATTCTTAGTGATTGGGGTGGCTACAAGCCTTTTTGTCATCATATACAACCACTATTTTGAATACCACTATGCCTTCACGCATTCATCTTTAGCGCTTCCCAACATGTTTATGATCTCGTGCTATTGGGAAGGCCAAGAAGGATCTTTTTTACTTTGGATATTCTGGCAAGCAATTTTAGGCGTGATATTAATGATCAAAAACCCTAAATGGGAGTCGCCTGTCATGACCGTTTTTGCCTTAGTGCAAACATTTTTAACCTCCATGATATTAGGTGTCATTATTCCATGGATCGATTTGAAAATTGGTTCATCACCCTTTCTTTTGTTACGAGAGGCGCAGCCCGATTTACCCGTTTGGAGTTTACAACCGAATTTCATTCCAAAAGATGGCCGTGGCCTAAATCCATTGTTACAGAATTATTGGATGGTTATTCATCCGCCAACGCTCTTCCTAGGATTTGCCTTGACACTCGTACCTTTTGCCTATTTGATTGCAGGACTTTGGAAAAATAAATTAACCGAGTGGATCAAACCCGCATTGCCTTGGGCTGCTTTTTCAGCTGCCATTTTAGGTATTGGAATCACGATGGGGGCGTATTGGGCCTATGAAACTTTAAATTTTGGTGGATATTGGAATTGGGATCCAGTAGAAAATGCATCATTCGTTCCTTGGCTTGTATTAATTGGCGCCATTCACACGATGATTGCTTATCGAAATTCAAGCGCTGCGCTCAAAACTTCCATCATTTTAGTCATATCGACTTTCATTTTGGTCCTTTATTCCACTTTTTTAAATCGATCAGGGGTATTAGGAAATGCATCCGTTCACTCATTTACCGATTTAGGACTTTCGGGCCAACTCCTAATATACATGTTAACATTTTTAATAGGGGCCATTTTTTTAGCGGCATATCGTTGGAAAAGTTTACCCAAGGATGAAAAGGAGATCGGCGTTTACCATAAAGAATTTTGGATTTTTGTGGGTGCTTCCGTTTTGACACTATCGGCATTCCAACTCATTTTTACGACTTCAATTCCCGTATATAATAAAATTGCGGAAGCCTTTGGCATGGTTTCAAATTTGGCTTTGCCTGCGGATCAAGTCGCGCATTATAGCAAAATTCAAATATGGATATTCATTGCTGTTGCTCTTTTAAGTGGGATTGGTCAATATGTTTGGTGGGGGAAACTAAAAGAATCTACATCATTTAAGCCCCTATATTCCTCACTATTGAGTTCTGTTTTATTAACGGTTTTAGTCATTAATTTCGAAAAGGTGTATGAAATTCCATACATAGTTTTGCTTTGGAGCGGCCTTTTTTCTCTCGTTGCGAATGGACAAATATTGTGGTTTTTAGTGAAGCAAAAATTTTCCATTGCTGGTGGTGCCATTTCTCACGTAGGTCTAGCCATTATGCTAATCGGTGTTTTGTTTTCTTCTGGTTATTCTAAAGTTGTCTCACTGAATCGATCGGGCTTTGCCATCTCCAATAAAGTTGAGCAGTTCACTAAGGATGACAATAAGGAAAACAAGGAAAACCTTCCCCTTTGGTTGGGTCAGGGAGCTCAGATGCAAGATTATTTGGTAACCTACAAGGGCCGGAAAATTGAATTAAGAGGGAAGCCTGGGTATTTTAATCGGAAAGACTTTGATATTATAGAAGGTGATTTTCACGCTATTGCGTTAAAAAACATTGAAAAAGAGGGTCAATCCATCGCCAAAAAAGGAGATACACTAACTGTGGAACCAGAAAATAACTATTACGAATTGGAATTTAAAAATGCAGAAGGCAAAAGTGTATCACTATTTCCTCGTTGGCAAATGAATCCAAAAATGGGAACCGCTATTTCACCCGACGTCAAGCATGCGTGGGATCATGATATTTATACCTATGTTTCCTTAGATCCACGCCTTGCTGCTGAAGCTGGATCCGAAAAGCAATGGAGTCAAACGGTCAATGCAACTGTGTCGATTGGAGATACGCTATTCTTAAATGATTTTGTGGCAGTTTTAATGGATGTTACCAGAGTCACTGACGTGGAAAATGTTGTCTTGGGTCCAAATGATGCGGCCGTTCGTGCAAATTTTAGTGTCTTGGGCAAAAATTTTCAGCAGTTCCAATTATCCCCCACGTTTATTATAAAAGATCGAATGGTAGCTATGCCAGCGTTTGAGAGTGAGGAGACGGGGATTAAAATTAAGTTTACTGCCATCAACCCACAAACACAAGAGTTTAGTTTTTCTTATAATACTACCCAACAAGATTTAATTATCATTAAAGCTTTAGAAAAGCCTTACATTAATTTGGTATGGATAGGGTCCATTTTGATCTTTATTGGCTTATTTGTCTCGACATTTAGAAGGACTGAAAAAATGATTGCCTAACATGGGAAAAAAAGAAATTTTAAGTTTAGCAGCAGGGATTGGGTTTTTTATTATTTGGATCATCGATTTAAATTCGCCAGTTCCCCAAAATATTCAAGGTCATTTTTGGTCCGAAATATTTTATCATTACGGCTGGCTCATGTATTGTGTCGCTTGTCTTTTTTACTTTCAGTATTCAAAAAATGAACGATTAAAAAAAGAAGATTCCCCAAAAACCAAAAAGTAATAACTTGAATTCAATGGCCGACATACATACGCCGCAATACATAGGGATCATCTTAGCGATGCTTTTTTCAGCTTTTTTTTCTGGAGTTGAAATGGCATTTGTTTCGTCCAACAAACTTTATTTTGAACTTAAAGCCAAGCAAAATATCCTTAGCGCAAAGATCATTGCTCATTTCAACCAAAGTCCTTCCCAATTTATTGGGACCATGTTGATTGGAAATACGCTTTCATTGGTAGCTTATGGTATATTTATGGAAGAGTTCTTACACGAACTTATTTTAGCTAACTTTCCAGTCATTACAAGTCAGATTTTGGCCAGGCTTATCGCATCAATCGTGGCGACCGTGATCATTCTAACTACCTCTGAATTCACACCCAAGAGTATTTTCTTGCTTAATCCAGATGCTATATTGGAATTTTTAGCCATTCCAATATGGATCATTAATACCCTAATGTTTCCATTAGTGTGGTTGACAGTAGGTTTGTCTAAGTGGTTTATCACGCGGGTTTTGCGTTTAAGCTATTCTGAAGAAAAACCAGCTTTTGGATTGACCGACTTGAACCATTATTTGCAAAATTTAAATCGAAAGATCTCCACCGAAGAAGAAAATGAGGTAGATACCAAAATCTTTCATAATGCATTAGAATTTAAGCAAGTAAAGGTGCGGGATTGCATGATTCCCCGAACAGAAATTACGGCCATTGAAATAGAAGAAGGCATCGAGGGGCTTAAAAAAGTATTTATAGAAAGTGGCCATTCCAAGGTCTTGATCTATAAAGAAACCTTAGAAGAGGTCGTTGGATACTGTCACTCATTAGCTTTGTTTAAAAAACCCAAGGATATTCAAAGCATTCTCACATCGATTCCCATTGTTCCCGAGGCCATGCCGGCCAATGATTTAATGTTAAAATTTTCCAAAGAAAGAAAATCATTAGCGATAGTCGTCGATGAATTTGGAAGTACTTCAGGACTGGTCAGTATGGAAGATGTAATGGAGCAAATTTTTGGTGAAATTCAAGATGAGTTTGATGATACTGAAGATTGGGTGGAAAAGCGAATAGATGATCATACATTTCTTCTATCGGGGCGTCATGAAATTGATTATTTAAATGAAAAGTATAATTGGAATCTCCCAGAAGGTGATTATGAAACGTTGGGTGGTATGCTAATCCATCTCTACGAAGATATTCCTGCGGTGAATGAAATGATAACTCTAGGTGCCTTTCAGTTTCAGATTATAACCATTACGGATGCCCGAATAGATACAGTTAAATTAATCATTTCAGGAAAGCCCATCGCAAAATAATTAGTAGAATCTTGTGTTACACCGATAAAATTCGTTGGAGCGTCTGACACTTCATTTCCGTTTCTTCCCATTCTTTTTCTGGATCAGAGTCTTCTGTAATTCCACAACCAGCGTAATAGGTCGCTAAATACCCATTTGAATTCTTTGTTATTTTCAGCGTCCTTAAGTTGACAAATAAATAAATTTCATCCTGCACATTTACGGGACCTAAATACCCGCTATAAAACGCACGATCATGCGTCTCTGCCTGTTTAATCCAATCGATAGCCGCTTCCTTGGGAGTGCCACAAACAGCTGAAGTTGGATGCAATAAAGACAACATAATTCCAGGGAGTTGGGGGAAATCCAATGCTTTTGTGTCCACTTGAAACGCAGTTTTTAAATGGAGTAAGTTACCGGCTTGAATCGTTTTAGGTCCATTTTCAGTATATTCACGTAACCTGATTTTCTTAAAACATTCTATAATATATCGACTGACAAAGGCCTGCTCTTCGATTTCCTTTTGTGACCAACGAGCATCTTGAGATTTTGTAATTTGGCCCTCCTTCGTTTTAACGGATTGAGTACCCGCTAAAGAAATCGTAGTAAATATTCCTTCATTGTTTAAGGAGACCAAGACTTCAGGTGTAGCACATACCCAAGTTTGTTGGAGCGAGGGAACATAAAAAGCAGACACAAAAGCATGAGGATATACTTGACATAAAGATTCAAAAAAATGCACGATGGAATAATTTGAATCCAATGCCGCCTCATCGGTCCTCGAAAGTACCACTTTTTGAAAATTTCCTGCCTTAATTTCTTGGATGCTAGCATTGACCCAATAAAGAAAATTTTCTTTTTGGGGAGACCCAAGCTTTGAAGGAAAAGCCTCTTGAACACTTACATGTACCGGGGGTACTTCCGAAACAAACAAGTATTCAGCCTTGAAAAAATAGGGATTCCCTTCGAAAGGGGCAGCCATAAATCCAGGCTCAAAAGACTGTAAATCAAGGGAATCAATTTCGGTTCCACCGAGTGTGTCAATTAAAAGAAAACGTTTATCAGCATTGGGTAAGCGCCACAATGCGATTGCCGAGTCTTGCTGCTGTGCTTGTTTCCACAACTGGCTCCACTGTTCTTCCTGGCTATATAAACGCGAATGCTTAGACATTTTTAATAGGATAAAATTGCGACCGTTAATCGGCTTACGCAAACCAGATTTCCTGATTCATCATGAATTTTGATGTCATACACATGAAGCGTTTTGCCAATTTTCAATGCGGTGCAAGTCCCTATGACAAATCCCTCTTTGACTGATTTCATGTGATTGGCATTTATTTCAACCCCTACACCTCGTTGAGACGTAGGGTCAGCCACGGCCAGTGATGAAGCTATACTTCCCAAAGTTTCAGCTAAAACCACCGATGCTCCCCCGTGTAACAAGCCGTAAGGCTGTTTTGTTCGAGAATCCACTGGCATTTTTGCTTTAATAAAATCCGGCTGCAAATCGATAAACTCGATTCCTAAAACATCAATCATGTTTCCATGACCCCATGAATTAAGTGTGTCTAATGAGATGGATGTATTAAACATAATATTCGTATTTTTGCACGTAAAATTCGGAATAATTTAACGAATTAAACTCCTTTTGACCCAATTTATATGCATGCTATAAAAGACATTTACCTCATTCGACATGGTGAAACAGATTACAACCGAATGGGTGTCGTTCAAGGAAGCGGAATCGATGCAGATCTAAACGAATTGGGGAATAGGCAAGCAAAGGCATTTTTTGAACATTACCAACATTTAGCCCTTGATAAAATTTACACTTCTGCTTTACGCAGAACGCATCAGTCAGTTAAAGGCTTCATCGATAAAGGACTGCCTTGGGAGCAATACGAAGGGTTAAATGAAATTTCATGGGGCATTCGCGAAGGCAGGACTCCCTCCAATGAAGACGATGCCTATTATAGGAATCTAGTAAAAACTTGGAGGAAGGGAGATGTGCATATCCCATCAGAAGAGGGGGAAAGCCCGATCGATGTATTGGAAAGGCAAAAGCCTGTTATTGAGCTAATTTTAGCTCGAAAGGAAGAAAAATCCATCTTAATTGCTATGCATGGAAGAGCCATGCGGGTATTATTAACGCATCTTTTCAATCAACCTTTGCAAAATATGGACCATTTTGCGCATCAAAACTTGTGCTTATATCATTTGCAATATGATTACGAAAAAGGAATTTTTATCTCCTTAAAAGCAAATCATTCCGATCATTTACAGACATTACCGGATTCCATATAAGTTCCAACCGCATGAACCGAAGCAATTTATATTGGAAATTTCAATGTTCTGGATGGTTCATTTGGGCGTTGAATGAAGCATTATTGTATACCAATCAGTATGGGTGGAAATGGGAATGGATTTTTTCATCCTTGGTGAATATTTCATTAGCCATCTTGCTAACGCACATCTATCGAAAAATTTCGCATACCTATCGTTGGCAAGATTTTCCCTTATTTACCTTAATTCAGGTAAATTTGGCCGCATTAATTGTCATGTCAGCCTGTCTTGTAGCACTTAATGTCCCACTGGATTATCTTTTTCTATCTGAAAATTATGCCGTTGAATTAAGCCCATTTATCATCTTACAGATTTTTTTAAATTTTGCCAAACCGATTGCCATCTGGCAACTGATCTATTTCTTTTTTCAATATTCCAATAAAAAATTAGAAATGGAGAGAGAAAATGATCAATTAGAAAGGACTATTTTGGAAACTGAAAGTAAAGTTTTACGGGCACAAATGAATCCCCATTTCGTTTTCAATGCACTGAATAGCGTAAGAGCATTAATTACGGAGGACCCTCAAAAAGCAAAAAAAGGGATCAACCAATTATCCAAATTACTTCGAAGCTCCTTGCTGACTGAACGCAAAAAAACAATCTCTCTTTCAGAGGAACTAGACACGGTCATTGATTATTTATCTTTGGAAAAAATCAGGTATGAGGACCGTTTAACCTGGGAAATCACAACAGACAAAAATTGCCTTAAAGCGCAAATCCCACCAATGCTCTTGCAAACACTCATTGAAAATGCCATTAAGCATGGGATTTCAAAAAAAATTACGGGTGGAACTATTGCCATAGACGCACAAAATAACCATGGATTTTTAACAATAAAAGTGATCAATCCTGGACATTTTAAGAGTCCGATCGTCACAAAAGATCCAGGAGTGGGACTCATTAATTCAAAGAATCGACTCCAAATTTTGTTTGGGGAAACCGCTCAAATTAGCCTTAAACCTTTGGACAAAAATCATGTAATTGCCGAAGTAAATTTACCTTACCTTGAATATTAAATCAGCCACACATGAAAGCAATCATTGTCGACGATGAACGTCTAGCTCGAAACGAACTGAAAAGATTATTGGAAAATTTTCCAACCATCGAAATTATTGGGGAGGCCTCAAATACAGAGGAAGCAGGTCCTCTCGTGGAAGAATTAAAACCCGATGTACTTTTTTTAGATATTCAAATGCCTGGAAAAACGGGATTTGAGTGGCTTGAGGAATGGGAGGGATATTTACCTGAAATTATATTTACAACGGCCTTTGATGAGTTTGCCCTCAAAGCATTTGAGGTAAATGCCTTGGATTATGTATTAAAACCCATTGAGCTAAGTAGACTCTCGGATAGCGTTCAAAAACTTGAGACTAAGTTCCAAGCTACCCAGCACAAAACGGCTATGCAAGGCCAAGATAGAGGCCAACATCTATTAGGTGCCAATGACCAAATATTTGTCAAAGACGGTGAAAAATGTTGGTTTGTTCGACTCGACCGAGTACGTCTTTGTGAATCCATGGGAAATTATGTTCGCTTATTTTTTGACGATCAAAAACCTTTAGTTCTTAAATCATTAAATGCGTTGGAAGACCGACTTGATCCTAAAGTGTTTTTTAGGGCGAATCGAAAGCACATCATCAACTTAAATTACATCGAAAAAATTGAGCCCTGGTTTTCAGGTGGATTGCAAGTTACGCTGACAGGCAAAGGAGAAAAAATAGAAATTTCTCGCCGACAATCCATCCGGTTTAAGGAGCTTTTGTCTCTTTAGCTCGCTTAGGGGCTTCTCCCAAGATAAATCCATAGGGTTGCAAGGAAGGCACATGATCAAAAATCACTTTGATGATTGCCGTAAAGGGCAAAGCTAAAATCAAACCAGGTATGCCCCAAAGCATTTCGCCCCCCAAAAGAGCGACCATAGCAACCATTGGATTAATGCTTACTTTAGATCCTATCACTAGCGGGGTAATAAAATTTGCTTCAATAAATTGGACCGCCGCAATCCAAGCAATTACAGCTAAAGCATGTGAGGGACTTAAGGTAGCTAAGGATAAAATGATAGGTAAACTTGCTCCAATCCATATTCCAATGTAAGGAATCAGAAGTAAAAGTCCGGTGATGATCCCAAAGAAAATAGGATAATCCACCCCAATCCACCAAAAACCAATGCTATTTGCACAGGCTACAATAAACATAACAACTAATAAGCCTACGAGATAACTCTGAACCACAGAACCTGTTTTGGCCATAATCCCTTTTAACGTACCCTCATCTGTGGTCGGGAAAACCTTAGATAAAAAAGAAGAGAAAAAACTCCGATAGAAAAGCATAAAAAACATGAAAATCGGAATTAAAATCAGAATAGTAATGGAATGCATGATGGTCGAAAAAGTGGCCGTGATGATGGTTCCTGAGTTTTTCAATAATCCTATGGTCTGATTACTAAGTTCAAGCATTTGCTTTTTCCTTGAAATATTTAAATTTCGAGATAAAAATGTTTGTAATCCAGAAATCCACTTTTCAGCTTTTTTTATGAATAAAGGCCATTCATTTGAAAATTCAATGATCTGAAAGGCCAACAAAGAGAATAAACCAATAATGATGGCGATGGAAAAAAGTAAACAAATGGTTATGGCAATGGATCTGGGTAAGCCTTTATTTTCGAGCCCTCGGCAAATTGGCAAAAGAACCATAGCTAAAATCAGCGCAAAGGCAATTAGAATCAACAAATCCTGTAAATAATATAAGCCCAGTAACACCAAATAGATGGATATTAAAACAGAAGCCAGGCGTACAGAATAAGGTGAATCTTTAAACATAATATGTATATTTGATCTTATAAATGTCGATAAAAATTAACAATTTGGTAACATATAGCTGTCTATATTTGTGTCATAATTTTATCAAAAGCTGTCACTTCTATCCATGAGTCAAGTAAAGCAAAATACCAAAATCTTATTGGTTGACGATGATCCTGATATTCTTGAGTTATTGGAATACAATTTAGCAAAAGAAAATTATGTTTTAGCTAAAGCGGTGAATGGCCAACAAGCTTTGGAATTAGCAAAGACTTTCAAGCCCAATTTAGTCATTTTGGATGTCATGATGCCTATTTTAGATGGAATTGAGACAGCCCGACAAATGAAATTGATGCCCGAATTAAAGTCGACCATCATTTTATTTTTAACAGCTCGCGGGGAAGAATATACTGAAATAGCGGCTTTTGAGGCAGGAGGAGCTGATTATGTGGTAAAACCCATTAAGCCAAGGGCCTTAGTGAGTCGGATCAAATCCATGCTCAATAGAGAAGGAGGTGCTTCAGAAAATTCTCAAGAAATCATTCAAATTGGTGACTTGACCATTAACAGAACTCAATATTCAGCCAGCTTTCAAGGTAGACTTTTGGTTTTGCCTAAAAAGGAATTTGAATTACTTTCATTTTTAGCAAGAAATCCCAACAAAGTTTTTAATCGAGATGAGCTCTTGGAGAAAGTCTGGGGGACAGATGTCTATGTGGTTGAGCGGACAGTAGATGTGCATATTCGAAAATTAAGGGAGAAAATTCCTGAGTATTATATTAAAACGCTCAAGGGTGTGGGATATTTATTTTCCATCGATCCGCTTTAAAATTCTAAATTTTCGGTCATATTAGGTAAATTGCGCCTTCAATGAGGCTAATCTACGTATTTCTATTTTTCATTTTATTTCACTTTAATCTTTTCCCATCGGGGCCTAAAAGAGAATTGAGGGGTGTTTGGGTGGCTACGGTCTCCAACATTGATTGGCCCAGTGCCAGAAATTACAATGGAATTAAGCAAAAGAATGAGTTTGTAGATCTTTTAAATTCTCACCAAAAAACAGGAATCAACGCAGTTTTTGTTCAAATAAGGACTGCGGCGGATGCTTTATATGCAAAAAGTCCAGAACCTTGGTCTACTTTTTTATCGGGTTTACAAGGCCAGCCTCCTAGCCCTTATTATGATCCATTAGCCTTCATGATTGAGGAAAGTCATTCCAGAGGAATCGAATTTCATGCTTGGCTAAATCTAAATCGGGCCAGCATATCCACCACTTCGCTGCTTGACGCAAACCATTTAGTCCGAAAACACCCTGATTGGATTATCAAATACCATGGACAGTTTATCCTGAATTTTGGCCTACCAGAAGTCCGCCTCTATCTAGTGAATTTGGTCAAAAATCTCATCGAAGAATATGACGTAGACGGAATTCATTTTGATGATTATTTCTACCCCTACCCGATGAAAGGGGAGGAAATTAATGATTTGTTGGCCTATGAAAAATATAAACTACCAGAAGAAAGCCTGGGAGATTGGCGAAGAAGAAATACCAATAACCTCATTAAAGATATTTCTGAGGTCATCAAAACAACTAAACCGAAAGTGAAATTTGGCATTAGTCCATTTGGAATATGGAGACATCAAAGTGAATCTGTGTCAGATGGATCTCCCACTCGCCGAGGGTTACAATCTTACGATGACCTTTTTGCGGATACAGAAAAATGGATGAAAGAGGGCTTAGTTGATTATTTGGCGCCCCAGTTATATTGGGAAACGAATCATAAAGTGGCAGCTTTCGAACCCTTGGCCAAATGGTGGAGTGCCCATAATTATGGTCGGCCTATTTATATCGGCCACGCGGTATATCACCTAACGGATACCTGGGCCACTAGTGAATTGAACAAACAATTAAAGGTCGCTCGTAGTTTACCTAATGTGCAGGGATCCATTTATTTTAGTTCGAATTTACTTATTCGAAATGTCAAAGGCTGGAGAGATACCTTAAGGCTCAACCATTATGCATCGTTGGCCTTAATTCCCCCTATGCTTTGGAAAGATAGCATAGCTCCTACCCCACCACACCAAGTAAGTTTACTAAAAAAAGGGGAAGAATGGTTGTTGGCCTGGAAACCAGGTGAGCCTAGTGAAGACCGTGACCCACCGGCTTATTACGTAGTTTATAGGATCAAAAAAGGCGAAATTGATCCTTTGGAAAATGCAGAAAATATCATTTTCAAAGGCAAAATGAATCAATTAATTTTAGATAAAAATTGGATACGATCAGGATATGGATTTGCGGTTACAGCACTTGACCGATTACATAATGAATCCCTGCCGGGGACAATCCAATGGCTAGTACCGACAAAAAAGGAATAACATGAATCAGCGATTACATTTGACCATTAAGGAAATTACCGAAGAGACGGTCAACACAAAAACCATCCATTTTTGGCATCCTATACACAATACCATTTCGTATAAATCGGGTCAGTTTTTCACACTCATTCCGGAAATTGACGGTCAAAAAATCCGGCGAAGTTATTCCCTGTCCTCTTCTCCTAAAACGGACACATCTCCAGCGGTCACCGTGAAAAGAATTGAAGGAGGACTTGTGTCCAACTATCTATGTGATCATGTAAAAGTAGGAGATAGCTTAGAAGTCATGGAGCCTATGGGCAATTTCTTCATTGAGCCTCAAGCAGATGGGTGCAAAACCTATGTCTTCATCGCCGCAGGATCTGGAATTACTCCCTTATTTTCCATGATCAAAACGGTGTTGCATGCTGAACCTAAATCTCAAATCTATCTAATTTACGGGTCAAGAAATGAGCAACAAATTATCTTCAAAAAAGCATTAGAATCACTTGAATCAGAATATACGTCTCGCTTTAAACTGATTCATGTCATCAGTCAGCCTAGCCATACATGGCCTGGTTTTAAAGGACGCATCAATCAAGCTTCTGTGGTATTTTATTTAAAACAAGAGTTTGGCATTGATATACCTAAGGCCTTTTATTATTTGTGTGGGCCCGGGGGAATGATGAGTGAGGTAGAAAAATCTTTGGCCATGTTTGATGTTCCCAATGAACACATTTTAAAAGAACTTTTTTTATCGACGCCTAGTGAGGAAATAGAAAAAGCTGAAGAAGATGGAAGTTTAAAGGCCCAAGATGTGACCTTAATTTTTGAAGGAAAAACGCATACGGTAACTGTCTTGCCTAGCGAAACCATTTTAGAGGCTGCCTTAGAGGCAGACATCGACATCCCCTATTCATGCCAAGCAGGGATGTGTACCGCCTGCATGGGTTTATGTACTAGTGGAAAAGTGATTATGGATGAAGAAGATGGACTTACAGATAACGAAATTAAAAAAGGATATATTTTAACGTGTGTGGCACATCCGATGAGTGAAGGGGTAGTCATTAATTTAGATTAAAACAGAAAAACCAATGATAAAACGTACGGTCGCCCCACAAATAATAAATCGCACATTGCTCCCCCAAGATTTTTCATTAAGTACTTGGGAAAGTGTTTTGCCTTACTTTGAACAATTAAGTGCGCAAGAAATTAGTGATTTGCCTTCCTTAGAAGATTTTTGCAAAAATCGATCTGAGCTTGAAAGTTATCTATCCGAGAATTTTGCTTGGCGATACATCAAAATGTCTTGCGATAATCAAAACGAAAATTTACAAAAAAGCTATCAGCAATTTGTCAATGAAATCGTGCCCAATGCTTCCATGTTTGATGATGCTTGGAATAAAAAAGTCATTGATTCAGGATTGTCAGACCAAGTAACAACAAAGGGCTTTTCGATCATGTTGAGAAGTTTAAAAAAATCCATCGAAATTTTTAGAGAAGAAAATATCCCTCTATTTACCGAATTACAAAACCTAGAGTCAAAATATGGCGCATTAACCGGAGGACTGATGGTGGAAATTGATGGAGTTGAGAAGACGCTCCAACAAGCTAGCGCCTATTTGGAGTCGAACGACAGGGATTTAAGAGAAAGTGTTTATCGGAAAATTGCTTCCAAAAGGCTTAGCATTAAAGAAGATTTACACGCGCTTTACAATGAATTAATAGGCAAAAGAAATAAGGTCGCTTTACAAGCTGGATTTGATAATTTCCGCGATTACTCCTTTGCAAGTCTAGGCAGATTCGACTACACCCCAGCAGATTGTTTTGAATTTCATGCGGCCGTTGAAAAAACAATCAAGCCTATCTTAAATAATTTAGCCTCTAAAAGAAAAAAAGCTTTAGGGTTAGATTCACTTAGACCTTGGGATAAATCCGTCGATCCCCTGGGACGTAAACCATTGAAACCCTTTAAAACAGGAGAGGAGTTATTGGAAAAAACGATTCGTGTTTTTGATAATTTAGATCCATTTTTAGGCGATTGTTTAAAAGAAATGGTAAAATTAGATCGCTTTGATTTAGACTCGAGAAAGGGAAAAAATCCGGGGGGATATAATTACCCATTAGAAGAAACTGGTTTCCCGTTTATATTTATGAATGCCGCAGGCCAAGTTCGAGACATGGTCACTTTGTTGCATGAAGGTGGACATGCCGTTCATTCGATATTAACCAAAGAACTTTCGTTGAATGCATTCCGAAATTTCCCTTCTGAAGTAGCGGAACTTGCCTCGATGAGCATGGAGTTAATCACAATGGATGAGTGGGATATTTACTTTGAAAATCCTGAAGATGCCAAAAGAGCCAAAATTAAGCACTTGGAAGATATTTTAGAGACCTTGCCATGGGTGGCGACAATCGATGCATTCCAACATTGGATCTATGAAAATCCAGAACATACGTTAAGCCAAAGAGAAGAAAAATGGAATGAAATATTGGCCAGATTTGCGGATCAAATGACGGATTGGTCTGGATTGGAAGAAATTAAATCGCATATTTGGCAAAAGCAATTGCACCTATATGAAGTGCCGTTTTATTACATTGAATACGCGATAGCCCAATTAGGTGCATTGGCCGTTTGGAGAAATTATTGCCAAAACCCTAAGCTTGCTTTAACCCATTATTTAGATGCCTTGTCGGTGGGCTATACGGAACCCATCAAAGCCATTTATGCAAAAGCAGGGATTGAATTCAATTTCAGTGAGGGCTACATCTCCGAATTAATGTCATTTTTATCAGAGAAAATCAAAAATTTAGAGGAAAGCTAAGGCTTAGAAGCTTGTACACTTTTTTAATACAAAATTTGGCCTTATTTTTGTACCAACAATTTGTCCTAACAAGAGAATGAAATTAGAAAAACTACTTCCGATTATAGCATTAGCCTTTATGGCAACGGCTTGTGACTATCAAAAGAACAATACCATCAAGCAAAAAGATTTAAACGAAGGTGAGGCTTATGTATATGGTGTTCACCCAGACAGTGCAGCGGTTCAGTTAAAAAATAAATATGACGCTAAACCAGAATTAGAATTAAAAGCAAATGCACTTCGCGAGAAAATGTTTAGTGGAAAAAGTATCAATCAAGGAAATTAATCTTTCCCATCCCATATTATAAAGCCGGTTTATCCGGCTTTTTTTATTGCCCAAACCACTCGCGAATAAACGTAAGTTGGTAAATCGCCCCCGTATATAATAAGGCCCACAACAGGGAAGAAATGGCCATAAAAAAGAGTACTCGCGGCAAAGAAACCTTAAAAGATAAAGCTAATAAACTTCCTCCAATGGGTGTAAAAATCAAGGGTGTCAGTGCAGCAATCCCTTTTATGCCAAATTTTTGCCAGATCTGAACGGCATAACGCACGCGTTTTGAAAATAAAATAGGTTTCTTCTTTCTGAAACGACCTATAAAATCAATGACTAATTTACCCATGCTTAGAGTCAATGTAATAGTCAGCATGGCACCGATCCAAGTAAAAATAACCGTTTCATACCAGGTTAATCCAAGGCCAAATCCGGTTATTGGCCCGGCAATAAATTTTAATCCTGTGGCAATCATTACTCCTGAATAGGCTCCCCAAGACATATTTATTTTGATTTATAGGCGTCAATTCCTTTTTTAAGAAACGAAATAAAATGATTGATATCAGCATCAAAAGCGACTGGAGTAACCATGGGTGCTCCATCCTTTCGCGGATCTAACAGCACATAATGAGGCTGAGCATTTGAATCAAACCTAGAAATTTGAAAATCTAAATTCTGATCTCCCAAGGTCTTTTTTTCTTGCCCGTCAACTTTTGAAACATACCATTTGTCCTCGGAAAGTTCTGTTTTGTCATCACAATAAAGCGCTACTATGACATACTCATTCTTCAAAATGGATAAAACTGCTGGATCCGACCATACATATTCTTCCATTTTTCTACAGTTGACACATCCGTGACCCGTAAAATCGATAAACAAAGGCTTACCTACTTTCTGAGCATAAGCTTTGGCTTCATCAAAATCAAAAAATCCATTAAGGCCCAAAGGTAGTTTTAAAAATTCTCCATATTTAACCGAAGAAGATGTTTTTGATGCATCGGCATTTGGATCATTTACCTGTGAAGTACCCTGAAAATCCTGACTTGATAGGGGTGGAAGCCAACCGGATAAGCCTTTTAAAGGAGCACCAAACATCCCTGGCGTCAAGTAAATAACGAACGATAGGAATGCTGTCGCAAAAAGTGCACGAGGAACTGACAATTTTCCACTAGGCCCATCGTGAGGCAGGGAAATTTTGCCAAATAAGTATAGGGTTAGAGCAGTAAATATGGCAATCCAAATCGCTAAAAATATTTCACGGTCCAATAAATGCCAGTGATACACTTGGTCAGCGACACTCAAAAACTTAAAGGCTAAGGCTATTTCCAAAAAGCCTAAAACCACTTTTACCTCATTCATCCAAGTACCCGATTTAGGCATTTTTTGCATAAAGCCTGGAAAGATGGCAAACATCGTAAAAGGAATGGCGAAGGCTAACGAGAATCCCAACATCCCAATAATAGGCTTCAGAAATACGCCTTGAGAGGAGGCAATCAGAATAGAACCAGCCAAAGGTCCTGTGCAGGAAAACGAAACCAAGACCAGGGTAAATGCCATGAAAAACACCCCTATCAATCCACCTTTATCCGATTTTGCGTCGACTTTATTGACCAAACCAGAAGGCAAAACAATTTCAAATGCCCCTAAAAAGGAAATTCCAAAAAAGATAAAAATGACAAAAAATAATAGGTTAGGAATCCAATGCGTACTTAAGAAATTGGCAAAACTGGCCCCAGCAAAGAACGCTAAAATGGTACCAAAAAAAACATAGATTAAAACGATGAAGAAACCATAGAGAAAAGCCAGTTTTTTACCCCCCTGTTGCTTGGTAAAAAAACTAACCGTCATTGGAATGAGTGGATAAACACAGGGAGTGAGCAAGGCCAATAAACCAGCACCCATCGCTACCCAAAAGAATTGCCATAAGGACTGATCGTCTTCCGGCGCCCCCAGTTTTAGGGCTGAGCTAGAGACTTTTTTTTTTGAATCCTCTGTGGTAGAAGAAGCGCTAAGTTTGGAATTTATCAAAAAAGGGCCCTTAATCGGCACGCACAAGCCACTTTCATTCGAACAGGTTTGTGAATCGTAAGATCCATCAATCTTCCAAGATTCAGAAGTGATTTTCACTTTTTGTCTAAATTCAGCTTCTTCGGTGAAATACGTATAGGTACCGTTCCAAATCTCTTTATCAAATTTTGAATGAGGATTTATCGCGCGCAATGGGCCATCAATGGATACGCCAAGGCCATCTTTTAACTTAATGGTCGTGACCACGGGACCTAAGTCCTTGTCAAAATCAGATGAATATAAATACCAACCTTTGTCTATTTTAACCTTGAAAATGATTTCAGCAGTTTGGCCCACCGTAGGGTTTGCTGGCTCCAATGTCCATGCCCATTTAGCCGGGGTCATTTTTTGGGCCAGTCCTGTAAACCCTGAAAAACCCAACAAAAGTAAAATGATTATTTTCAGTTTCATTCGCTATAATTTTAAAATCGCCTCAACCCTATTTTTAAAGAATCAAAATTAACAAAAAATAGCGGAACCTCATGGGATATTTATTCAAAAATGGAGATTGATCGTTTTTCTATTCCGGTAAAAATTCGTAATTTTAAACTCTTAAAAACGAAATTCAATCCACATTTATTACATGGCTGCTAGCACATTTCCCACCCAGCGAGACGTTGAAATTTTTTCATTGATAAGTCAAGAAGCACATAGGCAAGAATTCGGCATCGAATTAATTGCTTCGGAAAACTTCACATCCCCTCAAGTCATGGAGGCACAAGGAAGTGTTTTGACGAATAAGTATGCGGAAGGCTTACCTGGAAAAAGATATTATGGGGGTTGTGAGGTGGTCGACGAAGTGGAGACCTTAGCCATCGAACGAGCAAAAAAATTATTTGGAGCTGCGTGGGCAAACGTTCAACCACATTCGGGTGCGCAAGCAAATGCCGCAGTTTTTTTATCGTTTTTGAATCCGGGAGATAAAATATTAGGTTTTGATTTATCACATGGAGGACACCTTTCACACGGTTCGCCGGTCAATTTCTCTGGAAAATATTTTCAAGCTTTTTTTTACGGTGTAGAAAAAGAGACTGGTTTAATTGACTGGGATAAAGTAGAGGCGACTGCGTTAAAAGAGAAACCAAGACTTTTAATTTGTGGAGCATCTGCCTATTCACGTGATTGGGATTATGTCCGATTAAGAGCTATTGCAGATAAAATAGGTGCCATATTATTGGCTGATATTTCGCATCCATCCGCATTAATTGCAAAGGGTTTATTAAATAACCCGATGCAACATTGTCATATTGTTACGACAACTACGCATAAAACGTTGCGAGGACCTCGTGGTGGATTAATTATGATGGGCAATGATTTTGAAAATCCTTTTGGTTTCAAAACATTAAAGGGTGAATTAAAAATGATGTCGGCCTGCTTAGATGGAGCTGTTTTTCCTGGAACACAGGGGGGGCCTTTGGAGCACGTTATTGCAGCGAAAGCGATTGCATTTGGAGAGGCATTGACCCCTGAATTTGGCCATTACGCCCAACAAGTTAAATCGAATGCGCAGGCGATGGCCAAAGCCTTTTTAAGCAAAGGGTATGATATCATTTCAGGTGGAACAGACAATCATTTGATGTTAATAGATTTACGGCCTAAGGGACTAAGCGGTAAATTAGCGGAAAACACGTTAATTCAAGCGGATATTACCATCAACAAAAACATGGTTCCATTTGATGATAAATCACCCTTTGTGACTTCGGGAATGCGTGTTGGAACAGCGGCGATGACCACCCGTGGTTTAAAAGAAAGTGACATGAGCCAGATTGTTGACATGATCGACAAAGCCCTCATGAACCATGACAATGAAGCTGTTTTAAAGCAGATTAAAGGAGAAGTTAACGAGTGGGTTAAACAATTCCCGCTTTACTTATAAAATACAATTATGGCGACAGACCAAGACTGGGACGATTTTGATGATGATGTAGAGGAAAAGGATGGGACTGAAATGTCGTTTCTTGACCATTTAGAGGAATTACGTTGGCACATCATGCGCTCCATCGCATCCATTTTGATTTTCACGATTGCCGCGTGGATTTTCAGAAATGAAATTTTTGGTATCATTATCATGGGGCCAACGAAAGTTGATTTTGCCACTAATTTAGTTCTATGCAATTTGGCCGATATCACTGGTTGGACCAGCCTCTGCATGCAAAAAGCGGACTTTATTTTGCAAAGCCGAGAGGTATCGGGCCAATTTATGATGGCATTAACGCAATCCATCATTGTGGGTTTGCTCTTCGCATTTCCATATGCGTTTTATGAGCTTTGGAAATTCATTAAACCAGGATTAAAAAACAAGGAATTAAAGGCAGCGAAGGGTGCTGTTTTCTGGGTATCATCTTTGTTTTTTCTAGGTGTTTCTTTTGGTTATTTTGTCGTTGCCCCTATGGCGATCAACTTCTTGGCCAATTTTAAATTGGATGCTACCATACAAAATCAGTTTGATGTTAATGATTATATCTCTTTATTATCCATGCTAACGCTGGCCTGCGGATTGACATTCCAACTACCTATGGTGGCTTTTGTGTTATCTCAAGTGGGCATTCTAACTCCTTCGTTTATGCGGGAATATAGAAAGCATGCGATGATTGTAATCTTAATTGTCGCTGCAATCATCACCCCATCTCCAGATGTTATTTCCCAACTCTTAGTGGCATTCCCACTTTTAGGGTTGTATGAAATCAGCATCATGGTATCTGGAAGAGTTCTTAGACGTAAAATGAGAGAAGAAGCTCTTGAATCGAATTCTTAATTGAATTCAACTAACACAATCGTATGAATTACTTATCGGCGGAAAATATATCACGCAACATCGGAGAAAGGTGGATCTTTAAAAGTCTGTTCTTTGGCCTACAAAAAGGTGAAAAAGTTGCCTTAATTGGCAAAAATGGGACCGGTAAAACCACCTTAATGGAAACATTGATGGGCATGCAGACGCCCGATGATGGAAAAATATCGATCAGAAAAGGAATTCGCGTTGGCTATTTACCCCAAAACCCAATTTTTTCGGAGAACGAGGAAGTTTTAAATTACCTTTTTTCAGACGACCTACCCTCTGCCGTAGCCATTAAAGCCTATGAAAAGGCGATGCTTTCCGGTGACTCGAAGGAGCTCGAAGATTCCTTTGCATTAATGGAAACACATAATGCATGGGATTACGAAGCAAGGGCCAAGCAAATCATTACGAGGTTAGGCATTCCTGATGGAGACCAAAAAGTAAGTACTCTTTCTGGAGGACAAAAAAAACGTCTTTCATTAGCCAAATTACTGATTGAAAGTCCAGACATTATGATCTTGGATGAGCCTACTAACCACTTGGATATTGAAACCATTGAATGGTTAGAAGGGATCCTTTCCGGTCCCAATGTCACGGTCTTGGTGGTCTCTCATGATCGCTATTTTTTAGATAAAATATGCAATAAAATGTTTGAACTTGCCTTGGGAGCGCTTTATACCTACGAGGGCAATTATGCCTATTTCCTTGAGAAAAAAGCAGAAAGGGAAGCATCAGAAGCCAGCAGCATTTCAAAAGCAAAAAACCTGTACCGCAAGGAACTCGAATGGATGCGCAAGCAACCTAAAGCGAGAGGCACCAAAGCGCAATATCGAATCGATGCCTTTACTGAAATCGATGAAATGGCTCATAAAAAACTGGACGATAGTAAATTGGAGCTCAACATTCAAATGTCTCGATTAGGAAATAAAATCATTGAAATCAACGGGCTTAAAAAAGCATGGGGAGATAAAAAAATCATCAATGAATTTACATACACCTTCAAGAAAAAAGACCGAATAGGCATAGTAGGTAAAAATGGGGCGGGGAAAACGACCTTTCTCCAACTCCTTACTGGCTTAGAAAAACCAGATGCAGGAACCATCGATCCAGGCGAAACATTAGTGATTGGTTACTATACCCAAATTCCATTTGATTTTAAACCTGAGCAAAGGGTCATCGATACCATTACTGAAATAGCGGAAGTAATTCCTTATGGCAAAAATGAATCATTAAGTCCAAGCCAGTTTTTAAGTAAGTTTTTATTCCCTACCGCACAGCAATATACGCCCGTAGAGAAACTATCAGGAGGAGAGAAAAAGCGTTTACAACTCATGCGTGTATTGGTTAAAAATCCGAATTTTTTGATTTTGGATGAGCCGACCAATGACCTGGATTTAGACACACTCCAACTCCTTGAAGATTTTTTATCTGAATTCCAAGGGTGCTTATTGCTCGTTTCCCATGATCGTTATTTCATGGATAATTTGGTGGACCAACTAATCCTTGTGGAAGGAGAAGGGGAAGTGAAATTTTTTAATGGGAATTACACAGATTATCGAATTTCTTTGGAAAACCAATCAGAAAATAATTCAGCGGCAAATAAACCAAGTCCCGTCAAAGCACCTTCTACAGAGAATTCAACAAGCAAGTCTACCAAATTAAGTTTCAAAGAACAAAAGGAGTTTGAAACATTAGAAATAGAAATTCAAGATCTGGAACAAAAAAAACAAAGCCTCATTGAACAATTGAATGCAGGTCATGAAGACTTTCAACTATTAAGCCAATGGGCTACGCAAATTGAAGAAATAAAAAATTGGCTAGAAGAGAAAGAAGCCAGATGGTTAGAACTTTCAGAAAAATAAAAAAATGGCCCTAAAATTTAGGGCCATTTTTTATACAGATCATTGAAGTGAATCTAATTTTCAAATAAGAAATCTTTCAAGCCGAACAATGCTCCGTCTCCGCCTTTTGAATTCACAAAGACAAAATACAAATCTTGAACACCCGAAATATTCACTGGAATATTAAATTTCTTAGATGCATTTATTTCAGCAGATCCTACCAAATTACCCGTTGGACTTCCCGTTCTTAACTCAAGAGTTCCACCCGCTGTTTGATCTTGCATATACAAGCCCATGAAAGAAATATTTTTAATTCCGGTCAAATCGATTCCACTATATTTTGCAAATCCTTTATCCCCTGTCGCAACTAAAACATCACCTATGCCATCTACTTTATGTTTAACGCCCTTAGATACTTGGTCAAAATCCACGGCTTTTACAGTTGGATTACGAAGCGCCACAACCTTTTGACCCGTTGCAGGACCTAATTTACCAGCACCTTTATCTGTATAGCTAGCAGCAAATAAATAAGTACCCGCTTTCCCTTTATCTTGAGGGACATATTCGCCATTAACCGGCTTAGATGTCTTCTTTTTATCGGACAGACTCAATACATAATTCACGATTTCCTTCGCGTCCCCTAATGAAATTTGAGGGTGCGCAGCCATTGCCTGCTCTCCCCAAACACCACCACCACCATTGATAATTTTCTTAGCCAACATATCTATGGTTTGCGCATTTGCCTTATATTTCTTGCCTAAATCCAAGTAAGAAGGTCCGATCGACTTTTTTTCAACTGCATGACAAGCCTTGCAATCTGACAAATCCATTAATCGCTTCCCAGTAGAAAAAGATATGTTCGCCTGATGTCCCTGTGCAATAATTGTTTTGTCATAGCCATCTAAGAAATTAACAGATACCATCACATCTTCCTCTGCTACCTTGCTATTCGCTAGGCTTCCATCTTCCTTATCACTGACAGAAACTTTATATTTAACTGGTTTGTCATTCCAATAAAATGTCTTATTCCCTTCGATAGCCACATCCACCACAGGAACTTCATTTCCTGCCCGGACTGTCAGTTGGGATCTACTCACATTACCTTTTGAATCTTTTACTTGTAAGCTTACTTCATACACTCCCGACTTAGAAAAAGTAATAGCAGGATTAGCCACATTACTTGTTTGTCCATTGCCAAAATTCCAAGCGTATGAAATTTTATCATTGTCATAATCGAGAGAACCCGCAGAGGAGAACTTAACTTTCAAAGGAGTTGCTCCCACCTTTTTATCTGCCGAAGCGACAGCCAAGGGCTTGCGATTTCCTGCATTATATTCCAATTTATATAACACCGCTTCATCATTTTGAGCAAACCAATTAGGACCATATTCAAGACCAAAAAGTGTACCATTTTTATCAAATTGCATGTCCATCGGATGAGAGAATGGAATGGAAGGTAAGAAGCGATCCATATTTGAAAAATCTCCATTTTCTTTCATCGAAACCGTGTAAATCAAATCCCTTGCCCAATCGTAAGCAATCAATTTGCCATTGTAATAGGCTGGGAATTTCGTTTTGGAATCCGCTGGATAATCATCATTATAATATACAGGTCCCGCCATCGCATTCCGACCACCTTTCCCTACGACTGATCCAAACTCAGGAGATTCCACATAAGGGTAATAAATAAAGGCTTTTTGGGCAGGAGGCAAATGTGCAAATCCCGTATTATGCGGCGAATCATTGATGGGTGCACGAGGATTAAATACAGCCCATGTGCTATCATTTTTAAAATCACGTTGGTTGTAAGGGCGATTGTCCGCTACAAATAAAGGCCAACCGAAATATCCAGCGGCACGCGCTTGGTTTACTTCATCATGACCCCGAGGACCAAATTTCTTAGAAGCTTCTCCCGCGTCAGGACCTACCTCACCCCAATATAAATAACCGGTACGCTGATCGACCGATATACGGTATGGATTACGATTACCCATCACATATATTTCTTGTTTTGCATGATAGATTTTTTCAGGATACAAATTCCCCTCTGGGATCGTATAACCTCCTTCTGGAGTAGGTTTGATACGCAAAATCTTTCCACGTAAATCGTTGGTATTCGAGCTCGTTGACCTAGCATCCCAGCCCGAACGGCCTGGACGATTGTCACTTGGACCATATCCGTTTGATGCAAATGGATTTGTATCATCCCCGGTCGATAAATATAAATTACCTGCTTTATCCCAAGCAATAGAACCACCAGTGTGGCAACAATCTACTCGTTTTACTGGAATGCGCAAAAGTATTTTTTCCGTACTCATCAACAACGTATCCTTCACGTCATCATAAACAAATCGGGAAAGATGCTGGGCTGTATCAGGCTGACCCGAAGGGGGTGAATAAAACAAATACATGAACTTATTCGTGTCAAAATTAGGGTCAATATTTAATCCCATCAATCCATATTCCTGCTTCGTATACACGTTCAAATTAGCAATCAACTTAGTCTTGCCTTTTTTCGGATCATACATTTTCAACTTCCCTTTTCTTTCCGCAAAAAATATCTTCCCACTATTAGCTACAGCTAATTCCATAGGCTCATCTAAACTACGGTCTAAAATAGTTTTAGTAAAGCGATTATCCTCAGGAATCATTTCTGTTCTTAATTTCTTCTTATAATTTTGATCAGGACCTGAAGCAACCCATTGGAGTCCACCCCAAATATGCTTAAGTACTAAATCTTCAGAAAATGTCTCATTTGTGTGACCCCAGTTAGTGTAAAATGCACGCCCCCCATCATATTCATGGTACCAGGCCATCGGATGAAAATCTCCCATTTTACCGTCTTTGTATGACTTTTCGTCCACCGTCACGAGTAATTTCACGTCTTTATTAAATTCCTTAATGTCATAAAATTCATCGGTGCGATCAAAAGATGCGGGCATGTGTGCGGTAGAAATGTGCGTATTGTCAACGACATTCATTTTACCTTTTTGCACATTTGGACGTCCTGGATGAGAGGCAAAGTAACCACCGGATAATTTACCATACCAAGGCCAATCATATTCTGTATCGGTCGCAGAATGAATTCCAAAATAGCCACCACCTGCTTGAATAAAACGTTCAAACGCATTTTGCTGCGCATCATTTAAAATGTTTCCTGTGGTATTTAAGAAAACCACCACACGATACTGCTTCAAATTATTTTCAGTAAAGACGGTTGCATTTTCAGTGGTATCCACTTGAAAGCCTTTCTCCTTAGCCATTTTCATTAAAGCCGTTTTACCGGATCCGATGGAACCATGACGAAAACCTTTAGTGGAAGAAAAAACAAGGACTTTTTTTCCTAAAAGTGGATTTTTATCTTGAGCGTTACCTTGTTGGAAAAACAGAATAGTTAAACAAGAAACTGCAAAAATAATTCGGTTGATACCGAACAAAAACTTTTTCATAGTGTTGTATTTTATTATAGGTAATGTCAAAGTTACTTCAAATCACAAATTTTCGTTTATTTTTATAAAAAATATTTAAAATATCCTTCAAAATGATGAAAAAAATTACGCTAGTAGCCTTGTTAGCTTTGTTAACTAACCTGATATATGCACAGTCGATTTGCTTTTCGACCAAAGATCAAATGCAATTAATGGCCTCCAACAAGGCTTTCATGAAATCGCATGCTTTGCCTAAAGCTTATAAGCATGTCAGCAAAGCGGGTGGAGTGATGGTTGAATTTAATACTCCAGATGGAACGATGGCAAAAGGATTTTATATTCCTGCAAATAAACCTACCCCATATACCTTATTTGTATTCCAAGAGTGGTGGGGTTTAAATGACCACATAAAAAGAGAATCCGAACATTTCTATTCCACGCTAGGCAATGTGAATGTCCTTGCCTTAGATATGTATGATGGAAAAGTAGCTACTAGTCGCGAAGAGGCAGGAAAATTAATGGGTGGTGCCAATCCAGCTCGATTAGAATCCATCATCAAAGGGGCTATTTCATATGTAGGACCCAAAGCAAAAATCGCTACCGTAGGTTGGTGTTTTGGAGGAGCCTTATCGCTCAAAGCCTCCATTCTCAACGGAAAACAAGCTGCTGCTTGTGTCATGTATTATGGAATGCCGGTGAAAGATGTGGAGCAATTAAAATTGCTTCAAACAGATGTATTGGGATTGTTTGCAGGAAAAGAAAAATTCATTTCAACCCAAGTAGTGGCTGAATTTGACGCGAATATGAAACTGGCGGGGAAAAAATTAACCATGAAGAGCTTTGATGCAGAGCATGGATTTGCCAATCCTTCTAACCCCATTTATGACAAGGCTTCAACCGAAGCTGCCTGGGAGTTGGCTATCACCTATTTAAAATCAAAATTAAAATAATGCGGTATTTTTTAATTTTACTCTGTATGTGTTTTTTAGCAGGATCTTGCGCGAGCAATCGCTATAAGCAAAAGCCTTACAAGAAAAAGTGGTCACTTTTTAAGAAAAAATCATGCGATTGCCCAGACCTTAAATAATGGGATTAATCGACGAAGCGGCTAAGGAACCAGGGGCTAATCCTTGGAACCAACGCAGCCGATCGGCTTCTTGATTTGGGTTTTTGGGTTCCGTGACGCGCATGTCGGCATCCATGAAAATTAACGTCATGACTTCCCGCATTTTAGTTGTCTCATTTCCAGGGGCAGCATGCAAAGTCCAACCGCGATGAAAGGTGGCATCACCCGCTTTCATCGTTTTTTGGGCGACAATCGGAAACTTATGCTCAGCCACAAATTCACTAATTACTTGCTCTGATTCGTCTGAGATTCCTAATGGGGGAAGGCTAACATGCTGACTGCCTGACGCAAAAGTCAACATCCCCATCCCATCTTCTATGTCGACCAAAGGCATCCACATCGTGACTGTTTTGTCGGTGTCCATCGGCCAGTAATATTGATCTTGATGCCAAGGAGTTAAACCTCCACCAGGCTCTTTGAATAAAGCCTGATCGTGGTATAAACGTACATTTTTGACGCCCAATAATTCAGCGGCTATTGTCCCAAATCTTTTAGCTAAAGAAAATTGCTTAATCAACTCGTTTTCCTCCCATAAATTCATCATTTGTAGAAATGCTTTCCCATACGTGTCTCTTTCTTCCATGGGTTTTTGATTTTTTTTGAAATCAATAGCCCAAGCACGAATGGCTTCTCGAAATGGTTTTAATTCCTCCTCAGGAAGGACATTTTCAAGGAAAACATGTCCATTCTTTTGAAAATCTACAATTTGAACGGACTCTAAAGGATAAGTTTTTGATAACATCGCTTTTATTTTTCACAAAATTGACATGAATTAAAATCAAAAACCACGTCAAAATTTGTAAAAAATAATGCAATTTTATCCTAAATTCAATTCCGTATAAAAATTGAGGTAAAATATTAATATGAAGGCGAGCCTTGAACATTTGTCAGAAAACATAAATCAGCCGATCCAGTTGAAAGAAATTGTACAAGCTCGATTTGATGCACCTTATCATTTCCACCCTGAACTTGAATTAACATTAATTATTTCAGGAGAAGGAAAGCGTTTTATTGGGAATCAAATTTCTGATTTTAGTCCAGGTGATCTAGTACTTTTAGGATCTAATTTGCCTCATTGCTGGCAAAACCACCGCAATGATTGGTTGGGCTCCGACGAAACATCTGATGCCGCACAAGCCATTGTTATTCATTTCAAAAGAGATTTTTTAGGGGATAAATTTCTTGAAAATGATGCCTGCCAAAACATCCGCCAACTATTTGATCGGGCTAAAGGTGGATTAACTATTTTAGGCCCGACTCAAGATAAGGTAGCGAGAGAAATGCTAAAATTAAAGGAATTAGCCCCTTTCCCTAGGCTCTTAGCTTTTCTACAAATTTTACATTCCTTAACGATGGGCGGCGCGGATGTTCAAGCCATTGACACCAATGAAGGAGGTTATACGGTTTCTACAATAGACTTAGAGCGAATAAATCGAATATATGCCTACATCATCGCGCATTATACGCAGGAAGTCCATTTAGATGAGGTGGCGCATTTGGCCAACATGACTGAGACAGCTTTTTGTCGGTATTTCAAAAAAGTAACCCAAAAAACATTTGTTGAAATTGTAACTGAATTTAGAATTAAGCATGCATGCCAAATGCTTAGAACTACCCAAAAAACGATGGTAGAAATCTGTTTTGAAAGTGGTTTTGGTAACTTATCACACTTCAATAAACAGTTTAAGCATTGGATGAAAGTTCCACCCTTGCAATATCGAAAAATGACTCAGGAGTGGGTGTAGTAGAATAATCCTTTGGCCTTATTTTAAACCCTTCTCCTTCTCTGGAAAAAGTAAGCTCAAAATAATACTGGTCGCTAAAATACCAACAATAACTCCTAGGGAAGAAAGGGTTCCAAAACCGATTTCGGATAAATAATGATGTGCCAACATTTTTATACCCACAAAACTTAACAGTACACCGAGTCCCATAGGTAAAAAACGAAATAAACCCATCAAATTGGATAAGAAAAAGAAGAGCGATCGCAGCCCCATGACCGCAAAAACATTGGAAAAAAAGACGATGTAAGGGTCTTTAGAAATAGAGAAAATGGCTGGAATTGAATCCACCGCAAACAATATATCGGTAAAAGCAATCACCACCACAATGACGAAAATAGGCGTAATAAATAATTTACCCGTTTTCATCCGAACAAAAAATCGGCCTATGACATTGCGGTGATACACATTAAAAAAACGTGATAAGAATTTTACGATGGGATGCTCCGCTGGATTAATCTCCTCGTCATGTTGTTTGGTAAATAAAATTTTCACTCCGGTGTAAACTAAAAATGCACCAAATACATAAATGATCCAATCAAATTTTTGCAACAAAGCCGCCCCTAGGAAAATGAAAATCAAACGCAAAATGATCGCTCCTAAAATTCCCCAAACTAAGATCTTTTTATAATAACGTTTTTGTACGCCAAAGGAATTAAATATTAAAATGAAGACAAATACATTGTCGGCCGACAACGAATATTCGACCAAATATCCCGTTATAAACTCAAGAGATAAATTATTTTGAAAAATGGTTAGTTGGTCCTCAAATGAACCCATCCCCAAATCTATGTGAGGAGCATACAATTGTTTGACGGCAATTAATCCGTCTAAATCGGTAATGCCATGCACCATACCCCCAAATTGCCTCAAAAAAAAGTAAAATGAAACCGCTAAGAGTACCCATGCTCCCGTCCAAAAACCCGCCTCTTTAAACGTAACCTCTGCAGCACCCGCCTTTTTGAAAATTCCTAGATCCACAAGCATGACGGCTATGACCAGGATTGAAAAAATAAGAAAAAATAGAGATTCGCTCATAAATATTTAATTTTACCATTAGGCGACACAAAGGTCGCAAAAAATAGCCAAAAAATATGTACGAAGGGAAAAAGGTTATCGTGGTGATGCCGGCTTACAAGGCCGCTTTAACATTGGAAAAAACATATCAAGAAATACCGCATGATTGGGTTGACGAGGTAATTTTAGTGGATGATTATAGTCCAGATAATACCGTAGAAGTAGCGAAAAAAATTGGCATAAAACACATTGTTCAACATGATAAAAACCTCGGCTATGGGGGAAATCAAAAATCATGTTACACAAAAGCCCTTGCCTTAGGTGGAGACATTGTGATCATGCTGCATCCCGACTACCAATACACGCCTATGTTATTGAAAGCCATGATTTCAATCATCGGCAATGGTTTATATCCCGTAGTTTTTGCCTCTAGAATTTTAGGAAAAGGTGCATTAAAAGGGGGCATGCCTATTTATAAATACATTGCCAACCGGCTATTAACCTTGTTTCAAAATATATTAATTGATCAAAAACTCTCAGAATACCACACAGGTTACCGTGCATTTTCCAAGGAAGCATTAGAAGCCGTACACTTCACGAAATGTGACAACGATTTTATTTTTGATAATCAAATGGTGTTGCAATTATTTTGGAAAGGCTTTGAGATTGGCGAAGTTACTTGTCCAACCAAATATTTTGACGAAGCCTCGTCGATCAATTTTAAACGAAGCTCCATCTATGGCCTAGGTGTTTTATGGTATTCTGTTCGCTACCGGTTGGCCAAATGGGGTTGGAAATGGGATTTGGTGGAATAGTTTGAGGGCCAAAATTGTTAAGTAAAACAGATAGTTTGATCTGAAAAATTTCGTTGAAAATAAATATTTAAAAATTAACGCTCAATTTTAATTGACCTCCTAGTCCCGATTGTATGATTCGCATGAGGGTAGAAAGCCTAATATCGCTCGCGTTATTTTCAATTCTAGAAATGTAAGTCTTAGTCGTGCCGCATTTTTCAGCGAGCTGTTCTTGCGTCAAACCTTTTTCTTTACGAAGTTCTTGAAGCATGACTCCAAGTTTAAATGCTTCAAACTCATTTTCGAAATTTTCACGCATTTCAACTCCCCTCTTACCATATTGTTGATCCAAATGTACACGAAAGGATGTTAATTTGTTTTTAGGATTTTTCATCAAAATATTGCTTTTTTAGTCTTTCTGCTAACTCTATTTCTTTTTTATCGGTCTTTTGTGATTTCTTTTGAAATCCATTCATTAATATGACCAAATTACCTTTTTCAAAAAAACTGAAGACACGGTAAATATTTGATCCCTGCTCTACCCTAATTTCAAAAATGCCTGATGTTCCTGTTAAATGTTTAAAATATTTAATGGGGACCCTTTCAAGAGTTGAAATTAGTTGCAATGTCCAGTTGAACTTTTTTTGTGTATCAGGATTTAAGGTTTTAAAGAATTTCAGATAGTAGTCTTTATAATAAAAAACTTCCCTCAAAAACGCCTGACTCATCGCTAATTTATTAAACACAAAGTTAGCTAATTAGATAACATTTGCAAGTCAATAATATTATTTATCCAGTAAATTGATCATTTTAAAATACGTTAAAGTCGAATATTGAGTCCCAATAAAAAGTTGAACCCCGCTTGAGGATATTGAAAATTTTCTGTCGTCAAATCCCCAGCATACAAATAACTATAGGTATATCCGTTGGACGAGTATATCGAATTCAATACATTGTTCAGTAATAAAGTGGAGCTGATATGTTTAGAAAATACATAGCTAAACCTGACATCCTGAGTCGCATAGGCCGGAAGAGATCGCTTGGCCGTAGACGTATTATCTAAATATTGCATCCCGACAAATTTGGATAATAGTGAACCCTCCAATGCTCCTCTTTTGTATGTAATGGTACTCCCAGAGATTAGATTAGGCGAATAAGCAATATCCGTAGTTCCATGTTGGACTAAAACCTCCGTGTAATTTTCATAATCTGTCAACCTCTCTGTGAAATTCTGTATTTTATTTTGGCTCAAAGTCACATTCCCTGACCAAGATAGTTGGGGTGCAATTTGAACATGTAAAGATGTCTCCAGACCCAATCGATAACTATCTGGAGCATTTGTCCGAATCGCTTCGCCTACATTATTTAAAGCTCCCGTTAAGACAAGTTGGTCCTTGTATTTCATGAAATATGCATTCAATTGCCAAGCATATTTTTTCCCAGCCTTTTGATAACCAAACTCATAATCTTGAAGGTATTCTGGCCGAGGAGCCGTGGTAGGATTATCCACAAAATCTTGCCGACTAGGTTCTTTGCTACCCATTGAAATGGAGGAATATATTTTTGATTCTTCTGAAATCTGATGCGTCAAACCCACTTTGGGATTAAAAAATTGATAGCTATTTTGATTGTTCAATGTCAAAAACTTGTCGGCAGTACCTAGCATGGAATATCCAACGGTTCTGTATTGTAAATCAAGGTAGGCATTCCAGTGATCAGCCAAAGCTACATTCGCTTTCGCATACAGGTTCAAGTCCGTTTTTTGAGACCGACTTCGATACCACTCATACCCTTTAAATGAAATAGGTAATGTCTTTCCTTCGATAATAAGTCCATAATGCCTACCCACATATCGATTCCAAGCGCCTCCAAAATTGAATTTAATTTTAGAAGTCCCCTCATAATTCAATGAAAAAGTAGTCCCATAAAAATCATTGTCTAACCATTTTTGACGAACTAAATCTGTTATCACATTAGACTTAATTCCATAGTTTTCCAAAGTCGCATCTGATTTAAACTCCTCAAAATAACCCCTTCCATAGGTGTAATGTGCATTTAAATCTAAATTCCAGGAAGTAGAAATCCGATGATTTGTCAACAACTGTAAGTGGTCTTGGGCATAATTATCCGTTTGATTTGGATAGGTGTAATAGTTATAAGTGCGACCTGATTTCAATAAATTAGTTGCCTCTTCAGAAGATAAATAGTTGCGATCAATATAGGCTTGCAAATCGGATTCAGATCCATTGATGCGAGATTCAGGCGTCCCATACCAAGACTGAAAAGTCTTCTCCTTCCCTAAAAAATAATTGACACGGACAAAACTTTTTTGGCCAAAATAAGCAGCCGATAAATAAGCTGCTTGCAAATTAGAGGACGCTCGGTCTATGTATCCATCTGAAACAATGCGGGATAATCGGCCATCCACAGTAAATTTTTTTCCTAACAACCCTGATCCCACTTTAAGCGTTGTCTTTAGCGTTCCAAAAGACCCCCCCGAAGCATTTATTTCAGCATAAGGCTTCGCTTCAAACTGATTCGTTTGCATATTAACCGATCCGCCAAATGCACCTGCACCATTGGTCGAGGTCCCGACTCCACGCTGTATTTGAACAGAATTAACCGAACTCGCAAAATCGGGCATATTGACCCAATAGGTTCCTTGAGATTCTGAATCGTTCACTGGAATTCCATTGATCGTCACATTGACACGCGTAGCATCTGAGCCCCGAATTCTAATTCCCGTATAACCGACACCCGCACCGGCATCAGAAGTTGTCACAACAGAAGGAGTAAAATTTAATAAATTAGGCATGTCCTGACCTAGGTTACTTTTGCCTAATTCGGTAGCAGAAATATTTGAATAGGCCATCGCAGAATTTTCATCGGCCCGAGTGGACTTAACGACAACCTCATCCTGTAAAAAACTCGATCTCTTTAAATAAACCTGCGCAGCATTCTCAGCCAAAAGCTCCGCAGATTCATACCCAAGAAAACTAATTTTAATTTTCCCAGAGGTTGGATTAAACGAAAAATACCCCTTCGAGTCTGAAGTTGTACCCAAGGGACTTCCTATCATTGAAATGGAGGCTCCCCATAAGGGCAATTTGGTTTCTAGATCCAACACTTGTCCCCGCGTTTTTTGGGCGAAAGCTTGTTGGCCTAAAATCACTAAAACGAACAATGTCATTAACTTTTTCATAATGAAAATTAATAACAGGCAAAGGAGTCAAATCCCGTATGATTTAACAATAACCCTTATTTTTTGATTTTTTTGAGTTTTTAGCGCTAAAAACTCTACAAAATCCCTTCGACGGCATTATCCGTATCAGGTTCAATGGGTATAATCTCAGCCTTTTTTCAAGGCACCCCTTTTTGTGGATGCACAAAGATATAAATTTTTCTACCTTTGCAATCCTTATTTTAAATTTCTTACCCGATTTAGGGATACGATGATTGTAAAAGATTTCCTCCAATTATATAAATCTGATGGAATTGTTCAGACAATTTCACAGCAAATGACACATGCTGAAAAAGGAAGTTTATTTTACATCAAAGGACTATGTGGCGCCTTGGACACGGTTTTAATCGCGTCCCTGTGCCAAGAAAAAAATCCACTGCTCATCATTTGCGAAGGAAAAGAAGAAGCACACTATGTGTTAAATGATTTGCAATCCCTTTTAGGGGATACCGCTGTCATGCTTTTCCCGATGTCTCATAAAAAACCCTACGAATGGGAAGATGTAGACAATGCGAATGTGCTCATGCGAGCTGAGGTTCTGAATACCTTAAGCAATTACCATGACCAAATATTGGTTTTAATCACCTACCCAGAGGCATTAACGGACAAGGTTATCAACCGCAAATCGCTGGTTAAAAACACACTTTCCATCCGAGTTGGTGACAAGATTGATCCCACCTTTGTAGCCGAGACACTCAATGAGTATGATTTTGAGCGAACTGATTTTGTCTATGAAGCTGGTCAATATTCCGTGCGTGGAGGAATCCTAGACGTGTTTTCATATGCGGCTGAATTTCCTTATCGGCTTGATTTTTTTGGAGATGAGGTAGAGAGCATACGAACCTTTCACCCAGAAACCCAATTGTCCATACAATCCGTTTCGGCCATGCACCTCATCCCTGACGTGCAAACAAAATTAGTGCAAGAAACAAGAGAAACCTTTTTCTCATTTCTTCCTGAAAAAACAAGCATTTGGATAAAGGATCCAGGTTCCTTATTTGACATTATTGAAACCAATTTTGACAGAGCCACCATTGATTTTGAACGAATAAAATCCTCTGGAGGCGGAAATATCCAAATCATTAGCGATCCATCCGAACGCTGGGAAACCAAAAAGGAAGTAAAAAAATCATTGAATGGCTTTACGTTAGTGGAGTTCGGCAAACGAGCTTTTTTCAAGAACGCAAGTCTCATTCCATACCCTTCTAAAAACCCAGGGGCCTATCAAAAAGATTTTGAACGATTGGCCGCTGCTTTTTTAGAAAATCAAAGCTTAGGATTTCAAAATATTATTTGTTCGGAATCCGCGCGCCAACTCGAACGATTAGAAGTTATTTTCAATGAGATTAATTCGGCCATTCAGTTCAAAACGCTGCAAATTACCTTACGAGAAGGGTTTATCGACGAGCAGACAAAAATTGCCTTTTATCCGGATCACCAACTTTTTGATCGGTTTAACCGATTTAAGGAAAAAAATAAATTCTCAAAAAATAAAACATTAACCTTAAAGGAATTACGCAGCTTGCAGGTGGGCGATTTTGTCACCCACGTGGATTACGGTATTGGACGATTTGCTGGTTTAAATATCATTGACACATCCAATGGCGAACAGGAGGTCATCCGTTTAATCTATCGAGACGACGATGTTTTGTCAGTATCCATCCATTCCTTGCATAAAATTTCCAAATATTCAGGGAAAGATGGAGCACCCCCCAGCATGTCCAAATTAGGCTCTCCTGAATGGGATAATAAAAAATCAAAGGTAAAAAGGCAGGTAAAAGATATCGCGAAAGAATTAATTGCGCTCTATGCCAAAAGAAAAACCGCTAAAGGATTTGCCTTTTCAGCCGACACCTATTTACAAGCTGAATTAGAATCTTCCTTCATATATGAAGACACACCTGACCAAGCCAAAGCCACGGCCGATGTAAAAATGGATATGGAAAAGCCGCATCCGATGGACCGTTTAGTCTGTGGGGACGTAGGTTTTGGTAAAACTGAAATAGCGATCAGAGCTGCCTTTAAAGCCGTGGCAGATTCTAGGCAAGTGGCAGTCCTAGTACCGACTACAGTACTAGCCATGCAGCATTTTAGAACTTTCCATGAACGATTAGCCTCTTTCCCTTGCAAGGTGGAGTATATCAATCGGTTTAAGTCCAACAAACAAATTAGTGAAACACTCGCTCGTGTGGCTACCGGTGAGACGGATATCCTCATTGGCACTCATCGATTAGTCAACAAAGATGTGTTGTTCAAAAACCTAGGTTTGATGATTATTGACGAAGAACAAAAATTTGGAGTCAAAGTTAAAGACCGATTAAAAGAAATGCGTGTAGATGTGGATGTGCTTACCTTAACCGCTACGCCCATTCCCAGGACATTACATTTTTCGCTAATGGGTGCTCGGGACTTATCAATCATCGCCACTCCACCTCCGAACCGCCAACCTGTTGAAACCAAATTGGTCGTCATGACCGATGAAATTTTAAGGGATGGGGTACGAAGTGAATTAGCTAGAGGAGGACAAGTTTTTGTGGTACACAATAAAATCAGTGATTTGGAGAGTACGGCCAACCGGATTTTGCGATTAGTGCCCGATGCTAAAATAGGCGTGGCGCATGGGCAAATGGAAGGGGATAAACTAGAGAAGATTATGCTGGGCTTTATAGAAGGGCACTACGATGTGCTTGTCGCAACAAATATTATCGAATCTGGATTGGATATACCTAATGCCAACACTATTTATATCCTGAACGCAAACCATTTTGGCCTCTCTGATTTGCATCAAATGCGAGGCCGAGTGGGTCGATCGAATAAAAAAGCCTATTGCTATTTAGCCACTCCTTCTTTGGCAGCCCTGACCAGTGATGCCAGAAAACGACTGAGTGCATTGGAGGAGTTTGCCGATCTGGGTGACGGGATTAAAGTAGCGATGCGCGATTTAGATATTAGAGGAGCGGGAAATTTGTTGGGCGGAGAACAAAGTGGATTCATAAATGATTTGGGTTATGATATGTACCATAAAATTCTGGATGAAGCAGTCCAAGAATTAAAGGAAAATGAATTTAAATCTTTATTCGAGACTGATTTAGGAACAGTGGCAGAGGCTTTAAAAATTGATTGCCAAATCGAAACCGATTTAAGAGTTCTCATTCCAGAAGATTACGTCAGTAGTATTTCAGAGCGACTTGCGCTTTATACTCGCCTAGATGAAATTGAGAACCAAAAAGAATTGGACGATTTTATGGCTGAGGTGAAAGATCGCTTTGGAGAATGGCCAAACGAAGTAAAAGATATGTACGAATTAGTGGCATGTCGTTGGAAAGCCCAGGCACTCGGAATTGAAAAAATTACGTTAAAGGGCAATATTTTGAAATTGTATTTCGTTTCTATGGAGGCGCAGCCAAATGCAGGTACAACAATCATTGGCCAAGTTATTCAGTTTGTAAATACCAAAAAAGCGGGTTGCCAATTGCGTGAAAAAGCGGGGAAATTGATCCTCCAGGTTGAAAAAGTAAGTACAATAAAAGATTTAAATAGTATTTTGATAGATATTTTAGGTTAATTTTGAGCAAATTGCTTGAATTTCATACCTTTGTTTTTCAAATTCTGTAGAAAAGAACATATAGATGATTGCTAAATTAAAATTTGTTTTAGGCCTTTGTGGCATCGCGGTGTTAATGACATCTTGCCCGAGCGGCATCGGAAGTAAATTAGGTGGAAGTTTAGGCGGAAAACCTAATAGCGTTAACATTGGGAATTCTTCTTCTGTAACCGGTCTTGCGTACAATCAAAAAGCAGGATTTCAGGTGGATAAAAAATTTACAGGACAGCTCATTGGGCCCAACTTAGTTTTTATTGAAGGAGGTCGATTTACCATGGGTTCCATCGAGGAAGATGTCATGGGAACACATGATAATATCGAGCGTACAGTCTCTGTACAATCATTTTATATGGATGAAACGGAAATTGCCAACGTACATTATTTGGAATATTTATATTCTGTTCAAAAAGATTCTACCTTAGATTTTTATGAGGCGGCATTGCCTGATACAACTGTTTGGCGCAATGATTTAGCCTTTAATGATCCTTATGTTGAGCAATATTTGAGATTCCCAGGATTTAGAATGTATCCAGTAGTAGGAATTTCTTGGACACAAGCGACCGATTATTCTTTGTGGAGAACGGCCGTTGTCAATCAAAATTTAGCGGGAGGAAATGCTAAGACTAAAGCACCAAAGGCAACCAAAACGGGGGCTGCAACAGCTTCAGCAGCGACTAGAGCAAATGCACCCGCTAGAGTAAGCATTGAATCAGGACGTATTTTACCATCCTATCGATTGCCGACAGAAGCAGAATGGGAATATGCAGCTAAGGCGATGATCGGTACCCAACAACAAGATGAAAATCAAGCAAACCAACGAATTTATCCTTGGGATGGTCCATCATTAAGAGAATCTAGCGGAAAAGGCAGAGGAACTATGTTGGCCAATTTCAAACGTGGACGAGGTGACTATGCAGGTATTGCCGGTAAATCAAATGATGGCGCGATCATTACTGCAGAGATTTATAAGTACGCTCCGAACGACTTTGGTTTATATCAAATGGCTGGAAATGTGAACGAATGGGTGATGGATTTGTATCGACCTTTATCTTTTCAAGATTTCAATGATTTAAATCCAGTTCGTAGGAATGATAAATTGGACAAAGCATCCCGTTACGATAGCAAAAACAACAATTCATTAATTGATAATAAAGCTAGAGTTTACAAAGGAGGTTCTTGGGCGGACATTTCGTATTGGTTAGCTCCAGGGTCTCGTAGGTTCTTAGATCAAGATTCGGCCACAGCCACCATCGGTTTCCGTTGTGCGATGATTTCAGCAGGATTGAATAAATAAAACAAGGTTTTACCTCAAAGCCGCCAGTGCAAGAAAAGAAATTTCCCTTGTTCCGGCGGCTTTTAGTTTTTCCGCCGCGGCTAAAAAAGTAGCACCGGTGGTCAACGTGTCATCCACCATTAAAATATGTTTCCCGGCAATTAATCCCTCATTTTCCACTTCAAAAGCTTCCGAAAGAGACTCATATCGCTGAGCTCTATTTTGACCAACTAAAGATTTACTCTGACTGCTGCGAATTAAAACCTGCTCCAGACAGTTCAAACCCGTAGCTTTTTGAATTCCCTTCGTCAGGGATGCCGCTTGATTATACCCTCTTTCTCTCAGCTTTTTAGCAAATAAAGGAATGGGGATCATGGCATCATAAAAATTAAATGGGTCATGTTTTTTTAACTCTCTCCCACACCAAAACCCCAGAAATTCACCTAAATCAGAACGACCCTTATATTTGACCTCATGCATAAGGAGCTGAACTCTACTTCCAGCGGTAAATAAAAAAAAAGCATTCGCGTCCTTAAAATTGAACAATCCATCAAATTTAGCGGTAATCCAATTGGGTGTGGGCAAAAATAAACCTGGCCTAGCCAAGTCGAATCGACATCTTGTACAGATAAAATCTTCCGCCATTAAAAGTGGAAATCGGCAAGCTCCGCAGAGTCTTGGATAAACTAATTGTAAAAAGCTCTTAAACATCTCGAAAAACTTTTGTATTTAATATAAGTTTCAGTAATTTTGCACCCCTAAATCAATACCTAAACGAAAACATATTGTTTTGTTGTCCAAGTACTTGATCATTTAAAAATAGAGTTAAAAAAAACATTTCATAATTAAATTTAAAAATGGCACGCGATTTAAAATTTACTAGAAACATTGGTATTGCTGCGCACATTGATGCTGGTAAAACCACCACTACAGAACGTATTCTTTACTATGCTGGGGTTTCTCACAAAATAGGCGAGGTACATGATGGTGCAGCTACTATGGACTGGATGGAGCAAGAGCAAGAGCGTGGTATCACGATCACTTCGGCGGCAACTACCGTTGGCTGGAAGTACCGCGATCAAGATTACCACATCAACATTATTGATACACCGGGTCACGTAGACTTTACCGTTGAGGTAAACCGTTCATTACGTGTATTAGATGGTCTAGTATTTTTATTTTCGGCAGTAGATGGTGTTGAGCCTCAGTCGGAGACCAACTGGCGTTTGGCCAATAACTACAACGTAGCACGTATCGGATTTGTGAATAAAATGGACCGTTCGGGTGCTGATTTCTTAAACGTGTGTAAGCAAGTGAAAGAAATGTTAGGTAGCTACGCAGTGCCACTTCAATTGCCTATTGGAGCTGAAGAAGGATTCGAAGGGGTTGTTGACTTAGTGAACTTCCGTGGAATTAAGTGGAATGAGGCAGATAAAGGAATGACATTTGTAGAAGTTCCTATTCCGGATGATATGTTGGAAGAGGCGACTGAATACCGCGAAAAATTATTAGAAGCGGTAGCTGAATTTGATGAGACTTTGATGGAAAAGTACTTCGAAGATCCTACGTCAATCACAGAAGATGAAATTTTAGCGGCATTACGTGCGGCGACTATATCCATGAAAATTGTTCCAATGCTTTGTGGTTCATCTTTCAAAAATAAAGGGGTTCAAACGATGTTGGATTATGTGATGGCTATTTTGCCTTCACCGATGGACAAAGAAGGAGTAAAAGGAATTCACCCAGATACGGGTGCAGAAATATTAAGAAAGCCAAGTGAAACTGAACCGTTTGCAGCGTTGGCATTTAAAATTGCTACGGATCCTTACGTAGGTCGTTTATGTTTCATCCGTGCGTATTCAGGAGGTTTAGATTCGGGTTCTTATGTATTGAATAACCGTTCAGGCAATAAGGAGCGTATTTCTCGTATTTTCCAAATGCATGCTAACAAGCAAAATGCGATTGATCGCTTAGGTGCTGGAGATATTGGTGCAGTTGTAGGATTTAAAGATATTAAAACGGGTGATACCCTTTCAGACGAGAAACACCCAATTATATTAGAAGCGATGGATTTCCCAGAGCCGGTTATTGGATATGCGATTGAGCCTAAGAAAGCGGCTGATGCTGATAACTTCTCTAAAGCGATCACTAAGTTGATCGAAGAGGATCCAACTTTACAAGTAGAATCTAACGAAGAAACAGGTCAAACCATTATCAAAGGAATGGGTGAGCTTCACTTAGAAATCATCATTGACCGTATGCGTCGTGAATTTAAAGTAGAAGTAAATCAAGGTGCACCACAGGTTGCTTATAAGGAGTCTTTAACGAAGACAACTGAACACCGTGAGGTATATAAGAAACAATCCGGTGGTCGTGGTAAGTTTGCTGATATCGTATTTGAAATCGGGCCAAGAGACGATGATAAACCAGGTTTAGAGTTTGTTAATAATATTGTGGGTGGTGTGATTCCTCGTGAATTCATTCCAGCGGTTCAAAAAGGATTTGAAGAGGCGATGAAAACAGGAGCTTTAGCAGGATATCCAATGGATTCCATGAAAGTTCGTTTATTCCACGGATCTTTCCACGATGTCGATTCAGATTCATTATCATTTGAATTAGCAGCCCGTATGGGTTACAAAGAATCCGCTAAACAAGCGGGTGCTAAATTGATGGAGCCAATCATGGCCGTGGATGTCGTTACTCCTGATGAGTATACGGGTCCAATCACAGGTGACTTAAACCGTCGTCGTGGAATCATGAAAGGTATGGATTCCCGTCAAGGAGCCGTAATCTTAAAGGCTGATGTACCTCTTTCTGAATTGTTTGGTTACGTAACTGATTTACGTACGATGTCTTCAGGACGTGCTACTGCATCATTAACGTTCTCTCACTACGAATTTGTTCCTCAAAACCTTGCGGAAGAAGTCGTTAAGAAAGCAAAAGGATTGTAAGATTCTTTTAAGATCATTAAAAGCCCGAGCCTTTTCGTTCGGGCTTTTTTTATGCCCCATCAGGAGCGTAAGAAATTGCAAGGCAAATGATTGGCCTGGAAAAATCCTTACGAAACAAAAAACCTTTTAAAACTTTGAATTGGCTTTTCAATCAAATTAAGTGATAGAAAGGAAAAGGAAAACAACACGATAAAAGGTACCACGTTAAAAGGCAATTCGGGAATTGGAATATGTAATTTCCCAGCTATTTGGAAGAATAAATTGGGGACCAACATGTGATATAAATAAATCCCATAAGACATCTGGCCGATTAAACGCAAGGGACTAATCGATAGGATTTTGGCAAAGTTGCCAGGCTGCATGGCATAAAAAAGCACGGCAACGGATACCAAAGAAGTAAACGTTCTAAAAAATAATTGTTTGACTAAATCGGCATCTGTGTGCTTTAAACAAATCATTAAAAAGCAAAACACAACAGGAATAATCAATCGTTGGGTCCAGCGTAATATTTCATCAGACCTGCCTTCACGGATATAATGAGCTAATAAAGCACCCCACGCGAAGGTATCGACACAGGTCAACATATACACCCCGATACCATGCTGCAGGTGTACGGAATAATACCTGAAAGCTATTCCAAAAAGCACACAGAACCATAAAAAATAAGCCCGAAAACGACTCGAAATTAACAAGATACAAAAAGGCCAAAGAACATAAAACTGCTCCTCCACCGACAATGACCAATACGGGGATAAAGTATCTGCCCAGTTGGCCTGCTGCTCCAACCAATGATTATAAAAAT
>Ga0214163_1000054_pt1 | contig 46508 bp, 19 predicted proteins | sample LakMenepilimnion_2_FD_153001 | JGI IMG/M metagenome (GOLD analysis project Ga0214163, IMG submission 153001) | Freshwater microbial communities from Lake Mendota, WI - Practice 15JUN2010 epilimnion v4 | ecosystem: Environmental > Aquatic > Freshwater > Lake > Epilimnion/Euphotic zone | place... | reverse complement strand
CCGGCTGCTCCTGCGCCTGCTGCTCCTGCGCCTGCTGCTCCTGCGCCTGCTGCTCCTGCACCGGCTGCTCTTGCGCCGCCTGCTGCTGCTCCTCCTGCTAATCTAGCAAGTCCGCCCCTAGCTGCAATTGCAAGTGCAGCTAACCCAGCTGCGCCTGCTAGTGCGATTAATGCGGTGGAAGCAATCCCTAAATTACCTGCAAAACTATCAAATGCTGTTCTTAGAGCAATTTCAGTTTCAGTTAATATATTTCTAGCTTGCTGACGAGAATCTTCTGCTGCTTTACCCTTTCCGGCTGCATTATCATCTATTCTTTTTTGTATATCGGCTGCTGCCTTTTCTTGATCTAAGCCGAACAGTCTGTTGCGTTCGGTTATACCACCGGTACCGCCGACTAAGTTTGCAGCATCAGGGCTTATCGCAGCGGCTATTTTAAGTTGATCCTGAGCCTTAGCAGAACTATCGGTTATAGCTTGAGTGTATTTTGCTGCGTCCTTCGCAGAGTTTATATTTCCGGCCCTAGTTTCTCTAGCTAATTCTTGAATGGTACCTAGGGTTCCACTAACTGCCATAGTGCCTAAACCTTCGGTAATAGGAGCTCCGGCCAGCGCCTGTCCATAACCCCTGCCTGCCTCTTCCCCTTGAAGTGCAGTTATTTGAGCCTTAGTAGCCATTGCTAATTCAACTTGTGCAGCAAGTTTCTGTTTTTCTTCTTCAGTTGATGCCGACGCTATTTTTTTATTCATGTCGGCTACATATAGCTGAAACTGGGTGTCGGCTGCCGCCGCTGCCATACGCTTTGTTTGATCCTCAACACTAAGTCCAGTCATGTCACTTAATGCTTGTAAATTTTTAACATAAGCTAGAGATGTTTTTTGTAGTGTCTTCATTTCGCCATTAAATGAACGTAAAGATAAGCCAGCGCCGCCCATTAACTCAACGTAACCAGCTTGTGCTTCTACTAATTCAGCTTGGCTATATCCCAATCTCTGAAATTCTTGGCGAACCTCAGAGCCGACATTGGCCATTTCCATAAATCTGTTGGTAGAATCTACTGCACCATTACCAAGTTGCTTAAATGTTGACCCTAATTTTTGCATAGGTGCCATCAGTTTGTCTAAATCTTTAGCAGCAAACCCAATCTTATTTGCCATACTAAGAATTTCATCGGTATTGAATGCATTAGCTGCACCCATTTTAGATATTTGATCATTGAATTTTAGAAGCGAATCTGCTTGTGCAAGTTGGTATTGCATCAACATCGTTGCTGCCTTAACAACCCCGCCTATAACAGTGCCTAATATTCCAAAGTTCTTTCCTAAATCTAACGCAGCATCACCGGCTGAACCAATCATACCGTTATATTTTGAAAACGAATGTGTACTGTCCATTATCACTGAACCTAGTGATAAGAATCCATTGGCAACAGTTCCCATTGCTTTGTTAATTCTATCAGTAGCTTCTTGGACTGCTTCTTGTCTTTCTTTTTCTGCCCGAGCATAAGCTTCTTCTTTTTTAGTAAGCTCTTCGGTAGATTCAGTGAGTTCTTTAGTGGCTTTAGTTGCTTTAGCTGAAGCTGTAGTTGATTTATCTGAAGCAGCAGTCAGGTCTTTCATGGATTTCATTTGAGCAGCCATCATGGCATTTTGCTCACTTAAGATTTCATACATTTCCCTTAATTGTTCATTAAGGCGTTCTACAATTTCCGGATCCATACAGTACTCTCAAATTAAAAAAACGGGTATTTTTATGCAATAAATATACTATATCTATTTAGTACTACTAGAACTATCAACTTAAGGAAAAGAAATGGACAATAATCCACTAAGACAATATTTCAGAAGACCAGCAGTCTACATTAGTTTGCCGTCGAAGGGCGAAGGTTATTCTAATGAGGACTTAGAAATGCCAGAAACCAATGAGCTTCCAGTATACCCAATGACTGCAATTGATGAGATTACAGCAAGAACTCCAGACGCATTGTTTAACGGAACATCAATCGTTGACTTAATTAAAAGCTGTGTGCCGAGTATCAAGAACCCATGGGCTATCAAAAGCGTAGACATGGATGCTATCTTGATTGGTATTAGGGCTGCTAGCGGCGGAGAAATGCTAGAGATTGATACTACTTGCCCTAGTTGCGAAGTTACTGCAACCTATAGCATCAATCTTATCGCAGCATTAAGTTCGTTGAAGCCAGGAAATTACAAGGCACCGCTTGAAGTCGGTAACTTAAAAATCAAATTTAGACCACTAGTATATAGTGAAATGAATCAAGCTTCGCTGGGTCAGTTTGAGGTTCAAAAGTTCTTCGATGCACTTTACACGATTGAAACCGACGAAGAAAGAAATGCTGCTAGCCGAGAAGCACTAGAAAAAATCACGTTCTTGACAATGGACATTCTAAGCAAAACCATTGAATACATTGAGACTCCTAATGGCAACGTAGACGATAAAGCATTTATTCTAGATTTCATGAAAAATTGTGATAATACAGTTTACAACTCTATTCGAGACCACAGTGCTGAACTTAAAGAAGGCACTGAACTCAAGCCTGCAACGATTAATTGCGCTAGCTGTAGCCATGAATACGACCAGGCATACAGCATTAACCCAACGGATTTTTTCGGCTAAAGCTTCTTATATCAAAACCCGAAGATATTAAGAAGCTATTAGACCAATACGAAAAAGACGCAGCAGAAATTAAGGCCTCAGCCCTATCAATGTCTTGGCATATGAGGGGCGGGGCCAGCTACGTGGATATACTAAACATGTCTACTGCCGAACGCAAAGAGATAGCCTCTATCATAGAAAGCAATCTTGACATAACTAAGAAAACTCAGTTACCTTACTTCTGATTTAAAGTTGTTCTTCGAACAACTAGACCTTTTCGCTACGCTCGGTCTATTTTTATAAAACTCTTTAGGACAATAACTTTAGAAGGAAGATACATTGCCGGTTTAGAAGCCATGGTAGTGCCCCTGAAAGGCACTACCTAGACTTGGACATTGCCATGGCCTGTCATCCTTTGTTGTCTGTTCCCCGATTAACTAGCTCGTATCGCTGTTAATCGCTACCGGTTGCCCTGTAAAGTTTAATGGGACTGTAGTGAGACTTCCGTCTCTGCAACGCATGTTCTGTGACTTCAAGACAAAGTATATCACAGACTCATTCAGGGTTCGCCTACCTAACGAGAGCCCTGTCGGTATTCCCTGACCTCACGATCAGGCATACTCCAGAATCCAGCCGCATTCATTCGTGGTGCAACCTCAAGGAGGATTGTGACACATGCACAATCATAACGATGTAAGAGGGTTCTGTGTTAAAAAGTGGGGGAAGTATTAAGAGTTAAAATCTGTTCTGTCTTGGTGACAGGTGAGCCTGAGTAAAGTTTAAGAAGGTCTTTATTGAGCTTAAAAAAGTGATCGAATTCCATAATAATCCACTCGCCTGTTGTATCAGAACGATAGTGAATAAAGTTGTCTGCAACCCAAGTGTACTTAGATTGAACAGCGACAAACTTTCCTTTTCGGTTAAACTTCATGTATAGCACAGAGCAATCATCGTCTTCTGCAACGTCCATTAGTTGCTTAATCCAACCATCAATGACCTTGCATTCACCTGTCATTAACAAGTGAAACGGAAAATCAGCATAGCTCTTGCATTCTGCATTGAACTTAGTAAAAGTTTCGCCGGGAACAATGTCACCCTTGAAGCTTCTAATCTGTCCTTCATGAAGGAACTCTTTACGAGACTGATTTTTACCGCCCACATACGCACCACTTCCAGGTGCTCTAATAAAGCTTTCGCCGTATAATTTAGATAAGAAATTTGCTACTTCACGTTCGAATGAAGAACCTTTTGCTTTCTGTGGACTTGTCATACTATAATTTATGTCTTTCAATCAGTCTTGTAATTTTTTATTCTACTGCATCTGTGGCTGTACTATATGTAGTAAACCCGTTTTCTTTCAGCACCTTGAGAACACTGGGAACACGCCCTGCTAGTTCTTCTCGGTGACTTACTAACCAAATAGATTTGTTACGTCTACGTGACATATCTTTAAGAATAGCCATACTATTCTCAACGCCAATGCTATCCATACCACTATCAATAAGTTCGTCAATGAATAGAGTGTTGATTGGGAAGTACAAGTTCTCCCAAACGTCACGGAATGCAAAGCTCAAGCCAAGAATCAATCTGTTTCGTTCGCCTCTAGACAAGTTATCAAAGTCAAGTTCACGACCAAGTTCTGTGATTTCAACGCTTAGGTCGTTCTTGAAGACAACGTTATGCGGAAGACCGATCTTATCAAGATAGTTGGTTAACCTAGCATTCAAGTAGCTCAAATTTTGGTCAATGATTTTCTTACGCACAAAGCTGTCCTTGCTTGTAAGAATATCAATAAGGAACTTCAAGTGATCACCGAACTTACTTAGTTCATTGATTTTGTCAAATGTAACCTCTTGCAGTGCCTTGTTTTCCATATCAACAACTTGTTCAGTGTATGGATCAGATTCAGCAGCCTTTAAGGCTATAGAATTCTCAAGGTTAGCAACGATAGTGCGATGCTCAATAGCTTCGGCTTCTGTATCGTAATGTGTCACCGGAGCTGAACCGATATCCTCAAGTATGCACTGTTCTGCAATTTGTTCAGCATAGGGGTCAGTCTCGGACAACTTAGCTGAAATCTGACTTTGAATATTTTCAAGTTCCGAGCTATGCTTGATTGCCTCTGCTTCTGTCTTGTAATGCGTAGTAGGAGCAGTACCCAAAACAAACAACAAATTTTTATTTTTTTCTAAATCGTTTTGGGTTTGGGCAAGATCACCTTCGGCAATAATCAATAAGTCATGCTTACCAAGCAAGACACTAGCATGATTTTCATCGTGAAGATCCTGTCCGCAAGCATAACACTTGTTTTCTTCAAGCGTCTTAATCTCACCCTCTAGTTTAGTTACAATATTCTTGTCTTTTGTTAGAGTTGCTTCTAGTCCGGCAATAGTCTTGTTGAGAGTAGCAAGTTCAATTTTGTTTGCTTCGTATACACGCAAGTCGTAATGAGCCTGCAACTCAGCAGTGATATCAATGTTGCTCTTTGTATCATAGCTGGTCTGTAGAACTCTGACATCAGCATCACGCTTCTGTAACCATGCTGTTTGCCTTGCGATTAACGCATTACAAGCATCCAGCTGTTTCTTTTTTTCGTTATACACTGACCAGTCACGGTGAGCTTGAAGTTCTGCCTCGATATCAATTTTACTTAGATCATCATAGTCAGCTACTAAACGAGACAATGCCTCGTCATGCTGCTTCTGCCAAAGATTTTGTCGGCGCTTCAATGCATCAATCTGCTCTTGAACACGACTGTTAGCTTCTTCAACTGCTTTGTTTCTAAACTCTTCCTGCTGAATAGCATCTTTGTTTAACCTAATCTTTTCTTTGATTAAGTCTGCCTTCTCGGACAATAAAGTAATACCAAGTAGTTGCTCAATCACATTGCGTTGGTCGTTAGCTTTCATAGACAAGAAAGGTTCACTATAAGTATTCAGTGCAACGATATGCTTAAACATATCGCTACTCATACCGATAGCATGTTCAATTGCTAGTTGTGTTTCTCTGTTCTCGCCCTGAGCTTCGTTCTTTTCTTCTTTGCTTTGTAAACTGTTGTTCACATAGAAGCGCAAGACGTTTGGTCTGCGGCCGCGCTCAATCTTATACTCAACGCCATTCACGCTGAATTCAAGGGTAACCATCATGCCTTTTGCATTGGTACGATTGATTAGATTGTCTTTACGAATCTGATTGATTGGGCTACCAAACAATACGTAGCTCAAACCCTGAATAAGGGTTGTCTTACCTGTACCGTTTCTAGCACCGTCACCGCCTAAGTCAAGGTTCTCACCAAGAATAAGAGTAAGTTCTTTGCTATCAAAGTTGACTGCCTGTGTTACCGCACCGATGCTGAGAAAGTTTCTCAGGGTGATATTCTTTAATACTACACTCATAGGTTTCTGTAAATCTCTAACAATACTTTAGGGTCAAAGAACTCGCTTTCAATAGCGGCAAGTTGATCGATAATAATCTGGTCAACACTTTCAAAGCTTACTTCGCCGGGGGCTAAGTCTTGACTGTGTTGGTCTAGCTTCATTGGGATAAGTGACATTTCTCGTATATTATGTTTTGGAATCAATGTCTCACGAATAAAGTTAGCTTCTTCATATGAGATATCAATATCAAGATGCACTCTAACACTACTCTTGGGAAGAAGCAAGCCTTCTGGGTTATCTAGTATGTCACTAAGCTTGTAGACACGATATAGTGGCTGTCCGGGCCATGCTTGAAACTCAGGCTCTTCGCCCCATTCAAGAATCATCATGCCTCGCTGATCGTCGCCTGCATCTGCATAGTTGTGCGGAAACGCATTACCGATATACCAAATATTGTTACGAGCTTGTCGTTTGTGAAAGTGGCCGCTGAATACTTTTTCAAAGCCGGCTAAGTCGCTATCACTCACATCACCGTGATCGGGCATCTGAACCATAGCATTCATATAGAATGCAGGAAGCTCAAAGTGACCAAACATATATTTGCCTGACAGCTTAGCTAACTTCTTATGGTCTTCTCCTACTAACCAAGGAGCAATAACTACATCATCTTGAATGAACCAGTCATTCACAATTGTTACATTGGGTAGATGCTTTGCCCACTCCACGCTATGAACATCACGCTTGTCTCTATAGTAGAGATCGTGATTGCCTGGAATGAAAAACACACGTTCAAAATTGTTGTTAAGTTTTTCTAAAGCACGAAGACCAAACTGCATTGTTTGAATATTGATACTTGCTCTGTGGTGATTGTAGTCACCCAAGAAAAAACAAGTTTCGCAGTTTTCTTCTTTAGCCTTCTGAATGAACCAGTCAACAAAGTCCGAACAGTCTTGATTGTGCTGTACACTATTAGACTTAAGCCCAAAGTGAATGTCAGTGAAGACCGCAGCTTTCTTGAATAAATTAGCCATACTTACTTATAGCTCCATTGAGAGAGAAAATCAATTATTTAGGTCACTTATCTGCTAGTCCATGCCCAATTTTTTTACCCTGCATTTGACGGCTAAAGCTTGGATTCATGCCATTCATTTCTAGGATATCGTCACGGATATTTTGGCTTCGCTTTTCAGTATTCAACACTCTACAGAAGCTATTGTTTACTGCGGCGGTGTAATAAGCAAACGGGTTAGCACTCTTTGCTTCATTGAATCTAAGACCAACATATGTTAACTGTAGAATAGCACTTGCTTCCATTTCATCGCGGTAAGTATAACCTCTCCAGTTAAACTTCATGGAATACTTTTCACACAGCATCATGTACATACGAGCTAGCTTGTTAGTTATGTTGCCATGATCTTTGTTAAAGTGTCCGTTCTCCATACCACCTTCCCAATGACTCTTGCCAACACAGTTAAATGAGTTATTCTCATCAAGTTTGTAATGATGGAAAGGAGGGAAGTTGACTTTTTCGTGAACCATATCATCAACCGCTTTTTTAGTTACAGCGTCTTCTAAATCTGAAAAATCTTCATCGTCATCATCTTCGAACACAAAGATTTCTTTAGCAGATTTCTTTTTAATAGTTTTTCTTGGTTGTTTTTGCGACATTGGAATATGATCCCAAGTCATCACTCTAAAAATTAAATCAGTAGTGGGTATTGTTTCGGCTAATACTTTTTCGCCAGTCTCTTGTGTTAGTCTAGTTGCTCTAGTTTCTTTGGCCTGTTGAATCTGTTCAGGCTTTAGTGCATATTCTAAACTAGTTTCTAAATCACTTTCAGGCATATCAATGATGATATCATATCGATGATAATCTGGATCTACAAAGGAGCAATATGAGTTTTTGCTCGTATGAATTTCTTTTAGAATGTCTTTGTTGTTTAGATAATTTATTTTGCGGGGTTTTTTTACTGGGGTCATCAATGTAAGTTCCTACTTTCATTACACTATACATCCAATGTTGTAAAAATACAACACCTTTGGGTAAATTTTGCGGTTTTTTGCTGAGATAAATACTAATGAATATATTTATCAGAGGAAAAACATGTCAGAGATCAACTCAAGAATTGCCGACACTAATACCGGCTTTATCCGTATCCGTGGTTCGGCTTTTATGGACAACGGTCGGATTGCATATAGATATATATTGTATGGCAACGGTGAGTTCAGTGCGTTAGATTTCAGCACAGACAGTGCCGCTGTACTGGCACAAATTACAGCCTCAGGTAATAACTTAATTTTACCTAACGGAACACTGGTAAGAATTGCAAATCCTCCGGGCGCCAGTGTAGTCGCAGCAACTATAAGAGAACAGGCACCACAGATACAACAATACTTGACCGCAGTGTTGGAAGATGAACTCGCTCAAAAAGAAGCTGCTGCAACCCCTGCTCCGGTTCCTACTCCTACTCCTACTCCAGCTCCAACACCGCCCCCAGCAACCAACCCAGCCGACACTAATATAACAAACACAACTAACACGACAAGCACTGCGTCAGCAACAGTGATAACTACGCCGGAATCGGTAACTGTAATAACTGAAGAATCCACTACCACTACCTCTAGCGGATCAACAACTATAACTGTACCGCCAACTACATCAGCGCCAAACACAACTGCCACCACAGCAACCACTACTCCTCCAAGAACATCGCCCGAGACCACTACTAACCCTAGTAACGCAGCGTTGCCGCTGGGAGATGATATTGATGACATTTACGATCCCAATTTAACTCCGGAACAAATCGCATCGTTAAGTCCAGGTGACCGACAAGCAAGAGAAAACTTCTTCATTGAAGAAGCAGGAGGCGACCCCAACACAGACGGACTGGGAGAGGTAGAAGAAGACGGCACTATCGTCGTTACAGCCCCCGGAGAAGACGATGAGATTGTAGTCAATGGAAGAGTCGATTGGCGGGCAAGACTTTCATTGGCACCGGACAGCACATATTTTTATAACAATCCAGCAGCTGGAATATTAGCACCGCTAATTAGTACTAATGGGGTAATATTCCCATACACACCGGCAATTAATATCAACTATGTTGCTAGCTATGAACCGGCAAGTATTGTTCACAATAACTATAAAGTTTTCCAGTATTCAAACAGCTTTATTGACTCAGTAACCATTACGTGTGATTTTACTGCACAAGATGATGGCGAAGCAAATTACATGCTAGCGGTTATCCACTTCTTTAGATCACTAACTAAAATGTTTTTTGGACAAGACCAGCAACCTAAAGCCGGAACTCCGCCCCCTTTGTGCTACTTGAGAGGTATGGGAGCCTATCAGTTTGCGAATCACCCTCTAGCAGTTTCAAGCTTTGCTTATAACTTACCCAATGACGTTGATTATATTTCGACTGCCGGACCAATAACTACACAAGCACCGACAGCGACAAACAATCTATCAAGTTCGCTTAGACTGCCCCCTAACGTTGTTCCGGGCGGAGTAGCTGCTCCCCCGATGTTTGAATCCAAACCTATAGCAGACAGATTAACTTGGGTCCCTACAAAGATGCAAATGGTTATTACTTGTATACCGATGATGAGTAGAAATGAAGTATCTAATGTATTCTCGTTGGAAGAATATAGCAACGGCATATTAGTAAGTGAAGGATTCTGGTAATGGCAAAAGGCTTAAATATTTACGGAAGATCAAGTCCATATTATTCGACCCCGGTCGTTAATAATAAATTCTTGGATGTCATGACGTATCGCAGTATACCGTTTGACCCCACAGATGTGTTTATGACGATAACTCAGGTTTATGAATATAGACCCGATCTACTAGCATTTGACTTGTACAAGACTCCTAATTTATGGTGGGTGTTTGCTGCTCGAAATCCAAATATATTGGGTCCTGATCCATATTTTAATTTCAAGACGGGAATAGGGATATACATACCTACACAACAAACTTTACAGAGAGAATTAGGAATTTAATATATGACTAACCCAAACACGCTATCGGGCCCTGCAAGTGACGATAGTGGTCAAGGACAACCAAACTCTGCTAACTCTTCACCTACCCCAAACTCAGCAGATTTGGGCGATGAACAACTTTCGAATATAGAAAACGATTTTGATAATGAATCAAGTTCAGGGGCAAGACAAGACAACGAAGAAGGCATCGATGATTTAGGTGAGCCAGGTACTCCTCCTTATGAAAATGAAGGGTTCATTAGAATTCCAATATCGGATAGCGGCAAACCAGGCATTAGATTAAAAAATGCTTTAGGATATTTGGCTAGCTATACCTATCAAATTAGTCTGTACATGATTACTCCAAGAGCATATGAATACTTCATAAAGACTGGACGGAGAGATGTCACTGCCTTCAATAAAGCAAACCTAGATGATGTACAAGGCGGCGCCTTCTTAGTTGCTCAAAGTGCCGGTATGGGAGGCCCTGCTGAAAGAGCCCCAGGTTTTAACTTAGATTATTATATTGATAATCTAGTATTCACCCACCAAACTGCTGCAAAAGAAACGGCTGGACCATTAGTAAAGACCGACTATAAATTCAGAATTACAGAACCATATGGATTTTCGTTTGTATCTAAACTAGCTAGAGCTACTAAAGCACTTGAAGATTCTGCTGGCGGACCTAACTTACAAAATTACAAAGGAGACGAAAATGCCAATCCTACGAAGAATTTCTTCATCATTGGTGTTAGATTTTTCGGCTGGGACCAAGCAGGTAATCAAGTTTTGGGCGATGAAGAATTTGATGGTCAAGCACTTGATCCCAACGCTAGCGGAACCGGCGCACTTTTTGAAACGTACAACGAAATTGTTTTTACAGAATTCAAATTTAAAATTGATGGTAGATCAACAGTGTATGATGTCAAGGCACAGCCGATTGACATATCATCCACTGTCAATGCAACGAAGGGGACAAACCCTGATAATAAAAGCGTAAGCGGCAGAACGGTTAGAGACTTGTTAGTTGGTCCCAACGGTCTACTAACTAAACTCAATGCCGAAGAAAAAAAGCTGGTACCAAAATCAGCAGAGTATCCTATAACATATAAGATTCAATGGTTAGGTGATGATATTGAGCAATTAGCAGTATCTCCTGTAGTAACTGATAACATGAAAAGCAAGATGAACTTGCCTAATAGCAACGCAAAAAATACAAATGAGTCAAATGACGCATTAGCTATAAAAACAACGCCGAACAAGAATGAAGTTCAAACGTCTATCGGTAAAGTTCCTATCACGCAGGCAATCGAACAGATATTTGTACGGAGTAAGTTTATGCTTGATGCATTAACTAAAAACTACAAAGATGACAACGAAGCCAACCCAGAAACTAATGAACCAGGGTCTGCTGAAGGAACTGGCAAGAAGATGGTGTGGTTCAACATTAGTCCTAAAATAACTAACATCCAATGGGACAAAAAGCGAAAAGACTGGGCATATGATATAGTATATGTTATACAAACATATTTGGTTCCGTCGACTCCAAGTAATTACGTAAGTGAAAAGACCAAGTATTATGGTCCTCATAAAAGATACGATTATTGGTATACCGGGCAGAATACTGAAATTATAGGATATGAACAGAAAATCGATAATCAATATTTCCTAGCGACATATACTGATCCAGCAAATACAAATGATAGTGACACCGGAGATACTAAAACAGCAGTTAATAGACAGTCCGGTGGCGATAAAACCGGCTCTGGTGGGACACCTTCAAATGAAGCAATCAATAACTTTAGGACTAGTCTATATGACCCTGCAAGCTTTGCAACTGCTAAAATTCAAATAATGGGCGATCCAGATTTTATTATGCATGATACAGCATCGGTCGATACTAGCACAACCGGTTCAACGTCATACAATAAATTTTATGATTCAAACGGTACTACAGTTAACCCAACCGGTGGCCAAGTATTCATTGAGGTAAACTTTAACGAAGCGGTAGATTATTCTCGTACCGGAACTATAGAACAGGACGCAATTGAACAAGATCTACCACCAGTAGAAGGGGAACCGGGTACTTTATTAATCAATGATAGTATCGAATTTTGGAGATTCAATGATCCTGAACAGGCAGCGGAGGTCAAGGGTATCCCGTATCAAATTTTATCGGTGACCAATAGTCTAGTTAATGGGGCCTTTACTGCGACAATATCGGCGGTTATTAACCAAGACTTAGCGGATGATTCACTCAGCGATGAGGGCAAAGACGAAGCAAGAGAAGAAGGACTTGATACGACCGAAGAAGCGACCCCCACAACGGAAGCCGCAAATAACAATGCAGTGAATCCGCCTCCTGATAAGCCAACAACTAACACTAACCCAGTTAACGCTGGCCGTTCTCCTGGGATTTTATCAGGTCTCGCATCAACAAACCGCGGGACACCAATAATTGACCCACAGACAGGACAAGTACTTGGTTACTCACAAGATGCTGATACTTAAGGAATTTGGAATATGCCAACAGATAATTTTAAGCCAAAAGGTCCAGTAAAAAGCGATAGTGCGGATTCCGGTGGCGCGGATGCAAAAAAGTATCCAGTCATTGGAATCGTCAAAGACAATATTGACTCAACTAGAACCGGCCGAATTAGTGTTGCGCTGCAAGATGGTAAAGGTTCGTTAGAGCCAAACGAAGGCCCATGGACTAGCGTACAGCACCTTAGCACTTTCTTTGGTTCTGTTAGACCTAGCGCAGGCAGCGGTAGCGATGACTACGGATCATACAAAACTAATCCAAGCGCATATGGACAATGGCAAGCACCCCCCGATATCGGTACTAAAGTAATTTGTATCTTTGTCAACGGTGATCCCGATGCTGGATATTATATAGGTGCTGTGGCTGAACCCGAAACATTACAAATGGTTCCTGCAATTGGCTCTAGCGAATCGGTCACATTAAATGAGGGCGAAGCCAAAAGCTACGGCGGCGCAACTAGATTACCAGTAACCAATCTAAACACCAACAACACAGATAAAGCAGATAGTAATGAATTTTTAAATACCCCTAGACCGGTTCATAGTTACACTGCAAGTATCATGAGTCAGCAAGGTGTTATTCGTGATCCTATTAGAGGACCGATAAGTTCAAGTGCGCAACGTGAAGCCGCAAGTAGAGTTGGTTGGGGAGTATCAACTCCTGGCAGACCGATTTACGAAGGCGGATACAATGATGAAAATCTACCAGAAAATTTAGGCGGCGGGAAAGCAGAGCAGCTTAAAGTTATTTCTAGACGAGGTGGCCACAGCATGGTTATGGACGATGGGGACATTATTGGTAGAGACCAATTAATCCGCATTCGAACTTCGCTGGGTCACCAAATATTAATGAGCGACGACGGTCAAACATTAATGATTTTACACAGTAATGGTCAAAGCTACATTGAGTTAGGCAAAGAAGGCACCGTTGATGTATTTGCTATGAACAGCATCAATATGCGTACTCAAGGCGATTTCAATATTCACGCTGATAGGGATGTCAACATTCAAGCTATGGAAAACTTGAATATTCAAGCAAAAAATATTCATACTAATTCAGAAGAAGAAACCAAATCAAGAGCTGGAACTGAGTATAGAATTAGTGCATTAACTAATTTTACTGCAAAAGCAGGTTTTGGCGCTGCAATTAAAGCAGATGGAGAAGCTAGTCTAGTCGGTGGTTTAAGAGCAGTTATCAAGGCTAAAATTAGGATAGACTTAAATTCAGGTTCACCTATTCTAAAACCAAAAGATGTGCCGATCATTCCACTAATAGCACAGACAGACACGTTGTTTGACAAAGAAAAGGGTTGGGCAGCAGCACCTGCAAAACTGTTAACTATTGCTTCACGGACTCCGGCTCACTATCCGTGGGCAAATGCAGGTCAAGGGGTAGATGTTAAAGTTAGTGGCGACTCCGAAGACAATTTACCAAGCCCGCCTTCTGCGGCAGTTCAAGCAGTAAACCAAGCGGCTGAAGGTTTACCAGCTGACCCGCCTAGTACTGCTACTGTATCCTCAGTCCCGCCGGTATCAGCAGTATCCGAAACTATGGACAAGACAACAACGGACGCTGTCTTAGGGTCAAGTGCAACATCAGCAGCCGAAGGCCCGGGACAAGAAGCTGTAACATCGGGAGCAGCTATTGTATCTCCGACAGACGCACCCAATATTAATGGAATTAATAGTGCATTAGGAGAAGCTGCTGCTACTATCGGCGGAGTATCTACTCAGGTAACCGTCGCAGATAGGGCACTTTCTTCGCTTACCGGATCATTCAGCAATAATACAATAGCAATGGGTTCATTTGCACAAACACCAACTCAGTTAACTGTTAGTGGTATTCTAAAACCAGGCACAGCTACACTTATTAATGGACTAGCATCTTCTGGAAAAAATCTAACATCTACAACACCAGACATATTATTTGCTGGAAAACCAGGTGCTGAAAATATCAATATGTTAGCAGAGAATACTACGGCTCAGGCAGCGTCACTTGTATCAGTTCTAAAAGTAGCCCAGCAACAGTTAAATGATGTTGGTGTTCTATCCGGAAAAGAATCATCTACGCAATCTGCCGGTCTCATAACAGCGGCAGCTAGTTTTGGAACCGACGCCGTAATCGACACGGTACGAGATTTCGGTACAAATATACTTCCGTCTAGCAATGCTAGTCAATTAGCAAGTAGAATAATAACGACCGATTCGGTATCCGCTGCTATCTCTAGTTCACAAGCATTAAGAACAAACGTAACAGATCAACTAAGCAACCTAACAGGTGTCAATACCGGCGCGGTACTTAGCACTATTGGTAAAGGTATATCGGCCGCTAACTTAGCTAGCACTTTAGGCGGTTTAGGCGGTATTGCTAACTCCCTAAAATCTGTCAGCGGCGTACTAGGAGGACTTCGTGGAGGAATTGTTTCATTAACTAGTTTGCTTAACTCAGTTAAGGGTATTTCTGGGTCAGCATATGCGGCGGTGCTAGCCGGATTCACTAAACTAGAACCTAATGTTCCGCAGTACCTAAGCGAGTTTGCTAAGAAAACTTCTGCAATATCTACAATAGTTTCTAGAGCTAGCTCTTCTCCTAATTCAGGTAGCTCACTAAACTCTTTAGGCAACACATTAAGCAGTTTGGCATCAAATGCAACTTCATTAGCTAACGATCTTCAAACAGCAGAAAGGGTTACGAATAGTATCGAAAATACATTTAATAATTCAATTGATAGCATAACGGGAATAGGAAACAATATTGGCGGTGCGCCTTCAAGATTGCCAAATACCATCAATGGTGGTATTCTTGACAATGTATTAGTAGAAACACAATCTAATGCTAATACATCGCTATCTACATTGATTGATTCAGTATCTGGTACAAATGACCAACAGTTGATAAATGCGGTAAGTGATTCCACTGATATGATTAACAGTATGGCTGGAGCCTCAACCGCACTAGCGTCAGGTGGACTCACCAGTCTAGCGAATGCAGCTAGAGTTACGCAGTCCGGTGGTGGAGCAGCAACCGCATCAGCACTAGCTAGTGGGTTATCTAATTTACCGGGAGGAATAAGAACAGTTTCAACTGTAACTAATTTAGCAGCCAATGCTGTTAACTCACTGCCCGGCACAAGTATACTAACCAGTGAGATGAAAAATATTCAAACACAAGTGCTGAACGGGTTAAGCACGGTATCATCTGTTGCCAATTCGTTAGGAAGTTTTGCTAATAGAGCAGGTGGCCTAACATCAGCTATCACATCTAGATTGCCACTTGGTCAAGCCTCACAACTATTATCATCCTTGTCTGCACTGGGAGCTGGCGGCGCAAGTCCTATCAAATTACCTAGCATAGGAATCAATACGATAAACAGACAATCTCTTACAGCACAGATAAAAAGTGTCATAGGTGACCCTGGAATTCCAGAACCCAATTTATTGGGAGAAATCAGTGAATCAACTATTGCAAGTTTTGAGCAAGAACTTCTTACAGCACTAGAAGATATACAAAAGATTGAAGATGAATTGAATGCTGCCCTTCAAGTTGAAAATACTGCCTATGCAAGACTCACTGCTATAGAAAGAGACGCTCCGTTTGGGGATCCGGCAATCGCTGAAGCTAGAAGAATTTATATTGAAGCCACTAACAGATCAAGTGAATTAATGGACCAATATATAAAGCTGACAGAAGCGGATAGTACTTCGATAAATACTAGTAATACAGGATTAGTATAAAATGGCAACTTATTTAGGATTTAGTACGCAGAATGTTGGTAAGTCTCAAACTACTAACGCCTTGTCTGGTAGAGACGGCGGTCCTGGTGGAATAAGACAATCAATAGTATGGGGCAAAAAGTTTAAATTAGTCGATACTAAATTAGTAGTGCAAGACTTTATCAATGCTATGAATATACGTAAGGGGACTAAAGTAGGTCAACCCGGTTACGGTACTTCATTGTGGGATTATGTATTTGATACTAATACCCAGGCTGTACGAGCGCAAATTGAAAATGAAGTCCGAAGACTAGCTCGCCTTGATCCTAGAATCATTCTTAACTCAGTAGCAATTTACTCAAATTCTAATGGAGTTTTAATTGAACTTCAAATGGCGGTAGCACCTATGAACGAAGCATTCGTAACTAAAATTAATGTCAGTTTAACCACAGAAACTGCCTCAATAGTCTAATCCACAGTTTTTTCTATGATAAATATATTATCAATAGAGAGAAACTATGGCAACAAGTTCAAGACAATCAGCACTGTTCGGCCCCAACGACTGGAAAACTATTTACCAGACGTTCAACCAAGCAGACTTTCGTAGTTATGACTACAACACTTTGCGTAAAGCATTCATTGACTACTTACAATTAAATTATCCAGAAACATTTAATGACTATGTGGAGTCAAGTGAGTTTGTTGCACTGCTTGATGTTATTGCCTTTATGGGTCAAGGGCTTGCTTTCCGTAATGACTTGAATGCTCGTGAAAACTTTATTGATACTGCTGAACGTAGAGACAGCGTTGTTAAGCTTGCTAATCTTGTGAGCTATACTCCAAAAAGAAATATCGCAGGTCAAGGCTATCTAAAAGTAACTAGTATAAAGTCTTCGCAAAATATTACTGACATTAACGGATTAAATTTAAGCAATGTTCCTGTATTATGGAATGACCCAGCCAACCCAAATTGGTTAGAGCAGTTTAATACGATTATTAATGCAGCACTAATCGATACACAAAGAATCGGTAGACCGGGCAATGTTAGTGAAGTAGCTGGAGTAGACACCAGTGAGTATAGTATCCAAATTGCTCCCAATGCATTACCGATTGTACCTTTTACTAGCACAGTAGACGGCGTCAGCATGAACTTTGAGCTATGCAGCGTATCAAGCGTTGACAGTAATTCTATCTACGAAATACCACCGGCGCCCACCGGCAGATTCAATATGGTATATCGTAACGATAAATTAGGATTCGGCTCACCAGATTCAGGTTTCTTCTTTTATTTTAAGCAAGGAGCCTTGCAAACATTTGATTTCAGCCTACAGCAGCAAATTGCTAATCAAAACATTAATATTGATATTCAAGGAATCAATAACACAGACACTTGGTTGTATAAACTCAATCAGGGTAACATAAGAGATTTGTGGCGCCAAGTAGAAAATGTATATGCCAACGCATACTTGCAAACTGAACGAACAGATAAGCAAATATTTTCGGTTAGCTCACGGTTCAATGATCAGGTAACTTATGTGTTCGGTGATGGTGTGTTCAGTGAAATCCCTGTAGGAAACTTTAGAGCATATGTAAGAGCTGGCAATGCGCTTACTTACACAATCTATCCGTCAGACATGAATGGCTTGTCGGTGACGTTCACTTATGTTTCTCGTTTAGGCAGAGCAGAGATTTTGACACTTGGACTGTCATTGACACAAACAGTTACTACAGCCCAAGCTAGAGAGTCTATTTCTAATATCAAACAGAGAGCGCCAACTAGATACTATACACAGAATCGCATGGTCAATGGGGAAGACTACAATAACTTCCCATACACGTTGTATAGTTCAATAATCAAAAGTAAAGCAATCAACCGCTCAAGTGTTGGGGTTAGTAAAAACCTAGACCTGCTAGATCCAACTGGTAAGTATTCAAGTACCGTCAGTTATGGTAATGACGGGGGATTATATCTAGACAGTAATGATGGATTCCTAAATCTAACAATTAACAACTCTAGTGATATCATTGCGTTCTTTACTGGTACATTGGCAAGTGTATTGACATTGAATAGAGCTACCCAGTACTATATACAAAATTATCCACGCTATAACGTGAATGCTAGTAGCGGCGATGGAGTAGTGTATTGGCAAACAAGCAACGTAACAGGCGATGCAGTTACTGGATATGTCTACAACAGAACAGGTAGCTTAGAGCAACCGGTTAGTGTCGGAACATTTAATACTAATAATTTAAAATATTTGACGACCGGTGCTATAGTAAAGTTCACTGCGCCTGATGGATTTTATTTTGATAATAATAATAGACTAGTGCAAGGGATTCCCGGACCAAGTAACAGTACTTTTATTTGGACTACGGTATTGAATGTAATTAGCGACGGGTCAAATAATGGACAAGGAAGCTTTGCTAACGGTACTGGCCCTATTAAATTTAATGGCTATATTCCCGACGGCGCTATTGTAACTCAAATTATTCCTGTATTTGGAAATAGTATTCCTACTAGTGTAATTCAAGAAGCATTAATTAGAATGGAATTGAATCAAGATTTTACTCTTGTATTTGACAACTCATTATTAATTAATCAACTCAGATGGAGTGTGAAGAAAATCACTGATCCAAATTGGTTTGTGAAATTTACTAGCATTGGTGAAAATAGATATTCTGTAACTTACAAATCACTAGTTTATTATTTTGGAAGTGTGGCAGATACTAGATTTACGTTTGCTAAAAACGAGCTAGTATATGATCCCTTTACTGGTAAAATTATTCAAGATTTTATTGATGTTTTGGGAATAAACACTTTGCCCAACTCAGTAAACAGTATTGGTAAAAATACAAAGATCAATATCTTAGGACAGACAGTCCAGAGTGACGGGTATGTGGATGATTTCCAAGTTGAAGTTGCAGCGACCGATGTCAACAACAATCAACTAATTTTGAATCCAGACTTTTTCAATGAAATTACTGGATATGATCCTTTAGGTTCTAATGTCGGCATCTATGCGTTCTTTGAAATTCTCCAAGACCCGATTAATCTTACTAGACAATACTTGTTACCAACCACTGAGATCCAGTTTCAATATGCTACGCAAACTGATATTGAGTTAGTGAAGTATGATTATCCTGTTGGTCAAGTGTTTTATGCGTTCGGTGCAAATAAATTTTACAAAACAGTTCAAGATCAAACTGTAACAGTTCCCTTCTATGTATTAGTAGAACAACCACAGTTCGTTGTAAAATTTGGAAGACAAGGACTTAGTTTTCAGTACAAGCACAATTCAAACAACACAAATAGAATTGATCCAGTAACTACTAATATCATTGACTTGTATCTAGTGACTCAGAGCTATTACACAGAATATCAAAATTATGTTGTTGATAGTACTAATACTATTCCTGAGCCAAACAAACCTACAATTACTGAATTAGCAGCGCAATATCCTGAAATTCAAAACTATAAAATGTTGTCGGATTCGGTGATATTAAATAGTGTAGAATTTAAACCGTTGTTTGGTCCTAAGGCTGATCCAGCGTTGCAAGCAACTATCAAAGTAATCAAGACAAGGAATACTAATGCTAGTGATAGTGAAGTTCGTAGTGCAGTGTTAGCAGCCATGAACCAGTATTTTAATGTTAACAATTGGGACTTCGGAGACACTTTCTATTTCTCAGAACTTAGTGCCTATCTACACGCTGAATGTACAGACCTTATTAGTTCGGCAGTGCTAGTACCTAGTGATCCGACTATGAGCTTTGGGGATTTGTATGAAATAAAATGTAGACCTTTCGAAATATTTGTTAATGCAGCAACCGCAAATGATGTGCTAGTTATAGCAGCACTCACACCCGACGAATTACAGGTACGATAAATATAGATATGGCACGTATTAGAACCTTAAATTTCCTCCCGGAAATCTTTCAAACCCCTACTAACGCTGAATTTCTTTCGGCTACCCTCGACCAGCTAACTAGCAACCCGGTTACTACCAGGGTGCAGGGATATGTAGGTAGTAGATTTGGTTCAGGAGTTAATGCTCTCAACTACTATGTTACTGAGCCAACCAAAACTCGTACTGATTACCAGCTTGATCCAGGCGTGGTGTTTACTAAAACCGACGAATCAGTTGCTCAAGACTTTATTACGTATCCGGGAATTATTGATTCATTGAAGCAGCAAGGAGCTGTCACTAATAACAATAATCGGTTGTTTGAGAGTCAATTCTATTCATGGGATAGTTTTACTAACTTAGATAAAATAGTTAATCACTATGAATATTATTGGCTTCCTGAAGGCCCTCCCGTAGTAACAGTGTCTCCTAGCGTAGTTTTCACTAACGAAGATTATATCGTCGGTGACTTACCAAACGCATATGAATTAACAGAGGTTGGTTCTAGCAATAACACCGGACTCAATCCTACTATTTCGTTGTTGCGCGGCGGAACTTATAACTTCTTTGTTAACCAAGACAGTCCATTCTATATTCAAACTATTCCGAGCGTGACTGGATTTAATCCTGATCAACCTTTTGTCAGTGTGCGTGATGTTTTTGGGGTAACCAACAACGGTACTACCGATGGAGCTGTTACTTTTAATGTTCCTTCGAAGACTGCTCAAAACAACTTTATTTTTCCGGGCAACAACTTTGTTGATGTAGTCTCTACTACACCATTTGATCAAGTAAATGGAAAAAATCTGTACGATGTTTTTGACCCTTCAACCGGTATTACTTATCCAGGGTTAGGCAATATTGACGGTGTTGTGGGTCTTAACGGCCTACGAGTAATGTTTTATAATGATGGCGTTCCTAATGAAATCGGATACGTTTCTTCATATTATGATGGTACAAATTATGATGTAAATGATCCGCTCTTCACCGAACCTCAAACAGTTACTATCAGCAGCACAACAGCTACAGGAAACTTCCTGTCAATGGCAACTGGCTTCACTACAGACGAAATTATCGTTAATCAAACTGTAACTTTTACTGCTCCTTTATTAGGTGGTCTACAAGAAGGCCAAGTTTATTTTGTCAAAGAAATTTTAAACTCTACTGACTTTACTATTAGTACAAGCATCGGCGGTGCTACAGTATCGGTCGGAACAGATTCTGGCTTTAACACTACAGTTAACATCAACCAAGGTCAGTATGAACAAGGATTTTATACTAGTGTCAGCGAGAACTACTACAGAATTCAATTTGTAGGCGATCCTAATAATCCGGTACTAAGACTGTTGCCGGACGGTATCATTCCCAACGAAGAAAACATTACTCCTAGGTTTGGGGAACAATGGATAAACAGAACCTTCTATAGAAATACATTAGGTGTAATCAGTTTGGTTCCAACTGTTACCGCGCCACTAGATACGCTATATTATCAGGATGGCACTAATCCAAATAAAGTTGGCGTGATTAAAATCATTGAAAATACCGGTAAAGATTTTATCGATGTTGATACTGAAATTTTAGGTAAAATAAACTACACATCACCAACCGGCGTTCAGTTTACAAACGGCCTAAAAGTAAGTTTTGATGGTAACATATTCCCGATCGGTTATCGAACAGGTCAATACTACGTTGAAGGAGTAGGTACTGGGATTGAACTAGTATCAGTTGATGAACTAGTGACTCCTGAAAGTTTTTCAGCAGGAGCGTATATTCCATGGGATGAATTTGGCTTTGATATTGGTAGCTATGACATCAGCTTGAATATTCCAGTTGACCCAGATTATATTACTATTGCTAGAAACAGTATTTCCAGAAATGCATGGGCTAGAAGTAACCGCTGGTTCCACATCGATGTCATTAACGCATCTGCACAATATAACAATAACCCAAACATTCTAACAGAATACGTTACTCCAGACAACAAAGCTAAAAGACCAATCATTGAGTTTTATCCAAACTTAAGATTGTTTGATTCTGGTGCGGTTGGCAAAAGACCGATCGATTTCTTTGATACTCGTGCAGTAGATGCATTATCCGACGTAGCAGGATTGTTGAATTATTATCCTGACGTTGAGACTTATACTACGAATACTGCAACTGTTGCGGCTACTCCTACTACACTTGTTAACGTTGTTGACATGGAAGCAGGTAAAACATATAGCATTAATGTATCAATTAGTCTAGGCGCAACAGGTCAAGCTGCATGGAACACACTAGCCGGTACAATCGGAGTTTTCTATCAGACGGGTGACGAAATAACTTGTCAAATCGATGGCAACGAGCTAGCATTCCCGGGTAGCAGTAACGGAAGATTAATATACGATGAGACTACGGTTGTTATTCCTAATGATCAAATAACTGGTATATTTCAAATTGGTATGTATTTGGGTGATACCTTAAATATTGTCCCTACGAATTCTCAAATTACCGATCTAACAGATGACGGAACCGACACTACATTAACTATTACATGGCCCTATCCACAAGATGTTTTGGGCGGCGTAACTTCAGTTGTGGGCACAGATACACTAGCAAGCAATTATGCAGTATTCCCTGGCGCCCGCATTGTATTTTCTAATGACTCAAATGAAGAAACCAAACATACGATTTATGTAGTCGATATCGTCACAACAATTTTAGGACAAGAACCTAACATTGTGTTGATAAAGGCAGAAGATAGTAATGTTGGTATTGATGAGCAAGTTGCTATCAAGCGAGGATATAATAATCAAGGTAAAACTTTTTATTATACTGGATTAGCTTGGAACCAAGCACAGCAAAAAGTAACAGTCAATCAAGCTCCGTTCTTTGACGTATTTGATGAAAACGATATTTCGCTAGGAGATAGCGATATTTACGGTGGCACAACATTTAGGGGCTGTACTCTATTTGCTTATGGAATCAATCCATTAACAGTTGATGACCCTATTTTAGGTTTCCCTGTTAGATACAGTGATGTCGCCAACATAGCTGATATTAGTTTTGATGTAACTATCAACTCTGATACGTTTAACTATGTCCGCGGATTTGATTCTATAACTCAAAAAGTAAATACCGGATATGTGTATAACTATACCGCGGCTGATGCATTTACTAGAGAATTAGGATGGCAAACCGCAGTTGAAAACAGTGTTCAATATCAGCTTTTCAGCTTCAAGTATGATATCCTTAATCCACCAACTCAGTTTGTTTGTGACATTGCAGCATTGCCTGAAGTACCTCTTAATAGCAAAGGCTGGCCTAGAGTTAAAGTATACAACAACAACGTATATTTGGAGCCGACTACTTACACGGTTGAAGTAACTGAAAACACAACTACCATTACTTTGCTAGATTCTCCCGTTGAAGAAACAGTAATTCAAGTTCTACTATTGAGTGACCAAGTAAGTAATTCGGCTTATTATCAGATTCCTGATAACTTGAATAACAACCCATTCAATGAAGACTTGACGGTTGCTGATGTCGGTGACATTCAGAATCATTATCAAGATATCTTTATCAATGCACCAAACACAACTGGTCAAATCTTTGGAAGAAATAATTTCCGAGATTGCGGCGACTTGATTTCATATGGCACTAAGATTATTCAAAACAGTGCTTCACTTGCGTTGCCAGGCACCTTCTTACGTAAGACTGAACACAATGTTGTTGACGCATTACTATTCAACAGCCGCGAGTATATAAAGTATAAGCAACTGCTAGTAGACACTGTACAAAATACAGATTATGTACAGAGATATACGCCATCTGAAATTTTAGATGCTGCTATTGAGCAAATATCTGCAAGCAAGAGTGAAGTTAATTCATTCTTTTGGTCTGACATGTTGCCAAACAAGGCACCATTCAGAACCACTACATATAACTTCAATAGCCTTGCTGATGTAACTAGATATCCGTTGAGTCAAGTTTATAACTTTGAGTCAGCAAACTATAATGGTGTGTTGGTATACTTAAACCGCACGGTCGACAACAATCTAGTACAAACGCAGCTTTTAAGAAATGTTGACTATACTATCAGCACAGATAGTCCATCGCTAACTATTACCCTAGACTTGGTGCCGGGCGACGAAGTTGTTATCAAAGAATATAACCAGACATATGGTTCATATGTTCCGTATACTCCTAGTAAGTTAGGACTCTACGCATTGACTCAGCCTAGTGTTGTGCTAGATAGCGATTACACCGTGCCTACTTACTTTATCAAGGGGCATGACGGTTCGTTCACTAAGCTCTACGGCACATATAATCCTGTCACCGATGTTCTTGTGGACTTTAGAGACCAAGCATTGCTTGAGTTTGAAAAGAGAATCTATAATAACGTCAAGCTAAGCACCGAAGTTCCTATCAAACTTTATGAAATATTGCCGGGCTTCTTTAGAGACAGTACATATAGCTATGCTGAATGGCTACAGATGTACTCTACCAACTTCTTAAATTGGGTCGGTCAAAATAGAGTAGATTATAAAACTCAGTTTTTCAACAGAAATAATGAATTCACTTATAACTACACGAACTCAGGTAACAAGTTAAATGGCGCCCCAATCAACCAAGGCTATTGGAGAGGTGTGTACGAGTATTTCTATGACACTACTACTCCTAACGAAACACCTTGGGAAATGTTGAGCTTTGCCAACGAACCAACTTGGTGGACTGCTCGGTATGGCGCGGCCCCTTATACAAGCGACAACTTAGTATTGTGGGGAGACCTCGCAGAAGGTAGAGTATACTCAGCAGACGGTACAAGTGTTATCGTTCCTGAGTTGGCTCGGCCTGGCTTACTAAACATTCTGCCCGTAGATTCAAGTGGTAATTTATTAAGTCCGCTTGTCTCAATAGTAGGAAACTATAACCCAAGTACTTTCCAGAAAGACTGGGTAGTGGGAGATGACGGTCCAGTAGAACTTAGCTATCGTCGTAGTTCATCATATCCGTTCGATGTTATTAAGTTGTTTGCGTTAACTAGACCAGCAGAATTCTACAACTTGGCAGTTGATTTGGATAACTACAAATACAACAGCGAGTTTAATCAATATCTCGTTAACAATAGATCACACTTGATTATTAATGACATTGAAATATACGGTAATGGCACTGCCAAAACTTCATATATCAACTGGGTTGTTGACTTTGAAAAGCAATTTGGCATTGATGCCACAAACAATATCACTGAATTATTCAATAACCTAGACGTAAGATTAATCTATCGTTTGGCTGGATACAGTGACAAAACCTTACTCAACTTCTATGTTGAAAAGGGTTCACCCAATACTGCAAATGCCTCGTTGTTAATCCCAGATGAGAGTTACTCGGTAATTCTTTATGACAATCAACCATTTGATCAGTTAGTATTCTCTAGTGTTGTTATTCAGAAAATAGGCAATGCATATGCTGTGTTTGGTAATTCACAAACCTTTGCTTACTTTACAGTTAAGGCTCCGATTAATAACGGCAATAATTCTAGACTTGAAGTATTGAAACAAACTGTTAAAGTGGCAAACGATTACACTAATACTGATGTTTTAATACCATATGGTACTAAGTTCTATAGTACTCAAGAGGTAGCACAGTTTATTTCGAGCTATGCTGCTTATTTGAAAAGTAAAGGTGTAACATTTGATTTAATTGAAACCGGTAGAGAAATAAATTGGGACTTAATGATCCAAGAATTTTTGTATTGGACTCAGACTGGCTGGCAAGATGGAAGCATTATTACTCTTAATCCTTCTGCTACAGTGTTGGCTATAAACAAAGAAGGAAGTATTGTTCAGCCACTAACGCTTCAGCAGCAGAACTTTATTCTTAATCAAAACTTGTATCCTATTCAGAATAATGAGTTGAATATACGCCGCGAAGGTACTGCCTTTATAGTTAACACATTAAATGAAGGCGATAGCATGTCTTTTGCACAGTTTAATGTTAGTAACTTTGAGCATGGCATAGTGTTCGATAACACTACTTTATTCAATGATGTTATCTACAACCTTGTTACTGGGCTACGTCAAAATAGAATCACGTTGCGCGGAACTAAGACTGCGGAATGGAATGGCACAATCAATACTTGGGGCTTCATTCTCAATCAAGATAATGTTAAAGAATGGTCAAAGAATATTAAGTATCCTAAGGGAGTAATTGTAAAATACAAGAACAAGTATTACGCTGCCCTTACACTAATTGAACCGACTGCTACCTTTAATGAGCTTAATTGGAAACTTATAAACTATAATGATATACAAAAGGGACTATTGCCCAACAGTGCTACTAGATCATATGAAAGTACGCTGTACTATAATTGCAATGTCGCAAATCTAGAGCAGGATTCAGATTTATTATCCTATTCATTGATTGGGTATCGTCCAAGAGACTATCTAGCTCTTGCTGACTTAACCGACGTAGCACAGATCAATGTTTATAAAAACATGATTAAGAATAAGGGTACTATCAACGCTGTCAGTGCGTTTGATGGCGCCACATTGCCACAGGGCGGAATTAAGTATGACGTATATGAAAATTGGGCTATCAAGTCCGGCGAATACGGTGGCGTACTAAGTCAAAACTTTGTAGAGTTTGGGTTAAACGAAAACGTATTGACCGGTAACCCAAGCATTGTATCACTAACTAACGGCGTGTATACTGAAGGCGCCCAACAAGAAGTTCCGCTATACTCATTGTTAAATTACGGAACCCCTATCGTTGATCCAAATATTCTTGACACTACAACTGACTATAAAAATGCATTGTATCCATCTGCCGGATATGCTAACTTTGATGATGTCAAGATGTCAGCGTTCTTTTATTCGGAACTAGCTAATTCTGTGAATAAAGCAGGACTCGTTGTTCCTATTCAAGACTTCTATGTAAGAGACTATTTCTGGTTAGCAAACTTTAAAGAGCAGTGGGGAATTTATGCTTGGCAACCTATTGGTGCTGTTATTTCTGCATCTCCTAACAGTAATGGAACTGCTACAATAACATTCAATAAGCCACACAATCTATCAAGATTAGATCCTATTGCGATTGTTAACTTTGCAGAAAACGTAGATGGTTATTTTATTGTATCACAAGTTGTCAATTTAAATCAAGTAATTATCAATCTAAACATCTCCAATACTCCTGACAATATTATTCAGGGATTGGGCATAGGATTGTTGGTTACTAGTCAGCGAGTAGCAAAACCGTCCGACATTAATAACTTACCTTTACTAGAAGCTGAGTTTGTTAAGAACACCGTGTGGGTAGATGAAAACACAAACGGTGATTGGGCAGTGTATCGCAAAAATATCAATTACTTGCGTGAAGGTCAACTAACAGTAAACAACACTACTAATTTTGGCGCAAGCGTGGCACACACTAATAACGTGGGATATTTAATTAGTGATCCGGCAAACGGCGTAGTGTATCGTTATTCTTACAATATATCCACCGACGATTATGAAATATCACAGACTATTACAAATGATACCTCGTTTGGTACCAAGATTGCATACAGTGATAACATATTTGCAATTTCACAGCCAACTACCGACCCTAAAGTTTTCGTGTACGTTTGGAATGACACACGGGTTACTAATAATTTACTTGAGTGTCAAGTTATTGATGCACCGATCGGGGTAACTGATTGGGGTAGCCAAATAGAAATTTCAGGCGATCAAAATTGGATTTACATCTCTGATAACCTAAATACTAAAGTTTATGTATACCGTAGAGATAGCATTGAGTTTAACGCAGGATACTTTACGACAGGCGAGACATACACCATCACTTCGTTATATGCAACAGTCCAAGCTGGTTCGTTTACTGTCGGTACAACATATACAATCACTCAGCTAGGCACTACTGATTTCACACTTATTGGTGCTACTAGCAATGAAATAGGTCAAACATTTGTTGCGACTGCTGAAGGTACCGGTACGGGAGTAGCTACTGCGCCTGCTACTGACTTTACTGCATGCGGTGCCGTAGAAAACAGCATAGGTATAACATTTGTTGCAAGCGCATCGGTGCTTGCTAATACAATGACAGCAGGATATGCGTATAAAATCGTAACCCTAAGCACTACCGATTGGAATGCAATTGGTTATGTAGGTACTCCTACTATAGGGGGAACGTTTGTATATAACGGGGCTAGTTTTACGGGTTCAGGAACTGTTACCGGTAATGTCAGTAGTACTACAGGTACCGCAATACAAGTAACATATCAAGAAAGTGCGATCATTGACGGAACTTCTTTGGGCTTAACCGGTACTGATGGCTTTGGTAAGTCAATCGCAACTGACCATTATAGTACGGCTGTCTTTATCGGTGCACCTAACAAGGACTATAGTGGTTCTATCACCGATTGGGGAAGTGCTTACTCATATCAAAGATCAGTACAGAGATTTGAAGCGCAATTTACTACAGTTTCATATATACCTAGCACGTTTGTATTAGGTTGGTCACCTGCTACAACTTCATATGATGTTTTGTCTACTAACGGAACTACTGATGTAATAACATTAAATACTGCTGCTGGTATCTCAGTTAATGATCCCATCATATTCACTGGCGTTGGATTATCTGGTACTAATATTACAGAAAATAAAACTTATTATGTGGCAGCGGCCCCTGTAGGCAATACTATTACTATTAAGCTTAGCCGTTCAACTACTGATGTGTTCAACATTAACACTGTTGGTTCAATCACTACTGCTACTGCAATACTACAAGACACTCCTCTATATGTTGTTGTCAACGGAACGTTAGTTTCTGATAGTAACTATGGTGTATCGGGTAATACTTTGTTTTATACCGGTAACCTAACAGCAGGTGATATTGTGGACGTTAGCGGCAGCAGCTTCTACCAATCACAGTCATTTAATTCTAACTTTGCAGATAGAATTAATATTCAATTTGGGTCTGCCCTAGACGTAACGCAAACCTCTTCGGAGCTATTGATAGGAAGCCCGTTCGAAATTTCTGAAGAAAATCAAGAAGGCAGCGTCTATAGATTTACTAACGCTGGTGCAAGATTCGGCGTAATTGTGGGCGAGGAAGAATGCAATTTAGGAGCTGACACTACCATCTTCATCAACGGTTATTCTGTAAATGTATTGGCCGGTAATGCTACTATTGTTGCTACTGCAATTAATAATACAAACGTGCCAAATGTTCAGGCTTCAGCAACAGAAGATAACAGGTTGATTATTCAAATTGTTGATCAAAATATTGCCAACATAAACAATAAATTGGCAGTAGCTGCGTTTGATAACACTTCACTCACGCAATTGGGAATTGCTATCTACACGCCTTCGCAAATAATTACTTGCCCGAACGAATTCGGACCAACTCAGTTTGGTAAAGCTATCAAGTTTAACGAATTTGATTCAGTAATCATCGGCGCACCAGTCGGGGCAAATATTGTAGGCACAACGTTTGATTTTACAGATGACGAAAACTTAGATAACGATACGGTCTTTGATAATAACGCAACTAGATTTGTTGACAGTTATCCAAACTCTGGTGCAGTGTATATGTTTGACCTGTTGTCAAACTATAATGGAAGTGCTACTAATCCTGGTGCGTTTGTTTACGCACAGACAGTCAACACACCTGCAATTGACGTTGAGTTAAGTCCATTATATGGCCTCGCTATCGATTTTAATAACAACTCAGTTATCGTCGGTGCACCCAACACTATCGTTACTTCGGCCACTACAGGCAATGTAACAACTTTTGTTAATGCAACCGGCATCAGAGATTGGAGTGAATTTAGACAGAGCAGCGCCATCGTTGACATTAACAAAATTCAAAACACTCAAATCTTCAGTGCTATTACTAATAACACCTTAATTAATCTAGACTATATGGATCCGTTACAGGATAAGCTACTAGGCGCAATCAGAGAAAATATTGATTTTGTTTCTTCAACTGATCCAGCAAGTTATAATAATGATGCTGCTAGCCTTACCGGATATGTTTGGGGTGCTGAACAGCTTGGTAGAATTTGGTTCAACACTAGAAATGTTCGCTTTGTAAACTATCACCAAAATGATGTAGTATACAACAGTGAGTATTGGGGAACTCTATTCCCAGGCTCTACTGTTTTGGTAGCTACGTGGGTAGCTAGTAACGTTCCTCCTTCGCAGTATCGCGGCCCGGGCATCCCTATTGATCCGTCTCGCTATTGTGTTGGTAGCACAATGAATGCTTCTAACGTGGTGACTCCGGTATATTACTTCTGGGCTAGAAATACTAATCTCATCGATAGAAAGAGAGAAAAGACATTAGCAGATACCGTAATTGCCGAATACATCCAGAACCCACAAAGTTCGGGGATTGCATATCTTGCTCCATTGCTACCTAATACATTTGCATTGTACAATTCTAATCAATATATCAACGTAGCAGATGCAGTATTACATTTAGGCTTTGCATCAGGTTCAGCTAGTGATATTGTTCACAATGAATATTCACTCATTAGACAAAACTACGCAGATGATTTCTTGCCAGGGTTGCCTGCATCAATCTATTCTCCGGTTACGTTCCCTAATAGAGTACTATATCCGTCGACGGGCGAAGCTGAGGTTCCCACATCACTCTATGCTAGAATGCTAGATAGTTTATCTGGATGTGCGGCTGGCGGCGAAGTAGTTCCTAATCCGTTCTTGCCTAAGGCAGTTCAGTCGGGTATATTAGCTCGCCCAAGACAGAGCTTCTTCTATAACAGACTTATGGCAGTACAGAATTACTTGACCTATGCAAATGCGATATTAATCCAGTACCCAATCACTGAAATAAGACCAAATGTAACGTTTGCATTCGCACAAGACGAATTCTTCAACACACCTAATTTTTGGAATTTAACAAATTGGTGGTTACCTGGTTACTCAAATGATACTCGTGCTGCTATGCTAGTTCCGTTATATGCTGACTTAGCTGAACTCTCTGTTGCTACCGGAACTATCGTTAAAGTAGAACAGAATGGCCAAGGCTTGTTTGAAATGTATCGCTATGATGCAAACGATGTTTGGACTAGAATAGGACTTGAAAATGGAACCTTCCAGTTCAATAGTTACTTGTGGGATTACGATGAAGCTGGGTTTGGTTTCGGCAACGACTTCTTTGACACAACTCCTTATGATTTGTATCCTAGTGAAGAAACTAGAAATATAGTGAGAGCATTAAACGAACAGGTTTATGTAGGTAACTTAGCAGAATACCGAAACAAGAGTTTGATTTTACTGTTTGAGTATATCCAAAGTGAAACAATAGAATCACAAAACTACTTGCCGTGGCTCAGCAAAACTTCGTTAGCTGATGTATTCCACACTGTTCGTCAACTACAACCCTTCCAAGTATTCAAGTCAGACAACGTTGAGTTTCTAGAAGGCTATCTTAACGAAGTAAAGCCTTATCACGTTGTCATCAAAGAATTCTTAATCAAGTATGATGGTTTGGAAGAATTCACCGGTGATATTACTGACTTTGATTTGCCAGCAACTTATAACACTGAAGTACAGCAATATATTACTCCGCAGCTAGTCTATTCTGTTCCGGATAATGAATATCAATACGAGGTAGATAGTCCGATTTGGTCTACTCTCCCGTATACTCAGTGGTATCAAAACTATGGACTATCTATTGTCGGTGAACCTAATTACAATATCACTGCAATACAGTCATATATGGATTTGGGCACACGTTCAGTTATTGTAGATAATGCTTCAGGATTCCCAGTGAATGGTGTAATCCAAATCGGACAAGAAACAATTGCCTATTCATCTGTAGACAGAGATTTGAATATTCTAGGAGGATTGTCTCGTGGATTTAATCAAACAGCAATATCCGAACATATACCAGGTGAGCAGGTTTTCATTGACTTACCGCCTGTCGTAGTACTCAATGAGGGCGAGGGATATACTTTTGTTCCTAGAGTTACTGCTGACATTGATCTATCAATTCATTCTGCTCCGAGAAAAGCAGCTATTCTCCAGGCAGTAATGAGTGGGGATAGAGTTACTGCAATCACCGTAGTAGATCCCGGTGACGGATATCCTACATTACCAACAATCAATATCGAATCGGCATACACGGTTTATTTTGCTGATACTGACATCAATGCGGCCCTCAGTACTATAAATGTATTTGCGTCTCAGCTAACCACTGGCGAAATTGTTAAATTTAGAAGCGGATCTAATGGTGCTACGCCTACTAAACTACAAGACAATCAGTGGTATTATATCGGGGTATTGGAATCTCTTCCGGCAGTCGTTATTGCACTATACACTAGCTATAGTGATGCAGTCAAGGACCAAAACAGAATTGCAATTGCACCGGGCTTGGTATCAGATAATATGTCAATCTCGCCGGGAGCAAGAGCATCAATCATAACTTCCTCTGCCCCTATTCGTGAAAATAATATCACGCTTAGATTTGACAGAACTACCTATGACTCTCAGGTTCTTGATTGGGAAACCGGCGCATTCTATGGTGCGTTCTTTGCAGGTACCTACTATAATAGCGACAAGGTGTCTAGCTCTGCTATTACGCTAGAGAATGTAGAGCCAGATATTAACACTGTTCTTGCGAGTGCGCAGGGCGTAGCATTACAAATTTCTAATATAGAGAATGATAGAGAGCTATCCTGGTCATCGTTTATGCGATATGTGTCAGGTACTTTTTCTTCTAATAATGCAATCCAGCTAATTCCGCAAGACGGTAATAATCCAGATTTATCTGAACTTGAACCTAATGCTTCAGGCACCACAAACGGATTTTATGTAGGGATGCCGGTAATGTTTGTGGGAGCAGTTCCTGCTGGACTTAGTGAAAACCAAACTTACTATGTCTCAGAAATACACGATCAGTTGCAATTTTCTGTTTCGCTGACAGATGGTGGTTCTTCTATCACTCTATCAAATGCTACGATAGGTCAGCAGGGTCTTGTTATGTATACAGCCGAAGTTACTGACACTGCAATTCTTACGGTAGATTACCCTGGCATTCTTGAAGTAACCGCTACTCAAGCGACGACCAATGCAATAACTGTACCACTGACTTCAGTAGGAACAGGTGGCACAATAGGGTTCTATACTAATCTTCCTCTATACTTTACTGGTACTACGTTTAGTAATGTTATACCAAACTTGACGTATTACGTAACAACTGTAATAGACAACGAAACTTTTACTATTAGCGAATTCGAAAACCCAGTATCATCTACTATTACTGCTACTACTACTTCTACTAACGTTTTAACGGTTGAGTCTACAGTTGGTTTTAATAGAAATGATCCTATTATTATCACATCATTAACTGGTGGATTAGTTACTAGCAATATAGTTGCTGGCACAACATATTATGTAAGCCAAATTATTAGCAGCAATCAACTTAGTATTTCTGCGGTAGTCAACGGTCCATTAGTTGCACTAGCGACTACAGTAGGTTCAGCTACTATTACAAGTCAAAAAGACGTAGTACAGTTTGAAACAATGACTGGTTCAATGACTATGAACGTCTCGTTACCGGTAAGTCCTGGACAAATCAACGGACAGTTGTTTACGTTATATCAAACATCAGAACAATATCCAAATGTCGAATCAGAAAGCTATAGCGACCTTATCGTAAGAAACATTAGAGCTACTATAGGAACTAATTATGGCGTAGCTGTGAATAGAATAGCTATCAGTGAGTTAGAAGGCGGTACTAATAACTTCTATGTCAACATGCCATTGCGTGTATCGGTCAATGTTGGCAATTTGATTGCCGGCACAAATTATTATATTACCGAGTACTCAGGTGAGGAAATTCCTGATCCGGAAAATGCCGGAGAAACTATTAACAGACCAAACATTAAGGTAGAAGTTACTACTACATCAAGTATCGGTAACGTGCTGGTCAGTACAATTGATCTTTTACAAGGCTATATAGGAACTGCTTCATTGTATGAAGGTATGCCTATTGAATTCTCTGGTTTAGGATTGGGCGGGATTGTTATAGGACAGCAATATTTTGTTAAAAATATTATTGATGCCACTAATTTTACTATTTCTGAATTGCCCGGCGGAGCCGCTCTAGTAGTAACTACTGCTAACGGAATCATGATTGGCATCGGCGATCCGTATATTGTTGTTTCCGATACTATACCTTTAGGTTCTGTTTTCAGCTTAGCTAACGATGTTCCTGCTACTAACACTGTATCCTTTACACAGTTTGTCACTGGCATACCTGAGTTTACTCTATCTTATATGGTGGGCGGATATAGAGCTATCATTACTGATGCAGGGTCTGGTTTTGCAATAAACAATCAAATTGCAATTTCCGGAACTGCGGTCAACGGGACATCTCCTAGAAATGATCTAACACTGACCGTCAATACTATAGATGAGTTCGGTGGAATAACTTCAGTTATTCGTACAGGTACCCCTCCTGAAATTGCTAGCAACTATTATTTACAAGTTCGTTCAGAAAACACCCTTGCTGTGTATGAAAATGCGTTGATGACAATACCTGCTAGTGGACTAGAGTTGCCCTATACTGGATACACTACTGCCACTGTGACAACTGCTACTACAGATACATTAACTGTAGATACTACGGGCTTTGAAAATTATGACGAAGTATACTTCACTGGTGAAATCCCAACAAGTATCGTTCTTGGACAAGCATATTACTTGTACAACGTAACCAGCACTACAACACAAGTCACTGAAGTTCCGAACGATGCAACAACGTTGGTAACTGGAATTACATTTGGTTCAGCATTTACGATGGCGAAATTAGGCAGCATTGCATTATTACCGGAGCCTTTCTATTTCAACCAAAGCGTAGTCAAATTTAACAATCGTGTGTATATTTGTGTCATCTCAAACAATGATGATGAATTCATTTTTGGTAAGTGGGAACTAGTAGACAGCGGCGACCGTAGACTAAATGCTATGGATAGAGTAATTGGTTATTATCAGCCCACAGTAAATATGCCGGGTGTTGACCTTACACAGTTGTTTGAGGGAGTAACATATCCTAATTCAACATACTTAGGAAATGCATTCCAGCCGGACGAGCAATATACTCTTGACACAACGCTAGTCGATCTTCCTTTCTATCCTAGCGATGCTGATGTTACTGGTGTAGTGTATGACGGTTCACGTTATTTGGCTAGTACTAATCTACCCGGATACAGTGCTGTTCTACTAAGTGCAGACGGCGAAAATTGGCAGATTACTCGTCTAACAAATACTAATATCAATCTTACAAATATCGTGTATAACACACCAACTTACTTAATCACTAGCTCTAATCCAGCAACTCCTATTTTAGTAAGCAGTGACGGAATAGTATGGACTAGTGATTTGTACTATATCCCATTCGGCACCGATACTTCTATTCCATATGAAGTAGTAGCGTTGTCTAATGCTAGACTATCTATTAATAGCGCCGCATATTGCAGCAATGGCGGGGCCTGGATAGCGGTAGGCGAATCTATTCTAAGAAGTACTGATGACATTATTTGGGAAGAGACGGTTACCTTTGACCCAACTTACTCATATGAATTATATGGTGTGTCTCCGATAACAGGAACTAACTGTATGGGTCTGGTTGCAGTAGGAAAAGGTAAAGAACCAGATTATTCAACTGGTGTAACTCAGCTAGTAGACATCAATTTGTTCTTCTATAGTTCAGATAGCATCAATTGGTCCCAGTCACCCGCACTCACTAATAAAGGCTTCTATGGCGTATCTAGTGACAGTAGCATTGTTATCTCGGTTGGTGAAAGTGGCGTAATATATTATACACAAAACGGATTTGACTGGTTTGGTATAAATGAAGTCGAATGTACGTTTGTGAACTCATCAACTAATGTATTAAATGTAACCGGGACTGCTGGATTTGTTGGCGGCGCATCAGGCACGCCAGTAAGATTCAACAAAGCATTCTCTAGCATTGCTGCTAACACAACTTATTATGTTAAATCAATAGTTTCAAGCACACAGGTCACCTTGTCTGATACGTTGAACGGTACAGAAAAAACATTAACTACTAGTTCTGTCCCTGCAGGCACTAGAATGTTTATCTATGATGCAGCAGATCCAAATCCTGCAACATTGCGAGATCTTACATATGCTAATGGTGTTTGGATTGCAGTAGGTGATAATGGAACTATCAAAACTTCAGCAACCGGGTTTATTTGGAACGAGGTATCTCTAACAATTACTGCTGATTTGAATAGCATAACATATAATGCTAGCGACACATCATTTGTTGCTTCGGGCGAAAACAACACTATTCTGACTAGTACCGACAATGGCGTAACTTGGGATGAAACATCAATATTCACTCCTATACCTACAGCCTATGATGTTCAGGGAGCTGATTTCCAATTCGGTTATGCCCCTGAAGAATTAGTAGCAGGTGTAATATCAGATAATTTTGCAATGATTGTGAATACTCGCCCCGGCACAAATTGGCCAGTTGTTGAGTACGGTCACACCGGCTATAACGCAATATCAGTCGAATTGACTCCGACAGATGGAACGCAACTAGAATATAGCTTTGCAAATGTTGCAAAGGTTCCAGCTCATGTTAGTATTCAAGTTATTAACGGAAACACAGGATTAGGAACAACACTATCGCCTAACAGTTATGATATTGATTGGGTAAACAAACTAGTAACCCTAAATGCTCCGTTATCTTTCTCTCCAAGACTTGATAAACTAAGAATTGATGTCTACGAAGTAGGTAACGGCGACCAGCTAGTTAAATCTAGCACAGACACCTTGCCTATCAAAACCTCAGCGACGACTGGATTCAATGAGATTGATTTAAATTGTAATTACAGTGCAGTAATTTATGCAGGAAGCGGCGCGCTCCGCCCCGGAACTGACAACGTAAATGTTAGAGTATTTGAAACTGAAGCAATTGCTGATAGAATTTTCTGTGATGACGTAGCAGACTTTATTTTAAACAGTCCGATTAGTTTCCAAGGTTTACCGTTCGGCGGACTCCAAGAAGAAACAGTATATTATGTAAAGACTATCAGTGTTGCATCTAATGCTATTACTGTATCAGAGGTGTACGATACTATAAGTGGTCAAGCAGGACCCACTACAGAATTGACTGACGCTACCGGTGAAATGTTTGCAAACATTCAAAATGGTGTTGGCGCGATATGGTCTGACCCTGTAGTTGACCACAATGGTGAAAAATTAGTATTTGGTGGAACAGGTTTGATTACCAGAACAATAGCTTCAAGCGATACAATTGTTACCGGAACTACCTCAGGCTTGATAGTAGGAACACCTATCACATTCGGTCAAGCATCGTTTGGCGCGCTAGTACCTTTCCAAAGATATTATATTCAGTCAATCGTTGATGGAAACGAGTTTACTATTTCCGAAACTCAAGGTGGTCCGGTGGTATCTCAAGTTGATTTTGTCGGTCAAACTAGATACGTAACAAACGATTATGCTATTGGTTCTCGCCCTGGTAACCAGGCTAGACTTGTGTTTGCTACGAACACTTATACCAATGATACGGATTATATTGTATTCTCTATTTTTGGAGAAACTATACCGGAACAGTACGGATATGCATTGCCTGAAACAGAATATTTTGCAGGGAACGGGTCAACCGCAGAGTTCTATCTTAACAATTTTGTTGGTTATAACAATCCTAATAATGCGGTAGTCGAAGTGAATGGTATACGTTTAACTAAGTCGCAATATACTATTGATCCTGTTCTGAATGTTGTTACTTTTGTAAGTCCTCCTATCGCAGATTCTACGGTATCAGTGACGACCTACAATGATACTACTAGACAGTATCTTACAAGTCAGTACAATGTAACTGGTAACCCTGGATCATCTTTGGTGAATTTAGTCGTAGTAGCTACTACGCAAGAAGTCGGAACATATGATCAGGACACGCCGGTAGTACAGACGTTTGACCAAGATGACCCTAGTATAGTTTTGTATGATGAATTTTTGAATTACTTAACTTTGGACAGCGGCGGCGATGATACTAGCATTCTCAATGTAAATGACTCTGTTCAATTTAGTTCCCCTACTCTAGGAGGAATTGTTGCAGGTAGAACATACTATATTATTGAAATCATAAACTCAACAGATTTTGTAATTTCAGAACAAGTATCCGGAGCTCCGTTTGAAGTATTCAACGATACCGGATCTATGCCAGTGCTAGCAAACGGCTTAACTGTTTCAGGAATATCAAACATTATCAACACGATTGCCCCTCCTATTGCTATAACTAATGCAACTGCATCAACTGCTGGGTCACCTAATGAAATTACGGTTACTGATGTTACGGGCTTTGCAGTGGGGCAACCAGTTCAATTCTTTGGTATTTCATTCGATGCAAATATTGAGACTGACGGAGTGGTATACTTTGTTAAGACTATAGATACGCTTAATGACAAGTTTACTATTTCAAATACGCAGGGCGGCCCTACTAAAACACTAGCAGGTGGTACTGGAAATATGAGTGTAGAAGTCGGCGGCAATCCCGCAATACGTGTTACTACAGCAATTGAAAACAAGTTTGTGGAAAATACGCTAATTCGTATTGACGGAACAGAAGGTTCAATTCAACTCAACAATAATACGTACTATGCTAAAATCATAGATGATTTTACTTTTGATTTATACAATCAACCGTACAGTCCTGCTATAGGCGCAGTAAATGATCCAGTCACAACAATTTCGGCCTACACTGGCGGCGGATACACTTGGCGTCAAGGACTGTTCTTTATTGCTACTACGGTAGCTACTGCTACTACCTCAGGCACTGGATTCATAACAGTAGATTCTACTACTGATTTGGTTGCAGGAACTCCGGTATACTTTAGTTTAATAGAAGAAAAATCAGGTGCCACATTGATGGGAGGACTGGTACAGGGTCAGGAATACTATGTACGTTCTGTTGAAACTGCAACTGCATTTACTATTTCTAATACTAGATACGGTGATCCTGTAACACTTACAAGTGATACCGGTCAAATTTATGTGACCCAGTGGTCTCAGGAAAATGTTGATAGACTTTGGGTCACTGTTAATGGTTATCGTGTACCATCTTCTAAACTTAAGGTTAATCCTGCAAACGAAGTAAGTATATTGACTCAAATTACACCGGGTAACCAAATTATCATTTCAAGTATGATACCGACCGCAACACCAAACGAAGAAACTTATATTAACTATGTTGATAATACTAATAATGCTTCGGTATATAGAGTAAATCCGCAAATTTCAACATGGTTAACTCAAGCTATCAACCCACTAAGTGATGTGATATATGTACAGGATGTTACTAAGCTAGCTAACCTAATCGTGCAAACAGAAGTCACTCCTGCTACGGTAGCCGGATTCTATTACATTGGACTAACCGCAGACAAAACATTGATTGCTAATGTGAGTGTACTCAATAAAACGACCGGAAACGTATTACCAGAAGAAGCATTAAGTGTAGTGCTAATAGACCTATCACCTAATGTCAAAATTGTACCTGGAGCCTACATTACAGTAGGAGATGAGCTAGTAATCACTACGCTTGAAGGAAACATAATAAATGTAGGAAGTGAGCAGATTAGGTTCGGCACCGCAGACTTTGAAAACAACACATTAGGACAGTTGTCACGTGGAGTAAATGGTACCGCAAGAAGAAGTTTTACTCCTACATATACCCCGGTATATGGATTGTTGTCAAGCAATAAACTTCCAGATATTTACTATACCCAATCTTGGAATTCGTTTGTTTATAACACGGTAGAGGGCGATCCGCTACAAATTAGTGATACTTTACCTGCTAACTTCCTAATTGCAAGTAATTAATAAGAGATAAATAAAGAGATGAATAAGAACATGAAACCCAGCAAAAATATCTCTGAAAAAAAGCCTAACGAAGTAGGAGGGTTTTACTTCTCCTCTGGCATTAAAATATTTGATCCGACATCAAAAGAAGTTCTTCTGCAAAAAAGAGGAGACAACTAATGTCTATTATTAACATGTCATATAAAGTTGAAGGCTTTCTCAAGATTTACGACCCGAACGATGGGGAAGTTTTTGTAGATAAAAAGAACGCTATCAATTACGAGAACATGTCCGAAGCTATTGCAGATACCTTGAGTAGTCGAGGCTACGGAGAAATCTATCAGATGGCATTTGGCAACGGCGGCGCTAGCGTCGATCAGACCGGCGTAATTACATATCTTCCACCTAACGTGACTGGACAAAATGCTGCTCTGTACAACCAAACATACGCTAAGATTGTAGATGACACTAGTGTTTTCAATCTTGATCCAACTAGAAATAAAATGACAGTATCACATACTGTAGGAAACTTATACTCAGATATCGTAGTGCAGTGTTTGCTTGATTATGGTGAGCCAGCAGGACAGGCGGCGTTCGATAACAGCACGCAGACCGATTCAGCATACGTATTTGATGAAATTGGATTGTTAGCTAACTATGGTACAAACAATGCTGGTACAGTAATCACTAGATTATTGACTCATGTTATCTTTCATCCTGTGCAGAAATCATTAAACAGACAGATTCAAATCGATTATACAATTAGAATTCAAAGTCTCACGAACTTAGTAACAATTTAAGGAGTTTCAGAAGTGTCATATTCTATTTTACGGACAGATGGTACGTTATTAACAACGATTCCCGATGGTGTTATCAACACCACAAGTACTCCTTTAGGACTGCCCGGTAGAAACTTTGCCAGCTACGGTCAAGTTGTAGATACTAACTTTGTACACCAACTTGAAAATTTTGCTGATAATGTTGTCCCTTCAAATGCTATTAGAGGGCAATTATGGTATGACACGGATTCCCCACCCGTAGGAAGTACTGGTGTTCTAAAAATCTGTCCTGCTGACGGTGAATCAAATTCGGCTAATTGGTATACTGTACTAACACCGCAGTCAATCAGTAATCTTACGCTCGACAACCTTATTGCTACTGCTAATATTACAGCAAACAATGCAGCTATCACTAATAATGCAAACGCTAATGCAATCAGTACAAATTACCTAACGGTAAATGTCAATGCTAACATAGCAAACGCTAATATCACCGGTATCACTTATGCTAACACTGTCAATACAAGAGTTATTACAACTGGTACTAGATCAACACTAGGGAATATTACCGGAGCTTGGACAATCAACGGTCAAGGTACTGTTAATAGTGTAGCAGTGACAAGTCTTTGGGTTACTGGCGGCAACTTAGTCATTACTGACCCTTCAGGTGTTACCGGCATTCGCACTGATAATTATATGTATGCAAATGGCGCAGCGGTAGACTTCGCCGGATCTTATACTAATTCAAACGTTGCTGCCTTTTTACCTACTTACGTAGGAAATGTGGGCGAGGTAGGCAACCCTACGATTTTCAATGGTAGAACTCTTACTACCGGTTCTAACACAACAACCGGCGAACTAACAGGCAACTGGACGCTTTCTGCTGGATCCAAACTCAACGGATTGAGCGGCATTAGCGCAGCTAATATTGTCGGCACAGTTGCTAATGCAACGTATGCTGATACTGCCGGCGCTGCCTTAACAGCAGGGACAGTAACAACAAACGCACAACCAAATATCACAAGTGTCGGTACATTATCTAGCCTTGCTGTTACTGGCAACGTAACCGCAGGAAATGTTTACGCTAATAGTGGTGCTATTGGTGCAGCATTATTAACCGGTACATTAACAACTGCTGCTCAACCAAATGTTACTTCTCTAGGGACTCTAACAGGACTTACTGTTTCGGGAACAACTTCACTTAGTGGCGGCCCAGTTGCTTTAGGGTCAAACAGCAACGTAAGTATCACTGGCGGCTCCGCCGGTCAAGTATTGTCAACAGACGGATCAGGTGGACTAAGCTGGGTTCCTACCGGAACAGCCACAACAGCTATTACGGTTACTGCTAATGCTCAGCCTAATATCACATCTGTTGGTACATTAAGTAGTCTTGCTGTTACTGGAAATATCTCAGCCGGCAATGTATCGGTCAGTGGAATATTCGCAGGTAATGCCGCGGGATTGACTAATGTTCCGGCTGCAAACATTGTGGGGACAATTGCTAGTGCGACAAGTGCAACAACAGCTACTTCGGCCACTACAGCAGGCACAGTAACAACTGCTGCTCAACCTAATATCACTTCACTTGGTACTCTTGCATCATTAGCTGTAAGCGGCAATGCTACATTTACCGGACAAGTAGTTAATCTAGGTACTGTTGCTAATCTCAGAATTACAGGGGGAACTGGCGGCGAGGTGTTGACCTCAACTGGCAGCGGCGGACTAACTTGGACATCAGGTGCCGCAGCCACAACAGCTATTACGGTCACTGCTAACGCACAGCCAAATATCACAAGCGTTGGTACACTAACATCACTAGCTGTTAGTGGCAACATTACTGCTGGTAATGTAACAGTTAGTGGAAGATTTGTCGGTAACGGAGCTGGATTAACTGGTATTGCTGGCAGCGGCATATCAGGTCAAGTTGGCAATGCTCTTACAGCGGGTACAGTGTATTCAAACGCTCAACCAAATATCACCAGTGTTGGCACCTTGTCATCGCTAAGTGTTAGCGGTAACATAACCTCAGGTAACGTGACTGCTACGCACTATGGTAGTGGTGCAGGACTAACAAGTATTCCAGGCGGAAATGTTACTGGTACTGTTGCAAATGCAAGCTATGCTACTTCAGCCGGAACAGCATCTTCAGCAACCACTGCTAGCACGGCAACATCTGCAACTACTGCTACCAATGCAAGCTTTGCTACTAGTGCTGGCAGTGCGACAAGCGCAACTACAGCAACCAGAGCCGCAACAGTAACAACTAATGCTCAACCAAATATTACATCTGTTGGTACATTATCATCATTGTCCGTTTCGGGAGGAGTAGGTGTTTCAGGAGCGTTGACCGCAGGGTCAGCAGCTATTTCAGGAGCATTAACTAAAGGTGGTGCGAGTGTACTAACAGCAGCAGATTTTACAACAGCCGGCTCCGGTGCAGCAACAGGATGGACTCGTTTACCTAATGGATTGTTACTGCAATACGGCACTGCATTCGTGACTAGAAAAGCTTATACTAACGTTTTTTACCCGATATCATTTTCTAGTTTTTCTATTGCGGTCTGTAGTGGGTCTACTCAGTCAAACGGTGACGGTTCTCAGGGCGCTCCGGGCGTTACTAGCACTACTACTTCCGGTTTCACAACATTCTTTGGTACTGATGGTGGCGGCAGCGGAATTACGATTCAATGGGTAGCAATCGGATATTAAAATGACAATTTACTACAGTCCAATTACCTCAGGGTTTTATGATACTGAAGTTGTAAAATATCCCGTGCTGCCCGACGATTGTATAGAAATTACCGTTGAGGAACGTGATGAATACATTAATGAAATTAATAATCACGAAAATCAATTGGTAGTAGTTGATGGAAAATTAGTTTTAACCATTAGAGAAAGAATAATAACTTGGCAAACGATAAGATTAGATCGTAATGATAGATTGAATAGTAGTGACCATACCCAAATAGGTGACTACCCAGGAAATAAAGAAGCGTGGTCAATTTACAGACAGCAACTTAGAGATATACCACAAACTTTTGCTACCCCGGAAGAAGTGATTTGGCCAAAGTCGCCAAATAACTAAGCGAAAAAAAGTAAGATAAATAATTTGACGGAGAATTTTTAAATGGCATATACAATTGTAAAAAGCGACGGAACAGTATTAACGACCATCGCTGATGGTACAATTAACACAACTAGTACTTCTTTAGGTCTGCCTGGCAGAAGTTTTTCAGGGTACGGTCAAGCAGTAGATACTAATTTTGTACATCAACTCGAAAACTTTGCATCAGCAACTCCACCGCCCAATCCTTTGCGCGGTCAACAGTGGTTTAATACTACCAACAATACAATGTACGTTTGCCCGTCTGACGGAGAAGCTAATGCTGCTGCTTGGTTAGCACTAACATCGACCGCATCAGGTGGCTCTACTTCATTCGGAGAAATTACTGTTTCCGGTTCAGTGTCAGCTAACAATATAGTTGCAACTAACGAAATTTCTGCTACTACCCTCACTTCAAGTTATTTGACTATATCAACTCAAGCAAACATTGCAAATGCTACATTAAGTGGCACAACAACTATTGCAAACTTAAACACTACCTCTATTACAACAGGTAGTGCAACTACAAACGGTAGTTTGACAGGTACTTGGAGCTTAAGTGGATCCGGTATTGCTAACGGAGTTAACGGCACTGCACTTTGGATTACGAATGGCAACTTAATGATATCCGGCGCTGGCAGCGTAGGTATCGTAACAGACAACTATTATTTTGCAAACGGTGACCCAATCTCGTTTACTGGAACATATTCTAACTCTAACGTGCAATCATATTTGCCTACATACGTTGGTAATGTCGGTAGCTTCGGTGGCGCAACTGTGTTTAACGGTAGAACTCTTACTACCGGTGCTAATACGACCGCAGGAAATATAACAGGTAACTGGATCTTAACTGCTGGTTCAAGAATTCAAGCTACTTACGCTGACCTTGCAGAACGATTTGAAGCAGACCAAGAATACGATCCAGGTACAGTCGTTGAACTGGGCGGCGAAAAAGAAGTAACTGCGGTAAAAGATGATCTATCAGATAAAGTATTTGGTGTTGTTTCACTGACTGCTGCTTATATGATGAATGCAACTGCCGGCGATGATGCAACCCACCCAGCTATTGCTCTTGCTGGTCGAGTTAAGGTTAACGTAATCGGTAAAGTAAATAAAGGTGACAGGCTAGTAAGCGCCGGTCAAGGTAGAGCCCGTGCAGCTAAATTAGGGGAAGCTAACGCTTTCAACACCGTAGGTAGGGCGCTTATTGATAAATACACTGATGATGAAGGCTCAGTAGAAGCTGTAGTCACAGTGAGATAAGGATTTAGAATGACCTACGCACAATTTGGCACAATTCAGGCAGCAGATTTTAATACGTTAGTGGGAGGAAATCCTACTACTACTGCTAACACTTTAAATGCAACTTGGGCAACCGGCGGCACTAATGCTGGTTATGGTCAAACTGCTGTGAGCAACGTTACTGCTGGGACTAACATCCTAGCTAGTACTCAATGGTCATCACTAGTATCTAATACAGCTAGTGCAGCATCACATCAAGGCTCTAGTATTACAAGTGTTTCTGTTCCGGTTGCCGGCGGTACTATTACTTACAATGCAGCCATTCCTACTAACTTGACAACTATCTATACCAACAGATTAAATGCAACTGCACAAGGTTCAACAACTCCAAATACTGCGACTAGAGGAACAACTTGGTCAAACCAATTGACATTTACTCATACTGCTACTTTTGCTAGTGGTAATGCAGCACGTTATTTCTTTAATGCCGGTGGTCAAATCAAGATGACAGTATCACATCCGGGTGTTTCTGGCATTGATTTATTGTTTAACAATCTTGCAAGCAACGTAGGCACCGTAGTTATGTCTTCTCCGACATCAGGATCAGTATCTATTGCAGGAACATCATATAACGGTATTACTAAAGTAGGTGGAAGCGGAAACACTCCCACTATCGCAACAAATAATGGATACTATGCGTTGACCACATCTAACGCTACTATATTCACCCAAACTGCAAGTACGGGCCCGAGCGGTTATCTATCATCATTCATTCGCTTCATTGCTGTAAGTAATGGTACACAGGGTGCGAACGGTGATGCTGGCTCAGTAATTACTATCTATACTATTTGGGACGAAGTTCCTGATGGTCTTGTTGTTGCATCAGGTTCAGCAACTACCATGACGCTTACTCCCCCTTCTACTACTAACATCGCTAATTCTTGGGGCGCAATCACGTTGACCGGTACTGTAACCGGTTCTTAACTTTTTAATTACACAAGGGGTATCCATCTAAATACTCATAGGAGTTTATGATGGATACTAAGACCTTAATTACTGATGCAAAAGCTCGTTTTGCTCACAACTCAGCAAAAGATTATCTAAAAGAAAAGTACAATGCCAAGCTAATAGTAGCGGAGCAGGGTGGTCTATGGCGCGCTGATCAACAAACTATTGCATTTTTAACAGTAATGCCCGATGGTGGACACGATAAACTTATTCTTATGGATACCTTTGACAATCCAGTGTTAGTAGACCGCAGCGAACTATTATCTAAATTAAAAAAAGTTTATCGTAGTGTTATGTCTGACTGGTATAATGAGTGGAAAGAGCTAGAAAGCAAAAGATGACTCGCGGCGTAATACTATTTGCCTTCAATAGTCCTAAAT
>Ga0214163_1000053_pt1 | contig 46739 bp, 35 predicted proteins | sample LakMenepilimnion_2_FD_153001 | JGI IMG/M metagenome (GOLD analysis project Ga0214163, IMG submission 153001) | Freshwater microbial communities from Lake Mendota, WI - Practice 15JUN2010 epilimnion v4 | ecosystem: Environmental > Aquatic > Freshwater > Lake > Epilimnion/Euphotic zone | place... | reverse complement strand
TTGAGCGATCCCTGGGATTTCGGCGTACATGCTTTGGGAATAACGCTCGACGACTTCGCGCACTCGCTTGATTAATTCCGTTTTTTGTTCTGAATCGCTGCGTTCTTTAGATCGCAGCATCACTCGAAGCCAACGGCCTTTGTCAGATTCAAGTTCGATTTCATGAGTCGACTTGGTTGCTGGCAGTTCGGTCGCATCAGCAGACTTATCGCTGAGCGGAGTATCGCTGAGCAGAGTATCGAAGAAGCTACCCATTGCTTGTCGCATTCCAAGCCATCGAGCTTCGATTGGCACCATACGCAGTAAAGGTGATGACTTGCCGACGCGATCGGTATCAGCCAGGCTCAGAGCGCTCGTCAGACGCAGCGTTTCCCCATCCGCGTTCTTGCTCGGAATCTCGATTGCCAGTAATTCTCTTTCCATATCGAGGACTTGTTGCAAATACTTCTCCGTGATCGGGTTCGGTGCTCGAATCGCGACATCCCAAACACCCGCCCCACCCAGTTCCGTTTCAACGGTTCGATAAGCGAGTGCGATTGGGGAATTGGATTGGAAGTTCTTTAGGAAGTCGGTTTCGACCCGAAGACGCATTGAACCGATCAGGGAGATCGCGAGTAACATCGCGGAGATAGCTATCACCGATACAGATCGTCGTGTAGCCCAATCAAGAACTCTTTGCAGCAACTTTTGCAAGTACCTTTCTCCTGGTAATCGTCCAAGCGCGAACACAGATGGGGGCATCAATGCCATGGTAGGCACCAAGCAGAAGATCCCGACGAGAACGACGGCACAAGCTAATGCCATCATGCATCCGTAGTCTTGAATGGGACCGACGCGAGAAAGCGCTAAGGAACCGAAGCCGATCGCATCGGTGACCACGGCCCAGAACATCGGCCACCATAGATTTTTTAGTGAGGCTTCTAGAGCCTCGGTAGCTCGTTGTGATCCGACCAACTTCTCGCGGGCTTGATACTCCGATTGATATCCCACCATCCAATGCAATGTGGTTGCTACTCCGACAACCATCACGATCGATGAGAGCATGGAGGACACCATGGTCAGTTCCCATCCCAAGAGAACCAACAGTCCGCGAGTGACAATTAAAGACCACTGAACGACCAATACCACGATCAAAGCCCAGCGCAGCGAGCGAAAACCAGCAAGCATAAGCAGCGAGAGGCAGAGTGTTGAGAACAGTGCCAAGCGGTTCCCATCTCGCTCGATCTCTCGAAACCCCTCATCGACCATTGCAAGGTGACCGACCAGCAACCCACCTGGTGCAGAATTTGAGAGGGATCGAAGCGATTCCAATACGGCGTTGTTACCAGGATCTTGCTGTTCTTCTTGATCGAGCAAGACGCCGATAGCGACTAAATCGGTATCCTTGGCATGGGTTTGTCCAGCAAACATTCGGCGGTATTCCATCGCCATTGCATTGCGTTCGTCTAGCAAAGGGCGAGTTGCAGTATCCCCTTTTGACTTTGCTTTGCTAGTTGTTGGACCAAAAAAACTAGAAGGCCCTTTGAGCATCGAGAGCATCTGATCGATGCGGGATAAGTCCAATGCATATCGAACCCCGTCGATCGATTCAATTTTTTCCCGCCATTGGAGGTTTCGCTCGAGTCCGCTGCCATCACTAGCCCACAGATTGGGATCTCGGTAGGCGAATACCATGAATTGTGATACGCCAAAGCGACGTTCGACCCTTTCGAAAGTAAGCCTTTCTGGGTCTTGGGCCGGGAACATCTTTTCTAGTGAGCGATCGAAGTGCAGTCGTTGCGACTGAGGCCAGAGGATTGCTAAGAGTAGCAATGCTGCCGAAAACCAAATCCATCGATGACGAATCATTCCTAACGCTTCATCCTTTGGTCATCCCATTTTCATGTTCGAGGTGATGGCTACCGGGTCGAACTTCGATGATCACTGTGTCTTTCCCGTGGTACGGTGTCATTCCTCCGGTAATGCGATCCTCTTCGATACAAAGTAATCTCTCACGTCTAAACACGCCATCCCTGCTCGCTTCGCTGCTTCGACCCCCAAGTCTGCATCTTCGAAGACAATGCATTTTTCGGGTCGAATACCGAGTCGCTTGGCCGATTCGAGGAACACATCCGGTTCCGGTTTGTGTCGCTTGGTATCCTCTGCGCAAACCAATACATCGAACCAATCCAAGATGCCCACATGATTGAGTTGTTGCTGAACAACCGATCGGAATCCCCCGCTGGCCACGGCAATCGGTTTGCTACCTCGCAATTTCCTCGCCACATCTACGATGATTTCGATAGGTTCGAGCAAGTGCATTTTTTCAAAGAAGGCAGCTTCTTTCCGCAATGCGGTTTCCTTGGGATCAACGTCCTTGTTTTGTTCTTGAGCCAACATCGCGATGATGCGGTCAGTTGGCATTCCACCTAGCGCGTAGAAACGATCTTCTTCGAAGACCAATCCGACGGAACGCATGGTTTCGTTCCAAGCGAGGTAATGGATGGGCATCGAGTCAACGAGGGTGCCATCGCAGTCAAAGATCACCCCTTCCGCAGAGGAAATTTGTTCCCAAGGAATCATTCACCAGATCCTAAAGTTACTTGTATCGATACGGCTTTGCCCATCCGAACAACGGTCAATGTTACAACTTCGCCAGCTCGCTTCGTCTCGATGACGCTCAGCAAGTCATCTGCTTGTCGAACTTTGATACCGTCGATCGCAATAATCAAATCTGCTTGGCTGTGATCGACAACTTCCTGTTCCACCATCCCAAACCCACGGCGTACCTTACGACGCTCTACACGCGATCCGAGCAGACCCGATCGCTCGGCTGGTCCATTGGGTGTCATGTTAACGACAAGCAATCCGTTTTCGGTCTCGAAGACTTGTAGAATTCCGATCGTTGGTCTTGCCACTTTTCCCGTGGAGATCAATTGGGGTACGACGCGGCTCATCGTGTTGACGGGGATTGCGAAGCCGATTCCGGCATTGTCGCCGCTTCGGGTTGCAATCGCTGTATTCATTCCGATGAGCTCTCCTCTGGCATTGAGCAACGGCCCCCCGGAGTTTCCTTGATTCAAGGCCGCATCGATCTGGATCACCGATCTTATCGATCGTTGGGTACGCGATGTAATCTGACGATTCAAGCTTGAGATGATTCCAGTGCTCATGGTCCGTTCGAAGCCAAATGGGTTTCCGATGGCAATGATATGCTGCCCGACCCGCAATTGGCTCGAGTCTCCCCAAGCGATCGGATAGAGCAAATCCGCCGATGCGCTGATCTTCAACACAGCAATGTCATTGTCGGGGTCTTGTCCGACGAGTTCGGCGGGAAATGACTCCCCATTAAACAACGTGACGTTGATGTCGCGAGCACCTTCGATCACGTGGTAATTCGTTAAGATATGCCCCTGTCTATCGATGACCGATCCACTTCCGTTGCCACTTATCTCCGCGACTAACAGAAAAGCTTCTGGGCGTATCGAGCGAGTCGATATGTTCACCACGCCACGATTGACTGCTTCGTAAACACTGACATGCACGGCTTCTTCAAACGTGCTTGCCACAAATCCGTCCGGTAGTTGTATGGCCCCGCCGGGCAAAGCTCGCCAACCGTTTTCAAGTGCAGGTGATGCCGATCCGTCAGCAAGCTGAGCAAACGTAATGTCGACGCTTGGCCAAAACAAACAACATACAAGGCTGAGGATTGGCCAAAACGGGTATCTGTAAACTCGGTGCTTTTCGTCGTGTATTGCTGTTATCACTTGAGGTTCCATCCGTTTCGCTCAAATCCTTTGCCGTGTTCTTCGATGGTCAACGCGGTTTCTTCATGAACCGTCAGACCAAACTTCCGAAGCTGCTCGAAACACTCGCTCTGAATCTAACTTTGTCATGCATTCGGAATGCTTGAATCGACAGTTATACGATCCACAAGGTTGACATGCCAAACCGAGTGTAACGATCCGTTCAGGAACGTTGTAGGTAGTCGTATGTTTTGGATCGATCGATCCAAACAAGGAGACGACCGGTTTGTTGAATGCGACAGCGATATGACGAGGACCTGAATCGGTGGAAACCACCATGCGGGATTGGGCGATAAGTGCGCGGCTTAATCCAAGCGGCAATTGATTGTACGTTCCCATGCTTCGGACCCGAGGTGTTGCCGCGATGGATTCGATCTGATTTGCTACATCTCGCTCCGCTGGTCCACAATGAATCAATACATCGCAGTTGAATTGCTCACTCATGCGGCGAGCCGCGTTCCCAGCAGGTTCTACTCCCCATCGTTTCGTCTCTGTTGTCGCGGCGCCCGCATTAAGTACAACGAAAGGGCGATCCAACGAAAAACCCACAGAAGCTAAACACTCACTCGCAAGTTGTCGGTCTGCTTGAGATACTTTTAACTCTGTTCGACGGTCAGTACTCTTGCACCCTAGGACACGAATCAAACGCATGTAATTGTCGATACAAGGATCGTGTTTTGCATCACTGTTGCCTTGCCGCACAGCGACACGATCCGTCAGTAATAACGAACGCCCATCTCGGGCATATCCGATTCGCCTCGGGATTCCTGCAAGTCGACCTAGCCAGGCCGTGGAGAGACTATTGGTCAAATATAGAATTGTGTCGAACTTAGCCGTTCGCATCGCACGAACAAGCCCGCGTCGATTTAAGACGCTTTCGCTCTTCGAGCGTGGTTTGTAGCAAATCGATCCGTCCGCCCAAAGCGATTTCTCGGGTGGATCACTTTCAATGCTTGCATCTGCCCCCCGTAAGTCGAATTCGGGGGCTGTTCTCCCGGGCAAGCCCTCTGCATATAGCCCACCGAGTACACCTAACGGGCCCGGACGACCAATCCAGACGATTTGAACTTCCCTAGCAAGCTCCTGCCTCAGGCTTCGTAAAGCCGGAGTTGCCATGCAAGCATCACCCACCCAATTCGGAAGCATCACCGCGAGTTTCTTCATCCGTTTTATCTACAACGGAACGAGCCTACATGTCAAGTTTGGAAACCCCTCAAGGCTATCCGCAAAGCTATACTATCAAGTCAATGAGTGATAAACCGCACCCATCGATTTCGCGGCTTGTCATACCCAGTCGACGATCCTTTCAATCACCCGGTCTGCACTCGGAAATTGCGTTCCACTTTCGTAGAAGCCAAAAATGCTCGTACCGACTTTGCAGACCGATCAGCTTACGAAAAACTACAATGGTTTTTTGGCTCTCAATGCATGTAATTTACGAGTCGAACCAAACTCGATTTTTGGGCTTTTAGGCCCCAACGGCGCCGGCAAAACTACTTTAATTAGATGCCTGTTGGGATACCTCAAACCCACGAGCGGCACCGCGAAAATCCTAGGGATCGATTGCCACCAGCAAAGCCTCGCTGTTCGGCAGCAAGTCAGCTATCTTCCCGCGGAGCCAAAACTCTTTCGCCTTATGCGAGCTTCGGACTGCATTGATTTTTTTACTTCTATCCACCCGCGTGGAAACCGAGCTTTAGCCCTTTCGTACGCAAAGCGATTGAATCTGGATTTGCAACGACGCGTGGCTTTCATGTCCACCGGAATGCGCAGAAAACTCTCGATTTGCTGCGTATTGGGATGTCCAAGCCCATTGATGATCCTCGACGAACCGACGGAAAATCTCGATCCGACAGTACGAAATACCGTTATCGAGTTGGTTCGAGAGTTGCACCAAAACGGTTCGACGATCGTGTTTTGCTCGCACATCTTGAGCGAAATAGAATCTTTGTGCACTTCGGTCGGTGTGCTTCGAAATGGCCAAGTCGTACGAACGGCGAATTTGGCTGATTTGAGGTCTTCGCATCACCTTCAAGGGGATATCCCGGCAGGTTTTGTACTCAGTTCTTTGCCTGCGGATGTTTCGGTACTTCAAAAAACCGATTCCACCATTGAACTTGAACTCACCGGCCCCCTCGAACCGCTCCTTCCATGGATCGCTTCGGCCGGTTTGAGGAACATTCGCATTCATGCGGTGGGGTTGCAGGGTCTCTATCAAGAATTTCATCAGCCGTCGCGAGTCGAATCGGCGGGGCATCCGATAGGCTAGCTGACGACTTGAGTTTGTCCTCGGATGGGAGCGAGCTCCTTCGCTAAACACCGAAGTGGCCTTGGAAAGTCTGTTTTCCAAGTTGCAGCAATTGTGGGTACAATGAGCGATGCGGGGGCGAGTTGCCCGCTCGAACGCATCCCCAATACCCCCGCGCACAACCCCACACAAATTTCTCGTTAGCAATGGCCATGACAACGGATCTAGATTCTTCTCCGGTTTTTTCAAGCATTATGCTGGTCGACGATAGTACGATTCTTCGCGACCGACTTGCTGAAGCTTTCCAAGAGCGAGGCTTTCGCGTTTCCGTGGCTGGCACGTGTGACGAGGCGGTAGAAAAATATCGGCTCAGTCCTACGGAGCTCGCAGTTGTTGATTTGCGGATGCCCGGACGACCGGGTTTGACGCTGATCCAGGATCTCAAAGGGATGAATCCAGAGGTTCGTGTCCTGATTCTCTCGGGCTTCGGCAGCATCTCTACGGCAATCGATGCCATCAAGCTTGGGGCGGTTAATTTCCTACCCAAACCTGCGGATGTCGACGACATTCTCAACGCATTCAAGCGAGGTGGTGCTGAAGTCGAGATGCCGGAGACGGATGAAGAGATCCCGGTACCAACGCTTGCACAAGCCGAGTGGGAGCACATTCATCGCGTGTTAGCCGATTGCAGCAATAATATCTCTGAGGCTGCTCGTCGGCTTGGAATCCACCGACGATCGCTTCAACGAAAACTTCGCAAACGTGCCCCTTAGGGTCTGCTTCGAGTTTAGTTGCCTCGAAGTCCTAAGCCTCTGCCGGCTTGCGGAACTTTGCCGCTTTGAATTTCACGTTCCGTGACATGCCGTCCATGTTGAGGTGGAACCATTCGGTGCAAAACGACGGGGATCGGGTTCGTGTGAACGACAACTTCCCTGCCGTGTATTTTCTTTGTGTACTGTTTTGCTTCGACAGCACCAGACGTCCAGGCGAGCGCAACGGCTACAGCAACCAAACGTATCCCACGCATGATTATTACTTCCTCAATTTAGTAATCAGATCTATTCGAACATTTCGAACTGTGTGGAACTCTACTCAACGAAACCTGGTTTTCCAGTAGAACCCTTATGTTTTGAACGAAATCTTCGCCTAACCAGCCTTACCCGATCCGAGTTTTGCAGTTGTATCGATCTGATGGAGTGCGCGTGGAGTGACCGTGCATTCGATGCAACCCTTGCTGCCTGCACATCCGCGCGGAATGCGCCGATTTGCAACGATGCTAGTGCATGATGGAAGCATTTTTATTGCACTCAGGAGTTGAGCGATCAAGCTGGGATCCGCTACGCCCTAGCAACCGATTTACTCGCACTTCAAGCTTCTCATGTCATCTCCATGCCAACTCGAATTCGTGCTCAGTTGGGCGAAGAAATTTCAAGAATTCAAAAGCCAATCGTGGACTCCCACCGACGATTCGGTTGAACTGGTCACTCACCTACAACGCCTTAGGCACCATGCGTGGATCTCTCGTTTACAGAAGTCCAAGGGTTGCGAGGAAGCGATCCTTACAGATGTCTTTTTGGCGGATCCGGTAACTAGGGTCCTCGCAGCGGCGAGCCGTTGTATTTATTCGATCGAACGAAGGGAAAAGGTGTTACCTTTGATCGATGAATCGTTCCTCTCCCATCGCGAAGTGCGTTGTGACGCGGTGGAGCTTTTGATGCGATCGATTCATCGTGGGCATTTCTGGGCCCGAACCCTCAATCGCCTTCGAACCTACTTGGAAGCTTGGACGGACTGGTTGCTCGGTTCCATTGCGGCCGCTTGGAAACTACCTGCGGTGTGTATGGTTCCATTTGGATTCTCCCGTCAGCGGATTTCAGAGGTCGCATACGAGTTGCAGGAGGAATCAATCCACCTGACCGACCAATTTGAACATTGGTTTCGCATACAGGGTATTCGCAGATCGATGCGGGGATTTGGCGCATTCCAAACACCCTTTCCCGAGTGGGACATGCAATTGCGATTCGCGATGAATTCCTTGCTCCATGCTAAGAGACTTCCCAGCGAAAATTGCTCGCTCGAAATCGATGCGCGTTTCAACCGCCTTGAAGCCCTTCTAAGTATGCGCTAGGCCTCACGTCTCGAAACGCGAAGCGATCAATGAAGCTTCACTCCATCGAAAGCCATTACGCCGAGAAAGAACAATCCGCCACCGAGGAGTATTGCCATCGGCAAGGTCAGAATCCAAGCGATCAAGATTTTGCGTATGGTACCGAATTGAACTCCGGATTTATTTGCCCACATCGTCCCCGCGATACCCGATGATAGAACTTGTGTCGTGCTGACTGGAGCATGGAACATGTCTGCCAATCCGATGGTGATCGCAGCGACTGTCTCGGCCGCAGCACCTTGCGCATACGTCAAATGCGTCTTGCCAATCTTCTCCGCGATGGTTACCACAATCCGCTTGTAGCCTATCGTCGTACCGATCCCCAACGCCAAGGCAACGCCGATGACTACCCAAAGTGGGACATATTCAATGGCATGTTTGAACGAATCTCTCGCGGGGGCAATGGTTTTTAATGCATCCTTCGAAAGGTCTAAGCCCGCGAGTCCCTTTTGGACTCGATAGATCGATTGGCGTACCGCCCATCGATCTGCTGGAGCGACTTCACTCAGTGCTCGTTTCCCATCGAGCACGCTGGTAATCAAACTCAGCTCGCTACGGATTTTCTCGATCCTTGCACTCTTCTCATCGGCTTTTCCTTTAGGAGCCGTGTCATTACCAAGCCCACTTTCAGCTTGTTCACTTGCTTGCTCGTCGATGAATACTTGAAGTGATCGCGCTGAATCATGAACTTCTCGCGCCAATTCAGGCTTGCGCAAATCCATGGCATAGTAGGTCGGTAGAAATCCGATCAGTGCAAGCAAGATTAGTCCCATCCCCTTTTGTCCATCGTTGGATCCATGGGCGAAACTTACCCCGCCACAAGTGGCGATCAATACTCCTCGAATCCAAGATGGAGGGTTATCTCCCTCTCCAGGTGGATGATATAGATTTGGATTGCGAAAAATGACTCGCATCAACATCAACAACAAAGCCGCAGCAACAAACCCAATCAAGGGTGAGAGCAGCAACGCTTTGCCAACATCAGCCGCTTTCGCCCAGTTAACGCCCAAGAGCGTTCCATCTGTCATCAAGCTATTGGCAAGTCCAACGCCAAGAATGGATCCGATCAAAGTGTGAGAGCTCGAAACTGGAAGCCCCATCCACCAAGTTCCCAAGTTCCAAATCACACCGGCGAATAGAAGTGACATCACCATGATGATCGCCTTGGTGCTGCTACCCTCGATGAGCAAATCAACCGGCAGCAAGTTGACGATGCTAAAGGCGACGGTTGTGCCACCTACCAGCACCCCTAAGAAGTTCATAAACCCAGAGAAAAAGACCGCCGGGGTCGGTCGCAAGGTCTTGGTGTAGATAACCGTAGTGACGGCATTTGCTGTGTCGTGAAATCCGTTGATGAATTCAAACGCAAAGGCTGTAAACAACGCTAAGAAGAACAAGGCTTGTCCCAAGCCGCTCAGTCCGCCGAGGGCTTCCCAAAATGTCAAATTCATAAACTTGTCTTTGTTATTCCTTGATGCGACCAAGCGAACGTTGCCATCAATCACCCGCTCCGAAATTCTATGGTACCGATAGCCCGGATTCGCTTGGGTTCGTGCAACGTGGAATTCATCAATACTTCATGGCAGGATTCAACCGGAGCTACGGACCCAATGATCGGAATTGCCACAACACGAACGGTTAGCTGATTGAGTTCCATGCGTAGAATAGCACATTGCCCGAGCATGTCTCTCCGGCGGGAACTTCGATGAATCCATCGGAGTGTCCCAACGCGGCAACATCCCCCGAGCCTTGATTCCCCACGAAATCGAGCCCACCCTCGGAGTTTAGTTTCACTAAACGAAACCACTGGAGGTGAAGCGTCTTGGACTCTGCATCGTGGAACGGAACACGAATCGCCGAGGTGGTACTGGCTGTCGAGGTGGTACTGGCTGTCGAGGTGGTACTGGCTGCCGAGACACCATTGGGTTCTGCTCCACCGATGTATCGAAGCAATGGCCAAGCAAAGCGTCGAAACGTAACGGCAACGCTGACTGGGTTACCTGGTAATCCCATGATCAGTTGTCCGCGAGCCGATGCGGCTCCGAGTATCGGTGCCCCGGGTCGGATCGGCAATCTGTGAAAGACTATTTGACCTCCGCATTGGGTTACCGCCTCGGGCACATGATCGGTATCCCCCATCGATACCCCACCTGTTAGCAGTACAGCATCGGAATCTTCAATCGCTTCTCGTAACGCCATTTGGACATCCTCTGCCTTGTCGCGAACCGTTCTGCGAACCCACTGAATCCAAGGGCAACGCGAGAGCATCGCTTCTAGGAACGGGCCGTTGGAATCTCGTATTTGCCACGGTTCGATCGGCTCGCCGATACTTAACAATTCATCACCAGTATTAAGGATCGTAACCCGGACTTTCTTATAAACCTTTAGGTTCAACTCCCCATGCATGGAAACGATGGAGGAAAGCCGTGGTCCGTCAATGAATTGATGCGAACCTAGCGAGAGACTACCAAGCCGACAGTTCTCTCCCTGCCTGCGAATGTTCCACCCCCGTTTGAGCCCCGCTACAGGGAACTTGATCGTAACTCGATCGCCGTTTTCCACGCATAGCTCTCTCGGGATGACAGCATCGGTATTTTCAGGTACTACCCCACCTGTGAAAATCCGGATGGACTCTCGTGATGCAAGTCGCAGAGGAGCTGAGCCGGCAGGTGCAATACCTGTAACTGGATATTCCGCTTCGCCGTCTGTGAGCAAGTCGTCCCAACGGAATGCGTATCCATCCATAGCCGAGAGATCCAGAGCGGGGCTGTCCCGGAAACTGACGATGTCTTGCGCAAGGACTCTACCAATACACTTTGCGACATCGATAGATTCTGTATCCACAGGTTTTAATGCTGCGTGCAACAAACCAAGCTTGCTCTGTATCTGATCGACGATAGGTAAGCTCATCGCACTTCTATATCTCCTGCAATGGGTTTTGTGCGTCACCGAAGGAATCTGCCTCGATTCCCATTTTCTGCATCAAGGATAAATAGAGACCGCAGAGTTTCTTTTCGGACGATTCTCGATCTTGATAGTCGAGTACTTGGCCTGTCTGCAATGTTCCTCCAAGCCCTCCGACGGTCAAGACAGGTAATCGTGTCGACTCATGCTTCGATCCTGACCACATGTTGTTGACGAATAGAATACAGCTGTTGTCCAAGACACTTCCGCCAGCTTCTTGCATTTTCGCTAGGCGGCTTGATAAGTAAGCAACTTGCTCGACGTAGTAAGTCGTGACCCGCTCCCACTCATCCGATAGATCGTCATGTGACGCCAAATGGTGCGGTTTGCTTACGTCCAAAAACGGGTAGAAGAGTCCCGAGATATCTCGACATAGAAGCAACGACGCGACGCGCGTACGGTGGGATTGAAACGCGATTGCGATCAAATCACACATGAGTTTCATGTGCTCCCGAATGTCCTCAGGTAAACCATTGTCCGGTCTGTTCATTCCCCAGAGTGCTTTACCGGATTCTTGTGATTTCTCGCCAGCACGCTGCACACCACGTCGCTGTCGATCGATACGCTTCTCGACTTCGCGAATACTGGTCAAGTACTCGTCGAGTTTCAATTGATCGCTCTTGCTTGCTCGCAACTGTAAGTCCTGCGCATCACGCATGACTCGATCTAGGATACTTTTGTTGCGTTGCGTACCGCGGTTCTCGAATAGGCTGTCGAACGCCGCAGACGGGTAGACCTCCATCGGAACCGGGGATGTGGCGTTTTGCCAAGATATGTGCGAACTATACGCCATCGAGAAGTTCGTCTCGTGAAATCCGGTTGTCGGTTGTTCACAGCCAAGGACTAAGCTCGGTACGATGTCATCGTTTCCAATCGCATTCGCAATCGCTTGATCGACGCTGATACCACCTCGTAATTCCGATCCTTTTTGCAAGGCTGCACCGGAAAGGATATTTCCCGTCTGGCCAGGGTGAATCCCTACGCCAGTGGCATTCTTGTTGAATAATCCACTGATCACATTGAGTTTCTCTCGATGCGGCTCCAACGGAGTCAGACAGGAACTTAATTCCATCTGACTCCCTTGGCCTTTCGCCCACCATTTGGTCGGATGCACACCGCAAGCCATAAACATGATAGCTAGTCGCTTGGGAGGTGTATCCACCGCAGCGCTGCTCGAATCTTGTTCGCTTCCCCAAGCTTGAAAGGATTCGAGCCAAGGTAAGCCAACCAAAACACCGCTGCCTCGAAGCCACATGCGCCGATCGAAAATTCGCCTATTCATCGCGTAACCCTTCCCTCGTAAACTTGGCTTGCTCAAGTCCGCGTTTGTTTCGAAACTGCGTACTGGTACATACGGCTTGAATCGCAACATCTATTCGTTGTTCGTGTGAATCCATCTGTGCGATCATCTCCTCAATGAGTAGATCGTCGGACACGATTAAAGTTCTACCGAGCAGAAACGCTGCTAGGCTTCGGCAAAAATGGAGTCGGAAGTCTTCGTATCTCTCTGTTTGAAGATACGTTTTCAGCGCCTCTGAGCCCGCGACGTTCCGTCCATCCGGAAGCGTCCCTGTATCTTCAATTTTTCTACCTGCTAAGTCTTCCTCGCGTTGGCGACCAACGGGATCAAAACCTTCCAGAAGAAGACCTGCGAAATCAAATCGTTGGTGGCAAGCTGCACAGCTAGGGTGCTCGCGGTGAGCGGCGAGCAGTTCACGCAGCGATACTCCTTGAGTGTCACGGTCTGACTTGGGAAGTTCCGGTACGTTGGGAGGTGGGGGCGGTATTCGCTCACCAACTAATTTGCGAATAATCCAATACCCCCGCTTTACGGGACTTGTTCGCAAGCCAGGAGAATTATTCGTGAGAAAAACTCCCATGGTGGGAAAGCCACCTCGAGGATCCGCAGCGTCTAAGTCAACTCGATACCATTTCGATGGATCGGCCGAATGCTTATCGAGTGCCGTAAGTCCGTAATGAGAAGCGAGTCGCGAGTTGACAACCAAGTAATTCGAATCCAAGCAATCTCGTAGAGAACCACCTTCTTGCAGGATACTCCAGAGGAACTCAACAGGTTCGTCGGCCATCGCCCGTTGTAGAGGATCGTCGTAGCTGACGAACTCATCGCGATCCACACCCTTGTACTCATCGAATTGTCGAAAATCTAACCAGCTTCCAATGAACTCGTTGAACATGGTTTTTGAACGTGGATCGGAGATCATCCGTTTGATCTCTTGATCCATGCCTTCCTCGGTATCGAGCGTTCTTCGGATGGCTGACTGCATCAGCTCTTGGTCCGGAATCGAGCCCCATAGTGCAAAACTTAAACGTGATGCAAGTTCGATAGGGTTCAACGGCTGTGGAATGCTTGAATCTAATCCCGCTGTTCTCGGTTGAAGATCCCAACGAAATAGGAACCATGGCGATGTGAGAATTGTGGCAATTGAATCGTCGATTGCCACCCGGTGATCCCCCCCGGAGACTTCGAGGAAGTCGGTGTAGTCGTTGGCTATTAAATCGCGTTCTTTGGCACTCAAAGGTTTACGGTATGCTTGCTCGGCCAGACGGACCAAGTCTTCCACATGCTTCGATTGTGCGATCGACTTCAATTCAAAGTGTTTGTCCAAGCGATTTCGCATGAGCTTAAAGTACTCTTCGACTGCCTGTTGGACTTGCGCTGAAGGTTCTCCTTCTTGCAGTTTCTCAAGGTAAGTCGTCGCAAACCGCGTGAAGGGTTCAGTTTCGACCATGGAGGCGTCTTCCGCTCTCGCGAAGTCGAACCGTGATTCCCATAGGTATCGAGATTCAGCGCGTTCAAACCAAAGGAAGCCCGTGAATTGTCTGACGGGTAATTCACATACAAATTCGAATTCACGCCATAACCCGTTGAGTTCCTCTGTTCCGCTATGATCTAACACCAAATCAATCAAGGGCTGGTCGTCTCGATAGTATCCCATCATGCTGTGGAATCCAGCGCTGAGCAACCTACCAGCCGCTTCCTGTTTTTCCTCCCTGGCGTAGGGTCGCCCACGTTCCGAAATGTAGAACGCATTCGGAATAACTGAACAGAAGTCGTCATAGGCGGTTTTAAGCGTTGCTGATTCAGCGTTGGTGTCTTGGGCGTCGTCTCCGACCAACAAGCTTTTGTTCGCTGGATCGAATAGATCAGCTCGGCACATACGGCGGTCTGCGGCAAGTTGACCGTTGTACCACAAGATCAGCGATTGAGATCCTTGATGGAGATCTTTAGGGCCCCTGAGCATCTCTCGTTTGGGAGTAAGGCTATCGCGCGTTTGGGCGATCCACTCCACAAGCTTGTCGCAGGCTAGTTCGCATCGTTGTTCGTCTGGTTCGTTAAGGATCGTCTCGTTGAATCGCTTTTGTATTTCCCTCCAAGGACCAAATGCAACGACTTGGCTATCCTCCGCGAGAACCCGTTGCGCTATAGTGCGCAAATACTTCGCACTCAACCCAAGCTTGGCTGCTATTTGATCTGCGATCTGTTCTTTACTCTTCGTAACGGATGAGTCTGATTGGCCGGTTTTGACGAGTTCTTGTTGAAGGACCCGCAGTCCAAGGAAATACTTTCTCAGGTCGGTCGGTTGGCTGCGGTAGAAGTCAACAATCTTGTGTACGAAATACTTGTCGCGATCGGTTTCGGAGAGGACGGGGTAAGGCGCAAAAGCGATCCTCTGAGTTTGCAGCAGCGCATGACTTGATACCATCCTTGCACCATCGAGGTACTTGCCTACCAAGGAGGGAGGTAGCGATAAGGTTTGCGCGGAGTTGTCAAAGCCAGCTTCATTTGCAGGGTCGATCGGGAAACTATCTGCAGGGTGAATTGCCGTTGAGGTTAAGGCTTCGATTGCTGCATTGTATTCGGCATGGGTAAGCCGGCGGATTGAGTTCGGGCCGGGATCCGATTTGCGAAGATTCGCTTCGCGGCGACGCAAGTCTTTGGACCACCGGAGCATCTCCCGGATTTCTTCAGTTGTAGGACGAATCGCTGCGTCTTGTGGGGGCATGTCCGCGATTTCGATCCGAGAGAGGACGAACTCCCAGCTTTCAAGACGCTCAGCAATGACCCCGTCACCGAAATACTCGGTAACATCGAACTTCGCTTCTGCATCGGCTCCTTGATGACAATCCTGACAGTACTTGGCTAGGAACTCTCTTGCGAAGGATTGGTCATCGCGACTTTGAGACATTCCGAGTGTTGGAAAAGCCATTGGCAATATCCAACCGAGAAGGAATACCATCAGCTTGCGAGGCATGCATGCGTCGATGGTATTGAATCGCATGCGGTTGCTTGACCGATTGAAACTCAGTGATGACAAAGTCGCACGGTGTTGCAGAGAGTTAGCAATGGAAGTTTTGGAATACAAAGCTTTATCGCGAAGGCTGGAGTGACTCGAGGACCCGGTTCGGGTGATCGATACAAGCTTCCGGTAGGCGATGCTTGTTCGAATTCTCTAGTATTCGAATTCTTTACTGTTCGACGATAAGCCAACGTAAGGTTGTGAGCTACCGAAGATTTTTCAAGATGACGAACGAACGGTCACGAGGTTCAAGGCTGGATGGGTCGAGCAGCGGCAACTGCTCTGCGACGCTATTTGCCAAATCTTGAGCTGGCTCATCTCTCCAGTCTATCAGAAATCGGATCAATTTTGCCATGTCCATAGAGGACCCTTCCCTAGGAATCTGCGTGGATGAATTTCCAACATTGCTTTCCTGGAATAAACGGGAGGAGAAGGAGATAAGCATTTCACCGGGTTGCAGGACGAATCGACCGGGCATGTATGTTTGCTCAAGGTTTTCGCCGAGTCGCGGCAAGCTACTACCCACGTGACGAACGCCGGATTTCGACAGTACGAGGCAATGCTGATCGCCTGCCGAACAGGCCGATCCTGTGCCGGTGATGGGGTTAAGTTGCACCAGTGATAGATTCAATTGCCAAGTGGCATCATGCATACCGGCGTTTTGCTCATTGAGGCATTGCATCAAGTGTTTGATCGTAGCTCCTCGGTCGCCTAGGGTGCGAAGTAAGGAAAGGGCAGAGGTAGCGACGAGTCCACCCTTGGTGTGATTTTCTTGAGCTGCACCTGTTCCGAGAAACAAGCGGCCATCGGAAGAAATACTCCAGTGGTGAAATGCCCCTCCTAGAGTTCCCTGTTGTTGTGACCAGCCTCCTAGATCGAAGTTCTCATGGAGGATTTTTCGATCTGGCAACAATTGCTCCCAAACCTCACTGGCTTGATCCAATCGTCTGACAACGTCTCGGGCTTCGCGAATCTCGCTTCCCATGATCGAATGTTCAATTTCTGACATCAAGCGTCCGGCCGCTAAGTTTGCAACTTCGATTTCATGCGATTGGTAGGTTCTGGGACGATCGCTCCAAAACCAAAGCGTTCCATGTGGCATTGTTGTCGTGCCGATAGGGACAACGAGTGCGGATCGGAATCGTTCTGGACTGTACCATTCTTGTGCTGCTTGCAAATCATTTAGCAGTACCGCGTTCCCTAGGAGTGATTCAAGATCTGCTAAGGAGCTTCGCAGGTCTCTCGGCGGTGCGAACAATCGAGATTTCGGTAAACCGAAACACGCTCGCATCTTTAATTGACTAGTGTCATCATCGAGCAGATACAAAGCTGCGGCTACCGCCCCAATCGACTTCGAGGAGCTTTCCAGGACTTCGGAAATCCGAGCGGAAAGCTCTCTTCCTTGAACGCCACATTGAGAAACCAACACTTGGCTCGCCAGTTCAGCTTCTCGCTCGGCCAACGAAGTCTCAGCGAGTTCAAGCCTAGCAGCGAGCGATTCGATTGCGCGGAGTAGTCCTTGAGCCCGATCCATGGTGACTTGAGGTAACTCATCCCAAGAATCAGAATCCTCGCGTCCCTCGGAGACGATGTTGTCTTGTAAGCGGCAAGGGAACGGGCGGCTGGAGTGGATTGGAGCAAGCCCCCAATTGGTTGCGACTTGAAAGGCTTCTAAGCAGCGAGTGATTTCCGAGGCGGTTTGTTCCCCGGCTTCGGCGCTGCAATCCGATGCGGGAGCACCCTTGTTGGCACCCTTAGTGGAGGTGTCCAAGGGACGGAAGGAGGGGATGCGGCGTTTCACGAGGGGGACTTCTAGCTGAGTTTCATGGGAGATCGACACGTGGACCCACGCCGGTCGAGTTTCTCTCGCTCCCGGGCGTGTGCGATTGTTCTTCGTCTAGTGACTGCACAAGCCTTGAGGGATAGATAAACCGTCATGCATGAACGGCCTTTGTCCTCAAATTCGTTCCAAGCTGACTGCGTCCGAACAACCGGCAAAGTAGCTAGACGTTGTTTGCTCGGAAGTCATTTGTAAAGCTTGAATGAAAGCAATTCTTTGTCCGATATCAACGAGCGTACCGGGCTACGTCATCGACGCGGCTTGGTGTTTTTGTATGTTTGTCCCAAGCCTGTTGCAGTGGATGCAACCCAGAGTGAAAAGGAGCCTCCAATGCTTGTGCTCTCGCGACACCGAGACGAAAGCATCATGATCGGAGACGACGTTGTGGTCACGATCGTGGACATTCGTGGGGATAAAGTGCGGCTTGGTATCGAAGCCCCCAACGACATTCCTGTCCATCGACAAGAAGTTTATGAAGCGATCAAGCGTGAGAATCGAAAGGCAAACCAAGTTCAGCCTTCCGACGTTCGTGCATCGAAAGAGAATCGCTCGTAGTCAGTTGCCCCTCGCTGCAAATTGCGGCCGGCCTTGATACACGACACCCTTCGGGTCAGTTCCGAGTCTTTTCTCGGATGACCCGAGGGGTGTTCTCGTTTCTCCTTCGACCGGAAGAATGTGTATAATCGGAAAGTCCGGCTATGCTTTTCGTTACTTCTCCTCCCGGGATTCCACAGGTTTGACTAGCTCGAAAGATCGAAATTCGCTGCCTCCCGCTCCGCCGGCACCGCCACCCCCTGGGCCGCCGCGAACCGTGGATTCTGCGCCTGCGGTTCCTCCGCCTCCGCCGCCACCACCACCTCCCAAAAGCGATTTGCAGTCCGCTTCCCAAAGAAATTCAATCAACCGGTTCGATCCGCACGCCAAAGGGACATCGAAGGGAGTGGAGCCGCAACAAGGATTCAATGCGGGCACGCTTGCAGACACCGAAGCGGAAGGAGCCGAGACTAGCTTGGTCGATTCGTGGTCTCCTCGATTTCTTCGCGACGCTCCGAGTTGGCTGATCAGCACCGTTATTCACATTGCAATTATCCTCCTTCTTGCCTTGATTCCACTTCGAGACGAAGTTGCAAAGTCGTTGGTTTTGTTTCTTGGGCAGTCCGATGCTGGTGGAGAAGGTGATGCATTGACATCCTTCAATATCGCTGAGTCTGATAGCATGCTTGGGGAGAACGAAGGAGATGCAGCCGAGGATCTTGCGCTGACCGCTGCTGATCTTGCTGCCATCACTCCCGATTTAACTGAGATCGGAATCGAAACTGCGACGCCAGACTTCTCGATTACCAAAGGGCTGACAGGTCGCTCTGGTACCATGAAAGGTGCTCTGCTGCGAGCTTATGGTGGTACTGAAGTGACGGAAGCCGCAGTGGCGTTGGGACTAGAATGGCTGCAACGAAATCAACTCTCCGACGGATCCTGGAGTCTTGTTACTCCATTTTCCGACGGTGGCGTCTCTGAGAATCGACCAGCAGCAACGGCAATGGCGCTCTTAGCCTTTATGGGTGCCGGGAATACCCATAAAACCGGTGCTTATCAACCCAATGTCCTCAGGGGCTTGAATTACTTATTGAAGTCACAAGATGACGATGGATACTTTGCTTCCAAAGCAACGGGTATTCAGAAAACCTATGCCCAAGCGCAAGCCACGATCGCGATTTGCGAATTGTATGGAATGACCGCCGACGATCGACTTCGCAAGCCTGCCGAAAAAGCGGTTGAATGGGCGTTGGGGGCTCAAGATGAAGGTGGTGGCTGGCGGTATCAACCCCGCGAAGTCGGTGACACAAGCGTCACAGGTTGGTATGTAATGGCATTGATCTCCGCTCGCATGGCGGGGCTTGATGTCCCGAGCGACCGACTCGAACGCATTCACCAATTTCTCGATACCGTTCAACGAAAAGGTGGCCTGCGAGGCGCGAACAAGGACGGAGAACAATATGCATACCAAGCGTCTTCACAACCCAAAGAGTCGATGACAGCCGAAGGCATGCTTTGCCGAATGTATCTTGGGTGGAAGACAGATGACCCTAGGATTGTTGAAGGTGGAAAGATACTCAATGAGATAAAAATGAATTCGGGAGTTCAAGGTCGCGATTACTACTACTGGTATTACGCAACCAATGCGCTTCATCATGCAGGTGGAACGAACTGGCGGCAATGGAACAACATCATGAAGGATGCTCTGCCGGAACTTCAACTGAAGGCAGGACGTGAAAGAGGTAGTTGGCCACCCGATGGTGATCCTCACGGTCCCGCCGGCGGACGGCTTTATTCAACTGTACTTTCTATTTTGTGTCTCGAAGCGTACTACCGGCACATGCCCCTATCCGAAATGGCGACGAAGTAACCTCGTTTGAAAATGCAGAAGTCCATCAAGCTCGTCTCATTGAAAACATCTTTAAGACTCTCAGTAAATGATCGGTTTCGTGTGATATCGCAACAACTCAACCGCTACTTGCATGTGGTGGTTCCAATCAAAGCTGATCAATCAATCCGAACGCTGCGATCTATGATTCTGTTCTGTAGCAGCATCCTTGCAAGCAATCCATTCTTAGCTGCACAGGAACCTACTGCCGAAACGGGAATTGAGCTTGGGAAGTCCAACCGAGTAACTCCACTTGTTGAAGTCATCCGCAAAATCGAACCTGCGGTAGTCTCGCTATTCACTCCGACCGAAGCGAATCAGATCGTCTCTGGTTCAGGAACCATTATTCATCCGTCCGGATATGTGCTTACCAACAATCACGTTTTGCCAAAACCTGTCGGATTTGCCATTCGCTCGAACGATAAGCCTGTGCGATTCGAGGTGGTTTCTCGCTATCCCGAAACCGATATCGCCATTGTTCGACTAAAAGGACCCTTGGAGAGTGATGCATCGGGGAATCGCTGGCCGTTTCTTCCACTGGGGCACAGCTCCGAGACGCTTCTCGGCGAATCGATCGTTGTTGCCGGTAACCCCGGTGGCCGTGGAATGGCATTCACCTCCGGGATCATCAGTGCAAAGGACGTTTTGGAAGGTGGTCCGAATGCGATGATCATGTCGAACTATACCAATGATCGCCGCGGTCGATTGCTGCAGTTCGATGCAGCGAGCAACAAAGGGAACTCGGGCGGGCCACTTGTTAACATGGACGCGGAAGTCATCGGTGTGGTCTCTGCGGTGATTCAAGGGGAACAGAATATTGGACTAGCAATCCCTGTTGACCGCGTTCGGGACATGTTTCAAAGAATGATTGAACCTGAATTGGCTCACAATAAATCGACGGGACTTGAGCTCGATCCATTTGCGAAAAAAGCTACTCTCACGAGGGTAAATACCAGTGAGGTTGCAGAAGGTAACTCGGCAGTTGGAATCGAGCATGATCTCCAATCGGGCGATACGATACTAGCAGTCAACGGTTACCAAGTTCGAGATGCGATCGATTGGTATCTTACACTCGAGTCGCTTCTACCTACAACCGATCAGCTACGGATTAGCTACTCTCGCGATAACGTTTTAAGGGAAACAACACTCAAGACTTCGGCTGCTCCGAGTCAATCAGTGGTGGTTGATCGTCCGACGAACAAAGGACTGCGCTATAGGCTATTCGAAGGCTCCTTCAGCGAATTGCCAGACTTTACTAAGTTGGTTCCTGTCCGAAATGCGACGACAGATAGCCTCGATATCGGGGGGCTGACCTCGGATCGCCCTGAGAATTTTGCGATGGAGTTTACCGGGTTTCTCAAAGTGGAAACCGAAGGCTTATATCGCGTGGTCCTGATTTCTGATGACGGTAGCAAACTCTATTTGAACGACAATCTATTCATCGATCACGATGGAAATCATCCCGCTTTTCCTTCTGGACGCATGGTGCGGTTGCAAGCTGGCTTACTCCCTATTCGGCTTGAGTACTTTCAAGGCAATGGAGCCAAGACGTTGCATTTGGTCGTCGAGCCTTGCTCGGATCGTCGGCAGATATCGTTGGTTGAGATGAAACTGGTTCAAGGTGAGCGACTGCGTTCTGCGGAAGAGAATCCATAGCGTCTTACAAGAGCTTATTGATTCCAGAGTTTCCAAGGGTCGTCCCATCGCAGCATCTCAGCTTGCAAAAGTTCTCGCATCTCTTTGAGTTTCGCTGCATAACGCTCATCGTCAGCGAGATTGACTTGAGTTTCATCAGGATGCATCCCAGTCAAGCTAGTCACTTCGCGGGTGTGATGTTCCGCTAGGAATTCAAGCGGGTTTTCACGAAGATTGAACAATTGCGTGCGCCGAACCTTTCCGTCGAGAACATCCCATTCAATCAGTTTCCAGTCTCCACGCTTGACGCTGCGCTGACCGGGTTTGGTTCCACCGTTGTAAACACCATAGACCACATCTCTGACCACTTCTTGTTCGCCCATAACCACCGGACGGAAGCTGATTCCTTCATTGCTCGTAGGGGGTTCGACTCCGGTGAAATCGCATAAGGTCGCGAGCAAATCCATCAAGTAAACATTGCCCTGTGCACGCCTTCCTGCGGGCACACCCGGGCCTTTGACTACCATAGGCACTCTCCATGTGTGCTCATACAGATTCTGCTTGCCCTGCAAGCCGTGCCTGCCTATAGCCATCCCGTGGTCTGCGGTGTAGATGATCAGGGTATTTTCAAGCTCACCGATTTGCGCCAGTCGATCAAGGACGCGGCCGATCTGAATATCTATATTTTCGCTACAAGCGAATTCACGACCAAGTTCATTTCGTATGGTTTGCTCATCGCGGCGTTCCCAGACGCCTTCAACGTCGACTTCATCCCGCAAGTTCGGGTGCCCATGAGGAAAAGGATGAGTAGGTAAATAGTTCTCAGGTAGCTTGGGCTGGTTGGGATGTGAAGGCGGAAGTGATTTGCGATCGCGATGATTGCTTGCTCCATACTTGGCCAATAGTTCCTCAGTACCGTCACGGACGTCGTGCGGATGTGAGAATCCAAAGTAAATCAGGAACGGCTGTTGACTTTCCCGTGCGCCTTCCGTGCTGTCGTTTGCAGAACGTTTCGAAGTCCAATCCGCTAAGAAATCCAACACTCGATCTGCGTGCCATGCGCTTCCGGTTTCTGCGGTACCACCTCGTTTTGTAGCGTCGTGCCGTATCGCGAACTGCCTGTTGGCCCCTTCGTAACTGTTCCCTTCTTTGCACGTTCTCATCGTCACGTATCCTGCACGGCCAAAGACGGCAGGAATGGTCTGCGATTCTAAACCGTCAACGGTTAGATTTCTGCGTTTTGCCTCCGGCGATATCGGAAGGTGCCAGAGGCTGCGGCCACTCATAATCATGTGCCGGGATGGAGTGCACACGGCGCCGGAGAAAGAGCCCATATGGTATGCGCCATCGATCACTACACCATCGCGTGCAAGGGAATCGATGTTCGGTGAATCCAGAGGACTCGATGGGTTATAGATTTTTAAGTCCCAAGGGGATTGGTCATCGACCAAGATAAACAAAACGTTTGGCCGATTTGCCTTGCGGAGCTTCTCTTCGGCATGAAGGATATTGAGGTTCAATATCCAGATTGCACAGAACAAAATTCGTAGCAAACGTTGGCTTTGCGATTCCATAATCACCTCGAAACCCAATTAGGAAGCAGTCCGCAATCGAAAAGATGCGCGGCACTGCTCTAGAAGTTACACTCCACCGCAAGAGATTTGTAGGCTGGAGCCGAAGTCGAATTGGCTATCGTACGCGGCGAGAAGGTCGGTAACCTACGCCAGGTTTCTTCCCTTCGGTTTGTTCGTCGCGCTGGGTCTTGCGAGGACCTTTCCGCTTGCCATTGCCCGCTTGTGGTGAAGGCTTGGGTTTCTGCGTATTGCTGGTCTTCTGTGAGCCCGCACCTGCATCGGAGTTGTTTGGATTATCGGTTGCGGGTGGCGTGTTGGGGATGGTGTGTACGTACTCACCCCTGAAGCGTGCGTTGGCATCCGAGCGGCGTTTTTCAATCGCTTCTTTTGGTGGTCGAGAGGAGATCAGGCAATCGCAACCTTCGCCAATCAAATCGCTTCGGCCTGCCTCGCGGAGTGCGTCCCGGACTTCAAAGTAGTTTTCTGGTTTGAAAAACTGCATCATGGCTCGCTGCGATTTGCGGTCTTTTAGCGCCTTGGCGATGAAGACTTCCTTCAGACTAAATGGATCGAGTCCGGTGTAGTACATGCTGGTTGCTACATCGAGCGGTGCAGGAATAAAGTCCTGGACTTGGTCGGGTTTGTACCCGTTGCGTTTGAGAAAGAGTGCAAGTTCGATCATGGAATGGATCGAGCTTCCTGGATGCGATGCGATGAAATAGGGGATGATGTATTGTTTCTTACCTGCATCCGCCGTCGCTTGTTTGAATTGATCGGTGAAGAATTCAAAGTCGTTATTCACTGGTTTGCGCATCTTGTAAAGTACATCCGGATCGACGTGTTCGGGTGCAACTTTCAGATGTCCGCCAACATGGTGTTCGGTTAATTCGCGGATGTATTCCGGGGAATGTCTCGCTAAGTCCATGCGAATACCACTTGCGACGAGAACTTTCTTGATACCCGGCATTTGTCTTGCTTCTCGCATCAACTCGATCACAGGTGTGTGGTCGACTCCGAGCAATTTGCAGACTTTGGGGTGCACACAAGATTGCCTTCTGCACTTCGCTTCGACTTCGGGTTTCGTGCACCGCATGTGGTACATGTTTGCCGTTGGACCACCGATATCGCTGACGATTCCTTTGAAATCCTTGTCTTCGGTCATTTGACGGATCTCGTTCAATACCGATTCTTTTGAGCGCGATTGAATGATCCGGCCTTGATGGGCTGTAATCGAGCAGAAGGTGCAACCGCCAAAACATCCGCGCATGATCGTCACGGAGTTTTTGATCATGTTAAAAGCTGGAATCGGCTCGGTGTAACTTGGATGAGGTTTCCGCGTGTAAGGCAAACCGTAGATGCGATCCATCGCTTCTTGACTGATAGGCAAAGCGGGTACGTTGCAAACGATGGCTTGGTTGCCGTGCTTTTGAACGAGTCGTCTCGCGTTCAGCGGATTGGTCTCGTTATGAATCATCCGTGTTGCGATGGAGAAAGCCGTCTTATCGGTTGTCACCGCTTCGTAGGAAGGGATTTCCAATGCGTCTTCGGGGATAGCCTCGGATGCTCCTAAAGCGTAAGCGATACCTCGCATGTCGCGGAGGTCTTTGACGGTTTCTCCAGCTTCAAGCCGTCGGGCTATCTCAACGATGGAGTTTTCTCCCATGCCAAAGCCAACTAAGTCGGCCTTGCTATCGAGCAGGATACTTTTTCGGACCTTATCGCTCCAGTAATCGTAATGGGCCAAGCGTCGTAAGGAGGCTTCTACACCTCCGGCGATCACAGGGACCCCTTTATAGGCTTGTCGAGCGCGTTGGCAGTAAGCGAGCGTCGCGCGGTCGGGACGCAATCCAATCCTACCACCTGGAGAATAAGCGTCGTCGTTCCTGACTTTCTTATTTGCGGTGTAGTGGTTGATCATGCTGTCCATGTTGCCAGCGCTGATCGCGAAGAAAAGCCGAGGTCGGCCGAAGCGTTGCCAAGCTTCACACGATTGCCAGTCCGGTTGGCTTACGATTCCTACGCGGTAACCGGCTGCTTCGAGCACCCGCCCTAAGATCGACATCGCGAAGCTTGGGTGATCGATGTAAGCATCCCCGGTAACGAATACAACATCGATTTCGTCCCATCCTCGCGCACGGGCTTCTTCCATGCTCATCGGAAGAGGAAGTTTAGCCAAGGGGCCGTGCGGTTGGCGGTCTGCATCCCGTTTGGAAGTCGGGTCACCAAGACTGTCGAGATACCGGGAAACGACATTCCCTGCTGCGTTCATCGAGCCGATCTGCGATTGACTCATCGAAGATCGGGACGAATCGGCACTTCCCGAGCAAGTCGAATCCGAGGAGTTCGTTGGGATGGATTCTGGGTTGATGATTGGCAGTGGGTCAAGCATAGAATTCTGATGTCGGCGCGGTTCGAGGAATCCTACGGATGGGGGGCTCCCTTAGGCTACTTGGGATATTGTAGGAGTTTGGCCAGATTAGTCATCGGCTAATGTGGTCAAAGTGATCCTGCGGGAATGGTGCAATTGGGGGTTAAAACGACTCTTTAGGAGCTGGGAAATCCCCAGTTTGCACGTCGCGGCAATATCCTTCGATCGCTTCCTTTGCTTGCTGCTGCAACTGAGCGTACTGCCGAACGAATTTCGGTACGGTTCCACCGTTCCAGCCCAAAAGGTCGTTGGTGACCAAGACTTGACCATCGCAATGAGGCCCGGCACCGATACCGATGGTGGGAACCTTTAAGCTCTGGGTGACTTCTTTTGCCAAGTCACTTGGGACACATTCCATCAAGACGCAGAAGGCGCCGGCGGACTGAGCGGCTAAAGCGTCCTTCATCAAACGATCGGCATCGCGTTGGACCCTGTAGCCGCCGATTGCGTGAACGCTTTGAGGACGAAGTCCAATGTGGGCGATGGTTGGAATCCCCGCATCGACCAAGGCTGCGATCGAGTCGGCTTGCTGATGCCCACCTTCCATCTTTACCGCTTGGCATTGCGTTTGTTTCAAAATCTTCGCCGCCGCTTTGACGGTGTGCGTAACGTTGATTTGCCCGACAGGAAAAGGCAGGTCGACAATAACCATGGCCCTCTTGGCTCCCCTGGCCACGATCTCACCGTGATAGATCATCTGCTCGAGCGTCACTGGGATCGTCGTGTCGTGCCCTTGGACAACCATCCCGAGGGAATCGCCGACGAGCAAGCAATGGACACCGGCCGCATCGAGCATTTGGGCAGTAGGATAATCGTACGCTGTGAGCATGGTGATCTTCTCTCCACGCTGCTTCATGCTTACGAGGCTCCTGACGTTGATTCGTGCGATGGGCTCCGACATGAGAATGGGGCTTATCGTTGGTTATTGGTGGGTTTGTTGATCGGTTGCCCCTTGGACAACACGCGTTGTTCCGAAGCTTGACTGCGGGCTTCCTGGAGCGATTTCAAAGCGAATTCTCGTCTGTTCGCAGGAAGGCTCTGCCATGCCATCCGATAGTAGGTCTCGACCGAAGCCCAGTGGCCGCGCTGCCGAGCTTGCTTCGCTAGAGTCAAGTAGTACTTCGTAGCATCCGCATCGGCTTCGTGTTGAACGCTTCCGTACCCGGTGACATGCCTTTGCGAACCTGAGTGTCCGGACAGAGTCGCCAAATAATCGTAGCCGGGAGGAATCACCGAACTGCGAGGAGCGGCAGGGATTCGCGAAAAACCTCGTGGGTCGAACTGTTGGAGTTTTGGTGTGTTGGATTTCTGGGCCGACTGGGAACGAATCATTCGGTCTAGCTCGTCCAAATCGATAACTGTTGTCGAAACCGAGACCCCCGAGCCTCCTTGGACGCCTCCAAGTCCTCGATTCCCAAACCCCGAATTGGATTGCGATGCAGCGGTGGAATTTCCACCTAAGCTCATGGTTCCGCGATCTGGAACTGCTACAGAAGTGGAGAGGTTAAAAGTACCCATGCCTGGTGATTGAACGATTTGCCCATGGCATCGAAGGGCTGGATTGATGGTACTCAAGCATGCGGCCAACCCAAGCATCGATACTGTACGAATCACGGTACGAATCGCATTTCTGCGGTAGCCAACGCTCGAAGGTGGGGCACTTTGAAGCTTCAATTCCTTGGGGGGATTCGAAGAATGCCCTGAAGGTTCGATGCTGGGCATAAAGCGGGAGGATCGCATAGCTGGACGGTTCTCACAAATAGGTTGGTTGTTCGAGGGGATTGTGCGCTGTGGAAACAGGAGTGCTTGCAAGTATTTCCGCTGAGTGGAGGAGATTTACGAAAAATAAACCGATCTTGCTGGTTTTTCCGACACTGATTTTCCGGCACTGGTATCCGGTCAGTCAAGCGTATATTCTAATCCCAGACTCAATCCTTTCCTCCATGGAGTTTCCGAGATTATGGCGATAGCAGAATCCACCGTTGCCCTACCAAAAATCCATCACACCGAATGCTTTATCGACGGCAAATGGCGTCCGGCCGCTTCAGGTAAGACCTTTGAAACGGTCAACCCAGCGACCGAAGAAGTGATCTGCGAAGTTGCAGAAGGTGACAAAGAGGACATTGATGCGGCCGTTAAAGCAGCCCGCCGCGCCTTCGATGACGGACCCTGGAGTCGCATGGATGCCCGCGACCGTGGCAGGTGCATGTACCGATTGGCGGATTTGATCGAAGCCGAAATCGACGAGATCGCGGCACTCGAAAGCCTCGATAACGGCAAGCCGATTCGCGAAGCTCGACACGGTGACCTTCCATTGGTCCTCGATTGCTTGCGCTACTATGCCGGCTATGCGGACAAGATTCACGGCTCGACGATCCCCATTCGGGGCAATTACTTCACTTACACCCGCCGAGAAGCTGTTGGTGTTGCGGGCCAAATCATCCCTTGGAACTTCCCAATGCTGATGGTCGCTTGGAAGTGGGGCCCCGCTCTCGCCGCAGGTTGCACCATCGTGATGAAGCCCGCGGAACAAACTCCACTTAGCTGCCTGCGTATGGCACAGTTGGCCAAGGAAGCTGGCATTCCAGACGGTGTGATCAACGTGGTACCCGGATTCGGACCAACCGCCGGTGCTTCGCTCGTTCGTCATCCAGGTGTCGATAAGATCGCTTTCACCGGAGAGCATCGCACCGCCCAAATCATCATGCGAGACGCGTCAGAGACCCTCAAACGTTTGACGTTCGAACTCGGCGGAAAGAGTCCAAATGTGGTGATGGCAGATGCAGATCTCGATCGTGCAGCCCAAGGAGCTTATATCGGCCTATTCTTGAACCAAGGGCAATGCTGCTGTGCAGGAAGTCGCGTGTTTGTCGACAAGCGAGTCCACGGCGAGTTTGTCGAAAAGGTGCAGAAACTTGCTAAAGCTCGCAAGGTTGGAAACCCGCTTTCCACCGCGACCGAGCAAGGTCCACAGGTAGACCAAGCGCAATTCGATAAGATCATGAGTTACATCGATAAAGGTAACGCGGAAGGTGCGAAGTGTATCGCCGGCGGGGCCCGATTCGGCGACAAAGGATACTTCGTTCAACCAACAGTCTTCGATGGTGTGACCGACTCGATGTCGATCGCTAAAGACGAGATTTTTGGACCCGTTATGTCCATCCTTACCTTTGATGATTGGGAAGATCTCATCCGTCGCTCCAATCATACCTTCTATGGTCTCGCCGCCGCAATTTGGACCAAGAACATCGGCAAAGCCCATGAGTTTGCCAAGCGAGTCCGCGCGGGAACGGTGTGGGTCAATTGCTACGACGTTTTCGATGCGGCTGCTCCTTTCGGCGGATTTAAGATGAGCGGTCAAGGTCGCGAACTCGGCGAAGAAGGTCTCAAGGCCTACACCGAATCGAAGACTGTCACCGTTAGCCTAGATTGATGCCATTGCTTTCGATGAACCGATTGTTTTGGAAATACGCTTTGCTCGTTGGATTCTCCCTCGAGCAAAGCACTTGGATTGCCAACCTAGTAGCCCAAGAAAGCTTCCAGCAATCGGCATCCGCTCGGAAAGCAGACTCTGTTGACTCTGTTGAAGGTAAATCAGCAGCCCCCAACGTCATCGATCGATCGACTTTTTCTGACTCCCAGTGGGAACGCCTAGTAAACGCGACTGTAACTGCTCTTGATGCGAATGCGAGTTCACCGGGGCAGGAAGTTACAAGCAAACTACTGCTTAACGATCCAGGACGACGATCGCAAGCCTTCGAAGCGTTCGTCGATGAGCTTCTAAGTTCTGACAGCTACTCGCAATGGCGTGCTCAGACCTGGATTCACGACATGACGTCGAAACCCGCGATCGATCGCGGGGAGTATCTTGGCTGGAGTATCGAGTCCTATCGCCGTTGGTTGATCGAGTCCGCTCGACGTAACGATCGTTTTGATGCTTTTCTGCGGATGCAATGTATCGGTGACGAACAGTTGCGATCTGATCAAAGAATGCTCCCGACTGCGGTTTGGTATTTCTCGGGCCATCGATCGGCGTTTGATGTAATCGAACTACCCACGCCAATCGAAAGCAATTTGCTCCGACCATTTAGAGAATCTCTCGAATCCATAGTCCAAGCAGAGGATCGGGATTGGCAACGGTTAAACAAAGGGACGGAGGCTTCCGGCGGAGCTGTCGAGAAATGGTATCGCGGCGAGTTGGATTATCCCAAGGTTCCGGAAGAGATACTCGCTTGGCAATGGCCAGACGCACAAGGACTCGACGAGCAAGCCCGCATAACCAACGGCGATTCATCGATCGAACATATGGGGCAACCACTGCGAGCGAACCGCGATTGGACGCTGGTGTTTCAGTTGGATGTCTCTCCCGAAGCACTAGCGTCCGAATTGCCGATCGTGATATTCGAGCAACAAGAAATTTCGCAAGAAACTAAACCACCGCCTGAATTGCAGCATGAACCACAGCATGAACAAATTCAAGAACAAATGCATGATGGTACCGATCGAGCAGGAAGAACTCTGCGGCTGAAGCTGGTGCATGGGCATCTGCAACTCTCCTTGGTTCATGACCAAGATGTAAGTGAATTGGTTCTGCAAACAAAGCAAGCGATCCATAACGGTACACTGCAAATCGCAGTTGTTAATGAAGGCTTGGGCGGTGCTGGATCGGTTCGTTTGGTGGTCGATGGTAAGCCACTCGATTTAGCAGTTGATTTAGCAGTCGGTGAAGCAGAAGCGACGAGTGGAGCCTCCCGTAAGCGATTGTGGAAGGAGATCGTTCGAAGCGAGAAGGTACGTTGGCGTTTAACACAAAGGTCTGTCGCTGGAATCGCGTGTCAGGATGCTAAGGTTTTCCGGCTTGGATTGTCGATCCCAGAGCTACGGGGCCTAGCGGAGTCGTTCTTCAAGTCAGACTGGGAGTCCCTTGAAGAAGAGGAAAAGGGACTTTGGGTTGAGCATTATGCGAAGCGCTTCGATTCCCAATGGCGATACCAACGCGAGAGTCGAGCTTATTACGAAGGTAATTTGAAATCGATTCAAGAGAGCGAAGAGATGGTGCCCGTGCTTGCTGGTGCAAATGTGCTTGTGGAAGTAGGATCCCGCGACGTATTCCCAGCACGCCTGTTGAACGCTTTTGAAGAATCGCTCAAGAGTAACATGCAGAGCAACCCACAGAACAGCTCACAAAGCAACCCACAGAGCAGCCAGGAGAGCAGAATCGGGGGCAACTTAGAGAGCAGCTTGGTGCTTACGGTTGAAGAGTGGATCGAGCGGCTGGGGATCGCCGATGCTGATGAGAAAACGGAGAATCCGGTTCCCGAGAAGCTTGCCGATTTGGAAGTGTTGCGAACTTGGAAGAATCTCTGCAACGGGGGCAACCACAAGAAACCATCCACAGGAGACACGAAGCCATCCACTGGAGATCAGAATGGTTTGCAACCTAATGCTGCAGCGACTTTTGAATCCGTCCGCACAGACTTTGTTCGCACTGCTGACCAAATGAATTTGGTCAAGCAACTGTTGCTAAGTGATGCTTGGGTTATGCATGTGCTCGACGAGTTAGCTCAAGCTAACTAATCGCTGATAATGACTGTTTCGTCGATTGTGCTGAATGGGACAATTGGCGTTACCGACACTTTCGTACGTTGCAATTGCTTGACTTCATTCGCAAGTTTATCGATTACACTCAGCAGTTCGCTCGAAGCTTTTTCGCCGAGGTGCAGCCGCAGCGCTTTGCGTGTGTCTTGACTGAGGAGTTCTTCGGAATAGCTCATGATATCTCGTAATGTTTCTGGAAGGCTTGGAGCGGTTCTGTTGGATGAGTTTGAAAACGGATGCAATAAACACGATAAAGAGGGTCACTCGACAGTGACGCTTTTCGCGAGATTGCGTGGTTTATCGACATCGCAACCGCGAAGTACCGCAACGTGATATGCGAGTAATTGGAGTGGAACCACAGAAACAATCGGTTGCAGCGGTTCGCAAACCGATGGGACTTCGATAATCCGGTCTGCAAGTTTCTCCAACTGTGAGTCGACAAAATCTGTGATCGCAATCACCGGACCTCCCCGGGCTTTGACTTCTTGCAAATTGCTCATGACTTTGTCATAGACGAGCCCTTTGGAGATGACGAAAACTGAGGGTGTATTTTCATCGACCAAGGCGATCGGTCCGTGCTTCATTTCAGCGGCTGGATATCCTTCCGCGTGTATGTAGCTAATTTCCTTGAGCTTCAACGCTCCTTCGAGAGCGGTTGGGAACAAGTAGTTTCGTCCCAAGTACAGGACATTCGTCGCATGTTGCAGTTCCGATGCAATCTGCTTTACGAGCGGCTCGGTCTTCAGTGCAAGCTCGACTTGGTCTGGGAGATTTTCCAGAGCATCGATCCAACGCAGGCCAGCTTCGAAGCTTAGGTGTCTCATGCGTCCGAAGTAGAGGGCCAATAGAGCAAGGACGGTGACTTGAGAGGTAAAGGCTTTGGTGGAAGCGACCCCGATTTCGGGGCCGGCATGCAAATAGACTCCGCCGTCGGCTTCTCGGGCGATACTGCTTCCGATGTTGTTGCAGATAGCTAGGCTTGGGTGACCTTTGCGCTGCATTTCACGCAGTGCGGCAAGGGTGTCGGCCGTTTCACCACTTTGGGTGATACCAAAGACGAGAGTTTGCTTGTCGACTGGTGGATTTCGGTACCTAAGCTCGCTCGCGTACTCGACTTCGACCGGCATCCTTGCGATCTCTTCGATCATGTATTCACCGATCAAGGCCGAGTGCCAGCTTGTGCCACAGCCGGTAAGAATTAGCCGTTCGATGTTTCTGAGTTGGGTAGTTGTTAAATTCAGTCCACCGAGTTTTGCGGTGGCATTATCGCGGTCGAGCCTACCTCGAATGGCGTTTCGGACGGCATCTGGTTGCTGATGGATCTCTTTGTGCATGAAGTGTTCGAAGCCGTCGCAAGAATGGGCATCTTCGCTGTTGCTTAGAACTTGTATGTTGGGCTGGATGGTACCTGAATCTCGCTGGATCACTTGGATGGATCGAGAAGTAACGATAGCGATTTGGTGATCCACAAGGGTGATAATTCGATCGGTGTGACCGAACAGCGGAGCGGTGTCGCTTGCGATGAACTGCTCACCTTGACCGACTCCGATAACCAACGGACTTCCACATCGAGCAGCTAAAAGCAAATCCGGTTTGCTTTGGAACATCACCACAAGTCCATATGTCCCTCGCAATCGGTGCAGGACAGATCTGAGGATTTGAGCCAAGTTGCTAGGGGAGTCATCCCAATTCAGATCAGCCGCTCGTTGATCTTCGAGAGATTGATGAAACAAATGAGCGATCACTTCGGTATCGGTTTCCGATTGGAATCGATAACCCGATACGATTAATTCTTGTTTGAGTTCCTCGTAGTTCTCTATAACGCCGTTGTGAACGACAGCTAAATCCGATGCGCCGCCGAAGTGAGGGTGTGCATTCGGAACGGTAGCCGCACCGTGAGTTGCCCAACGGGTGTGTCCAATTCCAATTCGGCTCGCAACCGGGGATGATGCAAGCAAACCATCAAGGTTGCTTATCCGGCCGATGCTTCTGCGCCGTTCGAGGGATCCGTCATCGCGGAGCAGAGAGACCCCGGCACTGTCGTAGCCTCGATACTCAAGTCGGTAGAGGCCTTGGAGAAGAAAATGAGTGGCATCCGACTTGCCAACGTAACCAACAATTCCGCACATAGTTCGCAAACCTTAAAGAAAAGCATCCAGTTTCAGCGGCGTCAACTCTGGAGTGTGTCTGCGGGATTCTACTCATTGCAAGGAGGGATTCTAGGTCTATTCTTTCCAAATCCTGCTAGGCTGGAACGGGTCGAAGCAAGAGGGATTCCAGTCGCCCGTTAGGAAGATATTTAAGGCGGTCAGAATTGCATTGGGGTTTTAATCCAATCCAATTAATCCTTCGCGGTCCGATCGAGTCAAGTCGAACAGGGCATGGATTAGGTCGATGTCGCACTGTCGCTGTTCGACGCTTCGGCGAGAGAACATGCGTTGCTGGGTGGAGATCATCACCGAAGAGGGTAGCGGGGCGACTTGGCCAAAGAGTTTGGCGTAGTTTGAGAAACTTGGAACATTGGTGGTCACGAAACCATACATCGCGCTGCACACGCCGATCCACTTTCCGGTGAAGATGCTGGTGTTGATCGCTGACTTGCTGTAATCCCCGATAAAGCACCCCAAGAATTGCATCCCCGTCGCAACGCGACCTGCTGGATATTCCATGGAGATCAGTCCGTAGGTGTTCTTCAAGTCGCTTGTGCAAGTCCCTGCACCGAGGTTGACCCAGCTTCCGATGTAGGAGTGGCCAAGGAATCCATGGTGTTGTTTGTTCGTGTAAGGCTCGATGATCGAGGCTTCGACTTCCCCTCCAATCTTCGTGGTATGGCCTGCACAAACCCCGTCTTTAAGGGATGCGTGCTCGAGGACTTTGCACTTGCGTCCGAGATACAGCGGTCCACGCAGCAATGAAAAAGGTCCTACTTGAACCCCGTCTTCGAGAACAATGGGGCCAGCATCGACATCAAGGCAGACCCAATCTGGAATTTTCACTCCCTTGCCAACAAAAACCCCATCACGAATCTGTTGATACTCTCGTCGTGCAATGAGCCACTGAAGGTTTGCCGCAAAGCTTGCCATGTGGGTGCGTATGACATCATGCGGATACTGAAAGGAATTTACTGCCAGAGTGCGCGTTGGGCTCTCCGGCGGAGGATTCTTCGGGAAGCGAGCTTCGAGATAGCCTCGACCTTGGTTCAAGATGGCTTCGTAGGACTCGTTAGGATGAAGCACACCAACGGGGATCCCGCGATCTACTAGCCATGTCGTAGGAGCGTCGTCGGGTTCCTTTAGAAGTTTCTCCAGTGTTTGCAGTGTTTCGACCGTTGGAGCCAATCTCGCACTGAGCACTAACTTCGGATGAGAATCCTTGGGAGCATTCTTAGGTTCTTGAAGAACAGGGTGGTCCAAGCGTTGGATAGCTTGAAGATGTGTTCTTGCCAGACTGTAGGTGGGAGTGTTTAAGGATTCAATGAGGTCTACTAGTCGAAGTCCGCCGCAGGTGACCGCTGCGCATAGTCGTGCTGTTGCAACGGGGTGAAGCCGATCCACTTTGGGATCTTCGACGATAAATATGCTCATTAAACAATCGTATCGTTTTAGTTTAGTTGGGTACGGTTTAGTGTCGGAAATGGCGTTGGCCGGTAAAGATCATAGGGATGCGGTGTTCATTGCACGCAGCAATGACATCTTCATCCTTTTTCGACCCGCCGGGTTGGATGATTGCTACCACGCCAGCTTGTGCTGCACGGTGAATGGAATCCGGGAACGGGAAGAACGCGTCGGAGGCTAGGATGCTGCCGCGCGAGCGTTCGCCTGCTTTGGAAATCGAGATTTCGACGCTGTCGACGCGGCTCATTTGTCCTGCGCCAACACCGACGAGTGCTGCATCGCGAGCCAATACAATCGCGTTGCTCTTAACGTGCCGCACCATTTCCCATCCGAAGGCGATATCGTCCCACAATGCATCCTCTACGGGAACGCTCGTGACGGTCTTCCATGTTAGATTTGCCGGAGGAAGGACGTCTGCTTGTTGTACGAGAACTCCACCGCTTACAAAGCGGTAGTCAAGTGTTGGCTCAAGTGGGCCTTCTGCTCCAATCGCAATCAGTCGTACGTTATCTCGCCACTTTGGCTTGGTCGAAAGAACGGCTACGGCTTCGTCGGTGAAACTTGGTGCAATGATCGCTTCGATAAAGAGTCCGGGTTGACACAAGACCTCGGCTGTCTCAAGGTCGACGGCTTTGTTGAATCCGAGGATCCCACCAAAGGCGCTTTGTGGGTCTCCCTCAAGTGCTTTGCGGCAAGCAAAGGAGAGCTTGTGACCTGAGGCGGCACCGCAAGGATTGTTGTGCTTGATCACAACCGCTGACGGCTTAGCAAAACAACGCACGATCTCGTACGCGGCGTCGGCATCGAGCAAGTTGTTATAGGAGAGTTCCTTGCCATGCAATTTTTTGGCTTGGACCAACGAGCAGCCAGTCGATGGGCGTGAATATAGAGCCGCAAGCTGATGTGGATTCTCGCCATATCGCAGGTCGAGTACTTTTGTCAGTTTCATCTCCAGGATTTCAGGGAGTGCAAGTTTGCTCTGCGGTTCAGATCTTTGATGGGCAGTTGGCTGATTCGTTTCTTGCTCCAACAGATACTTCGCAATCGCAGCATCGTAGGCGGATGTTGATTCGAAGCATTCACGGGCCAAGCGGCGACGGAGTTGTTCGGAGGTTCCACCCAAGCTTTCGAGTTCGATAGCAATCGCTTCGTATTGACTAGGTGAAGTTGCGACAGTGACAAATGCATGATTCTTCGATGCTGCCCGAATCAGACTCGGTCCGCCGATATCGATCTGCTCGATCGCTTCTTCGAAGGCAACTCCTTCCTTCGCTACAGTCGCTTCGAAGGGATACAAGTTCACTGCGACCAGGTCGAATTGGAGAATCGAATGATCAGTGAGTGATTGAATATCCTGAGGGTTGGTGCGTCGGGCCAAAATCCCGCCGAAAATTTTCGGATGAAGCGTCTTAACCCGACCGTCCATGACCTCGGGGAAACCCGTGTACTGAGCGACTTCTTCGGCCGCGATACCACCGTCTATCAGAAATTTCCGGGTGCCCCCGGTGCTGTAAATTTCCACGCCTCGGGCGACTAGGCGCTTGGCGAACTCCAAAAGTCCTGACTTATCACTCACACTGATTAAAGCCCGGCGGATAGGTGCAGATTGGCTCACGGTATTCTCTTTGCTTCCAGTCGATATATGCGGACGATGCTTCGCTGGCTGGCGTTGCTCATAGAGATTCGCTTTGTGAATCCTGGGCTGGCCCGAGGCGAAAAACGTTGAAAAGCTTGCCGATTGCATCGTGAAGTCATGCATTGCGGCGCGGGAGGGATCCTCCATGGGAAATCGTCCCCGAACTTGACGGAAATCGCAAGCCTAGACGGAGATGAAGTCGGCGAGAATGCTCGCTGTGGGGCTTGCGATTCGCGCGCCGGCATCTTACAACAAAGCACCCGTAGGGGCGGTTGAATGAGGGCTCTTTTGCCCTAACGCCCTGTTAATTCGTATCTCTGACTCATTTGCGAGTGATTTCATGTCTGGCACCGGTTTAGATGCAGGTTTGGTTCCATCGGATAACGTGGCAAGCATTTTGGAACAAGCCCTCGATGCTGGGGAGGGGATCCTTCGACTGACCCCGACTTGGGTGCCCCGTAGTTTTCTGCATCCAGGACGACGCATTAAGTTGCATCCAGACGATCTCTACGCATTCGGAGCGAACCGAGGCGGGATCGACGAGCGTTGGTTTGCAAGTACCACCGAAGCCGCAAACGAAGGGCGGGTCTGGCACGAAGGCCTGAGCTTCTGTCTCTTCGAAGGAAAGAAGTTCCTTTTGAAGGACGCTGTTGCTGAGCAAGGCAACAAACTGGTCGGCGGGGCGATCTTCGGGAAATACAATCGTTGGCCTGTGTATTCGAAGTTCTTCGATAACATGGGACCGATCCCTCACCACATGCACCAATCCGCAGAAGACGCGGCTTTGGTCGGGCAAGAAGGAAAGCCTGAAAGCTACTACTTCCCACCCCAGTACAACAACGTTGATAACAACTTCGCGTACACGTTCATGGGACTTGAACCAGGAACGACCAAAGATCAACTGCGACGATGCTTGCAGAACTGGAACAAAGGGGACAACGGTATTCTCGATCTTTCGCGAGCGTATCGGCTCAAACGAGGAACCGGTTGGTTGATTCCCCCTGGCGTTCTGCACGCACCCGGATCTTTGTGCACCTACGAACCACAATGGGGTAGCGATGTTTTCGGTATGTTCCAATCGATCGTCGAAGGACGCTACGTTCCTTGGTCGTTACTCGTCAAGGACATGCCACAGGATAAGCACCAAGACCTGGATTTCATCATCGGCCAGCTTGATTGGGAAAAGAACGTGGATACCCATTTCAAAGATGCGAACTACATCGAACCGGTGGTTGATGCCGAGAAGAGCTCTGCTGGTGTGACCGACAAGTGGGTTGTTTACGGCACCATCGATGGAAAGCAGTTGTTCAGTGCGAAGGAACTGACGATTGATCCAGGTGCGAAAACAACCCTCAAGGATGGTGCAGCTAGCGGCTGGATCACCGTTCAAGGCAAGGGACGAATCGGTAAGTTGGCACTGCAAACTCCCGCGATGATTCGCTTCGGCCAAAACACCGAAGACGAAGTCTTTATCTCGCACGATGCAGCGACGCGTGGCGTTACGATCGAGAACACAGGAAGTGAACCACTCGTTGGCCTCCGTTACTTCGGTCCCGATGCACATGCAAACTTGCCCGCGAACGGCGCGTGGCAAAAGCACCGGTAGTCATAACAAACGCCCCATTTAACAATTGCTGCAACTAACAAGGGCCGCTGATTTGCGTATCAGCGGCAAGCGTTAAAGGCAATTTGGTATTGGTGTCATTCTCGCATTGAAGCTTTTGAGAATGACACCCTTTCGAATCGTCTCCTTTCCCAATTTTCCGATTGAACGGTTACTCAACCTCTGTGAATCCTTAAGGAATGTCTCATGAACAAACTTCCAAAACTCCACAATGCGATGTGGCCGGGTCTAGTCGGTAAAGGGGATGGAGAAGGCCAAGAGCCACCGATCTCCCTCGAGCGAATGCTTCAACTCACCGCTGCTGCTGAGGTAGGGGGAGAGAAGTTTGACGGCATCGATTACTTCTTGTTCCTACCGCATACCGATCCGAATGCGTCAAAGGAAGAGTTGACCAAGATCGCCGACCAAATCGCCAGCTATGGTTTCAACGTTGGTTCACTCGTCGCCCCAGTTTGGCCAGGGACCATTGGGGACTCGGCGATGGGTGATGACGAGCAACAAAAGAAATTCTTGTCGGCCGTTGAAATGGCTTGCCGCATTGCAAACATCTTCGAGAATCACGGGATCCGTAAGTACGGCGTGATTCGAGTCGATAGTGCAGAGTTCGGCATTGAGAAGTGGCGAGCTAATCCAAAAGTCAACACCGCTCGAATCGTCGACACCTTCAAGAAAGCTGCTGTGATTGCCAAGGATCATGGCCAACGATTGGCAGCCGAAGGGGAGATCTGCTGGGCAGGGATGCACTCTTGGCGCGATATGCTCGATATCCTCGAAGGAGTTGGAATGCCAGAAGCCTTCGGTTTTCAAGCGGACTTGGCACACACTTACCTGTACCTCCTAGGGTATAACGCACCAGAGTACGCGATGTTGGGCTCCACCTATTCTGAGGAAGAGTTCTACGCTGCTTATGAGAAGATGACGGACAAGCTTCGTCCTTGGACCATCGATTTCCACGTCGCTCAAAACGACGGACATGTCCATGGAGCAGGTTCGCACGATAAGACAGGTAAGCACTGTCCTGCGGATGATCCGAACGGCAAGTTGGATATCGTGAAGTGCGCGAGCTACTGGCTCAAGGATGCTCCCGCTCGAGGAATCGAACACATTTGTTGGGATGGTTGCATGTTCCCAAATGCAACGTTGGAATCACCTAACACTTGGAACACCATCCTTTCGTCCATGATCGCTGTTCGCAAAGCCGCCGGTTGGAATTCTGCAACTGCCTAGTGCTTACCCAACTTCTATCAACACACATATCCATACTCGAAACCCACACTGAATAACTAAACTAAAAACAGGTAAAGGAAATTATGAAAGAACTTCGGATCGGAATGATTGGCTACGGCTTTATGGGTAAAGCCCACACGAATGCCTACTTGCAAGCAGGACGTTTTTTCAAGAGCGAGTATCAGCCAGTTCTCAAAGCTCTTTGCGCTCGGAACGCGGATAAAGCCAAGTCGTTTGCGGACAACTGGGGCTATCAATCGATCGAAACCGATTGGCGTGAGTTGCTGAAACGATCGGACATTGATGCAGTCGATATCTGCACGCCGAACAACCTCCACAAAGAGATCGCTATCGAAGCGGCGAAAGCCGGTAAGATGATTCTCTGCGAAAAGCCTCTTGCGATGAACACCGCTGAAGGCTTGGAAATGGTGGATGCCGTCGAAAAAGCCGGAGTGCCAAACATGGTTTGGTACAACTATCGACGTGTCCCTGCTGTCTCCCTTGCACAGCAAATCGTCGCCTCTGGGAAACTTGGACGTATCTTCCACTACCGAGCAAACTTCTTGCAAGACTGGACCATCAACGCTGATGTTCCTCAAGGTGGTGCTGCTACTTGGCGTTTGGATGTCGATGCCGCTGGTAGCGGTGTTACCGGTGACTTGCTCGCTCACTGTATCGATACCGCCCTTTGGATCAACGGTTCTATCAACGACGTATGCGCGATGACTGAAACCTTTGTGAAGGAACGCGTTCACGCAGAGACCGGCAAGAAGACCCCTGTGGGCATCGATGATGCTTGCTCATTCTTCTGCCACTTCAAGAATGGATCGCTGGGGCTTTTCGAGTCAACGCGCTACGCTCGCGGTCACAAAGCTCTCTATACCTTGGAAATCAATGGTGAGCACGCCAGTATCGCTTGGGATCTACACGATCTTCATCGCTTGAAGTATTTCGATTACAACGACGATTCGGTTGTACGAGGCTGGCGCTCGATTCACGTTTCCGACGGAAACCAACCGTACATGGGTAACTGGTGGGTTCCAGGTTTGCAGATCGGTTACGAGCATTCCTTTACGCACCAAGTCGCCGACTTCTTGAAGGGACTTGAGACCGGCCAAGCTGCTCACCCGACCTTCCGAGATGCTCTCGAAACACAGCGAGTATGCGACGCCGTTTTGGAGAGTGCTAAAGACCGTCAGTGGAAGAACGTTTAGTACATTCTTGTGCTGTCCATAACACATTGTGAATAAAAAGAGCGGGCTCATCGAGCCCGCTCTTTCTTTGCATACTTAGTCTTCAGCTGGGCTACCGTCTTCGCACATCTTGACGATTTTCGGATCGAAGCGTGCGAGTACATCGACCAAGTCGTGCTGAGCGGCCATCACGGAATGGATGTCTTTGTACGCTCCGGGAGCTTCATCGGCCCCTGCGGAAATCACTCGGATTCCTTGATCGCTCAACAGGTTTCGAACGGATTTCCAAGTGTACTTCTGCTTTGCTTGCGTTCGACTCATGCACCTTCCTGCACCATGGGATGCGGATTGCAGGCTCGCTGCATTTCCTTTTCCTCGAACGACAAAACCTGGAGTCGACATCGATCCTGGGATTACTCCTAGAACGCCGCGTCCCGCAGGGGTTGCCCCCTTGCGATGAACAACCCATTGCTTGCCTTGATGTGTTTCCTTCCAAGCGAAGTTATGGTGGTTTTCCACTGAGCTGATGACTCGTGCTCCTAGGAGCTTTGATACCAATCGATGGATCACGTCATGGTTCGCAGCCGCGTAGTGTCCCATCAACGACATTGCTTCCCAGTACTCTTGTCCAGCTTGCGTGTCGAGCGAGAGCCAACCGAGGTAACCGAATTTTTCCGCATGACGTGTGGGTATGAGCGATCGAGCAATATTGCTGTAAACCGAACATACCGAGGCGCCCGTTCCGCGACTGCCGCTATGGCTAAGGAGTGCCGTGTAGGTACCTGTTTCGAGTCCAAGTTCCTGCGATGGCTCGGAGAGCGTCAGGGTGCCGAACTCAACGAAGTGGTTTCCTGATCCGCTGGTCCCAAGCTGCTTGCGGGCAATATCCTTCTTTTCTCGCGTGATTCGAGTCACGCTCCAATCCAAATCCAATACCGGATGGTCTTGGGGCGTCTCGTGCTGCGATCCGATCCCGAATCGGGTTCCTCGCTGTAGGACGTCTTCGAAGCGATGCGGTTGTTTCTGCATCTCATTCGGTGGAATATCTAAGACGCTCAGCTTCATTCGACAAGCGATATCGACTCCCACTGCATAGGGGATTACAGCGTTCTCAACGGCTAGGACACCCCCGATCGGAAGACCGTATCCAACGTGTGCATCGGGCATCAGTGCCGCAGCGCGGGCGATAGGTAGTTCGCAGGCAACACGCATTTGTACGTGGGCGCCCTGGTCGATCTGCTCACCCCATGTTGGGTAATCAATGGATTGCAAAGGCAACTTCGCATCCTCGACTCGGAAGTCGATCAGAGCCTTTGCCAATTCTCCCCAGTACGTGTGAGATTGGAATTCTTCCGGTGAAACTGAAATAGCTTGTAAGGATTTCTTGATGTTCTTCCCCCCGCCTTCCATCTCTTCGCTAGAAGCGTTGGAAGCGAGAATCCGTTGGATCGCCGTAATCGCAAATGGGACACACTCGTGGGGAATACCAAGTTTTTGTAGTTGTCGTGCATTCATAGCATGATAAGAGCACTCCCGGGGAAATAGGTTCGCGTTTGATTGCCCAAGAATCGGGAATTCGCGGAGTTTTACTCAGGTCGCTACCGCAGAAGCAATTCGCGTTTACTATACTTTTTCAAGTTGGGCTTATAGAACCCTACAATGTGTTCATTCAGGGCCAAACCCTGTTGGGTTATCGATTGCTGATCCGCATCGCAAGTACGGTGTATTTGGATGTGGTTTCAATAGAGTTTTTCAAGCGAATTAAGAAAGCAGATCATGGACCTCATCTACAGATTCGATCCGTATGCACCCTTGGATTTCAAGCGTCCGAAAACCAATAAAGAAGCTTTGAAGACCCTTGTTCAAGGAAATCAACGGTTCGCCTCGACTGTGGAGCATTTGCAGAAGATCAGTGAGGGGGAGAAGCCTGAATCGATGGTGTTCCCGATTAATCCGGTTCAGTTAGGGGTGCCATGGATGGGTGGATTGGAACCGCTGCATGCTCCGTTCGCTGCCGTACTAGGTTGCGCAGATGCACGAGTACCTATTGAGCATATTTTCGATTGCTCCGCGAACGACTTATTCGTCGTACGAGTCGCCGGTAACGTGCTTGGTCTCGAATGCATCGGTAGTATTGATTACGCCGCAACTGCTTTGCGAGAATCGTTGCGAAGCGTTATCGTGCTTGGCCATACCGGTTGTGGGGCAATCTCTGCTGCAACGGATGTCTACTTGGCACCTTCAAGTTTTGCAACCATAGCCTTTAGCCATCCAGTACGAACCCTCATCGACCGTATCATGGTCAGCGTCCGAAGTTCGGCCGAAGCGTTGGAGGTCGTCTATGGTTCGAAGGTTAGCAAGCAGAAGAACTACCGAGAGCTATTGATCAATGCATCGTGCTTCGTCAATGCCGCCATCAACGCTTATGACTTACAGCGCGAAGTCAATTCTGTCTCTAAAGGCCTGGTCGTCTCCTACTCGGTTTACGATATGGCTTGGGCAAGCGCCAACGCGACTCCGATTCGGTCAAAGGACGAAGCTTTTGATACGAAGGCCTTCGCTACCGCACCTTCGAATCCCGAGGATTTGCAGCGTGTCTCGCGTGAGATTGCTGCTTGTCTGACCGCAACATCGAACCCCAAAAAGAGCTAAAAGCATTGTGATGAATACTTGCGGGGAACTATTTGTTTATGGGACCCTCAAGAAGGATCAGTTGAGAGGGTCCCTTTGGCCAAGGCAACCGATTTGCATTCGCGAAGCAATTGTTCAAGGTACGCTTTGGGATCTGGGGCACTATCCAGGGTTGACCCACGGGCTCGACTGGTGCTTAGGGGAACTCTGGAGTATGGCAGCAGACGACCTTGAGGAGACACTTGCTGCTCTAGATGAGATAGAAGGTTACTGCAAGGAATCGGATACTGGACTTTATGTTAGGCGCATGATTCGCGCGAGGGTGCGGTCGTCCTGCACCCAAGAGGAGTGGGAGACCGTTGATGCACAGACCTACATGTTCGAGCAATCATCCAAAGTGACGTCGAAACGAATCATTCGTCCTTGGGTACGAAGCCCTGTTTCTACGGAGCAGAACTTGAAGGTCGCAAGCTGGCCGGATGAGCTCTCGAGGGTGCCTAAGCGACTGGAGGAAGAGCAGGACCTGTAGTAGTCTGTTTTGGGCCGATGGGCCCAAGTATGGATCAATAGTGCGGTGGGATTTCGTCTTCGGCACGACGCGGTTCGCGTGAACTCTCTCGGACTTGTCGCAGATCGGAAGCGAGCAATCGAACCTCTCTTTGCATTGTGTCGATGCGTTTGCCTTGCTCAATGATCACTTCGTTCAAATCCTGAATTGTTTTTTGCAGGTGAGTCACGACGAATTCGAGTTCGGTGATTCGTTTTTCTGGATTCGTCATGGCAGTCGTTAGCCTCGCGGGTTCTTTCTAAGTGACTTTAAGCTTGTGCAACATTGGTGAATTCAGCAGTCCAAGCTTCAATGATTGCAACCGGTGCAATGAATCGAGAAACATCTTCACGCGCCTTAATCGTCAATTCGATGAGCTTTGTCAAAGTGTTCAGATCTAGGAACGCAAAGGGGGACGACGATGCAGGGGCGGCGTGTGAAGCACCGATGCGTTGATACAAGGCGGCGCGAAGAATCTCGGTGGTCTCGTCAAAGATCCATCGCAGGCGGTTGCGTCGTTGCTGCCCCTCGCTAACGTCATTTTTCAAGTGATCGGAAATGAACTTGCAAAGCCCGACGAAGTTTATTGGGCGTTGCTTGAGTCGTGCAACGAACTGGCTTCGGAAATCGTTGAATGATGAGTCCTGAAACTGCTGCACCAATTCCAATGAACCGTGGGAGTTATTGGCTAATTCGGTTGCTTCCTGCATGCTACCGGCCATCTTGTTGTTTACAAGCAATTCCGCAAGCTCCGCTGAGTGCAGAGGTGCAAAGCGAACGATCTGCGAGCGCGATCGAATCGTGCTCAGTTGTAGGTGTTCAGAAGTGCCGATCAAGAAGATGATTGCCCCCGGAGGAGGTTCTTCGAGTGTTTTCAGAAGGCTATTGGATTGTTCGGACTCAAGGGTGTCCGCATCGTCGATGATGGCGATTTTTCTACGACCGGAATAAGGTCTGATTCGAAGTTCGTAACACAGACCGGATTGCTCGTTGACGATTTGATCCATCGTGACGCGCGTTTTGTCTTCGTCTCTGGCAAGATAAATCAAATCAGGGTGTGTCTTCGCTTCGAGTTGAACGCACGTTTCGCAACGATTGCAACACGACAGTTCATCGGCGGGTGTTTCGGTGCAAAGCAAGGACTTTGCGACAAGATAGGCGAAGGTCCTTTTGCCGATTCCATTAGGGCCAACAAAAAGGAAAGTGCTCGCAAGCCGATGGTGTTTCAGAGCATTGCTGAACCACTTTCGTTGCAGCTGATGTCCGATAAAAGATTCCCATTGCATGGCTTGCCCCAACTTTGGAAACAGAATTCAGGAAACGGAGTTTATGAGATAGAGTTTAGCAGGCAGAGCTTAGCAGACAGAGTTTAGCAGACAGAGTTCAGGGAATACAAATCAGGAAACACAGTATCAGAAGTCCAACTATGCGGCTTCAAGCTAGGAGCGCACACACTAGGAATGCAAAGTAGGATCGCATGGCATAAACTTCTAGCATACCCTCGCGGTAGAAACTCACAGCATACACTCTCGGTAGAAATTCGCCGTGAACTCACGGTAGGAAAACCGGGGGTGTCTTCAGTCTCAACAAAAACATCGTCCAACGTCCGAGAAAGCTTGTTTGAGCCGCATTTCTTATCCGTTCGCTTTCCAAGAGCTTCTCTAGGTCCTCGTTCGAAGTTGAAAGAGTGGCTTTCGCTTCTTCCGCTGTTTTCGGGTCCGATATGAAAGACACTAGCATCTTCTCGAGCTCGATTGCAGACTCGACTTGACGATCGAACTGCACGGTCTCTCGGAACTTGATCTGCTGATTCCTCCAATCGGTGATGCTGATTGGATTGGCAAGAAATCGGTTCTCGTCGACAAAGTCATTCGCGTTGCGGTAACGATCGGCCAAGACGAGTTGGGCACGCGGCCACACAGAGCGAGACCGGTCAAGTTGTGTCATGATTCGCTGGAACTGAATAGCGATCGACAAAACAAATACCAGTCCGAGGATCAGTATGAGGACGAAAGGAACTACGGCAGCACGCCCAGAAAGGGTTGGTGAATTAGGAGCAATCCTACCACCACCCTGTACAGTAGCTGCGAAGCTCTGAGGCAAGGGTGGTGTTGGAGTATTTCCCGATTCGCTGTCGCCTTGGATCATTAGGTTGGGATCTTGTATTCCTTGAGTCGTTGCATTTCTTCGGCAACGCTGCTGCCATCTGGCGTCGCATCGTTATCGACGTCAAACCAAGCTTCGTCAAACTTGACGTATCCAGATTCTCCAGCTGCCGAGCGGCGGAGAGCGACGTTGGTTGTCAGTGCGATGATCGCATCGGCCATGGCGACTTCAGGGTAGCATCGAGGACGATTTTCAGGTGCATTGTTTCGAATGCAATATGCCCAGTGTTCGATTTCCTCGGTGTAACCACGGCTTACTGGGCCACCTGTAGCTGCTGCTTTGGATACCGGTGCGGATGCTCCGCCGCTGGCTTGGGTGTCGAGTGCATACCCGCTACCTGCGGCTTTGACTCCCGCCGCAGCACTGGTGTCCGACTTGGCATACAACATGACTTCTTGCTCTTTTTCCAGAACAAGCGTTCCCTTGGTTCCCATGACGATCTCACCGTAACCGCCGTAGCCGTTCCCGTTGATCGAGGAATAGGTTACGACGATCTTCTTGTTGGGATCTTGGTCGTAGCTTGGTACGCCCTTAACGCCACCGGCTTGGCGATACCCCAGGTCGAACTTCTCGTTGTATTCAGGGCCTGGGAACTCGTACATGCAGTAGACGTGGTCATCCGCATCGCGATCCGCTGGGAAAATGTGTCGTCCACCGACTGCATGCACAGTCAGAGGGTGAGCTTTCTTGCCATCGGTTCGAAGTGCACTGCAGAAGATGGTGGCAGCATCAAGTTGGTGACTGCCGAGTTCGCCCATCAAGCCTGCACTGGTACGATCGAACAATCGCCAACGTACTAACTCTTCCATCGCGGAAACTGTTCGAGCACCGATATTCTTTTCTTGGTAGCCGAAGCGTGCTGCATCGACGGTATCTTGCATCCAAGCTTCTTGCTGGGCGACCTTCCGCTTGAGTTGTTCGATCTCAGCGGGGTTCTTGGCTTTCTCGAGTTCCTTAACGTACTTCTCGTAGTCAGCCTTGATTTTATCGACCTTGGTTTCGGTATCTCCACCGACCATCGGTGGTTGCCACGAATCATTGCCAGGCAAGTTCCCACGGTGCCATTGCGCACGGATGTGGTGCAATTGTCCGAGCATTCCCCAGCGGATCAAGTGGACTGC
>Ga0214163_1000052_pt1 | contig 46858 bp, 38 predicted proteins | sample LakMenepilimnion_2_FD_153001 | JGI IMG/M metagenome (GOLD analysis project Ga0214163, IMG submission 153001) | Freshwater microbial communities from Lake Mendota, WI - Practice 15JUN2010 epilimnion v4 | ecosystem: Environmental > Aquatic > Freshwater > Lake > Epilimnion/Euphotic zone | place... | reverse complement strand
TTGGTAAGCGCCTAATTTACGTACAATAGCTGCTCTGGGTGAAAAAATAGTTTCTTGGTTAATGTATTGTGTCCAATAGGCATTTAAACTTCCAGACAGTGTTAATGTCCATTGACGGTTGATTTCATAATCTGCTTGAATAAAAGTTGTCAATTGCTCAGAATGAGTATTTTGAGTTACTTGTAAAGTATCTTGTATCCCTTTTTTATTCCCAAATGTTTGACTATTAAATTGGCCCGATTGCCATTCATAGCCTGCGTCAATGTTGATTATTCCTTTGCGATGGATGACGCCCCGACTACTAAAATTGGGTTCTTCTCTCTTTTCATAATTTCGGATGGTTGGGTTTTCAACTTGATTATATTGAAATGCATTGATTAAATTCCACCCCCATTTTGAATTAAATTGATTGGATATTTGAGCACCAACCCCAAAACTTTTTAATTTAAAAGTGGCTTGTTGGTCTACAGCACTTTTAAAAGCACCCGCTGCTGGTCTAGCATTTCTTGGATTATCTTGATATTGTTTTAACGTTAATCCACCGGGCGTCTGATAAGCTAAATCTCCATAATAGGAAGTCAAGCTGATGGTTCCAGAGGTGCCAAATGATTGATTGAATTCATATGAAATCCATTGTTTTTTTATGGCTGATTGAACTCTAAATCCTTCTTGCTGCCAATGCGAGGCATAAACTCGGTGATTCTTAAAGGCGTTTCCGAGGTTTATGTCGATGGATGATTTTAATCCACCTAATGAGGGATACATCGTTTGAAACTTAACTTTATTTTTCAAATCAAATCCACTATTAAAAAGGATTGCACCCCCTGTACCTGCTCCATAAAGTCCACCACCAGGTCCTTTTGTAATGATGATTTGGCGAAATAAATCAGGTTCTAATAAAGCTAAATAGGTATTGTTTCCAGCATCTGTGAATGGAATTTGATTCCAATAAACCTTTATATTTCTGACACCAAAGGGTGCTCTTAATGAACTACCTCTGATGGCGATTCGATAACTACCAGGTGACCTTTCCTCCATTCGGACACCCGCTTGAGTATTTAAACCGCTTAAAAAACTGGTCCCATTAGTCGGGCTAATGATTTTGTCTGTTAAAATGGAAATGGCATCGGGGCTAGTTAATTTCTGTCTAGATTTCTCAAATACTTTGACCTCTACATTAGTTAATTCTGTTGTTCTTAGACTGTCTGATGGTATAGAAAATGTTTGAAATGCAATCAGCAGCGATGGAATTAATAAGTTAAAATTCATATTGAAATGAAATAGATAGAGAATTTAGTTGAGAGACAGGTATTGATTTTGTGTTTTTATTTTTGGTGGAACCTAAATTTAGTACTTCATAGGCTATTAAAGCGCCAATTTTAGCTTTCCTAAATCCTAATTTTCCTATATAAGATAAACTGTTATTTGAACCGATTGAACTAGAAGGTACACCAAAATAATTGCCATATAAGCTTATGTCACTCAGGATGGGTTTGAAAACCTGTCCTTGAAAATTGAATGCAACTGGACCAGGAATTTTTAGGCCAATGCCTGTATTGATCCCATGAAGTCTATACTTTTCTTCTTCCATATATTGGGATTTTACCGTACTTATTTTTCGAGCAACGGACTTGCTATATATACTCAGAATGGGATAAAATACAGGCTTTTTTGATTCTTTTTGATTCCACATAACCCCAATTTCTGCTTCTGAACCTCTATAATTTGAAAACAAAGCATCATTCGGATGAATGATCGTTGAATTCGTATTGCGGGGTTCGATAAACGTATATTTTGACCTATCGACTTGGGATCTTTCTATATTCCCATAAGCTTTTAAGGCGACAAAAAATTTGCTTTTCGATTGTTTTTTCTGAATGGATAATTGCACGTTTAAATCAACGGTTTTCTCATTTTCATGCCATGAAATTTGAGTAGCACCTATTCCTGCTTCAAGCTTAAATAATTGGGCTTGAGCAATCTGACCTGAAGCTAACATGACAAAAATTAAAAGATTTTTGACGAATTTCATAAACAACTAAATTTATCTAAAATTACCAATATTTCTCACCTTTTTTATAGGCAAATAGAATCCCTCTGAAAATGATGATCACGTGATTCAAGGTGGTTTGGATTAAACCGAAGTGTATAGATAAAACTTGAAAGCGTTCTATCCAAGATTTTTTTAAGTTTTTAACGGATGCTCCTCCCATTAGGTAATTGCAGATGGGTTCAGGCATTTGGATGATTTTATGGGCTGCTTGTAAACAACGTATTTCCCAATCTATGTCGGAACTTAATTGATATTCAAGGGAGAAAAATGGCGCAATGGACCTTTTGCAAATAAAGGCTTGATGGCAAATGAGCATGCCATATTTATAGTCATGCCAAGTTAATTTTTGGGGTAACTTGTGGGGAGTAGCTTCGCTTCTTTTTCCTATAAATTGGCCATTTATGTCCACTAGATTGGCATCACTATAGATAAGATCGGGATCATGTTTCATGAGTTGTACTATTGTTTGCAAGGTATCTTTACTGGCGAATTGATCTCCTGCATTCATGAATAAAATATAGTTACCTGTCGCTTTTTCTAACCCTTTATTCATAGCATCATAGATTCCTCGGTCAGGTTCTGAAATGAAATAATCAATTTTTAGTCCCGATTGTTGAATCATTTTCTGCGTGCTGTCTTGTGAATTTCCATCTATTATGATGTATTCAAATTGGTCGCGATGCCCTTGTTCCAGAATACTTTGGAGCGTTCTTGTAATATATGCCTCGGCCTGAAAGGTAATCGTGACAATACTAATTGGGGCTGACATCTTGCATGGATTTTAAATAGTATTCGACGTGTTTTTGCGCAATGATTTCCTCAGAATAATGTGTTTCAACAAATTTTCTTCCTTCCTTGCCGGCGATTTCTTTGTTGGTTAAAATCCAATGGATGCCTGCGGCCAAATCATCTGAGTCCCTTGTTTGAGCCACATATCCATTTTGTTTGTGTGCGATCATCTCAGGAATTCCGCCTGTATTAAACCCAATACTGGGGGTTCCACAGGCCATCGCTTCCATAATGGTATTCGGCAGGTTTTCTTCCAAGGAAGGAGTGATGAACATATCAGCCGCATGGTAGTTATCAATCATTTTATGGGGATCGGATATGTGGCCCATTGCGTTTACCTTTAACGGCAATGAATGGATAATTTCGGTATCTGTTAATCCGCCGACGATCAATAGTTCTGTTTGGGCGATACGAGTTGGATTATTTTGTGCCCATATTTCCAACGCTTTGCTCAAATAATCAAAGCCTTTTGCCGGTGCATTCACCCGCATGGCTACAAACAATAAATACGTTTTATGTGAATCTAAACCCAATTTTTTCCTGGCCTCTTCTTTATTTCCAGGTTTGAATACTTGGGTGTCAATGGCATTTGGAATATGTCTAATCTCTCTAGCGAATAAAACGCTGCTCGCAGCAGCTTTTTCTTTTAACCATTGGCTGCAGGTAATTATTTTCAAATTAGCTGAGTCAAATTCAACCGCTTTTTTGGCCCATAATTGATGTGATATGTCCCAATGCTCAGGCTGTTTCACAAATTTACATTGGCCACAATTAATTTGAAATCGGTTGCAGTCGCCACTGTGATGGCAACCACCCGTAAATGCCCACATGTCATGCAAGGTCCAAATCACGGGTTTGCCTAATTTTAAAAGGGCTTGGATGTCTGAAATTCCCATGAAGCCAAAGTTCATCCAATGGAGGTGAATGATATCAGCAGATTTGATGGAAGGATGTTGGGATAAATTTTGTCCAAAAACTCCCGGATTAAATAGAAAACGAATTGATTTATCCTTTTCATGCGGAAGGAAATAAAGCCTTTCTAAAACAAATCGAAGCCATGCGATCCCTTTTTTTACCCAGGAAGTATTGATGGATATCGCCGAGTTATTTCCTGATTTTTCCTGTACTAAATAAGTAACGTGATGACCCAAATTTTTTAACGCAATGGCCAACCTTCCACAAGCAATTCCCGCACCCCCATTTTGATTATGGTAGGAAAGCATGACAATGTTGAGTGCTTTTGGATTCATTTATTTTTCAGCCTTAATTAAGATGTATGGGGCAAAAGCTTTCGTTTGAATGGGAACTAATTTAAAGAAAATTTTCAGTGGGAGCCAACAAGCTTTTTTGAATAGTTTGACCCATAAAGGCTGAGTGGATTCGTTTTCGAGCCATAACATAAACCCACCAGAGTAGTTGACGTCAATATTTTTCAAATTCAAATCCTGGCAGATATTGGTTAATAAATCAATGTCCATGCAAGGGATATGGTGTTTAGCATAATTTTCAGGATCGAAGGTTCTTTGGAACCAACCATTTAATCCTTTGAAATTAGGTAAACTAATAAACAATTGCCCCCCATGAGTTAAATACCTAACGTGCCTTGCTATCATATCTTGGGTATCCGTGAAATGCTCAATAAGGCCGTTTGAAATGACTAAATCAAACGAATTTTCACCTTCCACATCCCTTGAAAACAAATCTTTTTCCCAAATGTCAATAGGGCCTTCATATTCATTCGCTTTTTTTAATTGGTCTACTAATTCATCTAAAATAACAAAGTCCAAGAGCGTACTTTTGATGCCAAATTTCTTTCCCGCCCAAACTGAATAGTAGCCTGGAAAACCGCCAATTTCGACTAGATTTTTTACTTTTTTTGACTCAATTAAATGAGCTAATTCTTTCGTAAACGTATATTGATTGGGTATTGGAAATATCAAGCCCTCCTTGCTAAGCCAGTAGTTTTTCCAAAAATCATAATCAGTCAACGCGTCTGAAGCCATTATTTTGAAAATAGGTTGAATAAATTTTCGGCAATTCTCTCTGCTGAATGCCCATCCCAAAGGGGAGGAATTTGACCTTTTTTGCTATGCCCAACTAAAATTTCTTCCAAGGCTGCAAAGGTTTTTTGGGGGTTAAGGTCGGCCAACAATTGATTCGTTCCTAACGTAACTGTGATGGGTCTTTCAGTCGAATCACGAAAAGTTAAACAAGGAATACCTAAATAGGTTGTTTCTTCTTGAATCCCACCCGAATCCGTTAAAATAGCTTTTGAATGAGTCATTAATTGGATAAATTCCAAATACCCTAAGGGTTCAGTCAAAATCAAATTTTTGTTAGTAATCAATTTGTCCTCTAAACCGAATTTAGCCATGTTCGATCTTGTGCGAGGATGTATTGGAAATACGACTTTAGTTTTCGCCGTACTGAGTTCAATTAATTCTAAAATGGCTCTCAAGCCAGTTTCGGTATCTACATTAGCCGGTCGATGCATCGTCATCACGATGTAATCATCGATTATGGCATTAGTTCCTGTAGCTTGAAGTTCTAAATCGACTAAAATAGTACTCGATTTAGCTTTTTGTTGGTAGCGGACCAACGAGTCAATCATCACATTGCCCGTAAAGAATACTTTTTCATCAGGTACCCCCTCGCGTTTTAAATGGTCTAGTCCACTTTGCTCCGTAACAAATAAATAATTAGCCACTGAATCGGTTAGGATTCGATTGATTTCTTCGGGCATGGTTCGATCCCCCGAACGAAGTCCAGCTTCCACGTGCGCTAATGGAATGCCCATTTTAATAGCAACCAAAGTACACGCTAAAGTTGACGTGACATCACCTACCACGATGATTAAATCGGGATTTTCTGATTCGACGATTTTTTCGAAGGCCAACATGATTTTGGCGGTCACCTCCGTATGGGATCCACCCCCTATGCCAAGAAAAAAGTCGGGTGTCGGTAACTCTAATTGGGTAAAAAATATATCACTCATTTTAGCATCAAAATGCTGACCTGTATGAACGATTTTAGAAGTCCATCCCGCTAAGTTTTTTATGGCTCTGTGTAATGGAGCAACTTTCATGAAATTGGGCCGTGCCCCGACTACCTGAATAACTTTCATTTAAATTTTTTTGTGAGGGATACTAAATACAAAGATAAAGGAAATAGTCAATAGTCGATGGACCTAGGACTAAGTCCAAAATAGACTTTCTCTTTAATTACTTTGACCCTTCATCAGGACTAACTCCTCTATGATTGCATGAGTTTAAAATAATCAGGTTTGGCATCAAGAATACAAGTATTTTAAAAGGTAATGTGGTCGCTAATCCTTAGCTTTTAAATTTTGTAAATTTAGTAATGCTTGAAATGAGGGTCTTAGCTAATGATTTTTTAGACCATTTAAGGAGTAAAAATTGACATAAAAATTCAATGAGGATCGACAATTCTAGCTTATTTAACCCTTGTGAACAAATTTAAATGCCTCCATATAATTACCCAGCACCGTATGAATATTGATTTCTTGTTGGATGATTTCTTTGGACCTTTGGCCCATCAACTGAATTTTCGCTGGATCTAAAAACAATTTTTCAATCGTCGATACTAGACTTGACACAGAACCCGATTCAAAATAATAGCCATTGAAACCTTCTCTGACCAACCTTTTTTCAGTCCCATCGGCCACGGAGCAAATGACAGGTTTTCCAAAACACATGGCTTCATTGATGGACAAACCACCCATTCCCGCCAACACATAAATGCCAGCCTCGCAAGTAATTCTTCCCAATTCCCCCATCTCATAAACTCCACCGGTCAATTGAATATAATCTTGTGCGCCAGCCTCATTTATTTGCGCGCGTAAATGCTCCATTTCTGGTCCATCGCCCACTATGGTTAATTCAGTCAACGCATATTTTTTTCTTAGTTCGATGGCCGCATTGATTAACAAATCAACTTGTTTCCATTTTACTAATCGGCCTACGTGCAAAAGCCGATAAGGATTCGATGTGACATTTTGTAGAGCTGCTTCATGCTTAAATATTTCATCGGTATCGGGTGAGTTAGCCGTGATAAAAACCTTATTGGCTGACACGCCATAGCTCGCATGAAGGCTGCGGGCCTCTTCCAGATAATTGATATGGGCATCGACTAATCGGCTAAAAATCTTGCGTGTTTCCCTAACAATTACATATTTGACTTGAGCGGTCCAAGCATTATTTTTTTGATGTGATTGGTTATTCTCCGTGATTCCACCGCCCTGAGTATAATAGCTAATCGCCTGTTCATAATGGGGCACTTGGAATGGAATCTCCTTAGAAATTAAGGCAATTTTATTCCACTTTAAAAACAAATACCAAAATGGATAAAAGACAAAAGATACTTGGTATGGCCAAGAAACCATTAAAATATCTGGCTTCTCTTCCCTGATGAGTTCGCGCAATCCCCTGAAGAATTTCTTGCCGTAATAGGTCGTATATTCTTCTTGGAAATGCACCTTAAATTCAATCCCGTTGGTACTTTCAAAAACCCCAGCGCCTAAAGTTGCTCCATTGCCTTTGGGTACGACCACGTTAATTTCAACGTTAAAGTCACGTTGCAATTTGTTTAAAACGAGGTTGTAATAATGTGGCAATCCGCCCGCAAGCAACATTAGCTTCATCTTTTTCTGTAATTATGGATTAATTCCTCCAAGTCAGGGGATAAATTCAATTGCCATCCCGCAAGCAAAAATAGGCCCGAAATAGCCATGGTTCTAATGCCGATATTCGTGGCCCAAGCGATCCATTTTGTACCTGTTATTGTGGGGATTTGACTGACTAAAACAAAAATAAGTAGGCTAACGGCTAGTATGAGAATCGTTCTTTTTTCAAAAGGTTGGAATCCCATTTTTTTCCAAATAAAAATAAATTTGATCGTGTTGTATAAGGCCAAAGCCATCAATGCTGCTAGCGCAGCCCCATTGTAGGAATACAAGGGGATAAAAATCAAATTTCCTACCACGACGCTCACGGCCAAAATGATGTAAAATAATAGGTCATATCGATAAAATTTCGAGTTGATCAAAATTTCAGAATTAAGGCCCGTGCCCATGTCGATGATTTTTGAAATCCCAACCATCAAAACCACCCATCTACCGGTTTCATAAACCTCATGCCTCGGGATGATTTGATAAATGAAATCTAAGTTGCACCAGATCAGCAAAAATAAAAAGCATCCTACGATCAATAAATTAAGCGATGATCTTTTATAAATATCTTCTATTTGGCTAATGTCATTTCTTTTCCAGGCTTGGGCCAACAAAGGTGTGCTGATGGCTGCAATCACGTTTCTTGGGATTGCAATCATTAAGCCCATGCGTGAATTAATATCAAAAATGGCTGTGGTACTTAAACCCCCAGCATAAGCCGGTAACATCAGTTTTTCGATGTGTTGAATTAAAGTGAAGCTTGCCCCGGCGAGTAATACCCAGCCTCCATAACCTAGCATTTCTTTGAAAATAGGCTTCCGTAAAAAGGAAAAGTCTAGCCTCGTGTAAAACCGTTTTAACTGCTTAATGTAGACCAAAAATCCAAGTACCGCTATTAAATAAGATAAAGTAATGCATTGAATGAGTTGATGAAAATCGATGTAACCTAATCCAAAAGATAAAATTAATAAGCCATTGGAAATACGTAAAAACAATTCACGTATGATGGCTGGGACCACGATCCTAAGATGCACTCTGGCATAGGCCTCCAAAACGGTCATGTATAAATAACTAGCCGTTAAGGGGATCATGTAATAAAAGTAGGTCGGAAGGAGCGGTGAATTTTCAGCATAAATATGATTGAAAACTTCATGTAACAATAGGTACCCAATCACAAATAGGGAAAGGCCAAACAGGGGAGCAATCATTAAAAACCCGAAAAAACCATTGTGACCTTTTGAAGGATCGTCAAAATGAGGAAAAAATCGTACCGCAATGTGTGGAATTCCGAGTTGGGTAAACGAAGCAAAAATCAGGGGAATGCTGACTAATGCGCCGGCAATTAAACCTACTTGAGCTTGAGAAAGAAACTGGTTATAAAGGAATATGACGTTGAAAGTGCCAATCGCCGTACCTAAATAGGTAACGATGGAAGCTTTTGCACTTTGACGAATGACTATCCCCATATATTATTTCGTGTAATTGACAAAAATACACATTTGCACTAAAAAGAAAGGATTATTTTTATGCTATTGCAGTATACCCTGTAGTTTTTCCGCTTGTGTCTTAATTTCATAATTGACAAGCATGTGTTTTCTGGCAGATTCGCCCATTTTAATTCGTATTTTCGGATCATTAGCTAATGAAATTAACGCCTCACCCATAGCTTGATAATCATTTTCTTTCACTAGGATCCCTGTTACTCCTTGAACGACAGCCTCTGGAATCCCTGCATGCAAGGTGGAAACAATCGGCAAACCACAGGCGCTCGCTTCTAAAATTGAGTTAGGTGTCCCTTCAGAATCGCCGCTAGGTGTTTTTACGGAATGCTGAATAAAAATATCGGCTTCTTGCAACTTTTCTAAAATCGAATCGGGTTTTTGTTGGCCCATGAAGGTAACTTGATCCTCTAGCCCATTTTCCTTTGCATATTTTTTTGCTTCTTCCCATAATTCTCCATCACCAATCATCGTTAATTGGGCTTTAGGGAATTCTTCCAGCAAAATCTGAAAAGCTTTTAAGCTCATCATGGGTGCTTTTTTGGCTGTAAAACGACCCACAGAAATTAATTGAATCGCATCTTTTGAGGTTTTTGAACCAGGTTTAAATATGTCTGTATCCACTCCATAAGGCAAAACGTGTAAATTTTTCAAAGGGCCACAAATCCCTTCGATATCCATTTTCATGACTTGGGAAACGACAATGACGGCTTTGGCTTGAGGTAAAACTTTACGATATTCCTCTCCATAGCGAGCAATTGTTTTCTTTTCGCTGGCATCAAAGCCGTGAAAATGTACCGCAAAAGGAATTTTTGATGATTGGCAGGCGGTAAAAACATGCATTCCGAGCGGCCCGTAATTAGCCAGAAGACAATCGGTTTCTGTTTTCTGCAAATATTTTTTTAAAAAATACGTATAGATTTTCTGGTAAAATGCTGGGAATAAATTCCGAAGGCTTCCTCTAAAGATCAATAGGTTTAAGGGGAATGGATAAATGGAGCCTCCAGCATGGATATTGGTTGGCTGCCAACCTTCATATAAGACTGCATGCGGAGTTAATTGCCTGATTTGTTGGTCTATAAAAGTTTCCGAATAGGAAAAGAAATTCGACCGGGCGATTAAGAGTTTCATTTATTTTTTTGCGACTAAAATAAAGGTACAGGCATCTTGATTACGCGAACTTGACAAAATGATTTTATCAAAAAAGATGATCAAGGGTTGCATGAGCATGGCCCAAATAAAGCGTAATGGCTGCGGTATTTTAAACAAGATGCCGTCTTGAAATAATTGTAAACCCATGGCAGACCGACCTAAAATTCCTTCGAAATAAACGACTTCAAATCCAGCCTCTTTCACAATTTTTTGAAGTCCGGTGGATGTCCAACGCCAATAATCGGTGGGATCTGGATGGAACATCCAATAACCATGGGTGGACAAGATTAATTTTCCGTCTTTTTGTAATATTCTGTGGGCTTCTTTCAGGTATTCACTCGGATTTTCGACATGCTCTAACACTTGGGTCGAAAGAACAAATCCAACACTCTCGTCGGGCATTTCTATTTTTCCTTGTGGGTTGATGGTGACATCAGCTTTCGTATTTAAGGCAAGATCTAAACCGATATATTGCTCCACAAATGGGTCAAAAAGGGGTTGGTATGGTTTATTTCCACAACCATAGTCAGCTAATAATTGATGCGGTGAATGCTGTACAAACAGTGAAATCACCTTTTCTAATTGGCGCCTCAGCTCCCTCAAATAGTAATATCTAGCCGCCATTCTTCCCCAAATTTTCGGATATAATCGTTCGATACCAGCTTCTCTGCTTTCCATAATTTTCCTTTTATTGGCCGGTAATCCGGCTAAATTCAATCAGTGAATTCTTATACTCTATATATTCTTTAGCCATGGCGCTATACTTTCTAGCTTTTACGGTCTGATTATTTTTTTGAGCAATTCTAATTAAACCCAAATAAGCCAAGCCTCTAACATCTTTCGTAAATCTTTCTTCCCACGGAAAGGCTAATGCTTTGCTGTAAAAGGATTCGGCAGCGACTAAGTTACGATTTTCATATTCTTCTCGCATGCCCCTAAAGGTTAAAGCACAACCGATGTAGTAGGGGGATTTTGTTTTTTCTAATTTTTCGATGAATTCTGTCGCACCTTCATAATTGCCTGTTAAGGTTAATAATTCAGCTCTTTGCAGGGCATACCAATGATTGTTGGGAAATTTTTTTGTCAATTCTAAGCTAAAGGGAAGGCCTTTGGCCGGTGTTCCTTCATATTTATTGTAAATATATCCAATGTAAAACATGGATTCGTTTTTTACAAAAACGGTTTTTTTAATGCCTGCTTCTAATTGCGCTAAGCCCAATTTTTTGTTTCCATCCGCAAAGAAGAACATGAAAGGTTTTAAGATGGGATGAATTTCTGGGTAGCAAATTCGGTAATAATGATAGACACCAGACGAATAAAGAAATTCGGGTTGCTTGTCTGAATTGATTAAACCAATTTTCATGTAATGATATGATTTTTTGGCGTAATTGACCGCTTTAATGAAGTTCTGATTATCTGCCTCATAGGCCGCTAAAAATCCTAAGGATGAGGTACAAAAGAAGGCCGATTCTAAATCATTGTTGTTTTTTAGATACATGGCTTCCCCTAAAATAAACGCTTTTTCAAGGTTTTCGACATATGCCTTACCTTGATTGACATGGTCTTTTAGCGGAAAATACTGTAGCTGAATTTGCATGGCGGTCAACAAATATCCGGCGGGGTTTTTGGGATATTTTGATTTAAATAAGGAAAATGCGGCATTCGATTCTTTGAAATCGAAGGCATATAAATGATCTAAACCTGTCGAAATTAATTGTTTTGCATAGGCATCCTGAAGAATTTGTGCAAGGCCCTGTGAAGAACAAAAAATAAGGAACAGGAAAATGATTTTACGCATAACTCATAAAATTGAAATGCAAAAGTAAGGAAGCACTGTGGTTTTTAGGCCTAATTTTTTACATTTGTTTAATTCTTTTTTTTGATTCGACCTTCATGATTTCATATCAACAATTTACGCTTTCCAATGGACTTCAAGTCATTGTACATGAAGATCACACATCTACCCTCGCTGTGATGGATGTCATTTATGATGTAGGATCGCGCGATGAGGATCCAAACCGAACTGGGTTTGCCCACCTTTTTGAGCATTTAATGTTTGGTGGAAGTGAAAACATACCCAATTATGATACGCCTTTACAGCAAGTTGGCGGTGAAAATAATGCCTTTACCACGCCAGATTTAACTAATTATTATATATCGGTTCCTTTTCAAAATATCGAAACGGCTTTTTGGTTAGAATCGGACCGCATGCTGCAATTAGCTTTTAATCCACAATCGCTGGAAGTCCAACGAAAAGTGGTTATCGAAGAATTTAAACAACGCTATTTAAATCAACCTTACGGTGATGTTTGGTTGAAATTTCGTCCGTTGATTTATACCCAGCATCCTTACCGCTGGCCTACCATTGGTGCCGGAATTCAGCACATCGAGGAGGCTACCTTAGAAGATGTTAAGGCATTTTTTGCAAAATTCTATGTTCCAGCAAATGCTATTTTGGTGTTAGCAGGCCGAGTAACTTTGCAGGAGGCAAAGGAATTAGCAGAAAAGTGGTTTGGCCCTATTCCGGGAGGTAATAAACCCATACGCCAATTGCCCGTGGAGCCTGTTCAAAAGGAGGATCGACGAATGGAAATTGTGGAGAAGGTGCCATCCAATCGAATATATAAAGCATATCCAGTGGCGGGACGCTATGATGAAGGATTTTATGCCGTTGATTTGATGTCAGACTTGATGGGTCGAAATGAGACCTCTTATTTGTATTTAGCCTTGGTTCAAAATAAACGAATTTTCGATTCAATCTCTGTTTCACAAACGGGATCGATTGATCCAGGTTTATTAATCATTTCGGGACAAGTCAGTGATGGGGTAGATTTGGAATTGGCAGAAAAGGAATTGGATCAAGCGATACATGATTTTGTGAATTTTTCCTTTCAAGCAGTAGACTTGCAAAGAGTTAAAAACCAAGCAGAAGCGAGTTTGATTTTCGGTGAAGTAGAAGTACTGAATCGCGCCATGAATTTAGCGATGGCCGCCAATGCCGGAGATGTTAATTTAGTCAATTTGGAATCAGAAAAATTAGCAAAAGTGACCTTAGCAGAGGTTTCTTTTTGGGCCAAAAAAATATTCAAAGAGGGGAAATCAAATACATTGATATATAAAAAGGCATAATATGAAAATTCGAGTGGGTCAAGGATACGATGTTCATCAATGGGTTGCTGGCAGGCCATGCAGGTTGGGAGGTATTTTAATTCCTTCAGATCACGGGCCACTGGGCCACTCAGATGCTGATCTAGTTTGTCATGTATTGTGTGATGCTTTACTAGGGGCAGCTAACATGCGAAATATAGGCTTTCATTTTTCGGATAAAGACCCTGCTTGGAAAGGGGTGGCTTCTACTGTTTTGCTTCAAAAAGTGATGGAGATGATTCGGAAAGATGGTTGGGAATTAGGCAATGCTGATGTGACGGTGATCTTAGACCAACCAAAATTAAATGTGCATATTCCATCGATGAAGGAGAATTTGGCCCAAGTTATGGGTATAGAGGAAAGTCAAATATCCATTAAAGCGACTACTTCAGAAGGCATGGGTTTTGTGGGCCGAGGAGAAGGAATTTCAGCCATGGCTGTTGCATTAATACAAAAGGACTAAATGAAAAACGTTGTCATTGACATAGAAAAAGAACGTTTAGAGATACTTAAAAGGTACCGCAAATTATTGCGTACGGCAAAGCCATTTTTAAAAGATGACGATGCGAAGCAAATAAAAAAAGCTTTTTTACTCTCCGCTGAGGCTCATAAGGATATGCGCCGAAAATCAGGAGAACCTTATATTTATCATCCTTTATCAGTGGCCCAAATTTGTGTAGAGGAGATTGGACTTGGGACCACTTCGATTATTTCGGCTTTAATGCATGATGTGGTTGAAGACACCAATACTACATTAAAAGAAATAGATAAAGATTTCGGCCCTAAAATTACCTCGATTATCGACGGCCTCACAAAAATTGCTGGGACTTTTGAGTATGGGACATCCCAACAAGCGGAAAATTTCCGAAAGATGTTATTGACACTTTCTGATGACATTCGAGTGATTTTGATTAAGCTAGCAGATCGATTGCATAACATGCGAACGCTGGGGAGCATGGCGAAAGAAAAGCAATTGAAAATAGCCTCGGAAACCATTTATTTATATGCGCCTTTGGCTCACCGACTAGGTTTAAATGCAATTAAAACGGAATTAGAGGATTTGGGCTTAAAGTATACTGAGCCTGAAGCCTATAAGGAGATTGCCCATAAATTATCAGAAAATAAGCGAAATAGAGAAAGTTTTGTTGAACATTTTATTCGGCCGATCAAAAAATCGTTGGATGAGCGTGGAAAGAGTTATTCCATTATTGGCCGACCAAAATCTATATATTCCATTTATAATAAGTTGAAAAAGGGGAATGTTTCCTTTGATAAGATATATGATTTGTTTGCTGTTCGAGTGGTCTTAGATGTTCCATTAGAGCGAGAAAAATCTGATTGTTGGGAGGTGTATAGCATTGTGACAGACCATTATCGGCCTAATCCAAGTCGATTGAAAGACTGGGTTTCCACGCCTAAATCCAATGGGTATGAGTCTTTGCACACTACGGTCATGAGCATGCCCTTTGGAAATGATAAAGAGGGGCGCTGGGTAGAGGTGCAAATTCGGACCAATCGCATGGATGAAATTGCCGAAAAAGGAGTCGCGGCACATTTTAAATACAAGGGTACTGACACAAGAACGAGTCAGGCTTTTGAATCATGGTTGTCTCAAGTAAGGGAAGCGTTGGAGTCAAATGATAAATCCAAATCTGCAGTTGAGCTCGTGGATGACATCAAAAATTCACTCTACCATGAGGAAGTTTTTGTATTTACTCCTAAGGGAAAATTAATTGTTTTGCAGTCAGGTTCTACCGCCTTAGATTTTGCCTTCGAGATACATTCCGAAGTGGGTGCTCGTTGCATTGGAGCTAAAGTGGGAGGGAAATTGGTGCCCTTATCTCATAAATTGGCCAATGGAGATCAGATTGAAATATTGACTTCGTCTAAGCAAAAACCTTCTGAAGATTGGCTTCGAATTGTGTTCACCACCAAGGCAAAAGCGCGAATTAAAGAATTCATAAAAGAAGAAAATAAGTCCCATTTGATTAAGGGGCGTGATTTGATTGAGCATCGGCTCAAGCATTTGGGTTACCCAATTTTGACACTCGAAATCACGAATCAATTGCGTGCTTATTATAATGCAAAGGACGCGAATGACCTTTTTTATCGATTTGGTAAAGGTTATATTGCCATAGAGCAGTTGAAGCACTGGAAATCCGACAAGGAGTCGCATGACCGAAAGCAAGCTGAAAAAGCGATTCAATCTCCGATTGTCGACAACAAGTCATTCCGGAAAGAAATGCAACAATTTCATAAGGATCGGAAAGAGTCAGATATATTGTTGATCGGCGAGGATATGGATAAGGTGGATTATACCTTAGCCAAATGTTGCAATCCCATTTCTGGAGATGAGGTATTTGGCTTTGTTACCATTAATGAAGGAATAAAAATTCATCGTGCCGGTTGTCCAAATTCACCTGAGTTGTTATCTAGACACGGTGATCGCGTGATTAAAGCCCAGTGGACGAGTCAAATAGCCATGTCATTTATTGTTGAGTTGGTGATTCGAGGCATCGACCGAGTAGGTTTGGTGAATGATGTGACGCGGGTCATTTCAGACGAATTGCAAGTCAACATTACGGCTTTGTCGATTGGGGTGAAAGAGGGTTTATTTGAAGGAAAAATTTCATTGATGATACAAGATACAAACCATTTGGAATCCTTAGTAGCTGAGTTAGAGCAAGTCACAGGGGTAATCGAGGTGGCGCGAGAGGAAATTTAGTATTTTTCATAATTTATAGCTTATTTTACGTCGTTTTTTTTCATTAAATGTCCGCAGAAATAGAGAAGTTCGTTTCGGTAAAAAAGATTTTCACAGCCTACTTGGAAAACAAGGGATTGCGGAAAACGCCGGAGCGTTTTGCTATTTTAGAGGAGATTTATTTACGGGATGATCACTTTGATGTGGAAGAGTTGTACATCTCAATGAAAAATAAAAAATACCAGGTTTCTCGGGCAACGGTTTACAACACGTTGGATGTGTTGGTGGAGTGCGATTTGGTGGTCAAGCATCAGTTTGGTCGAAATCAGGCTCAGTTTGAGAAGTCCTATGGACGTCGGCAGCATGACCATTTAATTTGCACGGATTGCCACAAAGTTACTGAGTTTTGTGATCCACGCGTTCAAACCATTCAGAGTTTAGTGGGTGAAATGCTACAATTTAATGTCATGCACCATTCGTTAATATTTTATGGTTCCTGTACCAAAAAGGATTGTGAACACCGAGAGGCTTATCGAGCTCAAAATCAAGAATAATTTACGTTTTAAAAATTTATTATGGCAGTTGATGTATTATTAGGATTACAGTGGGGAGACGAGGGGAAAGGAAAAATCGTGGATGTTTTGGCTCCTCGTTATCAGGTAGTTGCTCGTTTTCAAGGAGGACCTAATGCGGGTCATACCCTTGAATTTGATGGGTTTAAACATGTATTACATCAAATACCTTCCGGAATTTTCCGACAAGAAGTTCAAAATATTATTGGCAATGGAGTGGTTTTAGATCCCATTATTTTCAAAAAAGAGATTGATGGATTGGCTCATTTCCAGTTAGATTTGAGGAAAAATTTAGAGATTTCAAAAAAGGCTTCCATCATTTTACCTACGCACCGACTGCTAGATGCGGCCTATGAAAAAGCCAAAGGGGATGCCAAAATTGGTTCTACCTTGAAGGGTATTGGGCCAACGTACACCGACAAGATCTCTAGACAAGGTTTACGGGTAGGGGATATGATTTCACCTAATTTTCCAGAAAAATATAAAGCGTTAGTGGATCGTCACAAAGCTATTTTAGATGTGTATCAATTTGAATATGATTTAGCGGAGGCTGAGAAAGAATTTTTTGCAGCCGTTGAATTCATGAAAGAGTTTCATTTAGTGGACAGTGAGTATTCCGTGAATCATGCGCTGAATGCAGGAAAGACTATTTTGGCAGAAGGAGCTCAAGGTTCTTTATTGGATGTTGACTTTGGATCTTATCCATTCGTTACGTCTTCAAACACGATTACCGCTGGTGCTTGTACCGGATTAGGGGTAGCACCCAAAAATATTGGCGAAGTTTTTGGTATTTTCAAGGCATATGCCACTCGCGTGGGTTCAGGGCCTTTTCCAACGGAATTAGAAGATGAAGTAGGTGAGCGTATGCGTCAAGAGGGAAGAGAATTTGGTTCCACGACTGGCCGACCTCGTCGTTGCGGTTGGATCGATTTGCCAGCCCTAAAATATGCGATGATGATTAATGGGGTGACCCAATTAATTATGATGAAAGCGGATGTGTTAAATATTTTTGATGAAATTTTAGTGTGTACAGGTTATGAAATGCCCGATGGTTCGTTAACGGATCAAATTCCATTTGAAATTACAGATATCAAGGTGAAACCGGTGTATGCAAGTCTAAAGGGCTGGCACTGTTCTTTGGAAGGAATGAGAAATTTCGACCAATTGCCTGCTGAGTTAACGGCTTATATTGCATTTTTAGAGTCGCATTTAAATTTACCTATTAACTTTATTTCGACTGGACCGGATCGTGAGGCTTGTGTTTTACGTGGTTCTTTAGCTTAAAAAATGGGAACTCCAGAAATCCCTTTAGCAGATTTGTTTCAATATGATGAGATTTATTGGGTCCCTGCTGATCGAGGATCTGTCGCTCATCCTCTGATGGATGCTTCTCAAATTACTGATTCATCTAATCAGGTCAAAGAAAACACGTCTTTGCGGAGTGAGAATTTGGCTGAGCGAGGAGTGGCCAAATTACCCGAACCTATTGAAAATTCGTTTGAGTCAGAACCTTCTTTAGATGGGGAATCTTCCAAAAGCAATGTTCGTATTTCTACACCTTGGGCCGTAATAGGACATATATCAGAGCAAGAAAAAGCAAGGTTGACTTTAATTTTTTCAGCTCCCCCTCTCATATTGTCTGCTAATGACTGGAGTATTTATGAGCCTAAAGATGACGAGCCTGTACTTTCTGAATTTGTTAACAAGGCTGGTGCGAACAAATTTATATTTTTGGGCCAACAACCCCCTGTGTGGCAATCTGATTTTCAGGTAACAGAATTAGTTCAAATGGAAGGCAAATCGGTTTATTTCTTCCCTCGCTTAATATCCACATTGACGGATTCTGAAAAATCGTTAAAATTGGTTTTTTGGAATGCGCTGAAATCGATGATTTAAATTCACCTCTTTACCAGGCATATCGGGCTAAAGGACTGACGTCCTGTCCACAAAATTCACCTGCTTCGAATTTAAAATGTCCAGCCATCGCAATCATCCCCGCGTTGTCGGTGCAATATGAAAATGCAGGAATATAAACTTCCCATTGATTTTCATCGCCTAGTTCTTGTAATCTTTTTCTTAGCCCTGAATTCGCAGATACACCTCCCGCGATTGCGATGGACTTACAATTTTTTTCACGCATGGCCTTTTTGACCTTACGCATTAGGATTTCAATGAGTGTTTTTTGAACAGAAGCACAGATATCGGCTTTATTTTCTTCAATAAAATTGGGATTTAATTTTACTTCTTTTTGGAGAAAATAGAGGATTGCCGTTTTGATTCCAGAAAATGAAAAATGTAGGCCTGGCATTTCGCCCATAGGAAAGGGGTATTTGTCAGGGTTTCCTTCTTTGGCCAATTTATCGATCAACGGCCCTCCGGGGTAAGGAAGTCCAATTAATTTAGCTGTTTTGTCGAAGGCCTCTCCAACGGCATCATCTTGTGTTTCTCCAATGATTTGCATATTTAATGGGCCCTCAACCCAAACCAATTGGGTATGCCCACCACTAACCGTCAAACATAAAAAGGGAAATGCTGGTCTCGGTTCTTCAATAAAATGTGCTAAAACATGCGCTTGCATATGATTTACTTCAATCAAGGGTATATCTAAACTTAGCGCTAAAGACTTGGCAAATGACGTTCCTACCATGAGAGCTCCCAACAAACCGGGGCCTCGTGTAAATGCGATGGCATTCAAGTCATTTTTGTTTATATTTGCCTTTTGCAGCGCTTCCTGTACGACAGGAATAATTGATTTTTGATGTGCCCTGCTAGCTAATTCGGGAACAACGCCTCCCCACTCACGATGAATTAATTGAGTGGAAATGATGTTTGATTTTAACTCGCCGTCGACCATGATCGCCGCCGATGTTTCATCACAAGAAGATTCAATGGCTAGTAAATTCATATAAATTCAATTGCAAAAATAAGGTAATTAAAACCTAATTTGGTTTTTTCTTAAAAAGAAAAATATGGTCAAATACCTAAAAGTCCTCGCAAAATCAATCCTATATGGGTTGGTGGGGATTTTTTTGCTATTTTTTTCTATCATTTTACTTTTAAGAGTACCTGCGAATCAAACCCGATTAGCTAATTATTTTGCCCCCAAAATTGAAAAAACCATCGGATATCCACTGACCTTGGAAGGAATCCAGCTTAAGTTTTTTGATGAAATCAGTTTGTGGGGTTTGCGCGTGAAAGATCCTTGGGGCAAGGATATGATCTACATTGAAAAGTTAGACGTTAATTTCAGTATTTCAGATTTGTTTTTACACGGCGCTAAGCCATCGATGGAATATGCCCAACTGATCAGGCCCCGTGTACATTTGGTGTTGGAAAAGAAATCAGGAAAGATAAATTTGAATGAGTTTATTGATCGAATCATTGCATATGTAAACAAAAATTCAAAATCCACCAGTACTGAATCTAGTTTATTTAAAATTCATTCAGCCCAAGTGGTGGATGGGACTTTTATTCTCGACGACGAGCAAGAAAAAAATCTCGCAACGTCTACCCACTTCGATTTATCTCATTTTAGTTTTGTTAAAATCAACGCGCAAGTAGCAGATTTTTATGTCCATGGAGATACAATCGGGCTTCAGACCATTGGCTTTCGTACGATCGATCCATTGAGTAAATTTCAAGTTAAGAAGTTAGATACCAAGTTCATGATTTCAGATCGCCAAATGCGGTTTGATGAACTGTCACTATTTTTCAATGATTCATATGTGGGCGACCATGTGCACATGAATTATAAAAAAATAAATGACATGACGAAGTGGATTACGAAGGTCGAAATGGTTGGGAACCTGAAAAATAGTCGAGTAAAGGGAGAGGACTTGGGCCGTTTTGTTACCGCTATGTATGATTACAAGGGGTATTACCAATTGAACGGCCAATTAGTTGGGTCGGTAGACAATTTGGCACTTAAGAATTTTGAATTGGGCTTCGGCCAGAAATCCAAGTTGAAAGGTGATTTTAGCTTTAAAGGTTTGCCTAATGTCACTTCTACGCAAATGGATTTCAAGATGAATAATTCCATTTTCTTTCCTACTGATTTAGCTGTTTTTATCACGCAAGGGGCTTCAGAAAAGATGAAAATATTGGGATCTGTTGCGTTTGATGGCAATTTTAAAGGCACCTATGATAGCTTTCAGACATCAGGCCAATTAAACACCGGTTTGGGATATATGGAAGGTGATTTTAAGCTAAAGCTCAAAGATTCGATGGCACTCTCTGCTTATGAAGGCAGTGTTAAGCTAGCCAAATTTAAACTAGGCAAGCTGTTGGATATCGAGCCATACGTTGGCAACATCGATTTAATAGGCAAAATAAAGGGTACCGGTTTTTCAAAAAAATCAGCCCATGTTGACTTTGATGGGAAGCTTTCTGAAATCACGTTTAACCATTATGCGTATAAAAACGTGAGTGTAAAAGGGAATTTTCAGCGGCAATTATTCAAAGGAAATGTGGCCGTTAAAGACACCCATTTTGTGGCAGAGATGGCTGGTGAAATCAACTTGCAACAAGCCAAGGCCGCATATTTATTGGAAGGTAAGATTGATCATGCTGACCTAGCCAAATTACATTGGGGAAGTGAAGATATTCAGGTTAAAACAGGATTTGATTTAAACATTAAATTCTCTGACATCGATGATTTATTTGGTAAGGCTATTTTCTCGAATATCGTGATTAAGAAACCTAAAATGGATGATTTGACCCTCGGCTTAATCTCTTTTTCGGCCAATGAAAATAACGTTGGTTTTAGGCAATATCGATTAAACTCGGATTTGATTTCTATCGAGTTAAATGGAGATTTTAAGCCTACTAAAATGAAAACGGAACTAGGCCAATTGGCGGATGAATATTTGCTTTATTTTAATCAAAGAGAAGACGAAAGAGAGGCTTATTATAGCAAAAGGAAATATGATATAGCGGATAAATATTTTGCAGATTTCACGGTCATTTGCCATCAAGCTCAGCCCATTTTGTCAAGATTTTATCCGTCTATTGGTGTAGGTCGAAATACCATTTTTACGGGAAATATCTCGAAAGGAAGAACCTATTCAGTTAGTTTAGAGTCCTATCCTGATACACTAATTTTTGGTGGATATAAATTTTATCAATCTGTTTTTTCACTACAAAGCTCTAAGTTTTTAGGAGGTCCAGAAGTTTCTTCTAGCCTAGTTTTTCAGTCAAGAAGGCAGCAATTGAATTTTCTGACGCCAACAGAGAACTTCAAGTTAAATGCACTTTGGGATCAGGATCGAATCAATTTTGACGTTGATTTTAAACAGGCTGGGGAAGATAATTCAGCTCATTTTGGGGGTAATTGGAGATTCGAAAAAGATGGTTTATCCTTGCGATTTAAGGATTCCTACTTAAAAATACTTGGGCAAGATTGGGCATTTGATCCAGAAAATATGGTTACCCTGAAAGGCCAAGAATGGAAAGCTGAACATGTATTAATATCGAACAAAAAGCAGTCGATAGCCCTGCAAGGAAGTTTGTCTATGGATTCAACTCAAACACTGAGATTCCGTGCAAATAAATTTCAATTAGCTACGCTGGAGCCCATATTAGCGATCAAAGCCAATGGGGAATTGAATGCTGAAATTAGCGTTCAAAATTGGTACCAAAACACGCGGGTCGACTCCTGGATGATTGTTGATTCCCTTCGATTAGACAAGTTTTACATGGGAAATTTTCAAGGAGTAGGAACGTATAACGCTGAGTCTCAACGGATGGATTTGAACTATACGTTAAATAGGCTGGGTGAACCTGTTTTGTCCATTAGTGGTCAATATAAACCTTATGCAGAGGAGGACCAATTAGCCCTCAAGACGGAATTAAATCGAACGAATCTTGAAATTTTAGAGCCTTTTACTCGAGGTATTTTCTCAGGCTTAGCTGGCGAGGCATCTGGTGAATTAAAAATTAGAGGCCAACTTAATGATCCAAACTTCAGTGGAAAAGTGGTCGTTCAGAAAGCCAAAGTTAATTTTGATTACCTCAATACCTCTATATTGGTCAGCGATACCGTTTCTTTTCAAGGGCGCCAAATTTTAGCTAAAAATTGGCAATTGAAAGATAATGATGGCAATGTGGCTAAACTAAATGGCTCACTCAATTTTCCCAAGGACAAGTCTTTGGAAATGTCCCTGACAGCTGATTTAAATCGGTACAAAATTTTAAATACACAGAAAAACCCGAGTTCTTTTTATTACGGAATTGGTTATGCAAGTGGCTTATTCCAGTTGGACGGGACTTTCGATAACCTGCTCATTTCCGGTAATTTAAAAAGTGAAAAGGGTACCCGATTATTTATTCCATTAGATCGTGAATCGGAGGCGAATGTAGACGATGACTTTGAGTTTTTAAGTCAATCCTTAAAAACGGAAACGGCCAATGAAAAGCTTGTTTCAGCCCAATCGAAAGACAGTGGCATCCGTTTGGATTTGATGTTAAATCTGACTCCTGATGCTTATGGAGAAGTGCAATTGGATAGTAAAAAAGGAGATGTCATGCGGGGCTATGGGACGGGGGGGATTCGGATGACTATGGATAAAAAGGGTGACTTTAAGATGTTAGGTGACTATGCGATTGATCAAGGAGATTATACGTTCTCCCTTCAAAACATCATCAATAAAAAGTTTGCTATTCAGCGTGGTTCCAAAATTTCTTGGACAGGTAGTCCTTTGGATGCGAACATCAACCTGAAGGCTATATATACCCAATATGCGAGTTTATTCCCAATCCTTTTGGATACTACCAACAAAGGGAATTTGCCAGAATTTAAGCGTCGCTACCCCGTTGATGTGGTCATTAATTTACAAGATAGGTTATTGTCGCCTAATGTTTCTTTTGATATTGGTATTCGCGATTATCCAAAAGATGTCACTTTGAATAGTGCCGTGACTGCCTTCGCAAATCGAATAAAAACCGATGAACAAGAATTGACCCGTCAAGTCAGCAACGTATTACTTTTCGGCCAATTGGTTTCACCTTTTGGAGCAAGTGGCCTAGTGCTCGGTAATTTGATGGGAAATTTCACCGAGATGTTATCTAACCAGTTGAGCAATTTAGCCTCAGAAATTAATAAGGATTTGAACATCGATGTATATTTGGGCGGAGGCAACTTGACCCAGGATATATTAACTAACCTACAATTGCGGGCATCTTATAATGTGAATGACCGGTTACGAATTACACGAAGTGGAGGTTTTACGGATGCTAGAAACCAGACAAGTCCCCAAATTTTATTAGGCGATTGGGCGTTGGAATGGTTCATGAAAAAAGATGGGAGTCTTCGTACGAAGATGTATAATCGAAATGTTCAAACAACCCTTTTGGGCTCCTTGAACTCCTATCAAATTAATCAAACATTAGGCGCTAGCATCCTCTTCAATAAGAGTTTTAATTCATTTTTGGGTACTAAATAATGCCCCAATAAAGCAAAAAAAAGAGCCGCATTTGCAGCTCTTTTCAATTTTGGTTTTTGATCAATTACCTCACTACAAATGTGCCGTTACCAATGGCGAATCCTTCTGAATACATTTCAATGGAATATTTTCCTGGCTTGTAAACTACTCTACCACGTGAATAAAGCACGGCTACTTCTTGGTTGTCATTGGAGTAACTAACTACTTGTGAGGTAGTGAAAGGAATATCCTTGCCCCCCTGATTTATTATACCGGATCCAACGGCCTCGTCTGATAACGTGCTACCTTCTCCATCTAAAATTCGGACGTAAATCGTTTTATTCTCTAATTTAGTGATGGGATTTGGAGCTAAATTGAAAACAATTTTCAATTTGTCAATTCTTTTACCTCCTAATTTAGCCTTCTCTGTTTCTTTTCCTTTTGCATTAATAGCCAAGACGCGAATGTTCTGTGCTTTCAAAGCGGCTCCAATACTAACCTTTCTTGCTAATTCTTTATTCTTGGCCGCGACCTCTGACAAAGTATCACTTAAGTTCTTATTGACCGTTTTTAAGCCTGTATTCTCCGTGTTTAATGTTTGGTTTTGAGTGGCTAGTACTTGGTTGTTTTCAGTCAAAACACCGTTTTGTTTTTTCAATTCAACAATGTCACCATCCTTTTGCGCTAAGATAAGATCGTATTCTTTTATTTTAGCCATGTAAGAGGCTACCGTCGCATGATTTGCTTTTTTTAGGGAAGATTTATCCTGTTCTAATTGTAATTTTAAAGCTTCTAGATCCGCAACTTGGCCTCCTAATGCTTTAATTTCTGATATTTTTTGATCTAATTGAGTCGAAATAGAATCTAATTTAACGCGTGTGTTAGCTAATTCAGTAGCTTTTTCTTCGATGCTGATCGCTTGCTCCTGGTTAAGTTGGTTTGACCTGAAATATAAAACTCCAAGTACTGCAGTAAGTACGGCAAGGACGATGAGGGCAATCTTAGAAGTATTGTTATTTGATTCCATTATGTTTGTTTTATTTATTAAAGGGTTTTTTTAATTTATCGCAAATTACAATAATTAATTTAAAATTCATTTGTATGTGCCTTTTTGGTAATTTGCGTGAATAAATAATGGATTATGCCCAACTATGATTTTATTGTAATTGGTTCCGGTATTGCGGGCTTGTCGTATACCGCAAAAATTGCGCAACACTTTCAAGATATAAATCAAACGGTTAGAATTGCCGTTATTACTAAAACAGTTGCAGAGGAAACCAATACCAAATATGCTCAAGGTGGAATTGCGGCTGTTTGGGATCAGGAAGATTCCTTTGAAAAGCATATCCAAGATACCCTGGTAGCAGGTGATTTTATCAGCAATCAAAAAGTGGTCGAATTGGTTGTGAAAGAAGCGCCAGAACGTTTAAAAGAATTAATTTCCTACGGGACTGATTTTGATCGTCGGGCCGATGGCTCATTTGATTTAGTCAAAGAAGGAGGACATTCCGATAAAAGAATTTTACATTATAAGGACTCCACAGGCAATGAAATAGAGCGCGCTCTTTTAGCCCAATTAAAGTCATATCCCTCCGTTGATTTTTTCACGCATTACTTTGCGGTAGACTTGATTACCCAACATCATTTAGGCGAAAAAGTTACTAAGGATACCCCTGGTAAAAAATGTTTTGGAGTCTATGTCCTTAATTTAAAAACGAAAAAGGTGGAGACCTTTTTAGGGAAAACAACTCTTTTAGCCACCGGGGGAATAGGTCAGGTTTATCAATCTACCACGAATCCTAAGATTGCCACAGGAGATGGAATTGCGATGGCATATCGCGCCAAGGCCTTTGTTCAGGATATGGAATTTATTCAATTTCATCCCACGGCTTTATATAATCCTGGCAAGAAACCATCATTTTTGATTTCAGAGGCTGTTAGAGGCCATGGTGGAATTTTAAAAAATTTAGATGGATCTACATTTATGGAGCGTTATGATAAACGTTTGTCTTTAGCTCCTCGTGACATTGTCGCCCGCGCCATTGATTCAGAAATGAAAAAGCAAGGGAGTGATCATGTGTATTTGGACACAAGACATATCCCTAAAAATGAAATTTTACAACATTTCCCGATGATCTACCAGCATTGCTTAGATGAATTAGGAATAGATATGTCGACTGAAATGATCCCTGTGGTACCCGCTCAGCATTATCTATGTGGGGGAATCATCGTGGATGAATTTAGCAGGACTAATATCCAACATTTGTATGCTGCTGGGGAATGTTCGTATACTGGACTTCACGGGGCAAACCGTTTGGCGTCCAATAGTTTATTAGAAGCAATCGTTTTTGCACACCGAGCGTTCCTCAAGTCAATCGAAGAATTTGGTACTCAAATCTTACCTGATTCGATTCCTTCATGGAATGATGATGGTACGAAACATCCAGAGGAGCTAGTGCTAGTAACAGAAATGGCACGTGAATTGGAGTCTATTATGTCCAATTATGTCGGTATTGTTCGTACGGACCGTCGATTGAAGCGCGCGTATGACCGCCTGGAGTTGATTTATTTGGAACATGAGGAGTTGTATAAACAGTCTAAAATCACCGTTCCTTTGTGCGAGTTAAGAAATATGATTAATGTGGCTTATTTGATTATCAAACATGCCCGAGCCCAACGAGAAAACAAGGGTCTTCATTACAACTTAGATTTGCTTTAGCTTGAGTTGTCGAATTTAAGGACTACATTTAAGCGGTTTATACACCATTCTTGCTATGTCCCAATCGATTCGAGATTTAATCTCCCCCTTACAAATTCTTTCTAAATCTGAGACGCTAAATGTGAGTAAGAGTTTTAAGAGTGTCCAACTAAAAAAGAATGAATATTTAGTTCAAAAGGGTTTTCAGTTAGACCAACTAGTTTTTTTGAAGAGGGGAATTTTACTGAGTGGTGCTCTTCAGGATCAAGATTCCGATGTTCTGCATGCGAACGAGTTTACATTTGAAAACAATTTTTTATTTTCAAACCGTAGCTTTCTTACAAATAAACCATTTTCCCACTCCATTCATGCCTTAGTTGATTCGGAAATTTTAGTTATTACCCTCGCTGAATTGGGCGGAATTTTTGAGACTATTCCAGGATTTGTGGCTGTACTACGGGAATTAACACAGTTGGAATTAGACAAGCAGGAGAAAATAACACAGCTAAAAAAGATGGTATCCCCGCAAAAACGGTATGATTATTTCCAACGAAATTTCACATGGATCGCCGACCATTTACCCGAAAACCAGTTGGCCTCCTTCCTTCAAATACCCTCTTCGGACCTCTCTCGGATCAAGAAACAAATCAGTGTGGGAAGTAATTTTAAGAATGACTTTTCAGGTAAGACACAATAACTTGCAAGCCTTTTTCAAAATGATGATTGTTGGGAATCACGATATCGCAACTTCGTTTATGCGGTCTGATGAATTCTTCATAAGTAGGTTTAACATGGTATTTCCAACGATACATGACATCCTGTAAATCATAGCCTCTTTCTTCATTATCTCGTTTTATCCGACGTTTTAATTTAATCTTGTCCTGTGCGTCAATAAATATTTTTAAATCTAAAAGCTTGGCCACCTCAGGAAAATGAAAGACGAAAATACCTTCTACGACCAATATTTTTTTGGGATGGAAATGCAATAAATTAGGAATTTTATCGGAATTGTTAAATGTGTATTCTTCCCGAGTGACCATTTGGCCTGACCTTAATTTTTCAACGTCGGCCGCAAAAGCCACATCATCGATAGCCCCAGGTAAGTCAAAGTTTTCAATCCCATTTTCATCTTGGGTTTGATGTTCCTTTGGGCGATAATAGTTGTCCTGAGATAATAAGCAAATGTCATCAGTGTCAAACTGTTCCATTAATCGAGTTAAAAAAAGGGTCTTCCCTGAGGCACTTCCTCCGGTAATCCCGATAATGAATGGACGGTTATTGGTCGACATAATGCATTTGATTCAAATACAAATTTGCGAAAATGATTTAAATTAAGCTAAAGCTATATTTTCATTTTTTTTTGAACAATAAATAAAAAGCTTTGGGGTCTTTCTGAATTTTGTCTACCATTTCAAAACCAGATTGGCTTAACAGGTAAATCAACTCTTCAGTAAAGAATAATTTTTTACCACAGCCCTCATGAATTAACGGAGTAGTAAAGGACACTTCCTCCTCTATAAACAAATGGCCTTCTTTTTTTAAAATTCGAAAAGCTTCTTTTAGAACCAAGGGGATTTCTTTGAATTCATGCAGTGCATTGAAAATTAATACTAAATCGGCGGTTTCACTTTCTAACGTTAAGGTATGAACGTCATCATTTTTAAAGCGAATGTTTGTGGTATTTTTTTTGTTAATGTTGTTTTCAAAATAGGAAATGGATTCGCTAATTTCCTGGTCATTCAAGGCTGAAAAATCTTGATCAATCAGGATTAATTCTTTAGCGGGCCGATGAATGACCGCATTGATTTCCCACCAACCCGATCCGGAACCTAAAGAAACGAGGGTATCGGTATTTTGCCAGGGAGTAAATTTTAAAAGTTCGTTCATTTGGGTATAAATTAATGGATAAATCATGAAGCTTGGTATATTTGAAAATAATTATTTTACTATGGCCATTTATATTGCTCCAACCGCCTCAGTGATGGGCAAAGTTCGTATTTCAAAAGACGTTTCTGTTTGGCATGGAGCAGTTGTACGTGCCGATGTGGAGGAAATAATTTTGGGAGAGGGCTGCAATGTTCAAGACAATGCCGTTTTGCATGCAGATGAGGGTGATAAAACGATCATAGGACCCGGAGTAACGATTGGCCATTCTGCGATAGTTCATGGTGCTACAGTTGGCGAGGGATCTCTCATTGGGATGCATGCTACCGTATTAAATCGAGCACAAATTGGTAAATTTTGTTTAATTGGCGCTCATGCACTAGTTACTGAAGGCATGATTATCCCTGATTTTTCACTGGTTTTAGGGATGCCGGCAAAGGTGGTAAAAGTGCTTTCTGAAGCACAAATTGAACGATTAAAGCAAGGAGCGGCACATTACATCATGATGGGAGAAAGGCATGCAGCGGGTGAATTTCCATTGTTAACGCAGTCAGATTTTAATTGATGAAAGATCTTTTTTTAATTCGGCATGCGCACGCTGGACCCTATTTGCTTCCTGATGAATGCCGTCGCTTATCCGACAGGGGAATTGAAGAGGCCAAGGAGTTAAAGGAGATTTTTTCAATAAATAATTTCCCTTGCGGATTTTGGTATATATCTAAGACCCATCGAACGAAAGAAACCGCTGAAATTATAATGGAAAATATAGATTGCTTGGGAGAATCTTTAGATGAATTCTGGTATCACGCTTCGGGTCCAGATTATGTAGAAAAAATATTGAGTAGCGTTCATTCTGTTGTTTATTTAGTAGCGCACAATCCATCCATTTCGTACGCGGCATCCTATTTTTCTGGAGAAATGATTCAAATGGAAACCTCTTCATGCATTCATTTTCATTGGCCTCTGGCAGATGCATGGAATGAAATTAGTCAAGGAAGTGCCATCGTCAATTATATACATTAATATCATGCAAAAAAATCGCCTTATTTTTCGTTGGATTCTCATACTATTCACATTGCTTATGGTCGCCCTTGCCATCGATATGGCTCGAAATACAACGGCTCCTTGGAATAAGCATAAAGAAAAATCGAAGTAATCCCACTCAAACATGGGGACAATTTAGGACAAGATTTTTAAAGCTATAAAACGGACTCTATATGCTTTAAGTGGTGTGTGCAGTGCCAAGCATAAATACCTAAGACACGGTCTAATGGATATGTGATATCACGTTCTGGATGAAAATATGTTTTAGTCCAATCCGCCTCTTGAAGGGTATTCATTAAATATACCCAACGCTGGTGTACGGATTTAACGCCTATAATGGACCATTCAATAGGAGCTTCATCGCCATCTGGCATGTGAGCCCAGTCATTTTCTGAATAAGGCATGATGGTTGGATTTTCCTCATTCAATGCTTTTTTGAATCTTATGTAGCAATTCATGTGGCTATCAAACATATGATGAATCACTTGGCGAGCGGTCCAACCTCCTGGGCGATAGGCTTTTTTTAAAGTAGATTCAGAAAGTTTTGAAGCCACTTGTGCTAATAAATCAGGAAATTCATCTATGGTCTTAATCCAGTTTTTTCTGATTTCAGGTGTGATGCTTGCTGGGGCTACAAATTTCCCAATGGGATATTGAAGTGGATTTAATTCCATATACTTATAGGTGTTGGGTAAAAAAAGAAGTGATGTCTTTGGCAGCTTCTCGCGTGTGGGCAATCAAAGGGTGTACCCCACGATGGATTAACTCTAGCATTTCTTTCCCTGAATCTTTGCTTAGGTGCGAAACATGCAATGGCATGGAAATTTCACCTTCTTCCACTTCCATGGGAGTGGTGACTTGGAAAGCGATGTTGCCTGCAGAGGCGACTTTAATGATGTCCGATTTTATGTTTTGGAAACTTTCTTCAAAATCAGCTTCTGTGTTTCCAGAAATTTCAAATTGTACAGGTGTTTGGTTTGCCTTTAAAGCCAGCAGTGCTTTGATTTCTTGATCTAATGTAGCTAATGATTTTCTGAGCGCATGGTAGTTTTTACCCGTTGTCATCCGTTCTCGAATCGATTGTCTGATGAAATAGGTGAGGGTATCGGTGACAGTCAACCCTATTTCAGCCGTTTGCTTAAAAATGAGTGAGCTTGGTGACATGCCGGGAATGGTGTTGGGGTCATGTAATATGACCATTCCTTCCGGACTTAAAAACCCGTCTATTCGCGTGCAAACTCCAAAACCCAAGTCGTCGAAAGCTTTTTTAACTTGATCTTGAATGATTTTCAAATGAGCTAAGCTCGCATCCATCGGAATTCTTTTTCGCGTTGCTTTCGACTTGTATTTGGCATTAAAATCGAATACCTCTACCGATTCGTCGATGACAATTTCGGTCGGCGGTAAGGCGACCGACTGCCCATTAGGTGTTTGAATGACTCCGCAACTAAATTCTGCGCCAAGCACAAATGATTCCAGTAAAATGGAATCTTCTGAATGAATAGAATGAATAGAGGCCTTAGTTACTCCCTGTAAAAAATACGATTTTAATTCGCTTAAAAGTTGGGCTGGGTGGTGGAAGATCTGATGTTGGAATATGACTGGAAATCCTATCCCTTCATCTAAATTAACCATTTTTTGAAGTAAATCTATTTGATCCTCCTCGTTTAATTTAAGCCACTCTTCGCGGTATATTTCAGAAATAAAGAGGCATTTTTTGATTGCCTGGTCAAAATCTTCCAAAGAATCTTTTTTAACAAATGCGAGACCAATGGACGATCCTTGATGAGGGGCTTTGGCTACAAATGGGATTCCTATTTCTTTTTTAACTTGTTCAAATAAAGTTTCTCGGCCATATTTTTCATAGTCATCCCGCTTTAGAGTGAAGAATCTTTTATCTAGTCCCACACTTTTTTGAAGCCATTCATTTTGTTTGGACTTATCGATTCCGATCGCTGAACCTAATAAACCAGGTCCAGAATAGGGGATGTTAAACCATTCTAATAGGCCTTGGATGCTTCCATCTTCCGCACCGGGACCATGCATGGCAATAAAGGCGAAATCGAAATGATCTTTAAAATTTTCAGGAAAAATTTGAACCCCTATTTCCTGGATAACTTGTGCGTAAGAATCAGAATTTTGGTTTTCTAATGATTCAATATAAACGGAAAAGGGAGCAGTTTGATATTGTTTTGGAGGGAAAAAATCACGAATGGAATCTTCAAAAATGAGTGATTCTTTGATCAAAATAAAATGCCCTAAACTGTCAACAAAAATAGGAACGGGTTTAAATAATGCTTTGTTGATATGCGCCATGGCTGTTTTCCCACCAGCAAAACTAATTTCACGTTCTCTTGCTTGGCCCCCAAATAAAATTCCAATGCGCATCATATATTCGTTATTAGAGGGGGATTATTTGGTTAATTTCTTCCACTGACTTGACTTCGGGAACTTCTCTTTTAATGGCTTCCTCTACCCCTGCTCTAAAGGTCATGGCGGACATATTGCAAGATTTACAATTGCCCACTAAAGACAATTTTAGCTCATTTTCTTCCGAAATTTCTACGATTTCTACATTGCCACCATCAGCGATTAAATAAGGTCGAATGGTATCAAGTGCTGATTGAATTCGAGCGTAAAGTGGATGATTTTCCATAGATTAAGCGTTTGATTGTGCGTTACTAATCGCAATTTGTTGGGCTAGATTGGTAGCTATTTGAATAAATGCCTCTGCGCTGAGACCGTCCGTGGACGCTATAGGTTTTCCTTCATCTCCCGCTTCACGGATGGCTTGTATTAAAGGAACTTCACCCAAAAATGGCACTTTATATTTTTCTGCTAACACTTTACCTCCATCTTGTCCAAACAAATAATATTTGTTTTCAGGCAATTCTGCGGGTGTAAAATAAGCCATATTTTCGACTAAACCCAACAATGGAACATTAATTCCCGCTTGGTTGAAAAATTGTAAACCTTTAGTGGCATCAGATAAGGCTACTTTCTGAGGGGTGGTCACAATGACTGCCCCCGTCAACTTGATCAATTGGACTAATGTTAAGTGAATATCAGAAGTTCCTGGTGGCAGATCGATCAATAAATAGTCGAGTTCGCCCCAATTCGTATCTCCGAAAAATTGGCGCAACGCTTGTGTCATCATCGGTCCACGCCATGGCACAGGACTGTCTGAAGGTGCTAAAAAGCCCATCGAGATCATTTTTATCCCATATTGCATGATCGGCTGAATCCGATTCTTGCCATTGATTTCTTCGACCAAAGGCTGCAAATCTTCCGCCCCAAACATCACAGGAATAGAGGGTCCTGAAATATCCGCATCCAAAATGCCCACTTTGGCCCCTAGATTTTTAAGTGCCATCGCCAAGTTTGCAGTGACTGTTGACTTACCCACTCCCCCTTTTCCAGAGGCAATGGCAATCACATTTTTAACGCCGGGAATTAATGGATCCGCTGCCGATAAACTAGTGACTTCTGCAGTCATGTTAATCACGACTTTTAAGTCAGGTTGGACCAATTTATGGATGGCATCCTCACAATCTTTTCGAATTTTTTCTTTCAAGGGACATGCCGGTGTGGTTAACACCACGGTAAATCGAACTTCCCCTACACCCAACTCAACATCTTTGATCATTCCCAAGGTGACCAAATCTTTTTTCAAGTCAGGTTCTTGGACGGTGCTTAAGGCACCCATGATCAGTTCTTTACTTACACTTAAATCTCCCATGTTCGATTTTAATATTCAAACCTCAAATATACAGTATTTTACTCTTTATTTTGAGCCTAATGATGCTTTTAATGATAAAATTTCAGTCGCTAATTTTTTTGCTAATTTCGAATAATCGACACCTTTAAATTCTGTGGGCAGCTCTGCATTTAATTTTTCTAATGTGTCTATGTGTAGAGGTATTTTGGTAGGATGAGGCCGATGCATTAAGGTGCTAAGCACACGGTTCCATGCAATCTCTGCCGTCAACAATTCACTAGAAAAATAAGTTTCTTTGAATTTTTGCCAAATGTAATCCAAGGCCGTCTCATTCGGATGAATTAAATCTTTTTCATAAAAGCGGTAATCTCTTAGCTCGTCCATCATAATTTCATACGCAGGGAAATAACTAACTTGGCCTGGAAACTCTTGCCAAATTTCATGAGCGGCCAAGCGTAGAGTAGCTTTTGAAACAGCATTTTCCATCATGCCATCGCGGGTATGTCTCACGGGCGAAACGGTCAAAACAAGGTGTTTATTTGGGTGTTTTTGTAAAAAATCCCTAAAATCTTGAGTGATTTCAGAAACCTGATGCAGGTGTTTGACGAAACGCTGACTTGCTTGTTTATGGCAATGCGTTATGGGCCTATTTAGGACCTTATCATGGTAATAGTAGGCTGTACCGAAGGTCAACAAAAGAGTATCGGATTGACCTAGGAACGTTTTCGTTTCTTCTTGCTTTGCTTGAATCTCGGTTAATAAATGTTCCGGATTTTGGCTTATGAAATTGGAATGAAAATCAGGATGTACAAAAAAATCCCCATCGCTGTATAAATCAGCGGAATTAAGCGTCTCAAATGCTAAAGCTTTTAATATGCGGATGGGATTAAATTGGGTGCCAAAGGGCTGATTGAGTAATGTCAGAGACAAATTGTCCAACCTTTTTCCCATGTTTTCCGCAAAACAAGACCCCATACACAATACCCTACTCGTGGGCCTTAGCTTATGATTGGAAACAGGAATAGGAAAATCAGTACTAAGTTTCAAGCTTTATCTTTCTATTTGAGAACCTATAGGTCTTTTTTATAAGCCTTTGGCCCATTGATCCATTTTCTTTTCTAAAACTTCTAATGGCATATTTCCATCTTTTAGTAATTCATCATGGAAGTCAGCGATTTTGAATTTAGCACCTAATTGCTTAGTCAGTCTTTCTCTTATTTCTTTGATTTTCAGAGCTCCTATTTTATAACTTAAGGCTTGCGCAGGGATGGCCATATATCTCTCAATTTCAGCGATCGTGCCCTCTTCACCTAGTGGCTCATTGTCCATCATAAATTTGATAGCCTCTTCTCTAGTCATATTTTTTGAGTGCATACCTGCATCCACGACTAATCTAATAGCTCGATGCATCTCATCTCCCAAAGCACCCATGTATTGATATGGATCAGTATATAAGCCTAATTCTTTACCTAAACTTTCTGTGTATAAAGCCCAGCCTTCTGCATAGGCTGAATTTCCGCCAAAGCGTCTAAATTTAGGTAAATCTCCATTTTCTTGTTGCAAGCTAATTTGATAATGATGTCCAGGAATAGCTTCATGCAAAAATAGACTTTCCATTCCACTCGTTAAATTAAAAGTCTTGGCATTGGTGATCGGAACATAAAAAATTCCTGGTCTTTTTCCATCTTCAGAACCTGCAAAATATTCAGCAGAGGCGGAAGCTGCACGAAAAGCTTCGGTTTGACGAATTTCAAATGGAGACTTAGGAACTCGGCCAAACATCGTTTTCAATGCAGGCTCCATTTTTTTGTGAATCGTTTCAAAGGCGGCAAGAACTTCCGCAGGGGTTTTAAATGGAGTAAATTTTGGATCAGTACGCATGTGCTCAAAAAATGCTTTTAAATCTCCCTTAAAACCTACGGCATCTTTTGTTTTCTCCATTTCGGTTTTAATGCGCTTCACTTCAGAAAGGCCAGTTTGGTAGATTTCATCCGCTGATTTGTTCGTGGTGGTCATCGTACGGATTAAGTATTGATAGTAGGCCTTGCCGTTAGGGATATCGCTAATTCCTGAGCTAAGCCTTCCTTTTGGCAAGTATTCTTCCTTCATGAAAGTGGCCAATCGGCCATACGCAGGAAGGATGATTTCCGTGATGTTTTTAGTATATAATTCAGTGAACCGTTTCTTTTCTGCTTCTGTAAAGCTTTTTGGGAAATTTTTAATAGGTCCATAAAATGTACTTTCTTTTACTTCTTTAACATTAAATGCGTCAAGCTGAGGGATGATTTTAACAATCAATGCTTTGGGTAAAACATGTCCAGCAGCCATTCCTTTTCTAAAATAAACGAGGGAGCTATCTAAATATGCTGCTCCCTTGATCATTCTTTTAGACCAATTTTCATAATCTTTTGCCGTGACAAACGGTTGGATGACGGAGCCGCTTCCCAACTGTGCAAATGTTAAATGGAAGCCATAAAATTGATTCAATGGAATTAGGTTTTCAGGAAAGCTTAAACCTTCTAGTCCCAAATTGATATCTCTTTCTATGAGGTCGAATGTTAATTGGTCATTCGTATTTAAACTTTCACGATCGATTGCTTGCAATAATTTTTGATATTTTTCTAACGTACTTTTGACTAAAGCTCTATGGCTGTCGGTAAAGTCAATGTTTAATAAATCATTGTACCTATTATCCCCATTAAAGGTGGCAGAAAGTGGGCTTAATTTTAATTGATCTTCATAATAATCGGATATCATTTTATCAAGCTGAGGGTTTTTCGGAGTAGAATTTTTCTCTTTTTGGCAAGATAAAATTGAAATAAGGCTTATGAATAGAATTAATTTTTTCATGGGATTTGTTGATTTATATGAAACGTGGTCAATGGAATGAAATGTTCAGAAAATATATTCGTGTCAGCAATTTATGGTATCTAAGTAAAATTAGCAAAATTTTGGGAATCTGTGTAATTAAATAGGCCTTCATGTTCATATTTGGACAAATTCAATATATTTGTGGGGAGCATTTATAGATCAATTGATTAATTAAATTCATATGTCGGAAATTGGAGCAGAGCGTATAAGACTTTCATTGAGGAACGACAATAAAGGTTGGAAAAAATGGGGCCCATACCTGACTGAGCGTCAGTGGGGAACTGTTCGAGAGGATTATAGCGCTCATGGGAATGCTTGGGGCAGTATTACACATGACATGGCGCGTTCCAAAGCGTATCGTTGGGGCGAAGAGGGAATTGGAGGTATTTCAGACAATAAACAGCATGTGTGTTTTGCGTTTTCATTTTGGAATCATCATGATCACATAATCAAAGAACGTTTTTTTGGCTTGACTGGAGCGGAATCAAATCATGGAGAAGACGTGAAGGAATTGTATTATTATCAAGATGCGACGCCCACGCACTCGTATCAAAAGATGCTCTACAAGTATCCCCAACAAACATTTCCCTATGAAAAGTTGATCCAGGAGAGTAAGAAACGTAGCCGTTTAGAGCCCGAGTATGAGCTTTTGGATACAGGAATTTTTGATAAAAATGAATATTTTGACATTAGTATGGAATATGCGAAGGGGGATGAGCAAGATATTTTGATTAAAGTGACGGTTGAAAATAGGTCAAAAGTGGCAGCACCTATCACGGTTTTGCCGACCATTTGGTATCGAAATACTTGGTGCTGGGGATATGAAAATTATAAATACAAACCGCTTTTAACGGGTGTTGGAAATTCGTTTATTGAGGTAGATCATCGTGTCGTGGGCCGATTTAAATTATATGCAGAGGAGGCGGATGAGTTTTTGTTTTGTGATAATGAAACGAATTTTGAGCGTTTACATCAGTCGCCTAATTTATCGCATTTTACCAAGGATGGGATCAATGAATATATTGTCAACAAAAGCAAGCATTCCATCAATCAAAATCACATCGGGACCAAAGCTGCGGCTCGATATACAACCAAAATTCCGGCGGGGGGTAAGAAAGTCTTTAGGCTGAGGTTAGTAGATCATACGTTAAAAAATGCCTTTGAGGATTTTGATGCCATTTTTGAAACTAGAATCAAAGAGGCGAATGAATTTTATGATTCAATTCAGAAAGGTGTGGAAGATCCCGCATTAAAGTTGTTGCAAAGGCAATCTTATGCAGGAATGTTGTGGACCAAACAGTGGTATTATTACAATGTTTTTGAGTGGATTAAGGGGGATCCTGCGATGCCGAAACCGGATGCCAACCGGAAATTCGGTCGAAATAATTCGTGGCGACATTTATATACGGCTAATATTTTGTCGATGCCGGACAAATGGGAATATCCTTGGTTTGCGGCATGGGACTTGGCGTTTCATACGATTCCGTTAGCAAGATTGGACCCTGATTTTGCCAAAAGACAGTTGGCCGTTATTCTACGTGAATATTACATGCATCCCAATGGCCAAATTCCGGCTTATGAATGGTCGTTTTCGGATGTTAATCCACCGGTTCATGCTTGGGCTACTTGGAAAGTGTATGAAATAGACAAGGAGATGAATGGTGGCAAGGGTGACATCGTTTTTCTGGAGCGTATATTTCATAAACTGTTGTTGAATTTTACTTGGTGGGTTAATTTAAAAGATGCGGGGGGAGATAATATTTTTGGAGGTGGATTTTTGGGAATGGATAACATTGGCGTTTTCGACCGGTCGGCTACTTTGCCCACGGGGGGGCATTTAGAACAAGCGGATGGGACGGGTTGGATGGCGATGTATAGTTTGAATATGTTGCGAATTGCTTGTGAAATTGCGATTGAAAATCCGGTGTATCAAGATATGGCCTCTAAGTTTTTTGAGCATTTTCTTCACATTGCGGGAGCTATGCAATCGATAGGTGGAGAGAAATTGAATTTATGGGATGAGGATGACCAGTTTTATTATGATATGTTGCACAAAGAGGATGGAAGTGCGATGCTTTTAAAAGTACGATCGATGGTCGGGTTAATTCCACTCTTTGCCGTCGAAGTGTTGACATCTGATATGCTTGATAAATTGCCTGCATTTAAACGCCGGGTGGAATGGGTGTTAAACAATCGGCCCGATTTGGCCTCCTTAATTTCTCGTTGGTACGAACCGGGAAAAGGCGAAAGTCGTCTATTGTCTATTTTACGGGGGCATCGAATGAAAATGATTTTGAAGCGGATGTTTGACGAATCGGAATTTTTATCGGATTTTGGAATTAGGTCTTTGTCCAAATACCATCAGGAGCACCCCTATAAATTTGTTTTTGACGGTGGTTCTATGCAAGTGGATTATACACCTGCAGAATCCACGGGTGACATGTTTGGCGGAAATTCAAATTGGCGCGGTCCAATCTGGTTTCCCATGAATTATTTAATTTTAGATTCTTTATCGAAATTTTCGGATTATTATGGAAGCGATTATGAGGTGGAATATCCAACTAATTCTGGGCAGATGATGAATATCAAGGATGCTGCCTCAGGGGTGTCAAAACGTTTGTTAGCCATGTTCATGCCTGGAAAAGATGGTAAAATTCCCATGTATGGGGAATATGAAAAAATGCAATCTGATCCAAATTTCAAGGACAATCATTTGTTTTTTGAGTATTTTGATGGGGACACAGGAAAGGGTTTAGGGGCTAGTCATCAAACAGGATGGACGGGTTTGATTTCAGAAATTATAAGACAATTGTATGGAAAGTAAAAACGAATTTTTGGGTACGCCCGAAGAAAATTTTAAGGCATTAGGCTTGGATTTACCTCCGGCACCTAAGCCCATGGGCGTATATAAGCCGGGTTTAAAAGTAGATCATTTCTATTATGTTTCGGGTCATGGACCTGTGCTTAATGATGGTTCTTTAATCGTGGGCCGAGTAGGCGATGCGATGGACATGGAGGAAGGTAAAGTGGCCGCACAGCAAGTTGGCCTAACAATTTTAGCCACCTTAAAATCTCAATTAGGCAGTTTAAATAAAATCAAACGGGTTATTAAGGTGTTGGGCATGGTAAATTGTACGTCTGATTTTGAGCGACATCCCTATGTTATTAATGGTTGCTCGGAGTTATTTGCAAAAGTGTGGGGCGAAGAAAATGGAATTGGTGTGCGTTCTGCGGTAGGCATGGGAACCCTTCCTGGAAACATTCCGGTAGAGATTGAGGTAATTTTTGAATTAGGCTAGAAAAATTAGGTATTAGGTAATAGGTATTAGGTAATAGGTAATAGGTAAGAGGTATTAGGTATTAGGTATTAGGTAAGAGGTATTAGGTAATAGGTATAAAGTAATAGTTGAAAATTAATAGGTATAAAGTAATAGTTGAAAATTAATAGGTATAAAGTAATAGTTGAAAATTAATAGGTGGATTATAAAAGATTATAGAGTCGAACGTAAAAGAAGATTGGTGCTTACCAAAAACTACCTCTTACCTATTACCTAATTTTACTTATTACCTATTTTACCTATTACCTAATACCTCTTACCTGAAAATACCTACTTCGATAACTCTAACATCGCCTTTAACGCTTTATAAGCGGGAACTCTTACTTTTTCTGACAGGTGAATTTCGGGTAATTCGTAAAAAAGTGCGTTGTATAATTTTTCCAACGTATTCATTTTCATGTAAGGGCACTCTGCACATGCACAGGTATTTTGCTCGTTGGCCGGCGCCGGAATCAAGTGCTTATTAGGCACTGCCTGTTTCATTTTATGCAATATTCCAGCTTCAGTGGCTACAATAAAGGTGGTGTTCGGAGATGTTTCTACGAATTTTAATAAGGCGGTCGTTGACCCTACGTAATCAGCTTCTTTTAAAATAACTTCTTTGCATTCCGGGTGTGCAATCAACAATGCTTCAGGGAAATCTATCTTGAGTTTAGCTAATTTTTCCAGTGAAATATCGATGTGAACCATGCAAGCACCTTCCCAAAGAATTAAATCACGGCCTGTTTTATGGGCCACATATCGACCCAAATTTGCATCAGGAGCAAAAATAATTTCTTGGTCTGCCGGTATAGATTCAACGACTTGGACAGCATTCGAAGAGGTACAAATAATGTCCGTCATCGCTTTAATATCCGCTGAGCAATTGATGTATGAAACCACGGTAGCCTTGGGATGAGCAGCTTTTAAGGCGGCAAATTCCTCCACCGGAACAGAGTCAGCGAGCGAACAGCCTGCATTGAAATCTGGCACCACAACTTTTTTTGTAGGGTTGAGTATTTTGGCTGTTTCCCCCATGAAGTGAACCCCACAAAATATAATTAAATCAGCCTCTGTGTTTTCCGCGGCTTGAGAAAGTCCTAAGGAGTCACCTACGTAATCAGCTAATTCTTGAATTTCACCATCTACATAGTAATGCGCTAGAATGACCGCATTTTTTGCCTTTTTTAAAGCTTTTATTGCGTCTATTAGCTCTTGGCCTTTGGGAGTGGAACGTGCAATATAGCCCACTTCGTTTGCTTCGTCTATTAAATTCATTTTGCTTTTAAGCTTAAGTCTAAACTCTTGATATGATGTGTCAATGCGCCAACGGAAATGAAATCTACGCCTGTTTCTGCATAAGCTCTTAAGGTAGTTTCATTAATTCCTCCCGATGCTTCGGTAATAAACCGGCCGCCTATTTTTCTAATGGCATCCCTTAATTCGCTCGGACTGAAATTGTCCAACATAATTCTTTGCACCCCACCGATCTTTAAAACCTCTTCTAATTCCGCTTCGTTCCTAACTTCGATTTCAATCGCCAGCGCATGAGCACGCGCTTGGTTATAAGCAAATGCTTTTTCTAATGCGGCGGCTATGCCACCGGCAAAATCCACATGGTTGTCTTTGATTAAAATCATGTCAAATAATCCATAGCGATGGTTCGTAGCACCTCCAATTTTACAAGCCCATTTTTCTGCTAACCTGAAATTGGGTGTTGTTTTTCTGGTATCTAAAAGTTTGGCTTTTGTACCTTGAATTATTTGTACCAATGACCTTGTGTAGGTGGCAATTCCAGACATGCGTTGCATGCAGTTTAAGACTAAACGCTCTGCTTTCAGGATGGATTGTGAGTGGCCGTTAACCTCTAACACCGTCATTCCTGGTTCAATCCAGTCGCCATCTTGTTTGAAAAACGTAAGATTTAAGTTGGGGTCCACATAAGTGAAAATGGCTTTCGCTAATTCCACACCCGCAAGCACTCCCGTATCTTTGACTAACAAGGAAGCGGAACCTGTCGCGGAGGCAGGTACAGTCGCCAGTGAAGTATGATCTCCATCGCCTAAATCCTCTTTCAAGGCTTCGTGTATAAAGTGCTGAATATGCTCAGGTGCTTGATATTCGAACATGTTGCCGTTTTTGTAGCCACAAATTTACGAATTATAATCTTATGGACATTAGAAATTGAATTCTAAAAAAAATGTCCTATTTTTGCTTCTTAGTATGCAAAATAAAGTCAAAATCTTTCAATTAATCTTGTTCATCCCCGTGCTTTTTTGGCTCGTGGCAAAGCCTATTTCGTTGACTTCGGCTGAAAGAAACGATTGTAAGACAGAAAAAAACGCGCATTCGAAAGGTTCAAATGACTCAAAGCAAACTAAAGTCTATGCTGAGCAGCATGTGTATCAAGCAGCAGCAAACCTTCAGTTTGATTTTCCTGCTGATTGGAATTTTGTAAGTTCCTTGGAAATGATCAGTATTCAGCCGCGGAATGATTTTAAATTGCCTGCGGTGATACATCGTACGGCCTTGATGCGAATTTTATTGACTCAATTTATAGCCACGCTGGCTCCCTGATAAACCTTCATTCTACAGGTTTATTTTATTTTTAATGTTCACAAATTTTTAATTCTTTTATCATGCGTTACAAAAGTGCTATTATTTGGCTGTCTACTATTATTTCAGCTTTATGTATTTTCTTCCTTTCTTTTACATGGAAGGCAAATCAACTAAGAGATCAAGCAAATGCATTTGCTACCTCAAAAGACGGGAAATTTGACCCGGCAAAAAGACTTCATTTCATTGATTCTCTATGGAAGCAACCTGTTTACATCGGTTATACATTCCAAGAGGTTACGCAATATGCCCTTCACAAAGGATTGGACTTAGAAGGAGGCTTGCACGCTGTTTTAGAGGTTTCTCCTGTGGAAATTCTTCGTGCATTGTCTGGAAAAAGCAATGATCCTAATTTTGAAAAAGCGCTATTGGAGGCAAATGCAGCCCAAGCAAATTCATCGAAGTCATTTAATGAATTGTTTTATGATGCCTTTGCAAAAGTGGCACCGAATCAAACATTAGCATCTGTTTTTGCTAATTCAGTGAATCGCGGTAAAATCAGTTCCTCCTCTTCTGATTCTGAAGTAAAGCGTGTTATTGACGCTGAAATTGACGGTGCAGTAGATCGTGTGTACAAAATCATTCAAGCACGTATTGATAAATTTGGTGTCGCTAATCCAAACATTCAAAGACTTCCAGGTTCTAACAGAATTCAAGTTGAATTACCTGGTGTGGACAACCCAGAGCGTGCACGTAAATTATTATCAGGTGCTGCGAAATTGGAGTTTATTGAGTGCTATGAAGTCAATGAATATGGTTCTGGTTTAAATGCTTTAGGAGCCTTGTTAGATCAGGAGTCTAAGCAACCTGCCGTGGCTGCATCAGCTGCTAGTCCGTCTGTAAAAGATACTGCGAGCAATGCATTGGCTTCTCAATTATCTAAGCCAGCCGTGAAGGATTCAGGAAAAGCTAAGACGGATACAAGTGCTGGAAGTGCATTGACCAAATTATTCTTGCCTATGGGGAATGGAATTGGGGTTTATCGCAAAGATACCGCTCGTGTAAACGCATTGTTTCGCCGGGCTGATGTGCGTGGATTTTTTCCTGCAAACCTAACCTTTGCTTGGGCTGCTAAAGGAATTCCAGCGACGAATGGCGATGAGATTTTGACATTAGAAGCCTTGAAAAAAGCAGAAGGCCAATCAGCCCCATTAGAAGGTGATGTGATTACAGATGCTGCTCAAGATTTCGATCAAACAGGTCGTGCTGAAGTAACGATGTCGATGAATGGCACAGGAGCCAGAATTTGGAAAAATTTAACAGGCGCTAATGTAGGTCGTAGGATTGCCATTGTTTTAGATGGCTACGTATATTCAGCACCGGTGATTAATGGTGAGATTCCAGGTGGTCGTTCTTCGATCTCAGGTAGTTTTACAGTAGAAGAGGCTAAAGATTTAGCGAATGTGTTGAAAGCGGGTAAATTACCGGCGCCAACGCGTATTGTAGAGGATGCATTTATTGGTCCATCTTTAGGAGTTGAGTCCATTAACCAAGGATATATGTCGATGCTTTTAGGCTTGCTATTGGTCATCATATTCATGATCGGTTATTATGGAAATCCAGGCTGGATGGCAAATTTGGCCTTGTTTTTCAACGTATTTTTTATCGCGGGTGTGTTAGTACAAATCCAAGCAGCGTTGACTTTGCCAGGTATTGCAGGTATCGTTTTGACTTTGGGTATGGCCGTGGATGCCAACGTATTAATCAATGAACGTATTCGTGAAGAGTTGCATAAGGGCAAAGGATTATTGGATGCGATTAATGTCGGTTACGAGAAAGCATTAAGTGCGATTTTGGACGGTAACATTACGACGGTATTGATCGGTGTGATCTTGATTATATTCGGTTCCGGATCAGTAAAAGGATTTGGAGTGACTCTTTGTATCGGTTTAGTTACTTCGGTATTTACGGCGGTTTACATCTCTCATATTTTGATTTTATGGATGGCTAATCGAGCGATTAAAGCGGGAAGAGAGAAGAATATGACGTTTGAAACATTTATATCACGCGATTTATTCAAAGGAATGAATTTCGATTTTATTGGCAAGCGTAAATATTCATATTGGCTCTCTTGGGGTTTAATTGCTACTGGTGCCATTGTATTATTCATCCAAGGTGGTTTTAATTTGGGTGTTGACTTTAAAGGAGGCCGTTCATATGTAGTTGAGTTTGCTCAACCGGTAGATGCGGGTAAAGTTAAAGAGGCTTTATCTGATAATTTTGGAGGTAAAGGGGTCGAAGTAAAAACCTTTAATGGAGCGAGTAAATTGAAAGTGACTACTTCCTATTTAGTAGAAGATGAGTCCATTACAGCTAATAATACGGTAAGAACTGCATTGGAAGCAGGTTTAAAAGATTTCGAAGCCAACTCTCCTGTTGTCGTGTCTGAGGCAAAAGTAGGTGCAACCGTAGCGGATGATATTTTAACTCAATCCTTCCTTTCCATCTTATATGCTTTGGTTGCCATCTTTATTTACATCTTGATTCGTTTCCGTAAATGGCAATATTCATTGGGTGGAATTGTGGCCTTGGTGCATGATGCATTAGTTGTATTAGGCATGGTGGGCATTACACGTTTGTTTGGGTTTGAGTTGGAAGTAGACCAAGTATTTATCGCGGCGATTTTGACCGTTATTGGTTATTCAATTAACGATACTGTGGTTGTATTTGACCGTATCCGTGAGGAAATAGGTGTGAATCCAGATTTAGGAAATAAAGCCTTAATGATCAAAACGATTAATGAATCTATTAACCATACCATGTCACGGACGGTAATGACTGCAACCACTGTATTTTTAGTGGTTACCGTATTATTAATATTTGGTGGTGATGTGTTAAGAGGATTTTCATTCGCGATGTTTATCGGTGTTGTTTTTGGAGCTTATTCTTCTATTTTTGTAGCGGCTCCTATTGTGGTTGACTTCGGAACATCATCTAAATTAAAGAAATAAATATTGCTGGCAATCTGAAAGGATTGCCAGTTTGTACACCAACCTAATTTATAACCTATGAATAATAGTATTTGGAGAAAAAAGCCTTTAGAGGCCTATGCTGCGGATGTTAAGAACAGCCAACTAAAGCGTGTGCTTGGTAAATGGGCTTTAACATCTTTGGGAATTGGAGCCGTTATTGGCGGAGGAATATTCACATTGACAGGGATTGCAGCGCACGATTGGGCCGGTCCTGCATTAGCTTTAGCCTTTGTGATGGCGGGTACTGCTTGTACTTTTGCAGCTCTTTGTTATGCTGAATTTGCTTCCATATTACCTGTAGAAGGTTCGGCTTACGCGTATTCTTATGGTACTGTGGGTGAATTTTTCGCCTGGTTTATTGGTTGGAATTTGATCTTAGAGTATATGATGGGTGCCACAACGGTAGCCGTTGCTTGGAGTGGATATTTTGAAAAACTGTTGCATCTTTTCAACATAAATTTACCGCTTTATTTAACCAATGACCCGGTCACAGCGGCTGAAAAAGTAGAAAAGTTGCGTGCCGCAGGACAAGTGGTTCCTGACTTTTCATTTGCATTTAATTTACCTGCATTTATTATTGTATGGTTGGTTACATGGGTTTTAGTGAAAGGAATTAAAGAAGCGGCAAGTACCAATAACCTCATTGTTATCATGAAGGTAGCTGCGGTGATTTTTGTTATCGTTGTAGGTGCATTTTATGTGGATACAGCTAATTGGCATCCCTTCATTCCGGATCCAGTCGTTGATGCTACCGGCGCCACGCACTTTGGTTTTGATGGCGTTGTGACCGCTGCCTCCATTATTTTCTTTGCCTACATTGGTTTTGATGCGGTGTCTACTCAAGCTGGAGAAGCGATTAATCCGACGAAAGATGTTCCATTTGCCATTATTGCCTCATTATTGATTTGTACCGTATTGTATATTTTGGTTTCATTGGTATTGACCGGAATGGTTAAGTACGACACCTTAGATTTGAAAGCACCGGTTGCCTCAGCATTTGAAGGCGCAGGATTGCCTATTGCGATGTATATTGTGACCATTGCTGCAACAGCTGGTTTAACCTCCGTTATGCTCGTGATGATGTTATCTCAGACACGTATTTTCTTAGGAATGGCCAAAGATGGTTTATTACCTAAAGGATTATTTGCGGCGATTCACCCGAAATTTAAGACGCCATGGAAGTCAACGATTTTTGTTGGCGGTATCGTGTCGGTTGTTTCAGCTTTGACTCCGATAGACAAAGTATCCGAAATGTGTAGTTCAGGTACTTTATTAGCATTTGCCATGATATGTGGTGCGGTGTGGTTATTGAGAGTACGTGAGCCTAACATCGAACGTCCTTTTAAAGTGAAGTTTTTACCTTTCGTTGCGACCGCAGGAATTTTATGTAATTTATACTTAATGTGGGGTTTGCGTACGGAAACCAAGATTTCATTTTTAATTTGGGGTACCTTAGGCATTATTGTATACTTCGCCTATAGCCGAGGGCATAGCAATCTGAACAAGAATAATTAAAGGAATGAGGCGCAAGAAATTGCGCCTTTTTTCATTACGCGCAAATTCTTTTAGATCACTAAGCCAATGAGACTCTCAAAAAGAAAGTTGGATGTTTCCTGAGCATTTTTAATCCAATGTATTTTGGCGTATTTTTGCACCTTGATTTTATAATGCATATCGAATGAGTCAGATTGAAAGTGAAATAGCGAAACGTAGAACC
>Ga0214163_1000051_pt1 | contig 46864 bp, 42 predicted proteins | sample LakMenepilimnion_2_FD_153001 | JGI IMG/M metagenome (GOLD analysis project Ga0214163, IMG submission 153001) | Freshwater microbial communities from Lake Mendota, WI - Practice 15JUN2010 epilimnion v4 | ecosystem: Environmental > Aquatic > Freshwater > Lake > Epilimnion/Euphotic zone | place... | reverse complement strand
CCAAAAAAATGTAGTTGATCGTAAAATTGACTAAAAGAAGTTCGCCGTTTGTGGTAAATAAATGCTTGTGGCAATAGCCCTGATTTAAATCCATTTTCGATGCATCGTATACTAAATTCGATGTCTTCCCCCATTCTAGTTATTTTAAAACCACCCGTTTTTTTCCAGACTTCCCGAGAGATTCCCATGTTAAAACTTCTAGGATGAAATTTCCCTCCTATATTTATAGCTTGGCCTCTAATACCTCCGGTAGTAAAAAAACTGGTCATACTAAAGCTAATTGCTTTTTGAATAGGAGTGAAGCTCTCATGTTCTTTATCAGGACCTCCGAATAAATCTAAATGTTCTTCGTGGATGCCTTTATAGACTTCGCTTAGATAATTAGGTTCTATCAAAGCATCAGAATCTAGGATGACAAAAAAATCTCCTTTAGCTCTTTCAAACGCGTAATTTCTAGCAAATCCTTGTCCTCCATTTTCCTTTACAAAATAAGAAATGGCCAATTTTTGATGAAAGGATTCAACGACTTTTCTTGAATCTGTTTTTGAGCCATCTTCAATGACTAAGACTTCGAAAGTGGTGTAGGTTTGCTGACTTAAACAATCTAATAATTCAGCTAATTCAATCGGCCGATTGTAAACTGGAATAATCACTGAGAAAAAGATAGCATCCATTCGCTTAGGAATTTTGCATGGACGAAAGCGTGTCCCAACTTGCTGTAATAATTTTTTCTAGTTCAAGATCTCCTATTGCATCAGACAAAAACCATGATTCAAATTGGGATGGAGGTAAATAAATGCCTCTTTTTAACATTCCTCTGAAATATTGACCAAATTTATCTAGGTCAGATGTTTTGGCATCCTTGAAGTTTTCAACTCGCTTTTCGGTAAAGAATAGCGTAAACATAGAACCTATTTGGTTCACGGATGCTTTAATCTGCAAGGTTTCAATTTGTTGAGTAATGGCATTTGCTAAATTTTTTCCTTTCGCTTCTAATCGTTGGTAAACCTCAGGATTGGATTGGATTAAACCTAACATCGCTAAGCCAGCTGTAGTAGCCAAAGGATTTCCAGATAATGTCCCTGCTTGATAAACAGGTCCAGCCGGGGCAATCATCTCCATGATGTCGGCTCTTCCACCATAGGCACCCACGGGTAGGCCACCTCCGATTATTTTCCCTAACGTAGTTAAATCTGGTTTTATTCCACAAATTCCTTGGTATCCACTGGAAGATAAACGAAAGCCTGTCATTACTTCATCAAAAATCAATAAGGCATTATGTTTTTCGCAAAGAGATTTAACCGCTTCTATATAACCTTTTTTAGGAATGACTAATCCCATATTTCCTACTACAGGTTCAACGATTACACAGGCAATGTCACCTCTATTTGCTTCAAATAACTGCTCTAATGATTCTAAATCATTGTAAACGGCTGTTAACGTGTCTCTCGCGGTCGATTGGGTAACTCCTGGACTATCTGGTGTGCCAAGAGTGGCAACGCCTGATCCAGCAGCTATTAAAAATGAGTCACCATGTCCATGGTAGCAACCTTCAAATTTTATAATCTTATCTCTTTTTGTAAAAGCCCTAGCTAATCTAATCGCAGCCATAGTCGCTTCTGTTCCAGAATTCACTAGACGTACTTTTTCGATTGAAGGAACCATATCCGTTATTTTTTGGGCTATGAGAACTTCATTGTAGTTAGGAGCTCCAAATGAAAATCCATTTGCTAATGCATTTCGGACTGCATTTTCAATTATAGGGTGAGCTTGTCCAAATAACATAGGACCCCAAGAACCAATCAAATCGATGTAGGAATTTCCGTCTACGTCGTTCAAATAAGCACCTTTGGCTGATTGAATAAAAATAGGATTGCCTCCTACGGATTTAAAAGCTCTTACAGGTGAGTTTACTCCACCTGGTATTAATTTTTTAGCTTGTTCAAAATAAATAGAACTTAAAGTCGTCATTTACTTTTTCTTTTTGGGCGTATTTTTTGCATTCTTTTGTGTCTCCTCCATCGTTTTCATCTGTGTTTGAAGGTATTGAGAAAAACGAGACTTTTTAGCACCCCCACTAGCCGCTATTTTCTTTCTATTTTCCTCTAAGATTAATTTAATTTTATCTTCATTGACAAATTTTCTGATAGCTAATTGTTGGCCTATCGTTACTAAGTTCGAGATGAAGTAATAAAAACTTAATCCAGCAGGAAATGAATTCATCACAAACATGAAAATTACAGGTGTAATGTAAGCCATCATTTTCATGTTAATGGGCTGGCCTGGTTGATCTGGAGTTATTTGATTGTTGTAATAACCATACGCTAATTGGGATACCGTCATCAATAGACAAAACAAACTCACATGAGCTCCGTAAAACGGAATATTAAATGGCAATGAAATAATTGAATCAAAGGTTGATAAATCTTCTGCCCACAAGAATGATTCTTGTCTAAGGTTTATCAAATTTGGAAATAACATAAATACGGCCATTAAAACTGGCATCGTAGCTAAAACCGGAACACAACCACTCAATGGATTGACTCCCACTTCGCCATAGAGTTTCATCGTCTCTTGTTGTACCTTAGCCGCATCATCACCTATTTTTTCCTTAATAGCTGCTATTTCTGGAGCTAAAATTCTTGTTTTTGCCATGGACACGTATGATTTATAGGTCAGTGGCAATAAGGCTGTTTTAATAATTAATACGAGTACAATAATGAGCAAACCATAGTTTGAAAATATACTCTCAAGAAAATCAAATAAGGGTACAAAAATGTACCTCGTGATCGGCAATAAAAAATCGTAACTTAATTTTACATTTTTACCAAAAGATGGTGCAATTGTTTTTACGATGGAGTAATCATTAGGACCAAAGTAAAATTGAAAGTTTGATTTCCCTTGTTTTAAATCTTGCGTTGAGCCCGTTATGATGGCATCTAACGTTTTAATATGGACTGTGTCAGATAAATTAGGGGTAGACGTAAGTGAAGCTTTTGTAAATCTAGATCCCACAGGTATTAAACCCGTTAAGAAATATTTCTTTTTGAAAGCAACCCAGTCGGTCGATTTTGTAATATTATCCGTTTCTATGGATGATGGGTTTTCTGATAAATTATCAAATTCCTCGTCTTCCGTTAATAAATAATTAATGGTTGCTTTTCTTTCCTCATTAATATCTTTTTCGTTTAAAACAATATTTTCCTTCCAATGAATTTGATACTCAGTCCCTGAAATTTGATCTGCAATTTCTCTGACATCAATATCATATCCAAGTTGGTAACCTTGGGGGGCCAATTGATATTTTACTTTTATTTTTTTACCCGTTGGCAATACGGACGTGTAATAAATTTCTCCCTCTTTTTTTTCTTGCGTAAATGATAAAGAATTTAAATCAATTTTACTTGATAATGTAGGTATTTCAACGTTAAATACATCTTTTTTTGCATCGAAAATAAACAATCCACTAGGAATATTAGCTACATAGTTTTTATAACTTTTGAAATTCTTGAGTTGGACCGAAATAATGCGTGCCCCTAAATTGGATGTAACGATTTTAATTTCGTTGTTTTCTAACACACTTAACTCTTCTTTAATTAATGAATCAGATATTGCTGTATTCTTAATTTTTGAAGATGTATCATTAGTTAGTTTGACGATCGCATTCTTTTTAGGCGTTGACGCTTCAATTTTTGCTTTGGTATTTACGATGGGTTCTTTGGGAGCAAAAAAATATTGATAGCCCAATAGCATTGCCATGATTAATACGATTCCTGTTACTGAATTCTTATCCATATATACTATTTTGAATTTTTAATAAATGGAACGGCGTGTTGGTATGCCGCTTTAACAAATTGAACAAATAGTGGGGCAGGAGCCTCCACTGTTGATTTATATTCAGGATGAAATTGTACCCCAATGAAAAATGGATGATTGGGTAGTTCTACTATTTCAATTAAATTGGAATCGGGGTTTGAACCTGACATGATTAAGCCAGCATCTTTAAATTGCTCTAAATATGCATTATTGAACTCGTACCTGTGTCGATGTCTTTCTTGAATCAAAGACTTACCATAAATTTTGTGCGCTAATGTTCCTTTTTCAATTTTACATGAATAAGCACCTAAACGCATTGTTCCACCTTTTGATGATACATCTTTTTGGGATTCCATTAAATCAATGACGGGGAATGGTGTTTCAGGATTCATTTCAAACGAATGAGCTCCTTCTAATCCCATTACATTTCTAGCATATTCAATGACGGCACATTGCATCCCTAAACAAATCCCTAAAAATGGAATTTTGTTTTCACGCGCATATTTTACCGCATTAATTTTACCTTGAATTCCCCTTTCTCCAAATCCTGGAGCCACTAAAATACCATCAAGTCCTGTTAGTGTGTCTTCTACTAAATTTTCATCCATCGTTTCTGATGAAATCCATTTCAAATTTACTTTGATTTCGTTGGATACTCCTGCGTGAATAAATGATTCAGCAATCGATTTGTAAGAATCTTTTAATTCAACATACTTACCGATTAGACCTATGGTTATTTCAAATTTAGGCGCTTTTAATTTTTCTAAAAACTTTTTCCATTGCACTAAATTTGAATCACGGTCATTATAAATATCCAATTTATACAAAACCCGACTATCAAGTCTTTGCTCCTGCATGAGTATTGGGACATCGTAAATGGTTTCCGCATCTCTAGCCTCAATTACGTCTTGCTCTGTTACATTGCAAAAAAGTCCGATCTTCCTTTTCATTTCTTGTGGGAGGGAATGCTCCGTCCGACAAACGAGGATATCAGGTTGAATTCCCGATTCTGATAATGTTTTTACGGAATGCTGTGTAGGCTTCGTTTTCAATTCACCTGCAGATGCTAAATAAGGAATTAAAGTTAGGTGAATGAATAAGGTATTTTTTTCACCTTGATCCCATTTCAATTGCCTAGCAGCTTCAATAAATGGAAGTGATTCTATATCTCCGACACATCCGCCGATCTCGGTAATGACTACATCGTATTTCCCCGTCTCCCCTAAAATTAAAATATTTCGTTTAATTTCATCTGTAATGTGTGGAACCACCTGAACTGTTTTGCCCAAATAATCCCCTCTACGTTCCTTTGTAATGACATTGTGGTATATTCTACCGGTCGTTATATTATTCGCTTGACTTGTTGCTGAATTTAAAAAACGCTCATAATGACCTAAGTCCAAGTCTGTTTCTGCGCCATCATTTGTTACATAGCATTCTCCATGTTCATATGGATTTAAGGTCCCAGGATCAATATTAATATAAGGATCGAATTTCTGAATGGTACAAGTCAAGCCTCTGGCCTGCAAAAGCTTAGCAAGAGAAGATGCTATGATGCCTTTTCCAAGTGAACTCGTTACGCCACCCGTAACAAAAATGTACTTTGATTTTTTGGGATTCCCTTTGCCAGACATTAGGATTTTCTTTATTTGGTTACGGGAAACAAAGATAGCGAATAAAACCCACACAGAATTAATCCTATTTTTATTTTATCTTGCATAAACAATTTATTTTTAAAAATTCATATGAGTATTCTCTTATATTCTGCTTCTGCTGGTTCCGGAAAAACGTATACTTTGACATTGGAGTATATTAAACTAGCCCTCCAGGAAGTTGATAAAAGGGGTTATTTTCGACGGATTTTGGCAGTGACGTTTACGATAAAAGCTGCCGAGGAGATGCGTTCTCGTATTATTGAGTATTTGACAGGTATTTCTGAATATCCCTTATTTCCAAGTTATACACAAGATCAAAAAGATCAGTTTTCTGCCATCATCAATACGATACATCAAGATTTTACTACGTTGGGTGAAACTTTATCAAAAGAAGAAATTGTTGATCGGGCCAAGATTACACTGCAACAAATACTTCAAGACTATGGGCTTTTTTCAGTAATGACGATAGATAGTTTTGTTCAAAGACTGAGTTCCTCCTTTGTGGAAGAACTTAATTTACCTAGTCAATTTGAGGTCATTTTGGATTCCAATAAACTGATAAAGGATCTGATAGACCAATTAATTGAAAAAGTGAATCTACATGGAGATCCACAATTGACAGCGCTTATTTTAGATTATGCACGTAATGAAGTTAATGAAGGACGTAATTGGAATTTAATTCGAAGTAGTTTTCATCAATATTTAAAAATTTGTCTGCAAGAAGATTTTTTACAGGTCCAGAATCATATTCGTTCATTTTCAATCTCTGAATTTAGTACGATTGAAGACCAAATTTCACACTTTGAATCATCGATTCAAGGTGAATTGAAATCAATAGCGCATCAATTGATTGATTTAGTTCAATCAATTGATGTGGATGATTCTGAATTTGTACGAGGGGCGAAAGGTCCTATTTATTTTTTCAAAAAGTTTCTTTTAAATCCAGAACTTGAGCCTAACAAGTTTACATATTTGAAGGAGGCTATTTCTTCTGGTAAATGGTTTTCAGCAAACTCTTCTCCGAATGCCAAAGTTCAAATAGAAGGCATCGCAGATCAACTTTCTATTTTAGGTCAATCTTTTGTTGAAATTTATGAAGAGGTCGTTGATAAATACTTATTGTTGCTATTAATCAAAAAAGATATTAAGAAAATTGCCTTATTGAGTACCGTGGTAGAAGAGTTAAGCATTTATCAGTTTGAAAATAATGCTGTATCGATTTCCGAATTCTCGAAAAAGATTTATGAAGTCATTTCCCAAGATCCAGTGCCTTTTATTTATGAAAAATTGGGAGACCGGTATTTTCATATATTAATTGACGAATTTCAAGATACTTCGATTCTTCAATGGCAAAATTTTATGCCTTTGATTGAAAATTCTGTGAGTATAAATAAAAGGAATTTATTGGTGGGAGATCCCAAACAATCCATTTATAAATTCAGGGGTGGTGAGGTAGGCTTAATTGCCTCTATGACCAATAAAAATTCAGATTTATTAGGTAATAAGCTTGAATCAAATGAATTAGATCAATATAGGTTTGATTATTTGTTGGGAAATACTCAAAATGTCAATTTAACTAATAACTATAGAAGTGCTAGTGCAGTGGTTGAATTTAATAATCAATTTTTTGATTTTGTGGCTAGCAACGTAAAATATCAAGCATATTCTAGCTTATTGAGTCCAATATATGGCATTAATATGCTGCAGAATCCTCGCTTAGATCCAAGTAAAGGGAGTGGATTTGTCGATGTAGTTGTGATAGATTTTTCTTCAAAGGATTCATCTTCTCAAGTTTCTAGTTCGGCGATGATGCTGGATGTTTGTATTAATCAAATTCAACAAAGTATTTTAAAAGGTTTTTCTTATAAGGATATTGCTATTTTAACTCGAAAAAATAAGGATTCTAAATATGTAGCAATCCAATTAAAAGAATTGGGATATCCGGTTATTTCATCCGATTCACTTTTAGTTCATTATTCTTCAATTGTAGGTTTTATTCACACCTTTATGAAATTGGCCAATCATCCTGATCAATTTACATTGCATGAACTATTGTTTCAATTTAACCAATTAGTTAGCGATTCTGAAATTTCAAATGATGCATTGTTAAATTTTGATGGCGATTATATGCGTCATTGCATTGATTTCTTTCAAGAAAAGTCAATTAATCTAGAGCCAGAGAAATTGAACGATACGTTGCTCCTTCCTTTCGTTTATTATTTAATTGACAACTTTAATTTATTTGATCATTCAGAGGGGACAGAATACTTATTTAAATATTTAGATATCATAAACGAATATGCATTGGTTAAATCAAATTCGATCGCTGAATTTTTGGAATATTACGAAGACAACAAATCGAATTTTTTCATTTCGTCGCCAGATCATTTTAATGCCATAACTATATCCAGTATACATAAGTCTAAAGGTTTGGAATATCCCATTGTAATAGTACCTTTTGCATCATGGTCTCACCAAGCTGGTACAGAAAAAATTTGGTATGATTTGAAAAATGTGACTTTTGACGAATTATCGCCATCCGAAAACAAAAAATTAGCACACTTTTACAGCAAGGTTAATGCTAAAAATCTCCTTGGATTTGATGATTTGTCTATTCAAAGTCAGCATGAAAAAGAGGCTATATTTTTAGATGCTTTAAATATGTTATATGTGGCTACCACTCGTGCGAGATTACATCTACATATAATTTTAGCTAAGCCTTCCGAAGATGCTCATGGTACATCAAAAGCTATTTTTAATATGTCCGTGGGAGACATATTGTATAAAATGGCAGAAAATGAAGGTAGCTTATTAGGAGAAGTATCCTATTTGAATTCAAGTCCTTTTGTTGAATTTATTTCTCATTTCGTTTTCAGTGAAGAAATCCAAATCCCTCCATGTGTCCATTTTTTTGATCGGTTTACCTATGGAAGTAAAAAAGTCGATATACAATCTTCACTTTTTGAAATGCCTAAATTTAGGATAGATTCTTCAAAATCAGACATGTTTACTTTAGCGGATAAAAAGAGAGAGAAAGGTAATATGCTACATGATTTTTTGGCCAAATTAAAAGGGATTAATGATTGGCAAATTTATTATTCTAATGTTAATGATAGTAATTCATTTGAATTCATGGATGATGTACAATTAATTTTAGAAGATAAAAACATTCGAGATTTTTTTAGGGATGAAGAACTATTATTTGTGGAAAATGATATTTTATGTCCTGATGGATCTGTATTTAGGCCTGATCGTGTCATAGAAAAAGATGGGAATGTATTTATTATTGACTTTAAATCTGGTAAAAGAGATGAAAAACATAACATTCAATTAAGTAATTATTGCCATATACTTAATGACATGGGTTATTCTAATCCGAAAGGGGTTTTAATTTATTTGAGTGAAAGAGAGATCTTGTATGTGTAAGAAATATTGCTTTTTGATTTTGCTTTTCGTCCTTTGTCAAAGTTGTCAGCTTTATCATGGAATTAAGAATCGTTTACACGCCAAGGAGATATCAAAAACCTTTAGCAAGGAAGAATTAAATCAAATATTGGGGAATGGATTTTCTTTTTTGGGTGTGCCTTATCGCATAGGAGGTATCGATAAAAATGGACTTGATTGCTCAGGTTTGTTGTTTTCTATGTACAATTCTTCTTTGTTTCAGATACCTAGAACCACTTCCCAGCAATTGGAATTTGGTCTTCCTGTATCGATAAATCAAATTGAAAGAGGTGATTGGGTTTTTTTCTCAAATCAAGCTGGACAAATTAACCATGTGGGTATCGTTTCCAGCATTAACAAGGATTCTATTTTATTTCTTCATGCAAGCACGAGTAAAGGTGTACGAGAGGATGAGTTAATGCGCGGATATTGGTATAATTCATTTGTAAAAGCTATTAGGCCCTTTAAGCAGATTAAATTTTAATTTGCCTCATGGTTTATAAATTGCAATATGTATTTTTGCATTCTTTTTTAAATTAATATGGGAAAAAAAGTAATTATCATTGGCGCTGGTGGTGTAGGTAATGTTGTAGCAAAAAAATGTGCTATGAATCCAACCTATTTTTCAGAAGTAGTTTTAGCTTCAAGAACATTAAAAAAATGTGAAGCTATTGCTAATGAGTGCAAAAAAATAGGATTACCTATTTCGGTTCAAACCCGACAGGTGGATGCGGATGATGTTCCGGCCTTAGTCCAACTTTTTAATCAAGAAAAGCCATTTATGGTGATTAATGTGGCTCTTCCTTATCAAGATCTAACCATTATGGATGCTTGCCTAGCGACGGGTGTTCATTATTTAGATACAGCAAATTACGAGCCTAAAGATGTGGCTAAGTTTGAATATTCGTGGCAATGGGCATATCAGGAACGTTTTAAAAAAGCTGGTTTAATGGCTTTATTAGGCTGCGGATTTGACCCTGGAGTAACTGGCGTCTATACGGCTTACGCGAATAAACATTACTTTGATGAAATGCATTATCTAGACATTATTGATTGCAATGCTGGAGATCATGGAAAAGCTTTTGCCACTAATTTTAATCCAGAAATAAATATTAGAGAGATAACTCAAAAGGGTAAATATTGGGAAAATGGAGAATGGGTAGAAATAGAAGCGATGTCAATCCACAAACCCATTAGTTATCCCAATATAGGTCCTAAAGAATCTTATTTGTTGTATCATGAAGAATTAGAATCATTGACTAAAAATTTCCCTTCTTTAAAGAGAGCTCGTTTTTGGATGACTTTTGGTTCTGCTTATTTAACTCATTTGGAGGTTTTGCAAAATGTGGGTATGACCTCAATCCATCCGATCAAATTCAATGGAATGGATATTGTACCCTTAGAATTTTTAAAAGCAGTTTTGCCTGAGCCAGGTAACCTAGGTGAAAATTATTCCGGACAAACATCTATTGGTTGCCAAATTAAAGGGATTAAGGATAAGAAAGATGTTACTTATTATGTATATAATAATTGCCACCATGCAGATTGTTTTAAAGAGGTACAAGCGCAAGGTGTTTCTTATACGACTGGTGTACCCGCCATGATTGGTGCTTCCTTAATGTGTGAAGGAATTTGGTTTAATCCTGGTGTTTATAATGTGGAAGAATTTAATCCTGATCCATTCATGGAATTATTAAATATTCATGGACTTCCTTGGCATGAGGAAGTAAATGGTGATTTACCACATACCTATTAATATGCGCATCGAATATCCTGAAATTGCCTCTCCTGCATATGTTTTAGAGGAAAAGTTGTTATTGAATAATTTAAGTCTACTTGATAAGGTTCAAAAAGAAGCGGGTGTTGAAATTATTTGTGCCCTCAAAGGCTTTTCTTTTTATCATGCGTTTGGAATCATTAAAGAATACTTATCGGGTGCTACAGCAAGTTCTTTGAATGAAGCAAGATTAGCTTTTGAAGAAATGGGTAAGAAATGCCATGCTTACACGCCCGCTTATCTTGCGTCTGAATTTAATGAGTTCATGAAGTATGCAAGTCATATGACCTTTAATTCTTTGAACCAAGTAGATCAATTTGCCGCTCAAGCGGTGAATCATGGTATTTCTTGTGGAATTCGAATTAATCCTGAGTATGCAGAAGTTGAAACAGAAATGTATAATCCATGCATTGCGGGATCGAGATTGGGGATTCGCAGATCTGATTTAGGAGATACCTTGCCTAATGGAATTGAAGGTTTACATTCACATACACTATGTGAAAATGATTCCTATGTATTAGAAAGAACCCTAAAGGTCATTGAAGAAAAATTTGGTGATTTATTACCTCAAGTTAAATGGTTAAACTTAGGAGGTGGACATTTAATAACGAAAGAAGGCTATGACGTGGACCATTTGATAAGATTATTAAAGTCTTTTAAATCAAGGTATCCACATCTTTCTATTATTTTGGAGCCAGGATCAGCAGTGGGTTGGCAAACAGGTTTTTTAAAATCAACCATTTTGGATATCGTTCACTCAGCTGGAATAGATGTGGCTATTTTGGATGTTTCATTTGCGGCGCATATGCCTGACACCCTAGAAATGCCATATAAACCTCGAATTAGGCATGCTTCTATGGAATCTATTGATGGTAAACCGAGTTATAGGTTTGGAGGCATGACATGTTTAGCAGGTGATTTTTATGGTGATTATTCATTTGATAGGCCATTGACGATAGGAGATGAAATCATTTTTGAAGATATGATTCATTACACCATGGTTAAAACAACGACATTTAATGGGGTCAATTTACCAGATATTGGTATGATTGATGTAAATGATCAATATAAACAGTTGAAACATTTTGGTTTTGAATCGTTTAAAGATAGATTATAAAAAAAAGGACTCAATTTGAGTCCTTTTTTGTGGAGAAGATCGGGCTCGAACCGACGACCTCTTGCATGCCATGCAAGCGCTCTAGCCAACTGAGCTACATCCCCATGCTGTAAAATTGCTATTTATCTTTTTGAATTCCTATATTCTTTAGAAATTTACTCTAACACCGATCCCCCCTTGTAAATGCCAAAAGAATGGATTGGGTAACAGTTCGTTGTAAAAGCCAATTTCACCGAAAAACGATAGGCTAGGGGCATCGATAGGAAAATATTCAAGGCCTCCAATGGCTGCGGCCCCCATTCCTTGATTACGTGTCGATTTAGTTGAGTTTTTCTCATATAAATCTCTTGAATTTATTTGCGGTCCAAAACCATAATAGGTATGTAAATCAGCATTAACGAGTGTTGGGTAATGCCACAAATAAAGCATATTGATTGAATATCCAATATTTCGAAATTCTCCATCTTTATAATTTCGATCTGTACCCCACAAACCACCGTAGGTCCCAATATTGACTTCTATTGCATTAATTTTATTATTGGAATATTTCCTCGCCATAAAACCACCAGGTTCACCCACTCTGAAACCGGCAGCCCAGTCTTGCAATTGACCGTAGTTGGCATGGCTCAAAAACACCAATAAAAGAAATAACAATATTTTCTTACACATCGTCTTTCGTATAAAAAACCCTTATTTTTTGTATTAATTCTTTGTTTTCACTTTCTACTCCAATCGTAATTCTGATCGAATCTTCACACAATTCTACATTTGATCTATTTCTAGCAATAATTTTTTGAGAAATTAAATAATCAAATAGTTCCTGAGCACGAATAAATTTAACTAAAATAAAATTAGCATCAGAATGAAATATCGTTATTACACCATTAATATGTTTTAGATCAGCTATTAATTGGCTCTTGTTGAATTTAATATTTTGAATAGAATCTTTCACAAAAGGTCTATTTTTCAAAGCATTTTGTACTAAATGCTGCGTGGCGCCCCCAATATTATAGGGTGGTTTAATTTTGTTAAAAAGTTGAATGATGGTTGGGTTAGCAAATGCCATCCCCAATCTTAAAGAAGCTAAACCATAGGCTTTAGACAAAGTTTGCAATACGATGAGTTGGGGATACTTCGACAGTTCTTGTATGAAACTAGGTTCATTTGAAAAATCAATATATGCTTCATCGATTACTATAAAACCAGTTTTAAAAGTATCTAGAATCCGATAAATATCTGCTCTATTCATTAAATTCCCTGTTGGGTTATTGGGTGAGCAAATGAATATTAATCGTGTACTGGAATCAATAGCCTTTAAAATAGCGTTCGTATTTAATTGATATTCTGTCGTTAAATTAATTTTTGTTAATGGAATATTATTAATGGATGCACTTACTTCATACATCCCATACGTAGGAGGGCAAATAATAATGGAACTAGAATTTGATGTACAAGTCATCCTTATCAATAAGTCTATAGCTTCATCTGATCCATTCCCTAAAAAAATCTCATCAACAGAACAATTTTTTATCGCTGCAATTTGCCCTTTTATCTGCCATTGCAATGGATCCGGATATCGATTATAGTTTACATCCAAGCCTGATCCCATGGGATTTTCGTTGGCATCTAAAAATACCCCATCACTCCCCTTAAATTCATCCCTGGCTGATGAATAGGGTTTTAGATCCCAAATATGAGGTAATATGTATTTTTTATAATCCATGCGCTAATCGAACTTTTACTGCATTGGCATGTGCTTGTAAAGACTCTGCCTCTGCCATAGGAATGATGCTTTTACTTAATATTTCTAGTCCACTTTTACTAATCGATTGTAACGTAATTTTTTTACAGAAACTATCCAAATTTACCCCAGAATAGGCCCTTGCATGCCCATTGGTCGGTAACGTATGGTTTGTTCCTGATGAATAATCACCGGCTGATTCTGGGGTAAAGTGTCCCAAGAATATCGACCCAGCATTGATTATCTTATCTGATATTTTCTCAGGATCATCACAAGCCAGTATTAAGTGTTCAGCTGCGTATTCATTGAGTAAATCAATGGCCTCCCCCTGATTTTTAACTAATATGAATTTAGAATTTGCAATAGCCTCTTTAGCTAATCCTTTTCTAGGTAAATCTTTTAGTTGGCTTTCTAATTCATGAATAGTATCATGTATTAATGGCTCTGAAGTAGATACTAGAAATACTTGTGAGTCGATACCATGTTCTGCTTGGGATAATAAATCAGAGGCCACAAAACGTGCATTTGAAGTTTCGTCGGCATAAATGGCGACTTCTGAAGGACCAGCCGGCATGTCTATGGCAACACCCATTGAATTTGCATGCATTTTCGCAGCGGTAACATATTGATTACCTGGACCAAATATTTTATAAACTCTGGGAATGGATGGCGTTCCAAGAGCCAATGCGGCAATGGCTTGAGCGCCACCTATTTTACACATTTTGGTTATTCCACACAATTTCGCAGTATAAAATATAGCAGGATGAATGCCTGGGGTACATAATACAATCTCAGAACAACCAGCAATTTTTGCTGGAACGGCAAGCATTAAAATGGTTGAAAATAACGGTGCTGTTCCTCCTGGGATGTAAATGCCAACTTTCTCTATGGGACTTGACTTTTGCCAACAGACTACCCCCGGACTTGTTTCAATTCTATTTTCTACTAATTGTTGTGCCTCATGAAACTTCCAAATATTATCAAAGGCTATCTGTATTGCTTTTTTTAAATTTTCGTCCGTTTTTTCTGCAAAGGCATCAATTTCCTTTTCGGTATAAAGAATAGTCTCTATTTTTCTTTTTTCAAATTCATCAGTCAGACTTATAAGCGCCTCATCTTTATCTGTCTTAACCTGATTAAATATCGACTCGATTAAACTGTTTATTTTAGACGACTCTATTTGAGGTCTTGCGCACAATTCTGAATAATCTGATCGAGAAGGAAATTTTATTACCTGAATCATTATAAAATCATTTTTTCTATGGGTAATACCAAAATTCCTTCTGCACCAGCAACTCTTAGCGATTCAATTATTTCCCAAAAATCATTTTCAGAAATCACTGAATGAAGGGAAAACCAACCTTTTTCTGCTAATGGAACAACTGAAGGAGACCTCATCCCAGGCAGTAATGCGATTATTTTAGGTATATTTTCCTCACTAGCATTCAAAACGACATATTTGGCATTTTGTCCTTTTTGAACGGCATCAATTCGGAATATTATTTTATCCAACAAGTCTTTTTTTGACTTACTTAACTGCTTATTTGAAATTAAAACGGCTTGGCTTTGAAATACTTCTGCCACTTCTTTTAGACCATTGCTTAATAATGTACCTCCTGTTGAAACGATATCACAAATACCGTCTGCTAAGCCAATACTTGGCGCAATTTCAACTGAGCCAGAAATCTCATGGGTTTCTGCTTTTACACCATTCGCTTTTAAAAATGAATCCGTTAGGTTAGGGTAGGAGGTCGCGATACTTTTTCCATTGAAATATGATAAATCGGTGTATACCTCATTTCTTGGAATTGCTAAAGATAAACGACATTTGGAAAACCCTAATTCTTTCACGATTTCAACTTTACGCTTTTGCTCCATCAGAACATTTAACCCGATGACACCTAAATCAGCGACACCATCTTCCACGTATCCTGGAATATCATCATCTCTTAGAAACAAAAATTCAATAGGGAAATTACTTGACACAGATCTTAATTTAGATCCATGCGCTTCAAATTTTATTCCACATTCTTTAAATAACTTTAAAGAGTCTTCACTTAAACGACCTGATTTTTGAATCGCTATTCTAATATTTTCTGTGCTCATAATCATGCTTATTTTAAAAAGTCAAGCCCCGATTTCTTCGAGGCTTGCCAATTAATCAGGTGTTATAAAAACAATTTTATTGGGTCCTCTAAATACTGTTTCAGGCTTTGCAGGAATGCTGCTCCTGTAGCTCCATCTACCACTCGATGGTCACAAGTTAAGGTTAATTTCATGATATTAGTTGCATAAAATTGACCATTTTTGACACCTACTGTTTCTTTAATACCTCCTACGGCCAAGATACATGATTCTGGAGAGTTGATAATGGAGGTGAATTGATCTATTCCAAACATGCCCAAATTACTAACAGTAAAGGTATTTCCTTCCCAATCTTTAGGTTGCAATTGCTTGGACTTAGCTTTTCCCCCTAAATCTTTTGCTTCTGCGGAGATTTCAGCAATTGATTTCTCATTCGCAAATCGAATCACAGGAACTAGTAAGCCATCTTCGACCGCTACTGCCATGCCTATATGCACATGTTTATTGACTCTAATTCGATCTTCCATCCAATATGAATTTACTTTTGGATGTTTTACTAAGGCTAAGGAAGCTGCTTTAATCACTAAATCATTGAATGATATTTTAACAGGGAAAACCTCATTCATGCTAACTCTTGCATCAATCGCTTTATCCATGTTAATTTCCATGGTTAAATAGAATTCGGGTGCACTGAATTTTGATTCAGAAAGTCTTCTTGCAATAGTTTTTCGCATTTGACTATTAGGAATATCTTCAAAACTTTCGGTCCCTCCTGTAAAGTGGCTATTTTTAGATCCTCCTTGATTAGGATTGTAATTTTCCACATCCGCTTTTGTAATTCTTCCACCTTCTCCTGTTCCTTGAATCCAGGATAAATTATACCCTTTTTCTTTAGCTAATGAACGCGCTAATGGAGAAGACTTGATTTCTACATTGGAAGCAGTTTGTTGGTTTGATGGAATTGTTTCAACGGGTTTAACTTCTTCAACCGCCTTGATAGGAGCCGGTGCACTGGCTTGTACGACTGCGGGTGCGTCAACTTTAACCACATTTTCAGCATCCAATATTTTTTTGAAATCAGCTCCCGGTTCACCTACAATAGCAATTATTCCGTCTACTACAACTCCTTTTCCTTCTTGTGCACCGATATACAAAAGGGTTCCGTCTTCATAATTTTCTAATTCCATTGTGGCTTTATCCGTTTCCACTTCGGCAATGATGTCTCCACTTTTAACTTGATCTCCTTCTTTTTTCAACCATTTTGCGATGACACCTTCCATCATAGTATCACTCATTTTTGGCATTCTTACTGCCTTAGCTTTAATACCACTTAAATCGATACTTGGTTGGCTTGTAACTACTTCAGCTACTTTTTCAACGACTTCTTTAGCGGATTCTGTTGTAGATGTTTCAACTTTTGTTTCAGATAGAAGACTTGAGAAATCTTCTCCCTTTGTTCCTACTATAGCAATAATACCATCTACAGGAGCTGCTTCACCTGCTTTTATTCCTATATATAAAAGAGTCCCATCCTCATAATTCTCAAGCTCCATCGTTGCCTTATCCGTTTCTACTTCCGCAATGATATCACCAGATTTTATTACATCACCTTCTTTTTTTAACCATTTAGCAATGACACCCTCTAACATCGTGTCACTCATCTTGGGCATTCTAATAACTTGAGCCATCTTATTTATTTTGAATCTTAAAATTACGCTATAAACGGTTCTTTTAAAATTATTTATAAAAAAATTATTTGTCCTAATCTAATTTCAAGACTGCCATAAAGGCTTCTTGTGGAATTTCAACATTTCCAACTTGTCTCATTCTCTTTTTTCCTTTCTTTTGTTTTTCTAGTAATTTACGTTTTCTAGAAATATCACCTCCATAACATTTTGCCAATACATCCTTTCTTAAGGCCTTAACGGTTTCTCTAGCAATTATTTTTTGTCCTATAGCTGCTTGAATAGCTATTTCAAATTGCTGGCGTGGCAATAATTCCCTTAATTTCTCACACAATCGTTTTCCCCAATCATAGGCTTTATCACGATGTACAATGGCAGAAAGGGCATCCACTTTCTCCCCATTCAACATAATATCTAATTTAACCATTTCACCTGGTTCGTACCCTTTGTACTCATAGTCCAAAGACGCATAACCCCTTGAAATAGTTTTTAAACGATCAAAAAAGTCGAAAACCACTTCAGATAATGGCATATCAAACGTTAATTCTACTCGGTCAGTAGTCAAATAAATTTGATTTTTTAAGATCCCTCGCTTATCCATACATAAACTCATGATGACTCCCGTATACTCTGATTTAGTGATTATTTGAGCTTTAATATAAGGTTCCTCTATGATGTTAATTAAATTCGGTTCTGGCAACTCACTAGGTGCAGAAACCCATTCCGTTTCTCCGGCAGTAGTTAGTACTTTGAATTTTACAGACGGAACGGTTGTGATCACCGTCATGTCAAACTCTCTTTCAAGTCTCTCTTGTACAATTTCCATATGGAGCATGCCTAGAAAACCACACCTAAAACCAAAACCTAATGCCATGGAAGTTTCAGGCTCCCAAACTAAGGAAGCATCATTCAATTGTAACTTTTCCATCGCATCCCTTAAATCCTCAAATTCGGATGTTTCTACTGGATAAATACCTGCAAATACCATTGGTTTTACCTCTTCAAATCCTTGGATGGCTAATTTACATGGATTTGATACATGGGTAATTGTATCACCAACTTTTACTTCTTTTGCTTCCTTGATTCCTGAAATTAGGTATCCTACATCTCCGGTTTTAATGAGTGCTTTGGGTTCTTGCTCTAAACCTAAGGTGCCTATTTCATCTGCAAAATATTCTTTACCTGTATTTAAGAATTTAACCCGATCTCCTTTTCTAATTTCTCCATTATACACTCTAAATATGACTTCAATACCTCTGTAGGAATTAAAAGTTGAATCAAAAATCAGCGCTTGTAATGGCGCTTCTGGATCACCTTTGGGAGATGGAATTCTAGCAATGACAGCATCTAAAATAGCTTGTATTCCGATTCCTTCCTTTCCAGACGCATGAATTATATCTTCTTTTTTACAACCAATTAAATCAATAATTTGATCTGAAACATCATCTGGCATGGCACCCGGAAGATCAATTTTGTTCAATACGGGTATAATCTCTAAATCGTGATTGATGGCTAAGTACAAGTTTGAAATGGTCTGGGCCTCAATCCCTTGTGATGCATCCACAATTAACAATGCTCCCTCACAAGCCGCAATTGAGCGTGAAACTTCATAAGAGAAATCAACGTGGCCTGGTGTGTCAATTAAATTAAGCGTGTATATTTCTCCATCTTTGGGATATTGCATTTGAATTGCATGAGACTTTATGGTAATCCCTCTTTCTCTTTCTAAATCCATGTCATCCAATAATTGATGCATCATATCCCTCTTTTGAACCGTATTGGTGAATTCAATTAATCGGTCTGCCAGAGTACTTTTACCATGATCAATATGTGCGATGATGCAAAAATTTCGAAGGTTCTTCATTAATTATTTTTAATATGTATTATCGACAAATGTTTAATTTCTTATTCTCTTTAATGGAATCCATTATGAATTCATTAAGGTTTCTATTTCTTCCCAATGAATAGGTATATTTTTCATCAAATTTACAGTTCCTTTGTCAGTGATTAGTAAATTATTTTCTAGTCTAATGCCTAAGCCTTCTTCTCGAATATAAATCCCTGGCTCACAGGTTAAAACCATGCCAGGACCAAAAGGTTTATATTTGTCCCACACATCATGAACATCTATCCCTAAGTGATGCGCCACTCCATGCATGAAATACTTTTTAAATAATGGTTGGTGTTTATCTTGATTCTCGACGTCCTTTCTAGTAAATAAACCTAAATCGATCAGTTTACTTTCCATGTATTTTTCTACTTCCTTTTGATAATCTACCCAATATGTTCCTGAAGTCATTATTTGGGAAGCAAAATTTAATACATCATGGACCGCCTGATAAACTTGTTTTTGTCTTTTAGTAAATCGTCCATTAACCGGAATTGTTCTCGTCATATCCGCATTATAATTGGCATAACAAGCGCCAACATCCAATAACAACATATCTCCATCTTTACATTCTAAATTATTTTCAATGTAATGTAATACACATGCATGATGCCCCGAAGCTATTATGGGCGTATATGCAAAACCATTACTTCGATTTCGTATAAATTCGTGTATGAATTCAGCTTCAATTTCATATTCAAACACACCAGGTTTTGTGAATTTTAAGATTCTTCTAAATCCTTTTTCAGTTATATCGATGGCATTTTGTAAGGCTTCAATTTCAATGCTTTCCTTTTGCATTCGGATGACATTTAATAAAGGAGCTAGCCTTTCGATCTTGTGTAAGGGATATTTTTCCTTAATTTCTAGATTTAAACGATCATTTTGAGTTTCTACCTTTGAACTATTTCGAATATGTTCATTGTCTATTAAATAGATTTGTTCAGCACTATAAACGATTGTTTTAAGTATTTGCTCAAAATCACTAATCCACTGAATGTTTTTTATTCCAGAAATTTCAAAGGCCTCTTGTTTGGTGAATTTATGACCCTCCCAAATAGCGATTAATTCAGAAGTTTCCTTAACGAATGCGATTTCTTTATATTGATTCTCTGGTGCATCAGGGTAAAGAATAAGGAGTGTTTCTTCTTGGTCTAATCCTGATAAATAATACAAGTCGGAATTTTGCTTAAATCCCATAGTGCCATCTGCGTTAGTTGGCATAATATCGTTCGAGCTGATAATTACCAGTGACTTAGGTGGCAACAATTCAATTAATTTAGCCCTATTTTTTATAAATAATGTTGACGATAGTTTTTCGTAGCGCATATTATTTTTTACATAAATATATAATTTCTTCTAATGGCAAAGCCATTTTTCTCGCATCAGCCAAACCCATTTTTTCAATCATATTAATTTCTTCTACTTGAAATCCTGATTTTTTTAATTGGTCTCCATAATCTCTTCCGTAAATACGTAGGTGATCATCTTGCAGAAAATGTTTTTCTCGTTCTTTGGGGTCTGTAATACTTGGGTCTTCATAGGTTGTTTCTAAGTCATATCTTTGAGGACTTTGGCAAAGTGCAAAACCATCAGGCTTCATCACTCTTCTTATTTCTCTCATGCATTGTACATCATCTTTCACATGCTCTAACACGTGATTACAAAATATGGCATCAAAAGTATTGTCTTCAAAAGGGATATGATGAAGATCCATTTTAACTTTAGCCAAAGGAGATTCAATGTCTGCCGAAATATAGTTTTCTCCTAAATATTTTTCAAATCGGTTGATGAAACAATATTCAGGAGCAATGTGTAGTAATTTAGGCCTATTAGAATAAAATGAAGTTTCATTTTTTAAAAATAAGTGCATTAATCGATGCCTTTCTAAACTTAAACAAGAAGGACATAATGCATTTTCGCGGGGAAACATTCTACCGTAGGGTAAGAACTTACGAAAAGATTTATCACAAATTGGGCAATAAACTTGATCACCTTTCAAAATCAAACTATAAACTTTGATTAATTGGTGAGCAAATAATTGAATGAATTTTCTGGGGATATTTCTTAAAACCCAACTAATTAGATATTTCATATAACAAAAAAAGGAAGGCTTTTTGATAAAAAAACCTTCCTTAATAAAATTTAGATCTTTTTACATTTCTCGAATCCATATATTTCGAAAGCTTACAAGGTTTCCATGATCCTGCAAACTAATGGGACCAGGTCCATGTACCGGATTTTTAGGTTGACCTATATATTCAGTTGTCCCTTGTATTTTAGTGTGGTTTTGAACAACCACACCGTTATGTATCACCGTAACATATGCTGGAGTTTCAATTCCGCCATTAATCGTAAATTTAGGAGCAGTGTAAATGATATCATAGGTATTCCATTCTCCCATTTTTGAGGTAGCATTGACCAATGGAGCGCTCTGCTTATATATACTTCCTGCTTGACCATTGCGATATGTTCTATTTTGATAGGAGTTCATTACTTGAACTTCATACATCCCTTGCATAAAAACTCCGCTATTACCTTTTCCTTGGCTCTTTTTAGTATCAGGTTCTATTGGTGATCTCCATTCAATATGTAATTGATAATTTTCGAATTTTTGTTTTGTGGATATGTTGCCAGCTTTAGCTACAACAGTTAACGACTTTTCTGTTGGATCAACCTTCCACTGTGCAGGTGATCCGTCTTTAGCGGATTCCCACTGGCTTAAATCTTTACCATCAAATAAAATGATGGCATCAGATGGAACCGTTCCTGGTGTAATTACCTTAACTTCTGGATCCCAATATTCAGTAATTTCAGGATTAGTGGGATTAACAACAGCATGTCTGTGATCTTGAGCATTAACGTTAAAAGCTAATGTCAATAGTGAAATAGCAAGAATTGATAACGACTTTTTCATTTTGTTTAGTAGGTTTTAGATAAAAAAAAACCGGTAAAAACCGGTTTAAATATAAAGATATAAAAATTACTTATTAAAAGTAGCTTTGATTTCTTCTACATCTACCAATTTGATAATTGGTCTACGTTTTAAAATTTTGATAGCGGCAACCTTATTGTTTGCTACTGCCTTATTTCTTCTGTCTTTACGTTTTAATCTAGTTACAGCCATGTCTTTAAAATTTGGTATGCAAAAATAGCTATTCTAGGTTATTTATCAAAAATATTACGCATAATTAATTAATTTTGTTTTTTATACAACATGCAAAAGCCAAGCAACGCAAGAGGAACTAGAGATTTTGGGCCAAAAGAAATGGTCAAAAGGAATTATGTTTTTTCAGTGATTAAAAAACATTTTGAACGATTTGGCTTCCAAAATATAGAAACGCCATCCATTGAAAATTTATCTACATTAATGGGTAAATACGGTGATGAGGGTGATCAGTTACTTTTTAAAATATTAAATTCTGGTGATTTTTTAAAAGACATTTCTGAAAATGATGTTGCTTTAGGGTACAAAAAATTTTCCTCAAAGATTGTTGAAAAAGGTTTGCGATATGACTTAACTGTTCCTTTTGCACGCTTTGTCTCTATGAATAGAAATGAGTTGGCTTTTCCTTTCAAGCGGTACCAAATTCAACCAGTTTGGCGGGCAGATAGGCCTCAAAAAGGTCGTTATAGAGAGTTTTATCAATGTGATGCCGATATAGTGGGTTCAGATTCACTCGTGAATGAGGCCGAGTTAATTTCTTTATTTCAATCCATTTTTTTGGAATTAAATCTTAATGTCCAACTATTAATTAACTCTAGAAAAGTTTTAACGGGTATTGTGGAGGTTTTAGGTATGCTAGATCAATTCACCTCATTTGCGATTGCTTTAGATAAATTAGATAAAGTGGGCTGGGACGTAGTTAAAAAGGAATTAATCGATCAGGGATTTGAAATAAATGGCCTTAACCTTTTGAAAACGATTCTTGAGTTTGATGGGACTAATGAACAAAAGATTTTTAATTTAAAATCAGTCTTGGCAAGTTCTGAAATTGGATTACAAGGAATTAAAGAAATAGAGGACGTTCTATTGTTTTCTACGGATGTGACAAACGTAAAATTTGATGTGACCTTAGCCCGTGGATTGTCTTATTATACAGGTCTTATTATGGAAGGTAAAGCAATGGATTTATCTTTTGGAAGTATTGTAGGAGGGGGGCGCTATGATAATTTAACGAGTTCTTTTGGATTACCTAATATGTCAGGAGTGGGAATATCCTTTGGAATTGAAAGGATTATAGATGTCATGGATACGTTAAATTTGTTGCCAGGGGCCGACTTAAATGCTTGCCAAGTCTTGTTCACTTATTTCGATGGAGAAGGCCAAAAGAAATGTTTAACGTTAGTTGATTCTTTGCGTAAAAATGGCATTTCATGTGAGGTTTATCCTGACATTACAAAAATTAAAAAATCATTTGAATACGCAGATAAAAAAGGTATTCAATATGTTGCGGTCATTGGCTCAGATGAAATAAACTCTGGCTTAATTTCGCTTAAAGATATGGTGAATGGTTCTCAAAAAGAGTATACCTTGAGCCAACTGGTAGAAAATTTATCTTAATTTCTCCACTCTTTAAATTTATTGATAAGTCCATTCGTTGAGCTGTCATGGGAATCTACCCATTGATCGCTCTCTAGTTCGGGCAGAATTGAGTTGGCCAATTGCTTTCCTAATTCTACACCCCATTGATCATAGCTGTAGATATTCCAAATAATACCCTGTACAAAAATTTTATGCTCATACATCGCAATTAACGAGCCTAATGTTTTGGGAGTGATTTTTTTCACTAAAATTGAGTTGGTGGGTCTGTTCCCTTCAAAAACCTTAAATGGACTAAGTTTACTTATTTTTTCATCGCTTAATCCAGCCGTTTTTAATTCTGCTTCTACTTCTTTTCTTGTCTTCCCATTCATTAAGGCTTCTGTTTGAGCGAAAAAATTGGACATTAATAAAGTATGGTGATTGCCAATTTTATTATGTGTTATTGCCGGAGCAATAAAATCCGCAGGAATCATTTGAGTCCCTTGATGTATTAATTGATAAAAAGCATGTTGGCCATTTGTACCCGGTTCACCCCATATGACAGGACCTGTTGGGTAAGTAACTCGATTTCCATTTCGATCAACTGATTTACCATTGGATTCCATATCACCTTGTTGGAAATATGCAGCAAATCGATGCATGTATTGGTCATAAGGTAGAATGGCATGAGTACTTGCATGAAAGAATTGAGCATACCAAATACCCAATAAGGCTAAAATAACAGGTATATTGGTTTCAAAAGATTCGCTTGAAAAATGAATATCCATTTCGTTAGCTCCTGCTAATAATTGCTCAAAATGATCAAAACCGATACTTAATGCAATTGAAAGACCTATAGCAGACCAGAGCGAGTAGCGTCCACCCACCCAATCCCAAAAAACAAACATGTTTTTAGCATCTATTCCAAATTTTTCTACTTCGTTTTTATTGGTCGACATAGCCACAAAATGTTTAGCTACCTGGTTCATTTCTTTCGCATGTGATAAAAACCAATCTCGAGCAGAAAATGCATTTGCCATTGTCTCCTGCGTAGTAAATGTTTTGGACGCAATGAGAAATAAGGTCGTATCTGGATTTACTTTTTTTAATGTTTCTGAAATATGCGTACCATCTACATTGCTTACGAAATGTATATTTAAATGATTTTTATATGCTTTTAATGCTTCTGTAACCATAACTGGACCCAAGTCAGAACCACCTATCCCAATATTGACGATATCCGTAATTGCTTTTCCCGTATAGCCCTTCCAATGGCCTTGTATGATTTGATCACAAAATTCTTTCATTTGGTTTTTTACCGATTGAATATCTTGCATGATATTTTTACCGTCAATAAGAATATTTGAATTTTTATCAGCTCTTAAAGCAGTATGAAGAACTGCTCTGTTCTCCGTTGCATTAATACGATCACCAGAAAATTGTGAGGTAATGGCATCTTTTAAATGGCATTGATGGGCTAGATCAAGGAGATTTTGGAATGTTTCCTGGTCTAAAATATTTTTTGAATAATCAACAAATAGATCATTAAATGTTAGACTAAATTCCTTTTGTCGTTGATTGTTGGAATCAAATAAACTTTTTATATGTACGTTATTTAGTCGATGGTGATCCTTTTTTAATTGGGCAAAAGCTGGTGTTTGAGTGAAATCTTGATTGGAAAGCATATTAAAATGATTGTTTTTAACAGATTAGCTAATTTACTGAAATTTTGATTGATTGATGAAACAAAAAAAAGGAGATTGGCGTATTAGCCGAATTCTCCTTTTTAAAATTAGAATTTTACAAGTTTATATATTGGGTTGAGGTGTTTTTCTTAAATATGGTTTAATAATGGTAAATCCCTTTGGGAACTTTGTCACTGCATCTGCATCTGATACAGCAGGGGTGATGATGACATCTTCTCCATTAACCCAGTCAGCTGGTGTCGCTACTTGGTAGTTAGCCGTTAATTGTAAGGAGTCAATCACACGTAAAATCTCTGTAAAATTCCTACCCGTGGATGCTGGGTAGGTTAAGGTCAATTTGATTTTTTTATCTGGACCTATGATAAATACTGATCTTACCGTTGCTTTTTCAGAAGCATTAGGATGAATCATATCATAAAGCATTGCTACTTTCTTTTCAGGATCTGCAATAATGGGAAAATTCATATGAACTGAATTAACCTCCTCAATATCAGGTACCCATTGGTTGTGAGATTCTAAAGAATCGACCGAAATTGCGATGGCCTTTACACCTCTTTTAGTAAATTCTCCATTAAGAAGAGCTGTCTTTCCCAACTCAGTCGTACAAACGGGCGTAAAATCAGCTGGATGGCTAAAAAATAAGGCCCATGAATCTGCGATCCAATCATGAAAGGATATGTGCCCTAATGTTGATTCCGCTTGGAAATCGGGTGCGATGTCACCTAAACGTAAGCTCATGTTGATTTTATTTAAAAGGTTAAAAATTTCTCTATTAAATTTATAGACTTTTGACCAAATAAAAAAGCAATCCTAATATAGGATTGCTTTTAACATTACACTTCATCAACAAACTAAAAACTAAATGCTGTAGGAGAAGGATTCGAACCTCCAAGATGTGGTTAGCCACGACACAGAACTAACTTAGTGGTCAACCCGTTATGCCGCGTTTATCCCAGAATCACCACCCCCGAGACAGGAGGGCACGTCTGCCAATTTCATCACCCTACAATAAAATTAACTACCTTTGTAATTAATATGATAGCAAATATAATATGCTGATACATAAATTCAAAATTATTTAACAAAATTGTCTTTTTTTTGTAAATATTTTAATAAACACACGAATTAATTTTAATTTATTCATGGATCGTAAGCCAGACCTTGACCCACTTGATTACAAAATTTTAGAAATTTTAGTATCAGATGCTAATTTACCTTTTACTGAAATAGGTAACCGTTTAGAAGTTTCAGGTGGTACTGTTCATGTACGGATGAAAAAAATGCAAACCTTAGGCATCGTTAAAGGCTCTCAATTACTCATTGATTATACAAAAATTGGATGGGATATTTGTGCTTTTTTGGGTATCTATTTAGACAAAAGTAGTCTATATGCAGATGTAGCAAAGCAATTAGAAGATATCCCTGAAGTGGTTAATATTCACTATACAACTGGTATTTATTCGATTTTTGCTAAAATTATTTGCCGTGACACTCAGCATCTACGTGAGGTTTTACATGATAAAATTCAAAAAGTTAATGGGATCCAAAGGACTGAAACATTTATTTCTTTAGAAGAAAGTTTGATTCGAAACACACCATTATTTTAGATTATTTATATCCATTCTAAACAATAGGTAAAATCTTTAAAATTCATTTTGTAATTTTGATGCTTTATTAAGCATTCAATTATTATGGCAGATAAAGTAGACGATATTTTACAGGAGGTTACAAGTTCAGATTATAAATATGGTTTTGAATCATTTTTTGAAACGGACGAAGCTCCTATTGGTCTAGATGAGTCAACGATTCATTTTATCTCTGAGAAAAAAAATGAACCAGATTGGCTTTTAGAATGGCGTTTAGCAGCATTTAGACATTGGAAAACATTAGAGGAGCCTACATGGGCTAATGTAAAATACACACCCACTGATTATCAATCCTTGAAATATTATTCAGCTCCTGTTCAAAAAAAGCAATTAAATTCATTAGATGAAATTGATCCTGAATTAAGAAGAACTTTTGAAAAATTAGGGATTAGCTTAGATGAACAAAAAAGATTGTCCAACGTAGCAGTTGATGCAGTCATTGATTCAGTATCCGTAGCAACCACATTTAAAGAAACTTTATCTGAAAAAGGGGTTATTTTTTGTTCCATTTCAGAAGCTGTCAAAGAGCATCCTGAATTAATTAAAAAATATCTTGGAAGCGTTGTTCCTGTTAAAGACAATTATTTTGCCGCATTGAATTCTGCAGTATTTTCTGACGGTTCATTCTGCTTTATTCCCAAAGGAGTTCGTTGTCCAATGGAACTATCCACTTATTTTAGAATAAATGCTTCAGGTACTGGACAGTTTGAAAGAACTTTAATTGTCGCAGAAGATGAATCATATGTGAGTTATTTGGAAGGATGTACTGCTCCTATGCGGGATGAAAATCAATTGCATGCTGCAGTCGTTGAGATCTTTGTTCATTCCGGTGCTGAAGTGAAATATTCAACAGTTCAAAACTGGTACCCAGGGGATAAGGAAGGAAAAGGGGGGATTTATAATTTTGTAACCAAGAGAGGTATTTGTGATGGCGCTCATTCCAAATTATCTTGGACCCAAGTAGAAACAGGATCTGCTGTTACTTGGAAATATCCTTCAGTTGTTTTGAAAGGTGATTATTCCATTGGAGAATTTTACTCTGTCGCCGTGACAAATAATTACCAACAAGCTGATACCGGTACTAAAATGATTCATTTAGGTAAGCATTCAAAATCAAGAATAGTATCAAAAGGAATTTCAGCAGGTTTTTCTCAAAATTCTTACCGAGGTCTGGTACAAATATCCAATAGAGCAGAACATTCTAAAAACTTTAGTCAATGCGATTCTTTATTACTAGGTGATAAATGTGGCGCTCATACCTTTCCCTATCTTGAAGTTAAAAATCCAACAGCTTCTGTCGAACATGAGGCCACAACTTCTAAAATTGGTGAGGATCAGATTTTTTATTGCAATCAAAGGGGTTTGTCAACAGAAACGGCTATTGCCTTAATTGTAAATGGTTATGCAAAAGAAGTTTTAAACCAACTTCCTATGGAATTTGCCGTGGAAGCACAGAAATTATTAGCTATATCTTTGGAGGGTTCAGTCGGATAATTTTACCCCACCCGTATGTAAAGCGATTATTTTTGAATTTTCTGGAAAGTAATTTTGTCTAATTAAATCGCACAAGCCATAAAACATTCTTCCTGTATAGATGGGTTCAATCATGATGCCATGTTTTGTATGAAAAGATTTACAAAATTCTGTTAAAACATTTGATTCTTTCGCATACTTGCCAAAAACGTAATTCTCATTAATGGCTAAGTATTTTTCAATTCCAAGTTGCTTAAAATTACTTTCAATTTCATTTTTATTGTTTAAGGTAAGTATTCCTATAGTTTTCATTTTGGAATATTGACTTAATCCAATGGCGGTCGTACCCGTTCCTACTGCAGTAATGATATATTCAGCCTTGATTTGTTCATTCATCTCATTTATTAAGCATTCCACTCCAATAACTCCTAATTCCGAAAATCCACCTTCTGGTATTATGAGAACATTTTCTAATGCTATTTCCTTGGGGATTACTTTTTTACGGTAATTTTCTCTGTCAAGAAAGTACAATTTCATACCCCATTCTGATATTTGTTTTAAAAACGGGTTGCTATTTTTTGACAATTCATTTCCTCTAATTAAACCTATCGTATTAATGTTTAGCTGTTGGCCCAAAAAAGCCAATGCATATAAATGGTTGGAATAAGCTCCACCAAAACTAATTATGGAATTAGATTTATTTTTTTGTGCTAAATCAATATATTCTTTTAATTTGCGCCATTTATTGCCTGAAATGATTGAATGTATTAAGTCGTCTCTTTTGACAAATACTTGAATATTTTTTTCCTTCCATTCATCTTCAAAAATTTCTTGAATCGGGGAGGGTAGTTGTAAATGCTTTAATATAAATTCAGAAATGTCCATTGACGAAGAATTAGATCCAGTTGAATCCGAAGATGACTTATTTGAGCACTTTAATTTTGTTGTCGACAAAGGTCAACAATTACTTAGAATAGATAAATATTTACAACTAAAAATTTCAAATTTTAGTCGTTCTAAAATTCAATTAGGCATTGATACAGGTTCTGTAAAAGTAAATGGTGAGGTCATAAAGTCTAATTACCGAGTTAAGCCCTTAGATTCTATTTCAATTTCCTTTTCTCAACCACCTCGAGATAAAGATTTATATCCTGAAAATATAGCTATAAACATCATCTATGAAGATGAAGATGTTCTAATAGTGGACAAAGCAGCTGGTATGGTGGTTCATCCCGCGCATGGCAATTGGTCTGGTACTTTAGTGAATGCTCTACTCTATCATTGCCAACAACTTCCCGGTAAACAAGAAGTAAGGCCTGGTTTAGTTCATAGAATTGATAAAGATACATCAGGAATCCTCGTGGTGGCTAAATCAGAATTCGCTTTAACGTATTTAGCTAAACAATTTTTTGATCACACCATTCAAAGAACATATTTTGCGATTTGTTGGGGCGTGCCCAAAATTCCAATTGGAACTTTAAGAGGTAAAATTGCACGAAATCCTAAAGATCGAAAAGTGATGACCATTTTACCGGAAGATCACGAAGATGGTAAAATAGCGATATCACATTATGAGGTTGTGGAATCTTTTGGTTTTTGTTCATTACTTAAATTTCAATTAGAAACCGGTCGAACACATCAAATTAGAGCCCATGCTTTATCTATGGGACATCCATTAATATCTGATGGTTCTTATGGGGGTGATAAAATCAGGTATATGAGTCATATGGCTAATTTTAAATCATTTGTTGAAAATATGTTTCAAACATGCCCCAGACAAGCATTACATGCATTTTCATTAGGATTTGAACATCCTACCACTAAAGAATGGATTTATTTTGAGCGAAAATTCCCAAACGATATGGAAGACTTATTGACTAAATTAAGAAATGCTACCAATGGATAAAATTACCTTACGCAGAGCTGAAAAAGAAGATATACCGCTAATTTTTTCATTAGTAAAAGAATTAGCTTTATTTGAACGGGCGCCTGATGAAGTTACTGCCACGATGGAAGATTATGAAATAAATGGTTTTTCAGATAATGCCCTTTTTGATGCCTTTCTTTTGTTTGAAAATGATCAATTAGCTGGTTTCTCTCTTTGGTATTTTCGTTTTTCTACCTGGAAAGGTAAAAGATTGTATTTAGAAGATTTATTTGTTAAAAGCGAATTTCGATCTAAAGGATATGGAAAGTTATTAATGGAAGCTACTATTGCTGAAGCTAAGGCAACAAATTCCAAGGGACTTATGTGGCAAGTATTGGATTGGAATACATCTGCGATTGATTTCTATAAAAAGTACGGAGCTCGCTTTGACTCTGAATGGGTTAATGTGCACATCGACTTGTAAATGGATAGATGTTTATAGAGTTTCTATCAATAAAAAAAAAGTTGTTCTAATATCTCCGCTAAATTTTTTGTTCGCTTAATCTAAATTTGGATAAAAAGCTCGCTATAACTCCAAGGAATACTAGTAGGTATAAAGCTTTATTTAAGCCCCAATAATCGGATAAATAACCAATAATGACGGGTCCTATAAGGAATCCAACATAGGCGATCGTAGAAACGCTGGCTATTGCAACAGACGGTGAAATATTTTTTGCTCTTCCAGCTTCAGAATATATAATAGGTATAATCGTTGAAATTCCTATTCCAGCGATCAAACACCCAATGATCATGATGTATTCGTTGGTCGTTATCAAGGTAATACTTAAGCCAGCGCTAATGAGAATTCCGTTTAAAAATAAGATATTTTTGATAGAAAACATCTTACTTACATAGTCACCCAATGATCGACCTATCACCATAGATAAAGCAAAAGACGTAAAACCAATGGTAGTTGGAAATGTAGTTATAAAGGTTGATTCTTTAAAGTATAAGGTTATCCAATCGGCCATAGCACCCTCACATAGCATTCCACAAAAAGCAATAAATGATAAGGTAAATAAGTGTGGCCCTAAATCATAAAATGATTTTTTTTCCCCTCCTTGTTTTTCTTGGTTCTTTTTAAAATGATCTGGTAATAAATGGGATATGAATAATGGAATGGATATAAGATTAAGTACTCCTATTAGTAATAAGTGATTAAAACTTGAAACCTGATAATTTAAAATGATACCACCACAAAAGGCTCCTAGCATTAGACCCAATGAAAAAAGAGCATGAAAACTTGACATGATTTGTTTATTCAATGTAGTTTCTAGGGTTACTACTTGAGTGTTCATGGCAATATTTAAAATATCTCCAGCCATTCCAAACAAAAATAGACTTATAAATAATCCGAAGGAATTAGGTGAATATCCTAAGATTGGCATTATAAATATGTACATAATAATGGCTGTCAAACATATCCATTTTGACTCATATTTCGTGATTAACCAACCGGCCAGTGGTAGTGATATGAGTGATCCTATGGGCAATCCCATTAATATAGTTCCTAATTCAGAATCAGATAAATGTAGTTTATCTTTGAAATCTGGAATTCTGGTAGCCCAACTTGCAAAGTTTATTCCACAGAGGAAAAATAGTAAACTAATGGACGCCCTATTTTTAAGCATTAAAATTTTATTATAATAAAAGATTGGCGACTGAATCCCATGTGTCAACACGCTGGTATTCGCCTATATGTAAATTGTGTGGAGCCGTAAATAGTAGGGGGGTGCCAAGGAAGCTTTTTAAATTCTTCTCATGATCATCGATTAAATAATCAGCCTGAATCATATACTTATGTCCACAAAAAACAATATGGGTCCATGAAATGAATGGAAAATGTTGTTTCATCCAAATCAATTTTTCCTTTAAAGATTCAGGGAATTCAGTAGCCGCTGAAACAATAAATATTTCATATTTTTCACTCAATTTTTTTACTACTTCAACTGCTTGTTCTTTGATGGGTACATCTAGAAAAAATCCTGGTTGCCAGAGAAATGAGTTATTAGCTAAATAATCTTTAAGAAATAGTTCCCTAGCTAATTGGTTTGACATTAATTCTTCGTAAGAATAATTTTTATCTAATAAACCATTAATTGTTTGAATGATTTTGACGGTAGTATCTGCCAAAACATCATCCATATCGATTGCAATTCTCTTCATATGGAACATAAAAAAACTCCCCAAATATGGGGAGTTTTAAACTAATAATGAAATTTAATTTACATCATACCGCCCATTCCACCACCACCAGGTGCATGGTTGTGCGCTGGCTCGTTGGCTGGTCGATCAGCTATAACACATTCAGTCGTCAATAGAAGTCCAGCAATAGATGCTGCATTTTCTAAGGCTAAACGTGTTACTTTCGTAGGATCTATAATACCTGCTGCGATCATATTTTCATATTTGTCCTCGCGTGCATTATAACCAAAATCGTCTTTACCTGCACGAACTGCATTTACAACGACAGAAGCTTCACCGCCTGCATTGGCAACGATAGTTCTTAATGGAGACTCTACTGCTTGACGAATAATGTTTATCCCTGTGATTTGGTCTTCATTTTCGCCTTTCAATTTATCCAAAGAACCAATGGCACGAATTAATGCGACACCACCACCAGCAATAATACCTTCTTCAACAGCTGCTCTTGTTGCGTGCAATGCATCATCTACTCGATCTTTTTTCTCCTTCATTTCCACCTCAGTAGCGGCACCGATATACAGGATAGCGACCCCACCGGATAATTTAGCTAAGCGCTCTTGTAATTTCTCACGATCATAATCAGAAGTAGTATTTTCTATCTGAGATTTGATTTGATTAACTCGGTTATTGATATCATCTTTTGAGCCAGATCCATTGACAATTGTCGTATTATCTTTATCAATAATTATTTTATCTGCTTGGCCTAAATATTCGATCGTAGCATTCTCTAATTTAAATCCTCTTTCTTCTGCGATAACAGTTCCACCAGTTAAAATAGCGATATCCTCTAACATTGCTTTTCTGCGATCTCCAAAACCTGGAGCCTTAACAGCAGCAACTTTCAAAGCACCACGAATCTTATTGACTACTAGAGTAGCTAATGCTTCTCCATCTACATCTTCTGAAATAATTAAAAGGGGACGACCTGTTTGAGCAACTACTTCTAATACAGGAAGTAATTCTTTCATGGACGACACTTTTTTCTCTGAGATTAAAATAAAAGGCTTTTCTAATTCTACTTCCATTTTGTCAGTGTTAGTAACAAAATAGGCAGATAAATATCCTCTGTCAAATTGCATTCCTTCTACTGTTTTAACTTCAGTTTCCGTTCCTCTTGCTTCTTCAACGGTTATAACTCCTTCACGACCTACCTTATCCATTGCTGAAGAAATCATTTTACCGATTTCTGAATCATTATTCGCAGAAATAGTAGCTACTTGAGCAATTTCGTTTGAGGTTGTAATTGGACGTGATTGCTTTTTTAGATCTTTAACAATCGCATCTACTGCTTTCTCAATTCCTTTTTTAAGGTCCATTGGATTTGCACCTGCAGCCACATTTTTAGATCCAATCGTATAGATGGATTGTGCCAAAACAGTTGCTGTTGTGGTACCATCTCCTGCTTGGTCAGCCGTTTTAGATGCCACTTCTTTTACTAATTGAGCTCCCATGTTCTCAACTGCATCTTCTAACTCAATTTCTTTTGCTACCGTTACACCATCTTTTGTAATCTGTGGTGAACCAAATTTTTTGTCAATAATAACGTTACGACCTTTAGGTCCTAATGTAACTTTAACAGCATTAGCAAGGGTATCAACCCCTCTTTTCATTTTTTCGCGAGCTTCGCTGTCAAAAAATAATTCCTTAGCCATGTGATTAATTCTTTATTTGTGATTTTAAAATAATTTGATTTATAAAACTGCAAAAATGTCTGATTCCCGCATGATTAAATAATCTTTTCCCTCAATAGTGATTTCAGTTCCAGAATATTTGCCATACAATACATCATCACCTACCTTAACAGTGATAGGTTCATCTTTTTTTCCATTGCCAACTGCTACGACGATACCTTTTTGTGGTTTTTCTTTCGCAGTATCTGGAATGATAATTCCAAATGCAGTTTTTTCTTCAGCTGCAGCCGGTTCAACAATAACCCTGTCTGCTAAGGGCTTAATAGTTAACTTTGACATGTTTTATGAATTTAGGTTTTTAAACATATAAATAACTCTTACATTAAAGAGTTGCGGCATTACATATCAACATGTATGCCATTGAATAATAACTGAAAATTTGTCAGTAATTACTTGCCCATTGGCTTAGGTGCAGGTGCTGTAGGAATCGTTTTTCCTGCTGCTTTTTCTACATTAACTGATTGAACAGAATCCGGTGAATTAGAGGAAATTGTAAAATTTGTTAATAAAACCAAAACTAAGATGGTAATTGAAAATCCCCAAGTAAGTTGCTCAACTAAATCACCTGTTTTTTGCACACCAAACATCTGCGTGGCACCTGTAGGATTGAATTCTCCATTAATACCTCCTCCTTTTGGATTTTGAACCAAAATAAGTATGATTAATAAGGCTGAGAATATGACGATAAGGGAAATTAATAAAGTAAACATAGGTAATTAATTATTTATTTTTAAAGCTATTTCAGAAATTCGAGTTGCAAAGTAAAGCCTTTTTTCAGGTTTAGCCAAACTTAATTTTTCATATATTTTTATTGCTAAATCATATTTTCCCTGTTTTTCCAAGATAATCGCATAGGACTCTGTCGTAGGTGCTTGAAAAGAGACCTCAGAAAAGTCTACATCGTCTATAATTTCGTTATCAGTAGTATTTTTTTTAACCTTTGTTATTGTTGGCATTTTTAATAAAAATTCTTCTATTAATTGCGATTGGGTATTGTTTGAATTATCTACTCTCGTGTTTTTTTCAAATAGGTTTTCTGTTTCAATAAATTCGATGTCACGAATGGACAAAAAATAATTTAATCTCGAATTCGATTTGAGTGCTATTTTTCTTTGAGTGTTTGAATTATTTTTTTCATTCCAATGTAACAAATAAAAAAATGGATATTTTTCTTTATCAGCGTGGAATAATGCTAAATCTTCTCGATTTGTACGATCAAATCGATGAAGCAAAAACCACAATTTTTGAGATTTTTCTAAATTCATTACCAATCGCCAGCTATTTTATTGAAAAGATCTAAAATAATTTGATCAACTAATTTGGGTACAAGACCTTTTTCAACTTGTGTTAATGTTTGATTTTGCGGAAAATCCTGATAAAAACTAAATTCTTGATCAAAGTTTTTGGTTTCATCTAAGCGATTAACCAAAGTGAATTGAATTCGTAAGGTCAATCTGTTCAATCCGGCTTTGTCATCGGAGGTAGGGGCTTGAGGTGTCATTTCATACCCAGTAATGCTACCTTCTAATAATAAGTCTGGATTTTGGTTGATGATTTTTAAGGTTGTATTTCTTTGAAAGTATTCTTTTACTTTTTCATTTATTGTTAAACCCAAGTTCGTGGGACCTCCAGCGGTCTCCATTCGGATATTATTTATTTGAATAGTTTTCAAGTCCTGAGAAAGACTAGCCCCTTTAAAACTGTAGCAAGAACTAAATAAAAAAGCGCTTATTAAGCCAATGAATATATTCTTATACATTATCCTCCAGGTCATATTGCTTAATTTTTCGATATAAGGTTCTCTCAGAAATCCCCAAATCTTTAGCAGCATATTTACGTTTATTTTTATTTTTCTTTAATGCCCTAATGATGATTTCTTTTTCTTGTTTTTCTAAAGAAAGAGTCACATCTGAAGTGGTAATAATTTCTTCAAATTGTGCATCTTCCGATTCGGAAATTAAATTATCTGTATTGATATTTAAATTAGTGGCTACTTCATTTTGATGTGTAGGCAATGCTTTGTTTCTTAGGTTTTCTTCAACATGATCTTTTACATCTTCGAAAATAGACATGTTTTCAGATAGTAGATCATAGGCATTGGTATTCCCACTTTCAATCAATTTAAGCAATATTTTTTTTAATTCTGTTACATCTTTTTTAAGGTCAAAAAGAATTTTATATAAAATTTCTCTTTCATTAATTCCTTCCGAATTTTGAAAATATTCGCCTTTGACGACTGATGAATTTAATTTTGGTTCATTAAAATCTAAATAATATTGCAATCTATCCTCATCTACAATTCGATCGCCAATCTCTAAAACTGAAATTTGCTCTGCTAAATTTTTTAGTTGGCGTATGTTACCCGGAAACCGTTGCTTTTGTAGTAAATTTTTGGCTTCATTTGTTAATGAAATAGGTTTCACTCGATGCGATTCCGAAAAATCTGTGGTAAATTTCCTAAACAGTAATTCAATATCTCCACCTCTTTCTCTAAGTGGTGGCACATAAATAGGCACTGTACTTAGGCGATAATATAAGTCTTCTCTGAATTTACCTTTTTCAATGGCATTTTGAAGATTTAGATTTGTGGCAGCTACCACACGCGTATTTGTTCTTTGAACTTTCGAAGATCCCACTCTTAAAAATTCTCCATTTTCTAATACACGTAATAATCTGGCTTGTGTACCTAATGGCATTTCTGCTATTTCATCTAAAAAAATGGTACCTCCGTCTGTGACTTCAAAATATCCTTTTCTCGCTTCTATTGCCCCAGTGAAGGATCCTTTTTCATGGCCAAATAATTCTGAGTCTATAGTACCTTCGGGAATAGCACCACAATTGACAGCAATAAATTGACCATGTTTTCTTTTTGATAATGAATGAATAATTTTAGAAAAAGATTCTTTTCCAGATCCACTTTCTCCGGTAATTAATACCGTCATGTCAGTAGGGGAAACCTGCTCAGCAATGGATATAGCATGTATTAATAAGGGAGAATTTCCAATAATTCCAAAACGGGCTTTTATACTAGCTAAATGACTATTTTCCATCTTGTTATGCTTCTATTTCACCAATTAAAGTTCCGGTCGTACAATGAGTAATTTTGACTCTTACATATTCTCCTTTTTGCTCTTTAACTTTTTTAAATACGACGACCTTCCCAGAATCGCATTTTCCAAAATGATGCAAGCTTGATTTTTTCGAGTCTCCTTCGACTAAAACATCTTGGATGGTACCTATCATTAAATTATTTTTAATACCGGAGTGCAATCGTTGCTTGGTAATTATTTCAGATAGTCGTTTTTGCTTAACAATTTCCTCCACATCATCTTGGTATTTTTTTTCCGCAGGCGTACCTGGTCTTTCAGAATAAGTAAACATATAGCCAAAGTCATACACAACTTCGTCCATTAAACTTAATGTATCTAGGTGGTCCTGATCGTTCTCTGTACAAAATCCTGCAATCATGTCGTGTGAAATACCACAATTGGGACCCAAAATTGCGCGTATTGAATTAATTCGATCTAAATACCATTCTCGGGTATAGGTTCGATTCATTAATTTCAAAATCCGATTACTTCCACTTTGAGCAGGTAAATGAACATTCTTACAGATATTTGAATATCTCGACATAACTATAAGGACCTCATCTGTAATATCTTTTGGGTGTGAGGTTGAAAATCTGACTCTTAATAAAGGATTAATTAAGGCTACTTGCTCTAAAAGACCCGCAAAGTTGACCTCCTCTGAATTTTCAGTTGATTTATACTTATATGAATCGACATTTTGACCTAATAAAGTCACTTCCTTGTATCCTTGATTAAACAATGTATCACACTCTTTCAGTATAGAGGAAATATCTCTAGATCGTTCTCTACCACGAGTAAAGGGTACAACACAAAATGAGCACATATTATCGCAACCACGCATGATACTGACAAATGCTGTAACGCCATTTGTATGTAACCTTACAGGTTCTATGTCACCATAAGTTTCTTCTTTTGATAAAAAAACATTGATAGCTTTTTCTTCAAATTCTAATTTAGAAAGTAAATTTGGGATGTCTCTGTATGAATCTGGGCCAGCGACTAAATCTACAATCTTTTCTTCCTCAATTAATTTAGTTTTCAACCTTTCGGCCATACAACCTAATATTCCAATAGTTAATGCAGGGTTTTTCTTTTTTAAATCAGTAAATCCCTTTAACCTATTTCTGATTTTCAACTCTGCGTTATCTCGAATCGCACAGGTATTTAAAAATATCGCATCAGCCTCATTGATATTCGAAGTAGTACCATACCCATGTTCCATTAGGATTGATGTCACAACTTCTGAATCCGCAAAATTCATTTGACACCCGTAACTTTCGAGGTATACTTTTTTTTGAAATTCAGCCCCAATGACCTCTTTTGAAATCCTAGGAATGTCTAAATTTAACTTTTCTTCAACGGATAGTATTTTTAATTCTTGCATCAATCATGAACTATATTTATGCAAATTTATGACATTTTGGCAGATTAAACTAAATTCGCTTTTCAGAATTTAAATAAATTATTTGATCCGATTGCTTGGTTAGATTCTCATTGTGTGTTACCATGATGATGCATTGCTTCCAATCGTCTTTCAACTCTAAAAATAATTCATAGAGATTTACTGCATTTTTATTATCTAGATTCCCTGTAGGTTCATCGGCTAATAAAATTTTAGGTTGATTGATTAAAGCTCTAGCTACGGCCACTCTTTGTTGTTCACCTCCTGATAATTGATTGGGGTATTTTCGGATTAAATCACTGATGGATAGTTTAGTGATAATTTTATCAAATAGTTCTAATTGAGCTGTATTTAAAGTCTTTTCTCTTATAAATAGTGGCATTTTAATATTCTCTTCACATGTGAACTCACCCAATAAATTATGGAATTGAAATACAAAACCAAGTTTTTTGTTTCTGAAATCTACTAGGTCATTTTCATTTAAAGAGGTACATATAACTTCATCTAATAATATGTCTCCTGAATCTGGGGGATTTAATAATCCAATAATTTGCAGCAAAGTACTTTTGCCTGATCCTGATGGACCTAAAATAGACACTAATTCTTTTTCTTTGACTTGAAAAGAGAGGTCCTTTAAGATCAATTGGTCTCCATAGGATTTTGAAATATTTTTTAATTCCAACATTTTTTTGACTTATTTTTAGAATATTGAATAGAATGATCGACAATTTAAAAGTTTAGCAAATAAATAGTAATTTCACGAAATAAAAATTTTACTAAATGAATATTCACGAATACCAAGCAAAAGAAATCTTAAAAGGTTACGGGGTCAAGATTCAAGAAGGTGTTGTCATTGATCAAGTATCAGACGCCGTTGCAGCTGCCGAAACGCTTAAAGCTCAAACGGGAACCGGTTGGTTTGTCGTAAAAGCCCAAATACATGCGGGAGGTAGAGGTAAAGGGGGTGGAGTTAAATTAGCTAAGAACATGGATGAGTTAAAAGAACGCGTTTCTCAAATATTGGGGATGCAATTAATTACTCATCAAACAGGACCTGAGGGAAAATTAGTTAATAAGGTTTTGATTAGTGAAGATGTTTATTATCCAGGTGAATCAGAGACTAAAGAATTTTATTTATCAATTCTTTTAGATCGTGGTCGTGCATGTAATGTAATTATGGCAAGTACTGAAGGTGGAATGGATATTGAAGAGGTCGCTGAGCATTCTCCTGAGAAAATAATTAAAGAGTGGATAGATCCTCGAGTAGGCTTACAAGATTTTCAAGCACGGAAAGTGGCCTTTTTATTAGGACTTAGTGGTCCAGCATTTAAGGAAATGGTTAAGTTCATTCATTGCTTGTATAATGCTTATGTAGACACGGATTCTTCTATGTTTGAAATAAATCCGGTATTAAAAACGTCCGACAATAAAATTTTGGCTGTAGATGCTAAAGTAAATTTGGATGATAATGCACTATATCGCCATAAAGATTTAGCTGTATTGCGTGATGTTTCAGAGGAGGACCCGTTGGAGGTCGAAGCTTCTGAAAATGATTTAAACTACGTTAAATTAGATGGTAATGTAGGTTGCATGGTCAATGGAGCGGGTCTAGCAATGGCAACCATGGATATAATTAAATTGTCTGGTGGTGAACCCGCGAACTTTTTAGATGTGGGGGGAGGAGCAAATGCCAAGACTGTTGAAGCAGGATTTAGAATTATTCTGCAGGACCCTAATGTTAAAGCCATTTTAATTAATATTTTTGGTGGTATTGTACGTTGTGACCGTGTGGCCAATGGAGTGGTAGAGGCCTACAAGAATATAGGTGAAATTAAAGTTCCTATCATTGTGCGTCTACAAGGCACCAATGCGGAAGAAGGAGCGGCCATTATTAATAATTCCGGACTAAAAGTTTTTTCTGCAGTATTGTTAAAAGACGCTGCAAAATTGGTTTCAGAAATATTAAAGTAAGGTATGAAAATTATTTGTGTAGGTAGAAATTATGTTGATCATATCAAGGAATTATCTAACGATAGACCTACTGATCCAGTAATTTTTATAAAGCCTGACACATCATTAGTAGACGACTCAAAGTTTTATTACCCTACATTTTCTAATGACATTCATTATGAATTAGAATTGGTTTTTAAAGTTGGTAAGGTTGGAAAAAATATTGACGCTAAGTTTGCATATAAATACATTGATTCTTACGGTTTAGGAATTGATTTTACAGCTAGGGATTTGCAATCTAAACTAAAAGAAAAGGGATTGCCATGGGAAAAGTCTAAAGCTTTTAATGGTTCTGCTTTTATCAGTCAAATGAGACCATTTCACTCTTCTTTACTCGAGCGTGATATAAATTTTCATTTGAATCACAATGATATTTTAGTTCAATCTGGAAGTTCTTCTTTAATGATTTGGAATGTATTTGAATTGATTGAAGATATTTCTAAATATTTCACATTAAAAACTGGCGATTATATTTTCACAGGTACTCCAGCGGGTGTTGGACCTGTTCAGAGAGGTGATTTACTATCTGGATTTTTAGAAAATGAAAAGCTTTTTGAATTAAACATACTATGAAATTAAAAGTCGGAGATTTAGCCCCATTATTCAAGGTAGAAGATTCTGATAATCAATTAATTGATTTATCACAGCTTAGAGGATCAAAAGTAGTTTTATACTTTTACCCCAAAGATGATACCCCTGGTTGTACAGCTCAGGCTTGTAACTTAAATGAAAATTTGGATTATTTACAAGCTAATGGATTTATTGTCATTGGTGTTAGTGCAGATTCAAACAAAGCACATGAGAAATTTAAAAAGAAGTATAATTTAAATTTTTCATTATTATCTGATCCAAATCAAGAAATTTTAAATGCTTATGGTGTTTGGGTCGAGAAATCGATGTACGGAAAGTCGTATATGGGAATCGCCCGGACTACATTTTTGATTGACGAAAAAGGATTTATTTTTAATATTATTGAAAAAGTGGATACGAAAAATCACACATCTCAAATCCACTAATTTATTATGCAAACACAAGAATTAATATCGATCGCATCTCAAGTAAGAAGAGATATTTTAAGAATGGTCCATGGGTGCCAATCAGGACATCCAGGAGGATCGCTAGGATGTACTGATTTATTGGTTGCATTGTATTTTGATGCCATGCAATTAAGAGTTGACTCAACAAGTAATCAAGTGGTGTTTGCTATGTCTGCTTTAAATGAGGACGCATTTTTTCTTTCTAATGGTCATATTTCGCCTGTTTTATATTCTGTTTTAGCTCGAAGAGGATATTTTCCAATTCAAGAACTTTCATCATTTCGTAAAATCAATTCAAGATTACAGGGTCATCCAACTCCCCATGAGCATTTAGAAGGTGTTCGAATAGCATCTGGTTCACTAGGTCAGGGTTTAAGTGTCGCCATTGGAGTTGCACAAGCAAAAAAACTCAATAATGATCCTGCTGTTGTTTATTGTCTAATGGGAGATGGAGAACAAAATGAAGGCCAAGTTTGGGAGGCCGCTATGTATGCTCCTCATCACAAAGTAGATAACTTAATTGCATTTATTGATGTCAATGGGCAGCAAATTGATGGTCCTACAGAAAAAATCATGAATAATCGTGATTTACAATTAAAATATGAAGCTTTTGGATGGAAGGTTTTGCACGTAAATGGCAATGATTTAGGTGATTTGCAAATATGTCTTGCCAATGCTAAAAATATGTTAGGGAATGGCGTTCCTATCATGATATTAATGAGAACTGAAATGGGTGCAGGGGTCGATTTTATGATGGGTTCACATAAGTGGCACGGAGTGGCTCCTAATGACCAACAGTTAGAAGAAGCATTAAGTCAATTATCAGAAACTTTAGGAGATTATTAAATTAAGATTATGTCCATATATACTTTCGAAACAAAAAAAGATACTCGTTCTGGCTTTGGTGCTGGAATGGAATTTTTAAGTCTTAATAATCCTAAAGTTGTAGCTTTATGCGCTGACCTTATAGGTTCGCTTAAATTAGAGCCATTTATTAAAAATTGTCCTGAGCGGTTTTTTCAAACAGGAATTGCTGAAGCCAATATGATTGGCATTGCAGCGGGTTTATCTATTGGTGGTTTTATTCCTTTTGCAACTACTTTTGCAAATTTTGGAACTGGAAGAGTGTATGATCAAATACGTCAATCGGTAGCTTATTCAGGTAAAAATGTTAAAATAGCTTGTTCTCATGCGGGTTTGACGTTAGGGGAGGATGGAGCGACTCACCAAATTTTAGAAGATATTGGTTTAATGAAAATGTTGCCTGGCATGGTCGTTATTAATCCTTGTGATTATAATCAAACTAAGGCAGCGACGATTGCTGTGGCCAATTATCAAGGTCCGGTTTATTTGAGGTTTGGTCGGCCAGTGGTTCCTGTTTTTACACCAGAGGACCAAGAGTTTGTGATAGGGAAAGCGATAAAATTAATTGAAGGATCAGATGTGACTATTTTTGCAACGGGCCATTTAGTATGGGAATCTATCCTTGCATCAGATATTTTAAGAGAAAAAGGCATTCAGGCTGAGGTAATCAACATACATACTATTAAACCTCTTGATACAGATGCTATTTTAGATTCTGTTAAAAAGACCAAATGTCTTGTTTCTGCAGAAGAACATCAATTGAATGGAGGTTTAGGTGATTCAATTGCTCAATATTTAGCAAGAACGTTACCTACGCCTCAAGAATTTGTAGGCGTAAATGATTCTTTTGGAGAATCAGGTAAACCAGCTGATTTAATGGATAAATATGGTTTAAATGCTGTTTCTATTGCTGAAAAAGCAATTAAAGCCATCTCTAGAAAGTAAATTCCTGTTAAAATGGATAGCCAATTCCAATATTAAATTCAATGGGATTATCTGTTGTATTTAATGCATTAAATACCCATTTTTCTTTGGTCGGTTTTGCTGGATTTATCACTTTAGTTGCCATGTCGAGTCTTAATATGAAGAAACTAAAGTCCCAACGAAGCCCAAAACCAGTGCCCACAGCTATTTGCTCTAAAAATGAGTTTATTTTGAAATTTGATAAGGGTGAATTAGGATAATTGATTCCCCATATGTTACCGGCGTCAATAAAAAAAGCACCATTAACATCTCCTAAAAATTTCAAAATTTTAAATCTATATTCAATTGATGATTCAATCAATACACTTCCTGGCTGCTCAATTAAGTTAGAATCCATATTTTGAGACCCTGGACCAAGTCTTCGAGGTTTCCATGCTCTTATTGAACTCGGACCGCCTATAAAAAAGTTCTTTTCATAAGGTAATTGAAAGTCATTTTCTTCACCATAGGCGTATGCAATACCTCCTAAAAATTTATAAGCTAATTGAGAAGACCTTTTCTGGCCTAAAAATATATATCTTCTGTAGTCAAAATTCATTCTTAAGAATCGAAAAAATTGCATTGTTTCTTTATTTCCTAACAAATCTTCCACAAATTTTAGTTTTTTCTCACCTAAGAGGTTAAGGGTTGTACCCCCTGATTCTAAGCCAATAATAAATGATTTCCCTTCGATTAATTGATTGGATGGAAAGAATGTTCGATAAGTATAGAGCAAGTTTATACTGGATACGAAACTAGGATTAAAGCTTCTAAATAAGTTATTTCCTTTAATTCTTAGATCATCTAAATAATTAGTAAATAGTTTGGATGTCTCAGTTTTTGGATAGTTGGTATTAATTACATTTAAATCAAATAAGGATAATTGGAAAAATTCATAGGGCGATTTTTTCCAAAGATAGCGTTGCATTATTTTAAAATTTGTGCGTATATATTCTGGTCGATCAATATAGTCATAACCAAATCCCAATTGAGTTTTTGCTCCATAGAAGTACCCCAATTTATTTGTCAATTTTTTAGGTAAAAATAGCGAAGGGAAATTAGCCGTTGCTCCTAAATTTATATCTAAATTTTTTCTTGTTAGATCGGTATTTATAAAACCCGCTTGTGCTTCAAATCCCAATCGTGCTGAAAAATCTAAGTAATCTAAATGGGTAAAAACCCTTCTTATTTTAAGAGAATTATATAAAAAGGGACCAGGTATACCTCTGAATGCACTACCACCTAATTCAGAAGATAAATTATACTTATCATTTTGGGTTAATTCAATTTTAGGATACAATCGGGTTGAAATTGTGTCATATTGTATGGAAACCGATTTAAACTGGTCGGTTTCATAAATATTTTGAAGACTATGTGTCGTTTTTTCAACAGAAAATAAGTCACCTTCACGAATGGATATTAATTTATTTAATTGTGGAATGGGGGCGAATGTATTTTTGAAGGTTGATGTTATTGGGTCACTCGTAATAGTATACTCTTTGAAGTCAATGGGACCGAATCTAAACAATCGATCATATGCTAGATTAGTTATAGAAGTTTTAGTATTGGGAATTTGATAGATTAAACTGATGTTTAATAAACTAGTATCTTTCAAATCATTAATTTTAATTCCAACGAAATCAGGAGAGAAGTTAAAATAACCAAGATTTTTAAAATGATTGGATAGGTTTTCTTTTTCTTTCTTCAATAAGTCTAAATCAAGATTCGAATACTTATGCAGCAGACTATGCTTGTTTAAATAGATCCTTAATTCTTTCTCTATGACGGTGTTGTTGGCAATGATAGAATCGTCTTTAGTTAATATACTTTCTGGTCCTTCATCTACTTGAAAATTAACGTTTACTAATTTTTTTTCTAAATCGATGGTATCGATTGCATAGGAAACTTGTGTTTTTAAAAATCCTTTCGTTCGGTAGAATTTCAATAAGGCAATTTTATTATTCTCAATGTTTGAAGGGTTGTAGGGTTGTGGTTTTCGGTTAAAGAATTTGAAGAATTTTTTAATTGAAATGGTCGAATCATTACTTTTTCTTTTATCCCGTAGGTAGGAACTGAATTTAACTGATAAGTAATTGATGTTGCTTTCTTTTAAACCCGCTATATTTGATTTTATTTCTTCTAATTTGATTTTTTTAGCACCTTCTAATTTAATTTGTTTAACGGTTGTATATGGTATACGGTAATTCTTATACCCTGAACAAGATGCTATGAGTAATATAAAGACAGGTAAAAATAATAATTGAGCAATTTTCAAATGAAATTATCTAATAATCAAATAAAGTTAATCAATTCCCTACATTCAAAAAAAGGGAGAATTGATAATAATCTTTTTTTAGTAGAAGGAGAGAAGGGCATTCGGGAATTATTAGAATCTTCTTTTGAAATAGTTTTTATAGTATTGAATGAAAAAGAAATAAATGCCGGTTTAAATTTAAGGGAAACGCTTACATACTTTGAATCAGAAAATAATGTAATCAAATATTCAAGTTTAACTACGAATGAATTTGGATTTGCAGTTGTAAAATCGCGCAAATTTGAAATAAATGATTTTGACTTTACTCTTGGATATACGGTGGTTCTAGATGGTATAAGAGATCCTGGTAATTTAGGTACGATTCTTAGGATATGTGATTGGTATGGAATTGACCAGGTAATTTGTTCTTTAGATACTACTGAATTTTATAATCCCAAAGTGATTTCCGCCTCCATGGGATCTTTTTTACGAACTAAGTATATATATGGTGATCTCCCTATATTTTTTAAGCAATTCAATAAAATTCCCATCATTGGTGCTACCCTAAAAGGAAAAAATGTACACGAATATACTTTTCCTTTGAACGGTTTTATCATTTTTGGTAATGAATCGGAAGGAATTAGAGGTTCATTAAATGGCTCATTGACAGATCAGGTAAAAATACCCCATTGGGGAACAGCCGAATCTTTAAATGTGGCTATTTCAGCGGGCATTATACTTGATAATATAAAAAGACAGGGTTAATTTTTTTCTTTTCTCAGGTATATCTCAATTAAATAGTGAGCTAAATAGAGCAATGGAGTAAAAAGAATGGCAATGAAAAATTTATAAAAATAATTATTT
>Ga0214163_1000049_pt1 | contig 47862 bp, 48 predicted proteins | sample LakMenepilimnion_2_FD_153001 | JGI IMG/M metagenome (GOLD analysis project Ga0214163, IMG submission 153001) | Freshwater microbial communities from Lake Mendota, WI - Practice 15JUN2010 epilimnion v4 | ecosystem: Environmental > Aquatic > Freshwater > Lake > Epilimnion/Euphotic zone | place... | reverse complement strand
CTACAGGTGCCACTGGCGCAACAGGCGCCGACAGCACAGTCCCAGGACCTACAGGCGCAACAGGCGCAACTGGCGCTAACAGCACAGTAGTAGGTCCAACAGGCGCTACGGGCGCTACAGGTGCCACTGGCGCAACAGGCGCCGACAGCACAGTCCCAGGACCTACAGGTCCCACAGGGGAAACTTTTCCTTCACAAACTGGTAACTCTGGAAAATTCTTAAGTACAAATGGTACTTCGACTTTATGGAATACGGTTGCACAATATTCTTTACCAGCGCAGTCTGGAAACTCTGGAAAATTTCTAACTACAAATGGAACGGCAGAGTCATGGGCAACTGTAGCAACTACAGCATATTCAAACGGAACAAATACTGCAAACTCAAATAAAATATTCTATAACACAACTGGAACGCCACCAACTGGCACTGCAGCTGGCGATTTATATATTTTCTACTAGGATAACATATGACTATAAAAGCATATGATGGAACAACATGGCAAACACAAAAATCATTAAAGATTTATAATGGTTCGTCTTGGTCAACCGCAAAGCAAGCTTGGATTTATAATGGGACAAGTTGGCTAATAAACTACCCAGAATTTCCATCTTCTTCTTCAAATCCATCTATAACAGTATCATCAGGACTCGACGGTAGACTTGGTTGTACATATAGTGCATCTGTAGGCTCATGGAATTCCAATGATGCGTATGTTCCAACATCATATACATATCAGTGGACTAGGTCAGGTTCAGACATTTCTGGAGCGACATCTTCTACATATACAACTGTTTCGGCAGATGCAGAATCAGTGATTGGAGTTAAAGTACGAGCTACTAATCAAAGAGGTAACACAACAACTTCTTCTACTACTGGAACCCAAATGCTCCCACACGTCACATCATTAACAGGTTCAAATACAACACAGTCAGTTTCTACACCAACAGTCTCATTTAACCCAAATGGTTTAAGCTACAGCGGATCCTGGAACTCTATATTAAATGCAACCACATATGAAACTACATCGGGAGGATCTGCAGGGTCACCAAGTGTTAATATTGGAGCACGAACATTTAACGGTACAGGAACTGCAGGTAACGCATCATTTTCAGTAAGAGCAGTAAATACAACTAGACGGATTTCTTTGAGTTGGCCTGCAGCTATTGGCGCAGTATCTTATGATCTTTACGTTAACGGTACTTTTTTTGGAAATGTGGGTAACGTAACAAGTTATGTTTATAATCCTCCTGATGATAGTGCTAGAAACTTTACTATATACCCTAGAACTTCAGGAAATGTTCAAGGATACGGATCATCAGTGGCATCTGCTATAGCGGCTGCAGCAACACGAAGCGATTATGGAACTGGCAGCGGAAACCTTGTTCAACCTAACGCAACATCCCCTACATTCGCTAGCAGTTCTGCAAGTACTTCAAATTTATCCGTATCTTGGGGCGGAGCAACAAATGCAACAAAGTATAGAGTGTATTGGACTACCGCATCTTCAATTTCTTTAGACCCCGCTGTGTCCTATGATTCACCAGAATGGACAGGAACTGCTGCAAGCTATAGTATTTCAGGTAGCGAAGGAAGCACATACTATTTTTATATATCTGCTTCAGGTGACAACAATGTTTGGACACCATATGGATCATACAAAACATCAGCTACAATTGCATATACTGCTCCAGGCGCACCTAGCCCATCTACAAGCGGAATAACTTCAAGTTCATTTACAATTTCATGGTCGGCAGTATCTGGAGCAGCTTTTTATTCTGTAAAAGTTGGAACATCTTCTGGCGGAACAAATATAGTTAATACAACAACAACTAATACCTCATATTCTGTATCAAGTTTATCTTCAAGCACAACATACTATGTAACAATTGCTGCAAATAAAACAGGATATGGCTATGGAGGTGACGGAACTGCATCGGCAACTACAACAGCAGCCCCCCCTTCAGTTGGTGTGCCAACTGTTCAGTTTGAAAGAACTGGAAGTCAAATAAAATGGGGTATTGATAACCCATCATTTAGCGGTGCGTTCACACCATTTGGAATTGAGTGGGAAGTTAGAACAGCCCAAGGAGGCGGAACTGCAATTGCTAACAGTACAATAAACTATACAACATCTATGACAAGGGGTCCAGTAAATGGATATAACTGGAATTATTGGGTTAGATCAACAACAGATTTACCATACAGCGCCAACGCAAGATATCTGAGATGTAGACTTTATGGGCAAAATGACAATACTTTTGCAATATTTGACGGCCCTTGGTCCAGTTGGATATAATGAAGGTTTATGATATGATAACAAAAGAAGAAAAAGTTTTTATTTTAAATCAGTATATAAAAGAACTTAATTGTAACAAATATACTAGCACAAATAAAATTACTCCTGACTTAACTCAGGAGGAGCTTGCTGAAATAAACCTCAGCATAGAGTCAATAGATCAAAAGATTCAAGCCATTGAATCCGAAAAAACAAAAATAGAAGAAGGAGAATAAAATGCCAACATACACAGTTCTAACAAATGACGAGAAAGCAGCAATTGCTAAAGCAGAAATTAGAAGCCTAGAGTATCAGATGTATACACTTGAAGTAAGACTTATCGCTGAAAATGCAAAGTCTGATCCAGACGATACAACTGTTGCAACTTTAAATACACTTATTGCTGAAAAGCAAACACAAATAGCAGCACTTTAATTTAAAAAGGAGGATGGAATGTCATACAAAAATACAGTCTTAAACGACTTTCCAAACTCATTTTATTTATTAGATGAAGTAGAGTCTGGGCAAATAGCAGACTACACCGAGCTATTATCACAGTTTGCTACATATCAAGATTTAAAAGATAGCGGATTAGTTTATGCACAATTAGGTGGAATCTCTGTTTACGACTACTCTGGAAGCTTAAATAATGGATCTGCTTCTTCGACATCTTTAAGGCAAATAATGCCCTTGGTGGCGGGAGGAATAAGAGGAACAGAAATGTTGCCACTTACTGAAATTACCTATAGCCCAAAAGGAATAGCAAACAAAAATTATAAAGATAATACTTTTTCAATAGAGGCCTGGGTTTTGCTTCCAGCATATAATGCTACTGCAACAGTTGTGGGAGACACGGCTACAGACACTGGAATATTCTATGAAAATGGTAATATTATATTTCAAGTAGGTGCCAATAAGGCAGAACATACAGTATCTAATTCTGAAGCAATTCATGTAGTAGGTATATTCCAAAGCAATCTTTTGTCTTTGTATGTCAACGGTATTTTGGTTGACACCACATCTGTAGATAATTATAAATTTTTAAATGACATTGCAACATTTAAAAGTGGTCCTTCTACAGGAAAATTTGTAATAGACTCAGTAGGATTTTATAGGTATGCCTTATCACCTTCTCAGATTTTAAGTCATTACAATGAGGGTACAAAGGAAGTTAATGTATCTCAAATAGCGTCTATAGATGGCGGTTACCTTTTTAGCATGAACACAGAATCTATGCAGCGCAAATTTTCATATACATATCCTGTATCAAAATTATGGAGCGAGCTAAATATTAATGGCCAGTATTTATCAAGTGATCAGTCTTCTGTATATATTCCAGAGGCAGTTGGGGCCAAGTCTTTTTCTTTCACAGATCATTTTATTGTACCAAATTACCTAGGGATTACTAGCTCACAGATACACTGGGAAAATGACGTAAAAGGAATTTTAGTAGAGGCAAGCATAGACAACATAACATGGAGAACTTGCACAAATGGATCGCCATTGCCATACTTTAATAAAAACGATAATCAAATTTCAGATATTATTTATCTAAGGGTAACTTTATCATCTGACGATGCCACCAGATATCTACCGATTTTAAAATCCCTAGACATTGCTTTTTACGGTTCAAAGAATTTCTACAGCGACAATTCTGGATATTATATATCTTCGAATTATGACTATTCTTTGCCAAAGACAAATAGCAAGACGTTGTCATATAATAAAAACAATGGTCTTACTATGTATGACGGACACGGATTTTCTTTAAATAACGTCCCAGCAATTTCAACAGTAGAAGTTATATTTACCCCTCAGTACGACGACAATGTTTTAGTGAGCGGATTAGCCAGTCGGTACGAGTGGAATAATGCGGGGGTCATAACAAAAGCAGGAATATCCTCAATCTATGTAAATGGTATAAATAGGACATCCGCAGTAAACGTATGGGACTTCATGGCTGTAAATACGCCTCACCATATAATCATTGAATTTACATCGGCAGACAGCAACCTTAAGTTTAATCAAAATCAAAATGACTCCAAGTCTGGATCTGGGCATATGTATAACAATCTTGCCGTATATGAAAATGCATTACCGCTATCTTCTAAGCTTAATCACTACTTGCTATATACGGGAAATATCGTAAATCAAATAAATGACACCGCTTTTGGAATTGAAGAGTCCGCCCTAGGTGAAGATTTGACCCCGTTCTTTATAACTGTGGTAGAGCCAGAGTCAGTTAGCCTATAATTTTGTCCACCTCTTGTGCAAACTCTAGACTTTAGCACAGAATAATGGTATGATTTATGTCTATGGATATTAATAAAGCTAAATATAACATTAATGAAGAAGAATCGATTCTAGGCATATACGTATGGGAGATGCCTGACGGTAGATGGATTGGAGACGACGATGGGAACTTTCTTTCAGTCACGTCCAAAAAAGGAAATAGATCCAACATCGATGCTTTGGCTAGAGAAGTTCGCTCATTTGGCATATATGAGGGCGGGCCTAAATTTCTTTCAGCAAGAAGAAAGATTGACGACGAAGAATTCCAGCATCAAAAGCAAAGACTTGACTGGGGACTAGTTCCTGATCCATATGATATCGGAAACTATAAAGACGAAATGAAAAAAATAGGTGGTTTAAGATGACAGTAGAATTTCTCGGTGAAGATAATTCAGAAAACATTATCGACATATCAAATACAGCGGATTGGTTTTCTTTTAAAAAGGATGAAAAAAACAACGACCCGTTTGCAATAGGCCTAGAAGACATCAAAAAGCTTAGAGGTCTCGGGTCATCATTTAAGCGTAGAATTAATAGAGAGTTTTCTAAATCATTCTCAGGCATTGAAGATACTGGAACACAACAAAACCTATTGGCACAAGCAATTAGCGGATACGCTATGTTTGATCTTATTGAGCCTCCATACAACCAAGAGTATCTTTCAAAGATTTATGAAATTTCAACATATAACTATGCAGCAATTAATGCAAAGGTTGCCAATATTGTTGGCCTAGGTTATGACTTTATTGAAACAAAGAAAACAAATGATGCCTTTGATTCAATAACAGATGACAAACAGCTTGAGAGGGCACGTAGAAAGCTAAATAAGCTTCGTCAAGATCTACACGCTTGGCTAGATACAACGAATACTGAAGATACATTTACACAAACATTAATTAAGGTTTACACAGATCTTGAAGCAACAGGAAACGGTTACCTTGAAATAGGAAGAACAACAGGCGGAGACATTGGGTACATTGGGCATATCCCAGCAAAGACAATGCGTGTTCGCAGACTTAGAGATGGCTTCATTCAGCTGCTGTATGGCAAGGCTGTATTCTTTAATAACTTCGGCGAGAATGAAACAGAGAACCCAATCGCTGGTCAAGAAGATCGCCCAAATGAAATTATTCATTTTAAGAAGTACACACCAATGAATAACTATTATGGAATTCCAGACATCATTGCAGCACAGGTAGCCCTTGCTGGAAATGAATTATCTGGCCGTTACAATCTAGACTACTTTGAAAACAAAGCGGTCCCAAGATATATTATTACAGTTAAGGGAGCAAAGCTTTCTCCAGAGTCAGAAAGAAAATTGCTTGAATTTTTCCAAGTTGGATTAAAGGGAAAGAATCACAGATCCCTATATGTTCCACTTCCAGCAGATAGCCCAGACTCAAAAGTTGAATTTAAAATGGAGCCTATTGAAGCGGGTAATCAAGAAGGATCATTTGAGAAATATCGTAAATCAAATAGAGACGAAATTCTACTTGCCCACCGTGTTCCAATTAATAAAATAGGAACTCCAGAGGGGGTTAATTTAGCGGTAGCCAGAGATGCTGATAAGACATTTAAAGAGCAGGTTTGCCGACCAGCTCAAATGACCCTGGAGAAAAAAATTAATGCAATATTTGATGAAAAAACAGATGCCTTGACTTTAAAGTTTAATGAATTAACTTTAACTGATGAAGACACTCAATCTCAAATAGATGAAAGATATTTAAGAATGCAGGTAATTACTCCAAATGAAGTTAGAATTAGAAAAGGAATGATACCTGTTGAAGGCGGAGATAAAATGGTTGAATTAAAGCCCCAAGAGGCTGCTGATCAAAAAGCAACCGCTGGGAAAACCAGGGCCCGAGATTCCGAAAGATCCGCATCCTCCTCAGATAAAGTGGGAGAAGGCCGAAATGCCAAAGGCGAAGGAAGACGGGTCGACTAAGTCCACTCAACTGTTATTTGCTTTATAGTCTATAACACTATAAAATTAAGCATATGAACATTGAAAAGTCTTTATGGACCAGTAACGGCAACGTTATTAATTTGTCGGTTCCTTTTACTAAAGTTAACCGTGAAAAGAGAACCGTATCTGGATTCGCAACCCTAGACAATGTTGATCAGACTGGTGATGTTGTAACAGCAGAATCAAGTCTCAAGGCATTCGAAAATTTCCGTGGGAATATTCGTGAAATGCACGGATCAAATGCGGTAGGAAAGATGGTTTCATTTAAGCCAGAAACTTTTTATGATCCAAAGTCAAAAGAGTTCTTCAACGGAGTGTATGTAGATGCATACATCTCAAAGGGCGCACAAGACACCTGGGAGAAAGTTCTAGACGGAACTCTATCTGGATTCTCAATCGGCGGAAAGATTCTTGAGTCAGACAATGAAGTTAACAAGGCAAACGGTAAGACCGTAAGATTTATTAAGAACTATGAACTAATTGAACTTTCTATTGTTGATTCACCAGCAAATGAACTTTGTAACATTCTTTCTATTCAGAAAGTAAATGGACAATACATTGCTAAGGGAATTGCAGTAGGTGTAGTAACTGAAAACATATTTTACTGTGCAGACAGTGATTCTGTTTTTATCTCAACAGATAAAACATACGACTCTCCAGTATCTGGAAAGCCAGCAGAATTAATAGGATGGGTTGAAAGCTCAGACGTTAATAAAGCAAAAGAGATAGATAAGATTCTTGATGCATATAAGCATTCAAGATTTACGTTGCCTGAAACACAAACAATTGCAAAACAGGCAAACGCAGAAGGAGGTAATGAAATGTCAGATAATACAGAAAACGTAGTTGTCGAAGATGTTGCAGTAGAGGCACCAGCCGAAGCAGTAGCAGAAGAAGCAGCCGTTGAAGATACAGCAGTAGTTGCAGATGATGCAGCTCCAGCTGAAGCTCCTGCAGAAGCAGTAGCAGAAGACGTTCCTGCCGAGACTCTGGAAAAAGCAGCCGAAGTATCAGAAGATAAGGTTGATGAACCTGATTTTGCGAAGATGTTAGGCGATCTAAAAGGCTTTTTCTCAGAAACTCTAAACAAGGCATCTGAAGCAAATGCAGCACAAGTAACAACAATCCAAACGACTGTTGAAGCTTTCAGCAAGAGCGTAGATGCTAGAATTTCAGAGTTGGCAGAACAACACACAGCACTTTCAAGCGCTGTAAATAACATCAAGAGCACGATTGATGGTGTACAAAAGCGTGTCGACGCAGTAGAATCAGAGACTGCATTTAAGAAGTCTTCAGATCTTGGCCGATCAGAAGAAGCAACAACAATCAAAAAATCTAAATGGAACGGTTCTTTCCTCGGTTCCGTAAACGAAATATTCAACTAAGGTAGGTATAAAAATGAGCAATGAAACATTAGAAAAGGCCGTAGCAGCTGGTACTCAGGTATCAACAGGATTCGGTTCAGCAACTGGTGGAACAGGAGTACACGTAGCGTCTGAAAATGGCAACGGTGGACTACTCAACCCAGAGCAGTCTGCTCGCTTCCTTGATTATATGTTCGACGCAACCGTTATCGGTAAGGTCGCACGTACAGTTCGTATGAAGTCAGACACAGCCGAGATTGACCGTATGTCCGTTGGTGAGAAGCTTATGAAGCTTGCAACCGAGGCAGACAACACTGGTGTAAATGCACCAGTAACTTTCTCAAAAATCTCTTTAACAACAAAGAAACTCCGCATGGACTGGGAGCTTTCAACAGAGTCTCTAGAAGATAACATCGAAGGTGCAGATCTAGAAGATCACATTGCACGTTTGATGGCAACACAAGCAGGAAATGACATCGAAGATGTTATTCTTAACGGTGACACACTTCTAACAGCAGACGGTCTTTACAAGTCATTCGATGGCGTTGTAAAGAAGGCAAAGGCATCAGGCCGTGTCGTAGACGCAGCAGGAGCCGCAGTATCACGTGAAGTATTCAACAAGGCACTTAAGGCTATGCCACGTAAGTACAAGCAACGTCGTGGAGACCTTCGCTTCCTTGCTGGATCAAACTTGATTCAGGATTTCCTATATGCTAACAGCATTGGAACAAACCAAACAATTCCACAAGATATCGCTTCAAGCGTTATCCGTGGTGGAGTTGCACCACTAGGTGGACCAGCAGGATACGTGGCACCATTCGCATTCGGTATTCCGATTGTTGAAGTTCCACTTCTTAATGAAACACAGACTGGTACATACGCAACACCAACAGGTTCACACGGAGATATCCACTTGACATTCCCAAATAACGTAGTTATTGGTATCAAGCGTGACGTAACCGTTTACCGCTTCTTCCAGCCACGTAAGGACACAATCGAGTACACAATGTATACTCGTGTTGGAGTTCAAATCGAGCAGGCAGACGCTTGGGTAGTTGTAAAGAACGTTAAGGTTGCTTCTTAATTAATTTAAGATAAAACCCTCGAAAGGCCCCTAATTAATTTTAGGGGCTTTTCATTTTAATTTATCAATGCTATAATTGAAGAACCTAACAAAGGAGATAATATGTCATTTGAGACATTGAAGGTCGCAGAACTCAGAAAAATTGCAGAGGACTTTGCAGTTGATACTGATGGAATTAAGAGTAAGGCAGATATCGTTGCCGCCCTTGCAGAAGAGGGAGTTACATGGTCTGTCTATCAAAAAACTATTAAAGATATCGAAGACGCAACAGATGAATTTAACGAAGACGCAGAAGAGATTCTTCCTAGATTTAGCCTAGATGCTCAGCCAGAAGATACGGTTCTAGTTCGAATGACTAGAGAAAACTTCAGATACGATATCATTGGATTTACATTTACAAAAGAGCACCCTTTTATTGCAATGACAGAAGAAAATGCTCAAGAAATTTTTGATAAGGAGGAGGGCTTTAGATTAGCAACTCCAAAGGAAGTTCAGGAGTATTACAACTAATCTAAGCTTATAAAATGGCAGAGATATATGTAAACAGCAATTCACCGATCAGAACAAAGATCTACTGGGAGGGTGAATTAGCATCCCCTACGGGTAACGTAACGGCAAAGGTTTATGACATTACTCAAAACCCTGCTAACGTTATATCTTCTACCAATTTATTACTTACTCTAACAGGAACAGCCGTTGAAACAGATGTCGGCACATATCAAGTTGTGCTACCGTTTTCCTATTCTGCATATCCCAGAAAGCTAAAGCTCGTCTGGGAATACGCAGTAGCTGGATCAACAGTGGGAACTCATACAACTTATGTGAATGTTGTAACCCCATACGTTTCTATCAATGAGCAAATAGATGAATTAAACTTTGGGTCGGATCCAAGTGATCCTAACTACAAGACATACTCAGACCTCCAGATGGCTGAGAGATATGCAAGAAAATTAATTGAAGAATACACTCAGCAAGAATTCTACCTGTATCCAGACACAAAGATTATATACGGAGACGAATCAGATACTCTACCCCTATCATCTAAAATAAATCGGATATACCAGATTTATTCTAACGATATACTTCTTGTAGATAACCTTGCTACACCAAAGGTAAACAACTGGCTATATGACCCAATTGTTTCAGAAACAGGTTTTGGAATAAGAGTTAATAGAGTAAACCTATTAGACAATTCAGTATATGTTGCAAATGGTTTAGTTCCTCCAACAATTAATGATACATATAATGGAGTCTTTTCTAAGAACGTTAAGTATAAGATCGTTGGCGAATTTGGATGGGATTTAGTTCCCGCTCAAGTGCAGATGGCAACAGTTGAACTAATGAAAGACTATTTCTCAAAGGACAAAGTCTGGAGAAATAAGTACATTAAATCCATTAAGACATTTGACTGGAGTTTTGAATATAACAGCTCAGCATCAAAAGGAACTGGCAATCTATATGCAGATCAATTGCTTGCTCCACATGTTATATCTCAAATGGTCCTTATCTAATGTATGATCTTGTCGACTCCGTTCTTCCAATGCTTATTGATGTATATAGGCAATTTGAAACACAGGACCCAGCGACGGGATCTTTAAAGAAAGACTGGCAATTTAATAGAACAGTTGCATGCAGCGCAAAAGGAACTATTAGTAATTCTACAGCCAGCAGATCTGGAGACAAGCAGACCTTTTCAAACAAATATGTTAATGAGCAGATGATTCAAATAAGAACTACATCCAAATTAGTATTTAACGAAAAGGTTACAAACATTAGAAATTTAGACGGAACTGTTATTTGGGAAGAGATTAACTTTCCAAGCAACACGCCAACAGTATTTGAAGTAATGGGAGTTACTCCAATTACAGAGCCGATGGGCGGAATTATTGGTTACAATACAACCGTTAAAAGATCGGAGAATCAGGTAATTGGACAGTAGCGTAGCATTATTACAAACAGCCAGCGGTCTTGAAAGATTGATGGCAGGATCAGTTCCAGGAGTAATAAAAGATAGCACCGTGGCTCAAGTATCTGCATTTTTGTATTATGAAGCAGCTGTTATTGCCAAGCTAACAACAAATGCTGAATTTAAAAATTTATTTAAAACAACCATATTTAATCAAATAGAAAAAGATTTTGGTCAGTACGTTGATGCCCAAGCAAGAGTAAAGCCTAAAAGCCTTCACCATGTATACGAGTGGAATAAAACTGGCAACCCAACAGCAAGGCTTTTCAACCTATATCTAATAGATTCTGAAGGCCTTTCATTTAGAGTAGGCCGTGATTTTAAACTATCTAAATCAACAGTACCGTCTAAAAATAAAAAACAAAAGAATAGATATGTATTTGCTAATAAAGCTTCCGTAATGGAAGAAGGAATGCCCATAGTAATTCGACCAAGATCCGCAGAACGCCTAGTATTTGAATTAGATGGTGCAACAGTCTTTATGCCCAAAGGCACCTCAGTTACAGTCAAGAGGCCAGGAGGCAAGGCTGCAACAAATCAATTTGCACTCACATACGGAAGATTCTTTGGAGGTCAACCAGTAAACTCCTCAATAAAGTCTTCAGGGTTTCAAAGAATATTTAATGCTAAGATTGCAAGAGCATTGAGTGTACCAACTAATATTAAAAAGGTGCAGTATAGCTTCAGTGCTGGTAAAATAAGAGTGCAGGCAGATGCAGCATTAAGCTCATCATTTGGAGGGTCACTATGACAGTAGATTATAAAATAGACGCAATGTTTGAGCTTCGCAAGTTCTTGTGGACCCAATTAAAACTTACTGGACTATTTGATCCAGACGACTACTACTCAGATAATCTAGGATCTGAGATAGTACCTATTATTCCAGTTCAGCAATTACCAGAAATGGATCAATTCCTAAACGGTAAAAAGCATATCGTATATGACAAGATCGGAATGTCCTATGAAGAGAACTGGCTGATATGCTGCGAAAAGGTTTTGTTTACCATATACTCAACAGATATAACAGAGATATATGAGATAAGAAACCTAATGACTGACCTGTTTAGAAGAATGGACGAATCTGCAAAAGATGTCAATTCTTTAAAGACCACCAACAAATTAATTTTCCACAGCATTCATATTACAGAAACTTCTCCAATTGACCCATCCCTTGAACTTCAGGGCTTTTTGTCATCAGACGTAATACTAGAGGTCAAGTACTCCAGAGTCACCGACGGACTAGGTAGATTTGCCTAGTTGCTTTTAAAGGGTTAATCCAGTAAAATTGGACATAAGAGGAAATGAGCCTAGCCAGCTTGATTTAAAGTAAGTCAATATATATATATTTATTTAACAGGAGGTTTTACAACATGGCACAAAATATTGGTAATGCTAGAAATATTCTTGTCGGTGCGTCTCCACTGTTTCTTTCAGTAACAGACATCACCAGCCCAGATTATGTAGTTTCTGCACCAGCAGGAACACTAAACGCATTTGCAGCAAACAAGAATAAGACAGTCCCAGCATTTAAAACAGGAGAGTCTTACACAGATTCTTTGAACAAGGTTGATGTTACAACAGCAGCAACTGGTGCGGTATCACCAGCCCTTGACACAAAGGGTGCATTTTACCGTAACGTAGGTTACACAAATAACGGTCTTCAGGTTACATACAACCCATCATACGGTTCAGTAACAGTAGATCAGCTTCTTGATACAGCAAAGCTTTTCAAGGAGTCAATGGAAGTTATGATCGCAACAGAAATGGCAGAAGGTACTCTTGAGAACGTTCTTGCCGTATTTGGTCAGAAGTCAGATACACTTACAGATTCTGGTAAGAAGCTAGGTATCGCAGGTGGAGCTCTTGGTGAAGCACCAACAGAGCGTCAGCTAATTGCAGTTGGTCAAGCACCAACTTCAACAACAGATACTGCAACTGAGCGTGTATATTATGCACGTCGTGTTCTTTCTGTACAACAGTCACAGTTCTCTTTGGCTCGTAACGCAGCATCAACATTCCCAGTAACATTCCGTTTGCTACCATCAGGTGATTCATCACACGTAGGTCAGGAATATGGTTTCATCGTAGACCGTGTTCTATCAGTGTAATTAATTTAATTAATTAATAGAGCCCCCCAAGAAATTGGGGGGTTTTCTATTGCTCTTGTATTTTGAATATGATACAATAATTAAGACGATCCTAGGAGGATTAAATGGCAACAACAGTATACGATGTTGAAGAAATTCAACTACAAAATGGCGCAACAGTTAAGCTCAAGCCTTTAACAATTAAAGAGCTACGTGAGTTTATGAAGGTCATTCAAAGAACACAAGAAGTAACATCAGAAGATGAAACACTAACAATCCTTATTGAGGCCTGTGGAGTAGCACTAAAAAAGCAGCTTCCAGATCTTGTAGCAGACAAAGACGCATTTGAAGACACACTTGACGTTCCAACCATCAATCGCATTCTAGAAGTATGCGGAGGGATTAAGATGGACGACCCAAACCTACTAGCGGCAGCGGTTCTGGCTGGTCAGAACTAGATCTAGCCGCTTTAGAGGGGGAAGTATTTCTTCTAGGTAATTGGAAAAATTACGAAGAACTAGAAGATAATCTTTCAATGCCAGAGATGGTCCAGACTTTTAAGTCAATGCAAAAAACGGAATCAGAAAAAAGGAAATTCCTAGCTTCGATTCAAGGTGTTGATTTAGATGAAAGCAGTAATAATGAGGAGGGATCATCCTTCGAAGATGTCAGAAGAAGAGCACTTGGTATAACCACATCAGCAGATGATGTTGTTTCATTACAAGGTGGTCTTGCAGCAGAAGCTGGCTTTGGCATTAACGCAGGATTAGGATACCGAATAGAGTAACATATACATATGGCAGATAATTTAATCACCACCAATATTACCGCCAACGCAGACTTCACGAGTTTAAGAACTCAGCTTGCTGCGGTTACTGCCCAACTCGTAAAATTACAAGAAACAACGGCGGGAACTAACGCCAAACTAGCAAATCAAATTGCTGTAATGAATAAGTCCTTCGCAGAAACTATGCGATCAACGGGACAGTTTTCATCACACTTTGTATCGCTTACATCAGACGTAGAAAAATTTGGTAGGAACCTAGATAGAGGAAGACTTAAACTAGGGGAATACTACAACGCCTGGAGTGGGCATACAAAGAAAACAAGCAGCCTGATTAGAGACCTGGCCAAGCAGCAGGTAATGCTAGAGAATGCAATCATTCAGCCTATCGGCAAAAACGCACAAGGCCTAATGCAATACAATGTTATGGTTGCAAAGGGCCTTGATGAAATAAAGAACAAGACGGCAATTGCAAGACAAGAGCTATCTATCATGAATAAGGTAATGCTCGATGGATCTAATCAGCTTATCAATTGGGGTAAGAACACCCAGTGGGCTGGCCGTCAGTTAACAGTAGGACTAACAGTTCCTCTTGCAGCATTTGGAATGGCTGCACAAAAAGCATTTAGAGAAGCAGATCAAGAGCTTGTAAGACTTACAAAGGTTTACGGCGGACTAAGTGCAACATCATCTTCAGAGCTAGCAAAAGTAAGAAAAGATGTTTCCGAAACAGCAAGAGAAATTGCTGGAGCATACGGAATTGCATACAAAGAAACTATTGCATTAGCAGCTGACCTTGCTGCAACAGGACAAGAAGGCGGAAACCTTCTAGAAGCTACAAGACAGACAAGCAGACTTTCAATCCTTGGTGAAGTAGACAGACAAGAAGCAATGAAGGCAACTCTTGCTATTCAAAATGCATTTAAATCAAGTACAGATGAATTAACTCAATCTATTGACTTTCTTAACGCTGTTGAAAACCAGACATCCACTTCTCTACAAGATTTAGTTGAAGCAATCCCTAAAGCAGGCCCTGTTGTAAAGTCTTTAGGTGGAGATGTAAAAGATTTAGCATTGTATTTAACTGCAATGAAAGAAGGCGGAGTAAACGCATCAGAAGGTGCTAACGCAATTAAGTCAGCAATGGCATCTCTTATCAACCCAACAAAGGTTGCAAAGGAAATGTTTTTTGGCTTTGGTATAGATATAGATAAGATTGTAACATCTAATGCGGGAAATTTAACTGAAACAATTACAGACCTTCAAGCAGCTTTAGACAGACTAGATCCACTAAGCAAGTCAAGAGCAATTGAACAGTTGTTTGGTAAGTTCCAGTATGCAAGAATGTCAGCCCTATTTGAAAACCTAGGTAAAGAAGGATCTCAAACTCTTCAGGTAATGGATTTAATGAAAGCAAGCGCTACAGATCTTGCAAATATCTCTGCTCGAGAATTAACTATGATGACAGAGTCCGCTTCAGGACAATTTAAAAGAGCATGGGCTTCAGTCCAAGCAGACCTTGCTTCAGTAGGAGAACAATTTTTAAGAATTAGCACAAAGGTTTTAAATGTAGTAGATGGGATCATTAAGTTTTTCCAAGGACTTCCAGGTCCAGTTAAAACATTCCTTAACGCTCTTGGTGGACTAACAGCATTTGCTGGACCACTAATTATGTTAACTGGTGTTATGGCCAACTTTATTGGTTATGTTACAAAGGGAATATTCTCTTTAAGACAAATGGCTACAGGAGGACATGGGTTTAAGCTCCTTACTCCAGAAATATTAGCGGCAGATGCAGCAGCAAAAGGTCTTGCTACATCATTCTATTCAGATACAGAAGCAACAGTTGTATTAACAAATGCAGTAAATACTCTTGCAGCATCATTTGATAATCTTCAGGTAGCAGCATCTACAGCGCAAGTTGCAGTGCAACCAAGCATCTCAACAGTTGCAGGCGGAGTAATTGCAGCGGGAACTCCAGGCGGAACGCCAAGATATGTTGATAAAAATAATCCATTAATTGGAGATTCATACTCAAGAGATATGTCTCACATGATTCCTGCTCAAACACAACAGGCGGGGACAATATTTGGAACAGTTCCAGGAGCAGGACCAGTAAACGTTAGAATTGGTAAAAACCCTCAAGCATATATGAACGCAGATCTTCCAAAGATTCCAGGTGTTACATCTGTAAACGGAACATCGACTGGTATAGTTGCTCAAGAGGCAGCAAAGTGGCATGCAATGACAGCGGCAATTGCAATGCAATCAGAAGCAGAACTTAAAGTATTAAAGGCAGAGGTAAATGCTACAGGAACAATTACATCAAGTCTATCTAATTCTTATCAAGCCTTGCTTCCAGAATTTTCAGAAATTACAAGCATGGCTGCACAAGAAACTGCTTTAATCGTTAAGCAGCTACAGCAAAGCAAAATAACAGCAGACGAAGCAAGAATAAAAGTAATTCAATTAAATGCAACAGTTGAAGCAATGCTTGCTGAGACAGCTCAAAAGATTGCAGCTGGACAAGGAAGATCTGTAAACTTAACAACAGTTCCATTAACATCTCAACCTGTAGTAGACCCAGTAACTGGTAAATCAAATATGAAAGAAATGTTTCATAAGGGTTCTACAAAAACATTAGTAGATAAAATTGCTAGAGCGCTAGGCGGAGTTAGAACTTCAGGTGCAGGATATAACATTGAAACAACAAAGCCTAAGTTTAATAAAGGCGGAATAGTTCCAGGAACTGGTAACACAGACACCTATCATACAATGGCCGAGCCCGAATCATTTGTAATTAATAAAGCTGCAACACAAAGAAACATGCCTACAATTAGCAAACTTATTGGTGGCACTCCAACATTTAGAAACACTGGAGGAATGGTTCCAGTAGTTTTAACTCCTGGAGAAGCAGTAATTCCAGCAAAAATTGCTAAGCGTAATCCAGAACTAATGTTGCAATTAAATGGTGGCCCAGGTAATACAACTGGTATGGGAAGACATCAAGGCGGAGGAGTTCACCCACACCCTCATGCAGGAAAGCCTATGACAGATGCTCAATACAGAAGAGCTCTTAAAATGTATTATGAATTTATTAACGATCCAAACTATGAAGCCAATGTTCGTGCAAGATTTATTGCACTAGATGCTTCAGAGTATTTGGGAGTTGCCCCACAGATAGGAACTAAAAAAGCTATTGAAATAGCTACTGCTAATTTTGATGCTGCTAAGGACCTTAATGGATCTCCCGAAGACTGGATTAAAACTAGAACAGCACAGCTTGCTGCTTTTGACGAAAAATATTCTATGGGAGACAAAAGATTAGTAAAAGAAGGAAGAAGCGCAACGGCTTCTGGTTTAACTAGCGATAACTTTTTAAATAGAAATATGAACAGGGTTTTAAGATCAATGAGCAGAAACCCATTATTTGCAGAAGCTCATGAAGATTTAAAGTCAATACCTAGAGCAACTGGTAAAATACAAGGCGGCGGAGGAAGATTAGTTGAAACTGCTAGAGGCCACGCATTTAGAAGATCTTTAATAGCACAACTAGGTGGAGTTGGCTCAAGAGGATTTGCAGGATTTGCTGCTATTATGCCTGCAGCATTTAATACAATTGCTGCACAACTTCAGGGCAAAAATTTTCAACCAGATGTAATTCATTTAAAGAGGGCAAGTGCAATTGCTGACTTTGAAGAAATGGTAAGAAAATCTGGAGTCCCTGGAAGCGTAGACGATGTAATACAAGCATTACAGTATGATACAAGATTTGTAGCTGCATCAGACAAGAAACCACGAGTTGCTCCTCCATCACCAAAACAAAAAACTGCACTCAACATGTTTTTGCAAGCAATCTCTGCAGGAAAAGCTTGGATTCCAATTCGTGGAAAACTTGCTCTTGCAGGAGCGGTTAAATTAAATAAGGGTGGACAAGTACCAGGAAAGTTTGCACAAAGATTGTTTGGCGGCGGTAAAGCGTTGTTCTTAGGAATGCCAAGATCTATTAAGCAGGTTGAAGCCCAGAGAGCCGCAAAGGTTGCTATGGAAAAAGCAAGTCAAGCAGTTAAAGACTCTAGATTTAGCAAGACCCCAGTAACTGATTATGACGCTATGCTAGAGCCAACATCAGGAAGAAGTTTCCCAGTATCTGGAATTGGTGGAGTTTATAGCAAGAACGGGGAAAAGGTTTTTGTTAAGCCAGTACTAGATGAAAAAGCAGCGCTTGCTGAGATAAGAGCAACTGAAATTGCTCGTGATGTTCACGGACTACAAACACCTAATCAAAGAGTTGTTGTAATGAGAGACCCAACTGACAGAAGAGGATCTAGAACACTACTAGCTTTAGAGTCTAAGTACAATCCTGCTATAGCAAATCAAGATGGTAAATTTACAGAAGATCAATACTTTAGACAGTTAGTTGCATCATCATTACGTGGCGACAAAGATTTAGGCAGGGGTAACCTTTCTGGGAACATACTTGCCGATGTAGGTCCAGCTGGGGTATTTTCAACAGCCTCTGGACCAAGAGATTATTCTGCAACAATGCCTTCATTTAAACAACAAGCAATGATCAACTTGCTTGGAGTAAAAGGAAGCAGTACAAAGAAATTCTTTGCTGAAGCAACTTCAGATATTCCAAGAGGTATGACACCTGATCAATACAATGATCGCATGCTGCAAGAAATTGAATCTGCTCTCCCAAAGCTAAAACAAACAATAGGTAGATTTGATTTAAACACAGAAGAAAAAGTTATTTACAATGCAATGATCACAAGACTATCTGATGCAAGAAGACAAACTTACAGAGATTTGCATGGAGTTCATTCATCAGTAACAATGTCTCCAGAAAAAACAATGACTCCAGCAGCAATTGCCAAAATGCTTGCAGCAGATGAATTGAAGCGCAGACAAAAGGGTCACTCTGTAAGCCTATCTGATAATGCATTTAAGACACCAGAAAATGGATTCAATATTGGCGGATTAATTGGAAACGTTCTTAAGGGTAAAGCAATGCATAGAATTGGTGCAGGATTTGGCCCAACTGGAGCACCTAAGCCAAGTATGTATGAGTCAGCTCCATGGGGCGTGAACTCTCTATCTATTGAAATGGCCGACAAGCTATTTGCAAACACAGGTTTAAGAAAGCATACTCAAAAATTATTCTATGACAAGTTTGCGGCAGCACTAGCAAAAGAAAAACCTTACGGATATGTAAAGATGCCAGATGGTAAATTAAAGAACGGACTCGAGCCAGACGTGCTAGACTCTGTAATAAGATCAGCCGCTTCAGATCTTGTTGGAGACAGAAACATAATTAAACAACTTTCTCCAATTGATAAAGATATTTTGCGAAACAAATATTTAAATTGGGATTCTAAAAAAGATACTCCGCTTACAGAATCTTTAAAGAAAATTATATTTGGTTTAGAAAAAAGAGAAATGGGCGGACCAGTTAACGCAGGTCAACCATACGTTGTGGGAGAAAAAGGACCAGAGCTATTTGTACCTAGAAATTCAGGAGGCATTGTTCCAAACGGATACATGAAGGGCGGAAACATTGCAATGCTTGGAGCCTCACTAGCACCAATGCTAATTGCGAGCAAGATTACTAATCCTTTACTTCAAACAATAATGCAGACGCTTTCATTTATCATACCTCAAATGATGATGACGGCAATGATGCAGACAAAAGCTGAAGGCGCACAAGGAAGAGTCGGTGGACTTATGTCTAAGATTCCAGCTTCTGCAAAAACTCCTATATTCTCTACAGCAAGAGGGACAAAAGTTGCTGGTGAAATGTTGGAAGATGGAACATACGCCAAGGGCGGAAGAATGCTCAATAGATACGGCGCAGCTCTTCAGAATTCTGCCAAGAGCGGGAGCGCAGTAACAAGAACCCTGGGAAGAATTGGAATGGGTCTTACAAGATTAAATGTAGGACTTGCTGTAGCAACAGGAGCTTTTATTCTTATCAATAAAAGAATAAGGGATCACAACGAACATTTAAGAGTTGGGGTAACACAATACGGACTAACAGAAGAAGCTGCCAAAAAGGCGGGACTTAAGTTTACTGATTACAACTCAAAGCTTGCAGATACTGTTAAAAACATAGAAGCAATACGAGAAAGAAATCAGTTCCTTTATGAAAGCATGCAAGATGCTGGACTTCCTATATCCATGACAATTGAAGAGTATAAGAAGCTTAAGAAGGAAGTTAAGGAAGTATATACTGATCAAATTAAATTAATTAATCAGTCTAAAGAAAGTGAACTTCCACAAGTAGCAATAGACATTAAGACTGCTCTAATGGCTGCTGGGTTATCAGCAGATGAAGCAAGCAAGAAGATATTTACAATGTTTAAGCTTTCTGAAAAGGGAGAAAAGGCTGGTGCATTTACTGTAGGTAATCGTGCATTTAGAAATATTAAAACAGGACAAGATGCAGCCGAGGCTGCAATAAACACTTATACTACTGCCTCAGATGGTAAAGAGAAAGCACAGGCAGTAAATACAGGTCTAACTGCTATCGATGCAGGAATCATTGATATGATTGAGCAAAGTAAAAAAGCTGCTAGAGAAGACAAGAGTGGAAATACAAAAGTATTAACTCAGTATCAAGCCCAAGAAGCAATGCTTCAAAAACTAAATAAGCTAGAATCTTCTAAAGCTGTTCTTACTGCAAAAACTAGAGCGGAAATGATTAAGCAGAATCCAGAACTTAAAAAGATTATTAATCCTATGGATACAATAGTTAGCTTATTTGAAAAGATGAATCTTGCAGCAAAGGGATTTACTGGAGATCTTTCAAAGTTAGGCGCTGAGGCTGTATCTACACTATCAAAAGTTGCAGATTCCATATCAGAAGCAACCGTTGCTGCGAACAAAGAGGGTCTATTAAAACAACAGTACATAGATTTAAAGAAGCTAACAGATCAACAAAAGGCATTAATGCAAGCGGCCAAAGGACAAACTGCTCAGCAACAAATAAACACTAGAGAGCAGCTAAAGGGTTTGCAAAAGCAAATAGATGCTAATAATAAACTTGCAGAGTCAAGACTAAAAGCATTAGATGCAGCAAAGCAAGAGGGCGATATTGCAAGACAAATTGCAAAAGCACAAGCAGCATACGAAGCAGCTTTAGCAACAGGCAATACTGCTGCAGCACAACAAGCAAGCTTAGATATTCAAGGTCTGCAATCAGATCAGCAATACAACTCTCAAAAGAAAGCAATTGAAGATGCTCTTAAGCTAGCCAATGCTCCTCTTGAGGCTAAGATAAAATTAATTAATGACGGACAACAAAAGATGTCAGACAATGCATCAATTGCTGCAGAAAAATTGGGCTCATTAAATGCAAGGATTGATAAGCAAAAACAAAAGATTGATGATGTTAATCAAGCAATGGTCACCTTAGCACTAAATGCAGCTGCTGCAGGAAAAAGTATAGAGGATTATATTAAGTTTGGAACTGATGAAGACCCAAATGCTGGTAGAGAGGCTGCTGCAGGCCTTGTTGGAGCAGTAAGAACAGCAAAGCCTGGAACAGTTCCTGAATTTAAACAACCAACTCATCCAAAGGGTGTTAAAACTCCAATTGATGTAGGTACCCAAGCCCTGGGAATAATGGGCGGGGTAGAAGGAGCTATTACAAAAGGATTAGCCTCAAAGGGTATTCAAATGGGCAGCGGAGATATTATTATTAATGGAAAGAAGATGGATGTTGGCCAATCAAATGCTACTGCTAAGATTAGTTCTGTTCCTACAACTTTAGGCGTAACCGCTGGAGCCTATGCAGGATCTACAATTATTCATCCATCTACACTTATGGCAGCAGGAGCATCTCAAATATCTGATGGCAAACGAGGCTCTACTTGGGTTGGTGTTGAGTTTGTAGATAAAAATGGTAAAAAGTGGAAGGTAACTTCTGATGCAGGGAGAGCTGGTCTTAACGTTCAAGCAGTAAAAGCTGGTTACGGAACAATGAAGCTTAATCCAAATGTTCCTACTATTGTCGGAGACCGTGGACCAGAAATGGCATTTGGCGGAATGGTTATTCCTAATATGGCTAAGGTACCATATGCTTCACCTAGATACGATATTAAGCAAGCAGCAAAAATGTTTGAACCAATGCGTGATTCAGGGGTAGGACAAGGTGTAATTAATTATACACAACATATTCATGCCTCTCCAGGAATGAATGAGGATCAATTAATAAGTAAAGCAAAGGTTGCAGCATATGAATTCTTGCAGGCCAATATAAAAACTAATGCTAAAATGAAGGGCAACCCAATGAATGTAGGTATTAAAAACACATGAGCTATCCAATGACACTCCCAGTAGGTTCCCTATTATATTTTGATACAGGAACTGACCTTGTAAACCCAACATGGACAAAGGTCTCTGAGCACAACAGATCTAGCGCCTCTCTAGAAATAGATAGAATAGAAAAGACTCAAAGAATGTCTAACGGATCCCTTAGAAAAATTTGGATTGCAGATAAGAAACAATTTAGCGCAAGCTGGGGAATGCTGCCAACTGATAATACAATGACAGTAGACGGAGGCATGGGCGCCTCAGAAATTAAATCTTTTTATTTAAATAAAGGCAAGGGTGCCTTCAAGGTAAAGATATCATACAACGGAGTAGCGGCTAGAGATGAAATTATTTTAATGTCATTTACCTCATGTAATTTTACAGTTATGAAAAGAAACGTTAAGTCTTCTTCAGCTTCCGTCCCACAAGAATTTTGGGACGTCTCTCTCTCCTTAGAAGAGGTATAATGATACAGGTATCAGCAAATACAACGAATGCCTTAAGCAAGGCCGTAAACGTATCTGTAACTAACGGATGTCGTGTTGAGTATAATATGAACGACCTAATATCAGGAGTGGCTGTAACAGCCCCTGAAGGCGTTATAACAGCAACCCTGACTGCTCCACAGAATCAAGGCGGATATCAATATAAGCCTTTTGAAAAGCTATTTCCAATAAAAAGCATTATTGATCCAAGACGCCCAAAGGTAGCTGGGATTCAATATATGATTGCAGCAGACCCAAGCCTTAGCACAACACTTGCTGCTAGTGGGTCAGCAGATGGTAAAACATATGCGGCGGCAAAGGAATTAAATAAAAGACTATATTTTTCTGGAATAAAAACTGCTTATAAATATTGGGTAACCCCAAAGGCAGCAAGCGGAAGTACCTCTTTAACAAATTGTATATTAACTGTTTCATACCCAGCAGTAAAAACTGCTGCAGCAAATAAAATTGTTCTTAAGTTTGAAACATCTCACTCCAAACCTACATCCTGGAACGTAAAACTTTTAAGTCTATCTGGAGTAGAGTCTACAATATATACAGGAACAACTTGCCCAGATAACGGAATAGTAAACTTATACTACAACGGATCGGCTTGGGTAGACGTAGAACCTGCAACCGTTTCTACAGGGGTAGACCTAAGCGGGTTGAAGTTACAAGTTAATAGTATAAGTACTGCAGGCGGGTACCTAGGAATAATTGAAATATCAGCAAGACTAGTAAAGGATGTAACAGACATTCTTCAATCATTTGATATATCTCAGAACTCATCAGACTCAATCAATGGCTTAGTCCCAGTTGGAGATGTAACAGCAAACTATTTAAGACTTAGTTTAAATGCATACGATAAGTCCTATGACAATTATGATAAGACTAAAGCTTTTAATAAAAACAAATTAAGCCTTTATGAAAACATTACAATTAGACCACACGTTATAGTTGAATCAGAAAAAATTAATCTAGGTGTTTTTTACCTTGACTCATATGAGGTAGATGAATTTGGAGAAGTTTCTATTAATGCATTAGATGGGGCAAGAGAACTTCAGTATATTAAGCCACCAGATATTGTAACAAAGGACATGTCCACAGTTGCTATAATCAGAAGACTGTTAGATTCAGTTGGATTTTCCAATTATAAATTTAATCTAGTAGATACCGATACCTCTATTGTTGCTCCCTACTACTGGTACACCGATCCTCAAAAGACAGTTTGGCAGCACATACAAGATTTATGTAAGGACACTCAGATGATTGCTGTTTTTGACAACAACGATGTTCTGCAATTTTATCCAAGAGGATATATATTTAATACAGCAAAAAACCCAGACGCTTCTTTTAGATATAGCAATACAGCAGATGGAAAGCTAGCAAACATATCAGGAATATCAATTGAAAATGTTCCATCAGTAAAAGCTATTAAAGTTATGTATAGCCCACAGCTTACATCTAATTATGATGGAGATGCCGACAACCTTTATACTTCCCCAGTAGTCACACTTGGATCAGCAGCACTAATGGCTGATTTGCCAAAGGTTGCTACAGCAGAAACAGATGCACCAAAGGGAGTAATTAAATTAAGGCCAGTAGAAATTTCAGGAGCCGCACAGCAATTTTATTCCTACACAGGGTATTTAGTTTTAGGAAAAGAAATTATTGAGTATGACGCTATTAAGTTTGTTTATGAGCCAGTTTCAGGAAGCCCAGCCGTTGCGTATAAGTGGATAAAGAATGAATCAGACATACAGTCTAACTTAGGTCTTGCTAAGCCTAACACCTTTAGGCCAACAGGCGAGTATAGAATTAAAGAAAGAAATGTTTTTAATGCAGTAACTGCCGATGCTGATTTAACACATAGCGCAGATATTGATTCCCTAAGAATGGAATGGACGGGACAAAAATGGAACTCAGAGACTGGAAACTTTACTCCTGACAATACTGAATCAGCATTTACTTTAAAAGAAGTTGCTATTAAAGATGAGAACGGTAAAGACTTAGCAAATCCAAATAATTTATTTAGTGCCATACCTAGGTCAATGATGACAATTTTTGCCCCGCTGGGAACATTAAAAGATAGTACACAAGATCCAACCATAAAAGAGCCTGTTCCAAACAAGATATATACTCTTGTAACAACAGATACGGCTAAATATCTTAAGGGGGAAAACTTTTCGATTGGAACAAATATGTATTTCCCATTGTTAAAGAATTCAAAAGGCGAAGCCACGGGAGAGCAAAGAACAATTTCGGGTATAGCATTTTCATTAAACTCAACTAACAAAAGTGGTTATTTTTTATCAGTAGCAACAACCCAAAACACAAGTGCAGATAAAGGATTTAGAGAACTTTCATTTTACAAAATTGTAGACGGAAAACTTATTAAGATGACTGACTCACAAAAAGAAGAAGACGGTAGTATCTTGACAGGAATAAGTGGAGGAAGACTATATAGAATAGATATCCGTGCAAATTATTCTGTACCTACAGGAGGATCCGCTAAAGTTTTAACTTTAAGAATATCTATTAATAACAAAGAGTTTATTGTGGTAGACCAGTCTCCAATAACAATTACAGAAAAAATTGGAATTGCTTCCCTTCAAGGGGTATCAGCATTTGACTATGTTTATGCTTCTGCTATAGATGAATCAGACTTTACTGCTGATAAAAAATATAATCCTTACAAAGGATTTATGGGCGGAGAGTCTACAATTATTAAAACATTCGGAGAGTTTATTTTTAATCAAAAGGGACAAACCGAAAGCACCTCGTGGGTCAGAGAGTTTGGTCCAGTTGCAAGAGAACTTAAAAAGATTACAGCTAGGTATACTACTCCAGGCTTTCCGCTTTACCCAAGCCTAGTAAATAATCCAGATGTAACAATTGCTGGAACCTCAATAGATTCTTTTGGAATGGACATCTATGTAATAAACAACACTGGAACATTTACGGATCTTGCTAATAGCGAAGAGAAACAGTTTGTCGTGGTTGGCAACTATATCGTGCCTTCAGATCCATTTGAATATATTGACCCAGCACTTACAGATGAAGAAAAAAAGGAAATTGTAGGCTTTGACTCCACATGGATTCAGAGGGAGTCAGAAGCAATTGAGCTATCTAAGTTTATGACAAAGCAGTGGTCTAAGCAGCAAAAGGTTGTCACACTAGAAACATTTTTTAATCCCCTAATACAAATAGGAGATATTGTGGAAATTTCTTACCCAGATAATGGACTATATTCTTCTGAAAACTCAACAATACCCGCTGGGTTTCAGGCTAATAAATTTGTTGTTCTGTCTATTGATAGTACCTACGATAAAGATTCTCCGCCTACAACAAACATAGCTTGTAGGTCAATTTATACATGAGAAATGGTAGAATGTAAATATGAGTAATATTAAAAACCCAGCGTCCTCAACGGCAAAAGTAAAAAAGCTTTTGCTTTTTGAAGGAGACCCTTTAATTAAAACTCTTAAGCCAGACTATTATGCTATTGTTGGTAAAGACACGCTGACTGGTATTGCAGACCCTACTGGAGAAGACCCAGGAACAGACCCAGAAGATCCTGGCGAAGAGGATCCAGGTGAACCAGGTGATGGACTAAAGGCACCATCTTTGTCTGATATAACTCTTATAAGCAAGACTATGGTTACAGACAAAAACAAAAATCAATATGTTGAGTTTGTATTTAATGTTAAAAATAGCGGCGGAGAAACAGTAGTGGGGGCAGAGGTTTATGGACAATAGAATAAGCTTAGTTGGAGAATATATCTTTTACGAAGACGGCAAAGAGATATGCCGTAATAAAAACCTAATAACTAAATTTGGTAAAAGATATTTAACACAGTATCTGGCTGGCCAATCAAATACAAATTTAAAAGATATTGCAATTGGTATAGGTTCCACTGCGGCATCAGTAAATGACACACAACTGGGATTTGAATTTTATAGATCTCCAGTAACAATGAGTAGCATTGACATACAAACTAGCTCAGTAACGGGAGTTAGCACATATGGTGTAGTTCACAAGACAACAATACCAGTAGATGTTGTAGGAGTTATTAATGAATTAGGTCTTTTCCCAACTGTATCTTTGTCAAGCACAGACTACGCAAGTAATTCTATTTCTACTTTTGAAGATAATCAAAGCTGGGTAGATTCAGGTGGGCTGTACCCTACTGTATTAACAACACCAACTCCTAAAATTGGAACTTATTATTTGTCTATGAGTGCATCGGCCTCTGGAGTAAAACAATATTTTAACAATTTTAATATAGACGTATCTGGATACAGCGCACTAGATAGCCTAACAATTGCATATCGTCAATCTGATTTAAACTTAGATTACGTATTTGTAAGAATGTATGACTCAAACAATAACTACTATGAGATTAGATATGCAGGAGACGTATCAACAGGAGACAAGATTAAATCATTAACTTTAAACAATCTTTACAGCAGCGGCTACGGATCTGGCCTTCCAGATCAGACTTCTATTGTTAAAATTGGAGTAGGCGTAAAAGCAAAATCATCGGGAGCAACAACAGTTTTGTTTGATGGATTAAGAATTAATGACGAAGATGCATTTAGAACAGACTACGGTCTTATTAGTAGATCGGTTTTAACTACTCCTATTGTAAAGACCTTTGGAAAACAAATGGTTATTGAATATAGAATTGGGTTAGATTTTTAATGGGTGCTTACGATAGAGATGAAGTTGGTTATAGATTACCACCTGATTTAGAAATAACACCTACAGCAGCTGCTGCCTCTGCTGCCGTAGGTTCAAAAGATTCCTATACAAAAAAAATAAAGATTCCTCTTATAAAAAATAAAGAATATAGATTTTTCTTTACTTACTTGCATGAAGACCCAGAAACAAAAGAAATAAAAGAAAGCGACAGGTCTCCCGTATGGAAAGAAACTTTTACTATTCCAAATTTAACTAAGGCTGTAAAAAATTTAACATTAACTCCAGGATCACAATCTTACGGAGTTAAGTTTGATCTTGACCCTTTAAGTGAACAAGAAGATGTCGTTATATTTGAAAGCCTTACCAGTAATTTTGCTACACAAACTATTGTTTATACAGGAACATCTACTAACGTTTCAATTCTTACAACAGGGCCAAACGCATTTGCGCCAAGATGGGTGAAGGTTAGATCCAGAGATAAATGGGACGACTTAAATATATCAGAAGCCACTGCTGGACCAGTAACACCTTTTAGTGCAGATGTTGATACAACATATACTGTTGAAAACCCAGCTAGTTCTTCTGCATCCGCTTCTATTGATCCTAAAGATTTAAGCGGATTTAGTCTTGTTTCAACAATTAGCTGGGCGCAATCTACAAATGTTAAAACGGCGGGATATGCAATAAGATGGTCAACAGATAATCCAGCAACAGTAACAAATCCTTTATGGGAATACGCATCAGTAAGCGGAATAACAACAACCTCTTTTACCGCAACAGGATTAATTCCAAACACAACATATTATTATCAAGTTGCATCAACAACACCATACGATGTCGTAAGTTGGACAGGTGCTGCAAGTGGAACATTTATTGCTTCAGATGCAGATGGAACAGCGGCAGGTGCATTAGCAAGACTTAAATCTTTTATAGCAATAGGCGGGGCATCGCAAGATCTATTTAAAATAGGAACAGGCATATCTCAAAGTATTAATTTAAATACAGATCCGCTTGTAAGCCCAACATTAACTGCGGGAACCTATCATGGAATTATATTAAATAAATCAACTACCAACGTAGGTAATAACTTTTGGCTTACCACTGGTCAGTTTAGAGTTGGAAACCCAACAGAGTTTATGTACTGGAATGGAACAAACCTATATCTAACTGGAAATGTAAATGCTACAGGCGGCAAGTTTACAGGTAATGTCCAGCTAGCGATCCCAGCTGGGGCAACTACAAGTGGTACTCTTTTTGCAGGCGCTAATCCAACATCGGGGGCAAGAGTAAGATTTAGTAGCGAGGGTATATTTGCATATGATGCTACAAGCACGGACAATGCAACGGGTCAAACATTTTCTTTAGTTCAATCAACAGGTAGATTAAATGCCAATTTAGGTACAGTTGGCGGATGGACACTTGCAACAACAGGATTCTCATCAAGCAATACTAAAATTGAAAATGATGGAAACATCACGCTAGGAAATCAAGTAGGATCAATCTATCCAATAGTCAGACTTAGCGCAACCGATGATTTTAGATTGTGGGTTGGAAGCAACAGCTCTTCAACTGCTAAGTTTAGAGTTTCAAAAGAAGGTATTCTGTATGCTGAAGGAGCAGTAATAGGTCTAGGAGCAGGATCTACAATTGATGGATACGCAACAACAAGCTCTTTAAATAATTACACTCTTACAACTACTACGACAGCAATTAATAGCAGGCTGCAAACCGTTGAAGGTGCTTATGTTACCAATACAACACTTAATACTAATATTGCTACAAAAAATGCTATCTTTGTTCAAGACGGTCAGCCTACGGCTACAAAAGTTGGAGATGTTTGGATAGATACTGATGAAGGAAATATCCTTAAGACTTGGACTGGGTCCACCTGGACTACCAGAACAAATTCAACATATGCTACAACAACAGCTTTAAATACAAAATTAGAAGCTGGGGGCTATGCAATTTCAACTGCTAGTAATCAAATTACAAATATTACATCTAATGGAATTTTTATAACACCAGGAACATTTAAGATATCAAATACAAATGAAACGGCACCTACTACTGGGTCATATGTTTTATTAAACTCAGCAGGACTAACAGCCTACGATGGAACAAAAACAACTTTTGCAATATCATCATCTGGCAGCGCTTCCTTTTCTGGAAATCTAAGTGCAGCAGGTGGTACATTTGAAGGAAGATTATTTGTAAACAATGACACAGGATACATAGATACAGCAGGAACTAAATCAGTAAATGGAATAGGAGTAACAAGTCTTGTAGTAAAGGCTTTAGGATTCAGATCTACGGATGACTCTGGCTGGACAAGTACTTGCTACCCATGGACCGAAGGTCTATTTTCTTTAGGAAGCACTCAATATTCTTGGTATAGGTTATATATGGAAGATGACGTATATTTTGCTAACGGAACAACTTATAAAATTGAACAAAATGGCGATGCCTTTCTGAATGGATATGCAGTTTCAGGAGGTTTTGGTGTATATAGTCACTGGGCTCCAAGATCTGATAATACTTATGACCTTGGAGGATGGTCTTTATCAAGCACTGGAATTCAGCAAAATAAAAGATGGAGACAGATTTATTCAAATAATTCAACAATTACAACATCTGACAGTAGATTAAAAACTGATATTTCTGATTCAGAGCTAGGACTAAACTTTATAAATAAACTACGTCCAGTTACATACAAGTGGATAGAAGGGTCTAAGGAACCAGTTCTTGTAGATAAAGAAGTAAAGCACATAGGCATAGATGGCGTATCAGTTGAAAAAACAGATATCGTAAAAACCCAAAAAATTAGTGGGCAAGATGAAGACGGAAACGACATATATGAAACAGTATCTATTCCAGGAAAAAGAAGACACGCTGGTTTTCTAGCTCAAGAAGTAAAGCAAGTACTAGATGAGCTTGAAGTCGAAGATTTTGGCGGCTGGGTATCAGATAATATTGAGGATCCAGAAGCAATACAAAGTCTAAGATACGAGCAATTTGTAGCGCCTTTAACAAAGGCTGTACAAGAACTATCGGATATGGTAGAATCATTACAACAAGAAATAAACATACTGAAGGGTATATAATGGAAAAAGTAGAACTAGTAGTTCAAGCATTGCAACAGCGTATCGGTGAGATAGTCTCACAATATGAGACGCATATAGCAATTCTTCGTGCTGAAATTACAGAGCTGACTGATAAAAATAAATCACAGGAAGTTCCATCGGAACAACCAAAGGGGTAATATATGGCAATTTTAAAATCAACTAATGTTAATTCTGGAGATCCAGTAACTTATGATATTATCAATAATATTATATTAGATCTAAATGAATTAAACAAAGCAACTGCAGCTAAATTTAATTTAAACTTAACTCAGACAGGCGGCAAAGATGGCAAAGATGCAGTATCTCAAACTATTTATAGCACAACAAAATTAGTTAAAATAAAAGCAAAAACTGCTGGAGGATCAGGAGCAACCTGGGACTTTTCAAAAGCAGGATTTACTAACCCGCCCAGATGCTGGGTTCAGGCCAGAAGCTCTGCCTCATTAAAAGCTTCTCAACTTAATTTTACAACCATCATTACAAATGTTAGTACTACAAGCATGACCTTCAAAGTAAGAGGCCCAGGCGGTACAGCACAAACTGATGCAGATATTGAGTTTGATTGCTTCGCAGTCGAAGCATAACCTGTTGACAAGATAAACCAATATGTTACAATTACTGTAACACCAAAGTCACGTACCCGTGACTTTTTTACATATTAAGGTAGACAATGAGTAACGATTTAAAATGGATGATCTCATCCGACCAGCAATTCCCGTATCAAGATGACAAGATGATTGCCCTTTGGTTTAAGGTAATGAAGTGGTTTAAGCCTGACGTTGTTGACTACCTCGGTGATACAGATGATCAAGCATGCTATAGCAAGTACACAGAAGGACGCTCAGCAGAGTTCTTGAACCTTCATAAGACTGACAGTCGAGATCTTATTGTTCCAATGATGCGCCATGAAGCAAAAGGTGCAAGAGATTTTTATACTAAGACAAGAGAGATGTTGCCAGAAGCGCAACTATTTTCAGCACTAGGAAACCACGACGTTAGAATTTTTAACTACGTAGATGCAAAACTTCCTGACTATATTAATGAGGTTACTCCAGAAGCTCTTTGGGGATTAGACTCTTTAGGCTATGAATATATTCACTATAACGAACTACCTAAGCGCCGATTCGGAGATATCCATGTACACCACGGACTATCAATTGCAGCAACTGGTTCCGTTCGCAAGGACATGGAAGACCTACAGGTATCTTTAATTAGAGGTCACTCACACAGAATTGCATCACACCTAGTTACTTATGAGTTAAGAAACGGCGGAGAAGGTGAAACACTTCGAGGCTACGAACTAGGACATATGTGTGATGAAAAGGGCCCAGGAATGAAGTACATGCAGCACCACGACTGGCAAAAAGGATTTGCTATCGCTCACATTGTCAACGATTATCCACATATACAGATGATCCACGTGGCGCCTGATTACTCATGCGTTGTTGACGGGAAGCTGTTTACCTTATAATGTGGTGCGGAAAATGTGGTGGTAGAGTTTTTGTAGACAGAGTATTCTCACAAAAACTACACGTAGAGTTGTTCTGCATTCTATGCGGGAAAAGAAATATGATTAATAAAGAGACGAGTGCTTTCGGGAAATGGCTAGAAAAAAGAGAGACGTTAAACGCAAAAAACTACGGTATTTCTTCTTAAACGATAAAGTACATAAGGTTTTGAGATCATCAAGGTCTAAAGATGAATTAGTTGCTTGGTGCTACCCTGATCGCAAAAGAGTCATGTATTCGCATTCTCAGGTTGAAAAACATATGGAGAATGCCTACACAATGAAAGATGTTTCTGGGCTTTTAAATAAGCACACAGTAACTATTCACGATTATATTTTAGAAGGAAAGATTAAAGCTCCTTCAAAGATATACCCTATCGGAGATCCAGAAAATAAACATTGGTCTAAGTATATGTTTAGCCAAAAAGATATCTTAGGCTTACATGAGTTTATATTAGACTCAGGGCATTCTAAAAACTTGCCATCAAAGGCAGAACTGCTGGGTCTTTTCAAACACAACATTATATTGTATACTAAGACTGACTCGGGATTCGTACCAGTATGGAAGGCGGAGTAATGAATAGAAGCGTTACTTGTCCTACTTGTGGAAAAGAATGGGAATTGCGATGGGGCATATTCGCCCATGATAGTTTATCTAGACATATGAAGGAGCACAAGTGACAACTAGAGTTAAGGTGGACCTCTCGTTCACACGTAATTTAGGTAACTATGAAAGCATTAAGATAGGTGTTGGTGTTGAAGACGATCTTCGTTCTGGAGAAAGTGTTGATGCGGCAACAGAAAGAGTTTATAAGTTTGTCGAAGATAAGCTTATTCAAAAAACTCGTGAGGTAGAAGAAGAGCTCAAGAGTGGCAAATGAAAAAGAGCCATACGTACTGATTGGACTTTACCTGTCTCTATACAAAGAGAAGTATAACAAGGCGCTTACTGTAAACAAGTTTAGAGAGAAGTGGGCTATGAACGATGTCATAGAGAGTGTTGGATTCCAACGTGCTCAAGAACTTTTGATATACTATTTTTCTACCAACAAGACTGGGCACCCATTAAATTTCTTCTATAACAACTTTGACAGAATTGATGCATTAAATAAAGAAATTAAGAAGGACAAGTTTAACCGTAGCATTCTTTTGAATGAGACTAAGAAGATGGTGGAGGGCGAAGAGTGAATACAGAAGCAACATTAATCTCTGCTGTATGTAAGAATAAAGATATTAGCACACTACTGGCAGACAACGTAGATGATCTGTTTACATCGCATAGAGATATCTGGGAAAGCCTAAAGTCATACTACTATAAGTTTAAAGCAGTTCCTGAAGCAGGCGTTCTTATGGAACGACACAAAGACTTTGAGCCAGTAGAAGCAAAGGCAGAAACTGGCTACTACCTAGACATACTAAAGAATGAGTTTATATCTAACAAGCTTAAGACAATTATTTTGCGTGGAGGCTCGGCCTTAAAAGAAGATGCAGCATCAAGAGTTCTTGCACAAATGCAGAGCGACCTTGCTGGACTAAGCCGATACACAAACAACGTAAGAGACTTAGATATTATTGATGTTGAAAATGCTGCACGACATTATCAGGCAGTTAAAGAACGTTCATCTGTAATGGGCGGTGCACCAGGAATCCTTACAGGGTTTGAGGCAATTGATAAAGCATATCCAACAGGTATGGCACCAGGACATTTAATTGTAGCAATTGGTTGGCCAGGAAAAGGTAAGACTTGGTTTACTGCTTACCTTGCATGCAAGGCATGGGAGCAAGGCTTTAAGCCAATGATTGTATCTCTTGAAATGTCTCCAGAGAATATGCGTGACCGTATCTTTACGATGCTTGGCTCAGGAATATTCCGTGCAAGTGATTTGTCAAAGGGCGACATTAACATTGATGATTTCCGTAACTGGGGAAACAAGAAGTTTGAGGGAAAGAATAGTTTTGTTCTCATCTCAAATGAAGGTGCATCAGAAGTTACTCCCGCAACCATTCAAGGCAAGATAGATCAGCATAAACCAGATTTAGTTATCCTAGATTACCACCAGCTATTTAATGATAACAAGCGATCTAACTCTGAAGTAGAAAGAAATAGAAACGTTTCTCGTGAGTTTAAGATGCTTGCAGTTTCTAATAACATTCCTATTATTGATATCACCGCTGCAACTGCAGACGATATCTCTGATCAAGATAATCCGCCAATGATGAGCCAAGTTGCTTGGTCAAAGGCAATTGAGTATGATGCTGATATGGCTCTAGCCGTTCACAGATACCCACAAACTAATATGATTGAGATTGTTTCTCGCAAGAATAGACACGGTCACGATTTTAATTTCTATCTAGACTGGGATATCAACCGTGGTATCGTCAAGGAAATTTACGAGAATCCATTCCAAAAAGATGAACCACAAACAGATAAAAAGATTTCAAGTAAGGGTTGAGTTTGCTGACGACTCTGGTATACCTAGATTAAAATACCAGTACGAAAGCATGCTTACTCACGATATGAGAAGCAAAGGTTATGCTAGAGTCCTTGACATAGACACTAGTTTCTCGGTAGAATTTGACGGACAAACGTGGGTGTTCTTAATGACACTCTACGGAGTATACGTAGGAAAGAAGAAGGCATGGCTATCAGAGGGTATAACGCAAGGAAAATTGATTCCACGCAATATGCGCCCAACCATATCAAGTCGGTAGTAAAAGCTTTAGGCTTAGATGTAGTTGCGGAACCAGGCAATGAGGTTATGTTCTACTGCCCTTTTCATTCCAATAGACACACTGCAAGCTGTTGCATAAACAAATCATCAGGTGCATGGCTATGCTTTAATCCATCATGCGGAGAGTCTGGAACATTAACTGAGTTAGTTAGACGTGTGCTACACAAGAATGACTTTGAAGCAATTAGATTTATTGCAACACAAGAGCAAGCCGCTCTTAATAATTTTGATGAGATTATGGCAAATATGTTTGAAGAAAAGCCAGACTTCGAAGAGTTTTCCCAAGAAACTTTAGATAGACTTCATACAGATCTTTTAGCAAGCCAAAGCGCAAAAGACTATCTTAAATCAAGAAGTATTAATGAGGATTCTATGAACCATTTTGGATTAGGATACTCTACTTCAATGAATATGGTTATTACTCCTGTGCATAGTCCAGACGGAACACCGATAGGTTTAGTGGGAAGATCAATCGAGGGCAAGTCATTTAAAAATAGTACCAACCTGCCTAAGAGCAAAACATTATTTAACGTTCATCGTGCAAAGAAAATTGGTGAGAATGTTATTGTAGTTGAATCCAACTTTGATGCAATTAGAATACATCAAGCTGGGTTTCCAAATGTGGTGGCCGTCCTTGGTGGTATATTATCAACAGAACAGCAAAAGCTTTTAAATAGATATTTTAATAAAATAACTGTAATGACAGACGCAGATTTGGCTGGCAGAGAGCTAGGATTGAGCATAGCCAATAGATTAAAAAATAAAGACCTCTTGTGGGCTTCCTATGAATATGGTAAGATATATCCACATGATGCAAAAGATGCTGGCGACATGACCGATGAGGAAATAAAGACCTGCATTAAAAATTCTGTATCCGACATCGAATACAGATCCTGGAACTCGTGATATAATAAAAATACAGATGGATATATACCATCAACTACAAACAAGGAGATACATATGAGTATAGTAAAGGGTCTAAAGGACCTAAACAAAGCACTCGATAAGCCGTCATATTCTGGCGGAGACGAAAACAAAGGCCGTTGGCTAAAAGTTGAAGACGGCGAAAGCGTAAAGATTAGATTCCTCCAGGAACTTGATCCAGATTCACCAACATATAATGACAAGCTTGGTTGCGGATTTATCGCATTAGAGCACACTAACCCAAAGGATTATCGTCGCAAGGCTCTAGACACAATGGAGTCAGAGGGACGTGACTGGGCAAACGAACAACATCGCAAGGATCCAAAGGCTGGCTGGAAGGCCAGGACCCGCCTATATATCAACGTCTTGGTAGACGATGGTAAAGAAGAGCCATATGTTGCAATTCTTTCACAAGGTACAAGCGGTAAAACAATTACACCTACCTTAATTGAATACGCTGGCGAGATGGGAAGCATCACTAACTTGATGTGGAGAATTAAGCGCAATGGTTCAAAGACAGACACAAGTTATACAATTATTCCATTGGCAAAAGACGAAACACCATTTGATTTCACTGCGCTGGAATTGTATGACCTAGAAAAAACAGCAGTACGCCACGTAACATATGCAGAGCAAGAAGCTTTCTATATGGGCGAAGGTGGAAATAATGAAGAGTCTACTTCTTCAAGTAGCATAGACTGGTAATAGGTTAAGAGGCGGAGAGTTAAATGAAATTTACACACTTACATGTGCATTCCTACTATTCTTTAATGGATGGGCTTAACTCTCCCCTCGAACTTGTTCAAGCGGCAAAAGCGGCGGGACAAACAGCAATAGCAATTACAGATCACGGAACATTATCATCACACCGTGAAATGCAAATTGCGTGTAGAGAAGAAGGCATAAAGCCAATCCTTGGAGTAGAAGCATACATATCTCCAACAGACAGATTTGATAAGTCTTCAAAGACAGATAAGTCTATTCAAGCATACAACCACATCATCCTATTAGCAAAGAATAAAAAGGGATTAGAAAATATTAATATTCTCCAAGAGCTTGCATGGAACGAAGGCTTTTATCATAAGCCACGTATTGATAGGGAGATATTAAATGAATACTCGGAAGGCATTATTGTATTGTCTGGATGCCTTAATGGTCTTATCTCTAAGTGCATCGAGAAGAATGAGTTCTCTGAAGCTAAACTCCTTCTCAAAGACTTTAAGAAAATTTTCGGTGAAGATTTTTATATTGAGGTTCAGGCTCACAATCCGAAAGAAATAAATGAAGGCTTGCTATCTCTAGCAGATGAACTTAAAATTAAAGCGGTGGCAACAGGAGATGCTCACTTTGCTAAAGAAGAAGACAGAGTATTAGAAGAGGCAATGCTTATATTATCAACATCCCCTAAGATGGATAAGGATGCTGACTTTGAAATGTCCAGACAGATTAAAGATATTAATGAAAGATTAAATTACCTATATCCAGACCGTAGAATATCATTTCAAGACTACAATTTATTTATCCAATCACGATCTGAAATTGAGGCGGACTTTAATAAGGCTGGAATTACTCGTACAGATATATATGAGAATACAATTGAGATATCTGACAAAATTGAAGAATACGATTTTAACAGGGGTCTAGACCTACTCCCTGTACCCAAGACCGATGCTGACCAGAAACTGGCTGAGATGGCCTTCCAGGGCCTAGAAAGGCTACGTTTAACAGACGGCTGGCTAGGAAATGATGTGTATGAGCAAAGATTAATGGAAGAATTAGAAGTAATTAGAAACAAGTCCTTTGCATCATATTTTTTAGTTGTGGCAGATATGATTAACTGGGCTAAAGAAAATAATATTATGGTTGGTCCTGGTCGTGGTTCCGCAGCTGGATCTTTAGTTTGTTATACATTAGGGATTACTGATGTGGACCCAATAGAGTATGATTTACTGTTCTTCCGTTTTATTAATCCAGAACGTAATGACTTTCCAGATATTGATACAGACTTTGAAGACCGCCGTCGTAAAGAGGTTAAGGATTATTTAAAGAAGAAGTTTAAGCACGTTGCATCTATTTCTACATACACTTACTTTAAAGATAAGGGTGTAATTAGAGATGCTGCTCGTGTATTTATGGTTCCACTTTCAGATGTTAACCGTGCAATGAAGTCTATTGATACCTTTGAAGACTTTGTTGAGTCGCCAAATACTAAGGAGTTTAGAACCAAATACCCTGAAGTCTTGTGGCTTGCAGATAGACTTCGTGGAAGAATTAGATCTGTTGGAGTACACGCTGCAGGTGTTGTAGTTGCAAAAGATGATTTAAGAAAATATGCTCCTGTTGAATCAAGAGCGGACGCAAGTGATTTAGTATCAGGTAGAATTCCTGTCGTCGCATACGATATGGATACGGTTGCAGATATAGGTCTTATTAAGCTAGATGCACTAGGTCTTAAGACTTTATCTGTGATCTCAGATACACTTGCTTCGATTAAAAAGCGCTCAGGCAAAGATATTAATCTTTCAGAGTTGACACTTGACGATCCCGATGTTTATAAAGTTCTAAGCGAAGGGTATACAAAGGGAGTATTTCAAGCAGAAGCAACCCCATATACTAATTTGCTAATCAAGATGGGCGTAGATAAGTTTGAAGATCTTGCTGCATCAAATGCATTAGTTCGTCCAGGAGCTATGAATACAGTAGGTGCTTCTTATATTAAGCGTAAACACGGTAATGAAGCAGTCCAGTTTATTCATCCAATTATGAAGCCTTTTACCGAGAATACATATGGTGTTATTATATATCAGGAGCAGGTTATGCAGGCATGCGTACACCTGGGCGGTATGACTTGGTCAGAGGCTGATAAGGTCCGCAAGATTATTGGAAAGAAGAAAGATGCAAAAGAGTTTGACCAATTCAAAGATAGGTTTATTGCTGGGGCTTCAAAACACATTTCTAAGAAGCAAGCCGAAACGCTCTGGCATACTTTTGAAGCGCATGCTGGTTATTCTTTTAACCGCTCCCATGCTGTTGCTTACTCTATGCTTAGTTATTATACTGCTTGGCTTAAGTTTTATTATCCACTTGAGTTCATGTTTTCGATTCTTAAAAACGAAAATGACAAGGACAAAAGAACAGAGTATCTGATTGAGGCTAAGAGATTAAAGTTAAGTATTAAGCTTCCACATATCAACGAGTCTGATGTATTCTTTTCTTTAAAGGAAGACTCGATTAGATTTGGTCTCGGAGAAGTAAAGTTTATTTCAGATAGTATTGCAAACAAAATTATTGACCAGAGACCGTTTGCTTCTTACTCAGAGTTTATTGACAAGGCTTCTAAAAAAGGTAGCGGAATAAATAGCCGTGCTATCTCTGCTTTAAATGCAATCGGTGGAGCGGCATTCCCAGACAATCCTAGAAGCGGAAATGAAAAGGATAGTTACTACGAGTATCTAGGTATACCTACATTTAACCTAGAGGGAATTCCACCACGCATTAAATCACAGGCAAGACCTATTGAAGAGTTTGAAGACCTCGGATCATTTGTTATGTTTGGTATGGTTAAATCAATTAAGCGTGGTAATGGTTGGGCACGTATAGAATTAGTAGATGAAACTGGATCTATTGGTCTATTCCATACGGAGCAGACTCAAATAGAGACAGGACAGATGTATTTTATCCTTGTAGGTGATAATAGAATTGCTCGTTATGTAAAGGTTAGCGATATGGATCCCTCTGGTTCTAATTCATTTGTAGACTACTTATATAAAAAGCAATATGATCTTGACGAAGACGAGTATGTTGTAGTAGACTTTACTCCGTATGTAACAAAAGCTGGAAAAACAATGAGCCATATAGTTCTTTCAAACGCACAAAAAGAATTAACTAGAGCAATTGCTTTCCCCACAATGTATAAAATGTCCCTTGCTAAAATGCGAGAAGGAATGAAATGTAAGGTTGTTCTATCTACTTTAGATGATGGAACTTTAATGGTAAAGGAAATAAAATGACAGAAGAAGTGCAGCACGACATTAATCAAATACAGGCTTCACTAACTGCAAGCAAGGTTCTTGTTGCAATTCTTGAGACCCTCGGTGAAGTTAGAGTAGAAACAAAAACATTGGTAGGAGCGGAAAATAAAGACAAAGAGCTCATTGTAGATTACGATGAGAATGGACCATCTTTTATTTTTAGACTTCCACGCCCAGGTGATTTTGAATTTAATGCAGATCTAATTGAAGAAGCAAATATAACTCAAGAAAACAAGGATCTAATTAATGACTTCGAATAATTTAGTTACGGAATACGGACTAGACGCCCTAGCAGCCATATTACACGAAACTGCAATTGAAAAAGGATTTTGGGATGGAACAATTAGTTACGACAAAGTTGGGAATAAGTTGGCTTTAGTTCATTCAGAAGTTACAGAGGTGCTTGAGGCAATTAGAAAGAATAAAGGTTCAGAAGAAGTTGTTGAAGAGATGGCAGATGTAATTATCAGATTACTTGATATCTATGCAGCAATGAGAAATTCAGGAGATTTAATACATAGCCTAGATGAAGTTCTAGAAAAGAAAATTAATATAAACAAGGAGCGTCCAGCACTTCACGGCAATTTATTTTAATGCTATACTATAAAAAAGAGAGAGTATAAATGAGCGTAGATATTGATAACATATTAGCAAAGCTAGACCCTAAAACAAGAGCAAGAGTTCAATCTGCACAGGATGTACAAGTTGAAAAACAACTTACTCCAAGTATTGGACTAAACTTTGCATTACGTGGGGGGTTAGGATACGGTAGACAAGTGCTTGTATGGGGCAACAAGTCCGCTGGTAAATCTTCTTTCTGCCTACAGATGATTGCTCTTGCACAAAAAGAAGGTAAGACTTGTGCTTGGATTGATGCAGAAGCATCTTACGATCAGTCATGGGCCGAGCAACTAGGAGTAGATTCGTCTTCCCTTATTTACTCTCCTGCAAAAACCGTTAATGATATGGTTGATGTAGCTACCAAGTTAATGGATGCAGGTGTTGATCTTATTGTTGTAGACTCTATCTCTGCATTACTTCCTGCTATTTATTTTGAAAAAGACGGAAATGAAATGAAGGATTTGCAAGATACAAAGCAAATCGGCGCTGAAGCAAAGGATATGACCCACGCAGTCAAGATGTTAAATTATGCAAACAAAAACACACTACTTGTTCTCATCTCACAACAACGAAATCAGTTTGGATCTATGCATGCTAGTCACATCCCCACGGGCGGCATGGCTGTCAAGTTCTTCTCTTCCACAGTTATCAAACTCTGGTCTTCTGAAGCTGAGGCTAATGCTATCAAAGCTGGCATTAAAGTTGGCGACAAAATTATTGAACAAAGAGTTGGCAGGCCAGTTAACTGGATTGTTGATTACAACAAGCTCGGCCCCCCAAATTTATCGGGACAATACGACTTCTACTACCAAGGGAGTGTTCTTGGTGTAGACAGTGTTGGAGAAACTTTAGACGTTGCAGAAATGTGCGGCATAGTAGAAAAGGGTGGAGCATGGTATACAGTAAATGGAGAACGTTTTCAAGGACGTGCAAAGGCTGTAGCGTATTTAAAGGAAAATCCAGATGTTGTAGACAAATTAATAGGCGAGATAAATGCCAAACATTAATGAGTTTCTTAATCAACCAGAGCGTATCTTTTCTCCAGAGCTTGAGAAAATAGGCGGATCAAAGCCATGTAGTAAGTGTGAAAAGGATTCAACAGAATATTTTTGGGATGCAGTTACTACAACGATATCTTGGGAATGTCCAGACGGACATAAGAATTCTTATTCGGTGGGATAATGTCAGAGAGAGCAGAAGTAAAGCGTGACGGGGCTAAGGCTCAGAAGAACAGCGGAAGAGGGGATTACCAGAAAGGTGATGCTCAATGGAAGCAATTCCTTGTAGATTATAAAGAGGCTGGAACATCCTTTACTTTAAACAAAGATAACTGGGCAAAGATTTGTACAGACACCTTTAAGGTAAATAGAGATATGCATCCAGCATTAAAGATTATTATTGGGGCAGAGTCTAAGGTTAGACTAGGCATTATTGAGTGGTCAGTTCTTGAAGAGCTGATCCAGTTTTATGAGGAGAACCACTAGTGGAACTATTTTTAATTTGCGGTATTGCAATAGGATTTTTGATCGGCTACCCACTGGGTTTATTTATAGACAAACTAGATAAGGATATTAAAAATGACGCAAGATAAAAATACTCTTGAGCTAATCAGCGACATAACAGAGTTCAATGATCTTCATGAGTTTATGAAGGATGAGCACTTAGATAAAACTTTGGCTATTGTTGTAAAGCTTCTTATGAACCCCGATGTGCCTTCGGCAAAGGCTCCTATGCTTATTATGGAACTACAGGCTATGTCAACTAAGTTTGCAGTAATGTCTTCTATCTATTCAACTATTGCTAAGGATAAAGCGGGCACAGTAAATAACAATAAAAAGAACGTGTATTATTCAGTAAAAGAGTCCATAGACAAACTTGTAGATGCACTTAAGTATGTCGTTAGGTATAACTCATAAATGGCTAGAGAAATTGTAAGAAACCTTAAATTTAAAAAGCACACAGGAAAGTTTTTTGATCCTGAGTTGTTTGCTCAGTTACTTGATGAGTCATATCGTAATACTAAACGAGCAGACGGAGAGATGACCAAGAAGTCGTTTAGTCCAAGTTCGTTAGGTTATGGTCATGGTAAGTGTCCTAGATACTGGTACATGGCATTTTCTGGCGCAGTCTTTATTGATGATAACGATGCAGTTGCTGTTGCTAATATGGCACAGGGAACTCAGGCGCATGAGCGACTACAGAAGCTTATTTCTACTATGCCAGAGTGGAGAGCGGAAGAAGAAGAAATTATTAATGAGTATCCACCAATCAGAGGCTTTATAGATCTTATTATGGAGTACGATGGCGAAACAGTAATTGGTGAAATTAAAACGGCAAAGCAAGAGGTGTGGGACGCCAGACAATCAGAGATGAAGCCTACAGACAACCACATGCTACAACTTCTTACCTACATGAAACTGAAGAATGCTAAAGAAGGATTCTTTCTGTATGAGAATAAGAATACTCAAGAAGTCCTAGTTATTCCAATTTCTATGAACGAAAAGAATACAAGGATTATCGAGGAGACCTTTGCCTGGATGTGCGAAGTCTGGGATAATTTTAAAGATGGGGATCTTCCAAAAAGACCTGAAGGTGCTACTAAATCAAAGATGCCTTGTACTTACTGCCCAGTTAAGAAGGAGTGCTACGCAAAGGGTGGACCTGTAGGCACTGTTGAAATTGATTTGTTTTCGGTATCTAATATATGATTTGCGCTAACTCTGAATGTAAAAAAGATTTTGTGCCTAAGACGCACAATCAAAAATACTGTACAGATGAGTGTTGCCGTGTTGCAACCAACAGAAGAATTATGGAAAAGTATTACGAAAAGAAAGCCATTAGGGGCGGTGCTGCAAGGCCTTGCTCAAAATGTAAAGCTCAGTTAAGCAGGTATAACAATTCAATGCTATGCTCAACTTGTGAGAAAAGCATTAATATAGATATTAAAAATAAATTATTTAGGATGATTGATGACGCTAGCTAGTTTAAAAAAGACACAAGCAGATAGAGTTCTTGGCATAGATGCTTCAACAAACTCTATTGCTTTTTGCTTGATGGAAAATGATGTCCCATTAAAGTGGGGCAAGATTGAACTGCGTGGCCTTGATATATATGAAAAGATACACGATGCAAAGAATAAAATGCATTCAATGCTTGAAGAGTTAAGATCAGACTATATTGTCGTTGAAGGTGCTGTGTTTGTAAAATCAGCAGATGCTGTAATTAAACTATCATATGTTTATGGAGTAGTTATAGCAGAATTGATGTCTACTGGAGCAAAGGTTATTACAATAGCCCCATCCTCTTGGCAGGCATACATCGGCAATAGGAACCCAACGAAAGAAGAGAAGCAGGCAATAAGAGCACTTAACCCAGGCTATGCCGACTCCTGGTATCAAAACAAATTAAGGAACATGAGAAAGCAGAGAACTGCTGACTACTTTAACAGGAAGTATAATTTAAATGTGGTGGATTTTGACGTTGCAGATAGCTTTGGTATTGCACATTATGCTAACAAAGTACTAACAGAGCGATGAAGTTATATCAAAGTAAAGATTGGCTACATAGAAGATATGTGGTTCAAAAGAAAACGGTAACTGAAATTGCCGATGAATGTAAAGTCTCTGCTATGACCATACAGAGATATCTAGAACAGTTTCAATTAATTAGGAGAAGATGATGCTAAAGGCGGTATTTGAGGATGTCAACAATTTTAATTGCAGTGATTTATATTTAAGATCAGTAGGTGCACCAGCAGGTAATAAGATCTGGGGAGCATGCCATGAAATTGCACATATGTTAATTGAAAAGAATATCTCGTACGGCAACTCTGCCCTTGAGCCAGCAAGAATATTTTCAACGGCGGACTCAACAGAGCAATTAAAAGTTCGTATTGATGATAAATTAAATAGGGTAAAGAATAACCAAGGATATGCTGGAGACAATGATATTGATGATTTAATTGGATATTTAGTCCTATATAAGATTGCCAGGGCTAATTCTGATTGACATTTTAGTCGACTGAAAGTATACTGTATTAATGAGCGAAATAGAATTGTCAGAACGTTTTGACAGAATGAATAGGGTAGTTGAAGAACTTCTAAAAGGAAGCACACCCACACAGATTTCCACAATTACAGGAATACAGCGCAAGGAAGTCCTTGAGCTAATCGATGACTGGAAAGACGTTGTACATAATGATAGCAACATCAGAGATCGTGCCCGAGAAGCCATCTCAGGGGCGGATCAACACTATGCCATGCTTATTAAAGAAGCGTGGAAGACTGTAGAAGATGCAGATCAATCTGGACAGTTAGCAGTCAAATCTGGTTCACTAAAGCTTATTGCAGACATAGAGACTAAAAGAATTGCAATGCTTCAATCAATTGGCGTCCTTGAAAATAATGAAATTGCATCTCAAATTGCAGAAACAGAACGCAAGCAAGACATTCTTGTTAAGATTTTAAAAGAAACTACATCAACATGCCCTAAGTGTAAGATGGAAGTTGCAAAGAGATTATCCCAAATAACTGGAGTAATCGAGTCAGTCCCAGTAGAGGAAGCCGATGTCGTTTGAGTTTACCGACCTTATCGACATGCTTGATGGAGAGGAGTTCGATGAAAAACCAGTCGATCTTAAAACGTTTGTTAGAAGTCCAGAATACCTTGGGCTTCCAGAACTTTCCGACTATCAGTACACGCTTATCGAAAAAAGCTCGCAAATTTATAAAGATTCAACCCTTATCAAATTATTTGGAGAAGAAGAAGGAAGAATAAGATTTAAACAAACTGCAAATGAAGTAGTTGCTCAGCTTGGCAAAGGTTCAGGAAAAGATTACTGCTCAACAATTGCAGTTGCCTATATAGTATATTTATTATTGTGCTTAAAAGACCCAGCCACATATTACGGAAAGCCTCCAGGAGATAGCATTGATATCATTAATATTGCTATTAACTCTCAGCAGGCAAGCAACGTATTCTTTAAAGGATTTAAAACAAGAATTGAAAAGTCCCCTTGGTTTGCAGGAAGATACACAGACAAAGCAGCAGAAGTTAAGTTTGATAAAGCAATAACAGTACACTCAGGCCACTCAGAGCGTGAAGCCTGGGAAGGATATAACGTTATCGTTGTTATTCTAGATGAGATTTCTGGCTTTGCAATTGAAAATACAACAGGGCACGACCAAGCAAAAACAGGTGCGGCTATATATGACATGTATCGTGCATCAGTAGACTCTCGTTTTCCAGACTTCGGCAAAGTTATTTTGCTTTCATTCCCCAGATACAAAAACGATTATATTCAGCAAAGATACAATGCCGTCGTAGCTGACGTTGAAACAGTTGTTCGTGATCATCGGTTTAAGATGGATGAAGATCTACCAGATGGAACAGTAGGAAATGAGTTTGAGATTCAATGGGAGGAAGACCATATCCTTTCATATAAAATTCCTAGAGTATACGCTTTAAAGAGACCAACTTGGGAAGTTAATCCAGTAAGAAAGATTGATGACTTTAAGGTTGCATTTTTTACAAACCCTATGGACGCTTTATCACGTTTTGCATGTATGCCACCTGATGCAGTTGATGCATTCTTTAAGTCAAGAGAAAAGGTTGAGAAGGCTTTTAATAAAGCCCACCTAGCAGTAGATAACTTTGGTAGATTAGAAGAATGGTTTATACCAGATCCAGATAAAGAATACTTTATACACGTTGACCTTGCTCAAAAACATGACCACTGTGCAGTTGCAATGGCTCACGTTAACAAATGGGTTAACATAAAAGTAACAGATACCTATTCACAGCCTGCACCAATTATTGAAATAGATGCAGTAAGATTTTGGACACCAACAAAAGATAAGTCTGTAGACTTTACAGAAGTTAAAGACTATATTCTTTCATTAAAAACAAGAGGATTTAAAATTCGTGTATGTACCTTTGACAGATGGAATTCACATGATATGATGCAACAACTAAAACAATACGGCATCAATACAGAAATTCTGTCTGTCGCTAAAAAACATTACGATGATATGGCAATGGTTGTTGCCGAAGAAAGAGTAGTCGGACCACACATACCATTGCTTATAGACGAGCTATGCCAGCTTAGAATTATGAGAGACAAGGTTGACCACCCAAGAAAAGGCTCTAAGGATTTAGCGGACGCAGTGTGCGGATCAATTTATAATTCAATAAGCAGGAGCAAATTTGATTCTAATCAAGAAGTTAATATACACACCTATGAGTCAATGAGTTACGACAATGATTTTGGAACAGAGGCAGACGGAGAAACAAATTCTTATAATATGATTAGGGCTCCAAGAATGCCAGAAAATTTAAAAGACGCAATGGACAGGATGCAAATAATATGAGCACGTATCAAGAAAAAGCAAAAGAATGTAAGTGCTGTGGAAAACACGTACCACTACCTACTGTATTAAAAGAATATAATGGAATAGTTCTTTGCCCAACTACATTCTCTAATGTAATTGAGTATAAAAGAATATGGAAACTCGCTGGTCACAGACCAATGGGAAATATTAGAAAACATTTTTCAGATTATGTTCAGCAAATAGTTGAAGCAACTATTGACAAAAATGAAGACGGCACGTTATAATAGACTTCTAAGCAACAATAGCTTAGTTGGTTAAAGCCCCGAACTCATAATTCGGTAATCGTAGGTTCAAGTCCTACTTGTTGCACAGGGAGACAATATGACAGAAGACGAAGCAAATGATGCAAGGCTTGCATACTACTTAGAAATAGGTGCCGTAAGTTTTGAAGGTGTTGATGAAAACGGAGAAATAATTTATTCAATTAGTGATAGTGCAAAAGAATTAGCTCCAGAGCTTTGGCAATCACATATAGACTATGTAGATAAGTCTTTAATGGATTTGTATGAAAAAGGTCTTGCCCATATTGAGTACAATGAAGATTTAGAAGCAATTATTAGCTTAAGCCCAGAGGGCCAAAAGCTTGCAAAAGAAATGGGATTGATTGAAATGGATCTGGATCAAGATATTCCAAATGATTAGTCTATGCCTTCGTAGCTCAGGGGATAGAGCGAGACTCTTCTAAGGTCTGCGTCGCAGGTTCGATTCCTGCCGAGGGCACAATGCGGATGTTGCATATTGGTAGTGCCTCTGCCTTCCAAGCAGAAGGGGTGAGTTCGATTCTCATCATCCGCTCAAATAAAAAAATGCTATACTAATCATATGCAGTACAAAAAATAAGGAGAACAAGATGAACGTTTTAAAAAAGCTTAAGGATTTTTTTGGAGTTAAAGAAGATGTCTATTCTGTAAACATAGATGAGATTTTAGCACCAGCCAAGAAGGCTGCCAAGAAAGCTCCAGCAAAGAAGGTAGCCAAGAAGGCTCCTGCAAAAAAGACAGCTAAAAAGGCACCAGTCAAGAAGGTGGCTAAGAAAGCGCCAACTAAGAAGGCTAAGTAATGTTTGAGTACTACGTTAAAAAGGTTACAAAGGTTGTAGACGGAGATACCATCGATGTAGATATTGATCTTGGATTTGATATCTCATTTAGCTCACGAGTTAGGTTGGCGGGAATAGATACTCCTGAAAGCCGTACCACAGACAAAATGGAA